>Ga0206965_10058_pt1 | contig 34073 bp, 24 predicted proteins | sample Alteio_BWOrgHeat_26_FD_152973 | JGI IMG/M metagenome (GOLD analysis project Ga0206965, IMG submission 152973) | Enriched cells from forest soil in Barre Woods Harvard Forest LTER site, Petersham, Massachusetts, United States -... | ecosystem: Environmental > Terrestrial > Soil > Temperate forest >...
TAGGATGGACATCGTTTTCCTTCAAAACCCCGGTTTGACCGCTTTTTAGTGGCGAACTGAGTGGCAAGGTGGCGGATTTAGTGGAGCCAATTTGAGCCAGTTCGGCCAGCGATTCGATGCCTTCCCGTAAGGGCAGTTGCGTGGCATCGGTATATTTCTCATTAGTCATCCGCAGGCTTTTATGGCGGGCTAGTTGCATGATAACGCGGGGATGGATACCGCGCTTTTGCAAATGGCTGATAAAGGTGCGGCGGAAGGTATGGAAAGCAGCAGGACGGCCCAGTTCGTCTTTGTCAGCAATGCCTGCCTTCACAAAATCGCGGTGGAGTGTTTCGTTATTGGGTACGCCCTTCCAAAAGACAGGAGTTTCGGGTTTGGCAAAGGCCGGGCGAGCCGCGCGGAACTCGGGCACCAAGTCTTTCATGATCGGGAGCCAATCGGCCCGGCGGCTCTTCGTTGCTTCAGGGCGGAGGAAGAGACCGGGATTGTCGCCTTCGAGTTGCACGTCTGCCCATATCAAGCGACGGGCTTCTTTATGGCGTAGGCCAGTCAGAGCTAAGAGCAGATAAAAGAAACGCCGCCGGGGTGCAGCAGCGTAAAGCCGTCGTAGTTCATCCTCTGTAAACGCGCGCGGGCCATCCGAAGAAGGGCGGGGGAGTCTTACCTTTTGCAGATGTTTGAGTGGATTGGGTATCTGGTAAGTGCGCTCGGCCCAGTTCAAGAAGAGGCGAATCGTGTCAAAGAAGTGGTTTTGGGTTTTTTCTTTGTACTTATGGTTTGAATTCCGCCAATCGAGAAAACTTTTTGGCGTAATATCTTTCAGGGTTTTCCAATGGCAGAATTCAAGCAATTGGGGAAATCGGAGACGAAGGTTGTCTGTATAATCTTTCGTCACACCCGACTTGCTCTTTTCTTTCAAGAATTCCTCGAATAGTTCCATTAGGGGACGTTTCATGGCTTGGCGCGTAATTTTGCCGGGAATGAATCCTTCTGCTTCGCGCTGAGCGTCCTCATAGATTTCATTGAGCCGTTTTTCCGCGACCTCCTTGACGGTGGTGTACAAGGTTACTTCATGAATTTTCGGGTTGTCACCCTCACGGTAACGCCCCCTGTAACTCCAATGACTGGCATTCGGCTCTAGTAGATATTTAAGCATGGGAGAGTCCTTTTCCTTTGGCGATTTGACGTTGAATATATTTTAGTACCTCTGAGGCGAGGACATGCCGAGTCCCACCAATTTTGAAACTTGGTATGTGCCCCTGATTGATCAAGCGACGAACCGTCTTGACGCTTTTGCGCAACATTTCTGCCGCCTCTTCCAGAGTGATTGGTGGTTCGAAATTGATTGGGATGGCGGTGTTCATTTCTTGGCCTTCTTTTTGCCTCGGGGTGTTTTTTTCGCGGAGGTAGTTGTGTTGGATGGCTCGGATTGAGCCGCGATAGGAGACAAGGAAAGATCTTCTGCTATATCCGAATAATAGTCTGATTTTTCATCCTCTTCTTGAACGATGGAAGGAGTCGTAATCACATAGATCACTTGGCTGCGGGTAACTGTGGCTCCAAGGAATTCACAAATCCAGTCAGTGACTTCTTGATAGCTGTAACCCTTAGCCTTCATCTGCTCCATTGCATACTTGTAGTCACGGAGGGGGATTTTGGGCGGCATACTGGCCACTTCCAATTCTGCCGCTTGCGCTGGTCGGTAGTTATACTCGTTGTGCATGCGGCCATATGAATTATATGGTTTATACAATGCAAGACATATTTTATGAATTATATAGGCTCAGCCCGGTTGCCAATCGGGCCGCGAGCTCGACGGGGCGGCTACGTCCCGACCATCAACCCAGCCTCGCCAATGCCGCCTGACGCCGACCGTCGTTATTCTGACGGAAATGAAAAGCTACAGATCAGAATAAAGACGGACAGCGTTTAATCGGCGGCACGGGTCCACGCACTGATTTTGTTCATTAAAATGTGAACAAGTTTGCCTTGTTATACATCATATAATTCGGATACGTTGATTCGTCCCTTTAAGCCAAAAAAATACCCTCGATCTGCTTGAACAGACCGAGGGTGGGGTTTTTAGGGTTAGTAGTTAGAGCACGGGCGACGACTGAACGAGAGTTCGGTTTGTCGCTCGTGTTTTATGTGCCGATGTAGCCGAACAGGCGGGCGTTTTCCACGCAGTGAATGCGATGGGTATACGCTTCGCTGCTGGCCCCGATGATGTTGCCATTTTTAGCAACAACATGCCAGCGGTGTTCCAGCTTTCGATAGGCGTCGTGCTTCTCATACACCGTCCAAGTGTACAGAGATGGATGAGAGGCAGGCGTGATAATGTGCCCGTATTGGTCGCGCTGAGCGGTTCCATTTCCGAGCGTGGCAGCGTTTGCAAAGCAATCGCTGTAGTTGTGGTAGCCTTGGGTCGAAGCGCCAACAATCCGATTGTTAGCTGCTTCAGCCCTCCAGCGCCACAACGTGGCTGAATCCCGGTAAAACTCCCAGGCGAGTCCCGTTACCGGGTCTTTGGTTGAGGTTGCCATCGTTTTTGGGACATTATTACCCACAACACCATATTTAGTGGTCACACCTGAATTGGTTCGAGATTACACCTATATGTAGTATGGCTTTTTTCCCAAAATTGATTAAATCCATTTTTTTGACGAATGCAATAATGAGTTATTCACCTTATTAACATATTCACAATTGAGACTATGTGCCAATTTGCCCTTTCGCTATGCTATCTGCATGGATGCAGACGCGCTGGACTCAAAATCCAGTATCCGCTTAATGAGGTTAGTCAGCTTCCTGATCGCTCATTTTGAAGGTCTGGCGACACTGGGGAAAACTACGGCAACCCCAAAAGGCACCTTTGCTGCCGTCACGCTGCACCATCTTCACATCACAACGGGGGCAGGTGGGTGTAGTATAATCGCCCGAAGTTACTTCTTGAAGAATTGCTGCCCGGTCTGGTTCGGGCATCGAGTTCAGGTTTTCAAGTAATTGCTTCCCATCTATAAGGACTAGCGGTTTGTCGCGTGCAAAGGCCATTGCCTCGCTGCTAAATGAGCCAGAGGTAACAAAGTAACCTGAGGGGATGCTGTCCGCCGCCATGACTCCAAAGAGCTCTCTGACAGGTTTGACGCCGACATCATAGGTATTCCATGCCTTGCATTGGACGCAGGCTTGAGGCTGTGTTTGTCTAGGTTGAGAAATAAAGATATCTACGCCACCATCCGCGCCGGCGCGTGACCTTCTGGCCTCATGCCCTGTCTTTTGAAAATAGAGAGTCACTAGAATTTCAAAACGGCGCCATTCAAGTTCAGCAAGCAAATCAGAAGTAAATCTGGCAGGTGCACCCTGTGTGGATTGTTTGGGTGGGGATAGCTTGGTTCGCGCCGAGATGGATTGTTCAAGCGACTGGGTTAGGTCTCCAATGGATTGCGTTCGCGGCTGAACCGGCGGCGGAACGTCAGCACGCGCCATTTGCCTCCGCATGATAAACAAGATGGCTGCTACCAAAAGAAATACTCCGCCGCCCACAAAAGACATAATTGGAAGCAGCATAATCACAGCCCGAACCTTGGGAGATAGAACGCTTAGCATTATCGCCAAGCCAACAATTGGCCCAATTAGCTCAAGTGGGTCAGGTTTACGGTTCCGACGGTGTGCCATGTTTACTTTTGAATACTACCGTCAGTTAGGTGTCCAGCTTTAGCTATAAAAAGTATTCTTGGCCGCACTACCGATGGCCACCGCGAGCATAGATATACTCCTCAAACGTCTGCGCGAGCTACGTGAGAAGACCGGCCTTACTCAGGAGCAATTTGCCGAACGGATAGGTATCTCATATAAGTATTACCAGCAAATTGAACTCGGCAATAAACGAGAATTGCGCCTTTCCACTGTTGATCGGCTAGCTAAAGGATTAGATGTTGAGCCATGGAGGTTAATACGCGCTGGGCGCTAATGTCTCCTCAAAAAATAGGCCATTCTATCTGTGTTTTCTTCCATACCCCGGATCCTTGATTGATGGGAAGATGGCTAGCTACCTCATCAACGGTTACAATCTTGAGGCGCTGAGTTGGAAGATACCAAAAGTGGAAAACATAAGTTTCCTTAAACATTTGAGCTACTTTCCATTCGTTTTCAGTAAGAAAAAAAACAAAAGGCGTCCGCTCACTGGCTTTGACTTCAATATACATGATTTTAGGGGTAGGCCCAGTCAGATCCCACGAAGTGATGTCATAGCCGAGTGTTTCATCCTCAATGGCAGACCAAAGAGGTTCAGTTTGAGTATGCCCAGCAGCAACCAAACGATCACGTTCATGGTTCATTGAAAGCATTTCGCCGCGGCGGCCCATTTCAACTCGTCCAAGAACGGCATTGCTTCGAAAGTAACTAGATAGACCGTCCCACCAAATTATACTTTCAGGGTCTGGGCTATCTTTGAAAAACCCTGCTGACTCAAAGCACTGCTTTATATCTGGCGGAACGCTTTGCCTCAGTACTCGCCTTCCGTGAGGCATCAAAAGACCCCAAGTTGGACGGAAGTGAATAATCAGAATTTTGAGAATTCCCCTAAGGCCCTGCTCTCGTGAAGACGAACAATGCTCAAAGAGAGCAGGAATGGCGTGTAAGTCCTCAACGGCTTCGTAATCAAATGTGGAGGCAGCGCCTGGCCTCACGCGCAGGAGGCGGCAGCACTCCTTCATATTCACGTCACTATTTATTGCCCGGAAGCTTTGAACTTCAGCAATCGCGTTAATCACGGACATCCGAAAAAAACGATGCGACTTCAAATCTGCTCCTCCTCTGCTGGTGTGTGGCCGCTTGAAAGTTGTTCTAGGAGATCAGTTAAGTCTTCCATGGTAAGTCCATCATCGACAGGATCGAGTGCATTCTCTTCGTCAAGTGCCATTGTACGAATATCGTCGTCATCAAGAATCGACGTCATCGTCTCCATTTTCTTCAATAGGCGTCGGCTTACCGAGTAATCAATAGAGCCAATTCCCTGTGGAGCGCTTGATTGTAGAATATGAATTCGCGTTTCAACGCCGGGCATTAGTCCAATGCGATGGATTCGATCAACAGATTGCAGATAGTGTGCCGCGTTGTACGACCGATCAACGTAAAGAGCATCGTGGCAAACTTTATGGAGACTAATGCCCTCAGAACATGCCGCTGGATTAGCTATAAGAATGTTATTTTCAGGGGAATTATGAAAAAGGCGAATGCGGCCTTCTCTCGTATCTTCGTCTTCTGAGTCACCTGTCGGAGTGGCTCCGTAGAGTGTTAATGGTGAGAGATCAGCAAGCATCTCCGCTAGGCGGATAATTGTATCAGTAAAAATTGTCCAAACCACAATTTTTTTGCCCTGACGAACTGCATTTCTGACTAATTCACAAGCCTTGAGTAATTTATTTGAATCTCCTTCCTCGACTAAGCCATCAACTAAATTAGAAATTGGCAAAGAGTCATCGCCTCCAACAATCTTAAAAATAGTTGAGAGCGGATTAGTTGAGGCTTGAAGGAGTCGTATAACCGATCGTCGGGCAGAAATAATATCAACGCGAGAATGTCTAATGTTGGCTATTTGCTGGAGAGTTTCATCACGCAACACTCCATAAAGTGCAGCGTGGAAGGGTGCCATTGGGACTTTTATGAACGAACGTATTGGCGGTGTTAGCCCTAGTTGGGATTTGGTTGTTCGGACATATAGATTTCGCAAGGCAGTTTTTGGCGGTTCATTTTCAACGAGAAGGGCTGCGGCATTTTGTCCGGGCCAAAGGAAATCAAGCTGTGAGGTAAGGTCGCTAACATCGTGAGGGAGCGGTGTGCCCGATAGTATGTCACGCCGTATAGGCAATGCTGCAACAGAAAGAATTGCTTGTCCGCGTTGCGAAAAAACACCTGCTTTAATACGGTGTGATTCATCGAGGATAAGATGGGTCGGTCTGCGGCAGAAGAAAGCCGTAAAAATGTCTGTATGCCGTGCAAAACGCTCGTAAGTAATTAGGAATTTCGAATTGATGGACGACAATTGCTCGGCAAGGATGTTTTCGTCTCCGCCAAGGCGAAAGAACGGCAGGCCATTATTTGCAGGTGCGTCTAACGCAATGCAATCGTCAAGGGTTTCCTCCCATGCCGCAAAAGCATTTTTTGGCGCAATAACTAGGAGAGCTGTTTCGGGCTTTCTAATTAGTGAATGAACCGCTAGCGCAACAGTTGTTTTTCCTGCGCCGGGTACAGAAAAATTTGCTCCATGAGGTAGGGCAATTAGACGTGCAAGATCAGTTTTTTGGAATGATTTAAGTTCGCGTTTTACAAAGCCAGTCGCGTGAAGCGCTTCATCAATCTGGTTATCGTTTAAGAGGCGAATTTCCGTTGAGTTGCGAGCCATGGCAACCGCTTTTCGTTCGTCTTGAAATTTGCGAAATTTGTCGGTGCACGTTGCATCAAGTTCAATCGTAAATGCAAAGGCAGTCCGCAATTTGGCAATTTGCGGTAACACCAAGAACGCGCTTGTCCACGGAAGAATCAACGCATTTTCAGCACCAATTATGGGAATTGCGGAAGACCCGGATAATTCCGTAATACGGTACCAGATATTTGCTGGTAACCCTGTGGTTGTAGTTAATTTAACCCGACCCTCACCAGATATGTCGCTAACTAGAACCTTATGGAGCTGATTGTCGTTGTTTGACGGCATTCAATAATTCAGTTGATCGTGATAGAATGCTCTGCAATTGGGCCGCGATTGCTGGCAGAGATTGAGCTGCTGCTGTCTCAAGCGTTATTTCACTCAATAGGGTATGCGCCTTAGTCGCTTTTCTTAAATCAGAGTTGGAAAGATTATGCCGCTGTTCGCTTTCGCGGATGTTATTGCAAATTTCCGAAATTTCTTCGGCAATTGCCTTGCTCTGGCTGACATCATTTAGACGTTCTAATAACCCAGCAGACTCCTCGACTGGCGGTGACCCATCTGCAAACAAATCGTCGGCTGGTATATTTGCATTTTCAATCTCATTAGGTGGGGCAACTCCAAGCCGTTCACTTAACTCGCTAACGACTTTATCAAGCTCGGCCCCATATGCTATGCGATAATCATAGGCGCGCCTTCCCAGATCTTCAGAGTTATGAGTTAACACATAGGATATTTTTCGCGCTAATTCTTTTTTGACTGCATCTCGTTGACGCTCTAGGGCTTTTCTGAGCTCAATAAACTGCTGTTTGTTGTGAATAACCTTCTCGTATTGGAGTGGAGCTTTGAGGTATTCGGCAAGAAAGAGTTCTGCTTCGGCAAGCTGATCTAAGGCCTCCTGAGCTACATTAGAATCACTGAGTTTCATTTCTGCCACAATTTCAGCATTGGAAAGACCTAAGGATTTCAAATCGCGAATAGCTAGTGCCTCGTTAATCCAGTCATATGGCAGCAAGGTTTGTGGCGTCATTTGAAGACGCGTTTCGATCCTCTTTATTTCAATGGCGGTAAGCCCAGCGGGAAGTACCTTGGCTCGCACACTAGTAAAAGCGGGATAAGCATGCGGCTCTGCAGCATATAATTCGCGCATGGCGGCAAGGCGACGGTTGCCATTGACGACAACACCCTCACGCGTAATTAAAAGAGACTCATTTTGTTGTCTGCCTTCCTGCAAAACTCCATAAATTGGAATAATGCTGTCACCACTGCCAAGCTTAGAGAATTCTACAAGTATCGAATGTTGAGCTTGTTGGGCGCTTAGATTTTCTTGGCCATTTTTAAAAAATTCCTCAGACAAATGTTTAGTGCGCACATGACTCATTTGCTCGGTCTGTGTGCGATAATTAGCTAGCCTGTAGATCGGCAACCCTAACTCGATGTCGATCACTGGTAAGTTAATTGAGGGAACCGTATGCTGATAGAAGGTTTCAACTTGATCAGCAGCATCGCACTTGGCCGCGATGGTTTGCGTCCTTACGGCGATGTCTTTGACGGCAATTTGATACATAAACAAAAGCTACTCGAAGGCTAAAAGGAGAATGGGCACGGTGATGATTCGATCAAAGAGCGAGAGTTCACCGGCGACACGATCAAAAGATGCAATATTGTCACCAAGGACTTTTGCTGCCGCACGAGTGGGGAGCGCTAGAATTCCAGCAGCAATTGAGCGTTCAGCGTATAAGTATTGCAGTTTTAACAAATCATAAGGAGCGCGACTAGCATTGCCGGTTTGAATCTGAAATGCGAGATCGGCTTTTTTAGAAAAAACCGTCAAGTCGTATTCATTGTTGATCGTGACTTCACCAGACCATCCGTTAAGTACAAGTTGCTGACGGGTATATTCGCGAACCAAAACACCCCCTCGCGGTTCAACGTTTATGTCTTTGGTATTGTAAAGGGAAAATAACCAACTCCCTTCGCGAGTACGCACTTCTTCTTCAGCACCCTTATGGGAATAGAAATTGGGACAGTTCATGAAGCTTTTGCGGTTATTGGTTGGTAAATCGGCTTGCCCATTGGACGTGTGCGTAAGCGTCCATTTCCCAAATCAGCGACTCGTTTTTCAGCAATATCGACATAGCTTTGAACTATATCGCAACCGTAACCGATCCGCTTATGTTTAATGGCAGCGACAACTGAGGATCCGACACCCATGTAGGGATCGAATACGTTATCACCTTCATTTGTTAAAGATAGAACCAGCCTTTCAACTAATTCAACTGGGAATTGGCAGGGATGTTTTGTTTTCTCAACATGATTATTTTTTACATTTGGTATAATCCAAATATCTCCAGGGTTTTTCCCTTTGGGATTGCACGAAAGCTTTCCTTTATTTGGGCCTTTGTAGTACCGCTTGTTTGGGTATTTTGCGGGCACTCGAACTGGATCAAGATTGAATATATATGAATCAGTTTTTGTGAACCAAAGAATTGTCTCATATCTTCCAGAAAACCGCTTTCTGCAATGCAGTCCATGTTCGAAATGCCAAACAATTCTATTGCGAAGTTTGAGTCCGTGACTTTTAAAAATGGGATATAACTCTATATCAAGCGGAAAAATTTGGCTATGGCTTACATAATTCCCTACCTGCCAGCAAATAGATCCCTGCGGATGAAGCAATCTTACGCAATCAGCTATCACGCGGGCTTGTGACTTTACATACTCTTCAAGTGGTGTATGGGTTTCGTAGCTTTTGCCAATATTGTATGGTGGCGAAGTAACGATCAGCTTCATGCAGTCATCCGGGAGTACACGCATGAATGTGAGATTATTTTCACAATCCATACTCACACTTGACTCCTTTGAAACAGGCATGGGTGCCTCTCTAAAAACTTCGGGAAAGCCAGACATGATGTATTCCATTATTAACAATGAAAAATGTCAAGGTGATGCAAGGGAAGCAGATACAAGGGGTTGAGTTTTTTGTAACTTGATTTCCCAATATGCGGATATGAAAGTCTTAAACGCGCTCTCAAAATGGATCTCCACGACTTTTGTTTGAGCTTGCTACCCGGAAAGAACCCGACTCCACGTTTGAGGACTCAATATCGATAGCATCAGAGGGCAGTTCACTTGCCCACCATTGATTATCAGCTTGAGCATACCTAGATGAAGGATAATACGCAAGTTGCTGGCTATAGACCACTTCCCGCAGATTCCAGCAGCATCTGGCCCCGTGCCTAGCTTGCAATTCCTCCATGGAGTCGCAGTCTAGCTGTCTGGCTGTTTGGGCGAGCTTTTGACGTTGTAGCCATGCCATCGGACTTAATGACGACCAAGCGAATTGACCATTAACGGCTCGGGTCCTGACTGGCTTGCCCCAGTACCGTATAAGCCGCTTTCCTTTATCGCTGGCGTCTCGATGTTGGAGGCCGTCGCGAATGTAGCCAGCCATGTAGCGGGCCGCCGCAGTACCGTTTTTCTTGATCGGCTCGATCTCGAAACGGCCTATTTCAGGGTAGGCAACTCTATCAGCTCGCCGCCCATCGTAATTTGTGGCCTTCCGCCAAGCCTTCCATTCCTGTTTGAGCCACACGCAGGCGCTCCGATAATCCTTGTTCCTGGCAGCGTCGAAATCATAGCCCGTTTTGACATCGACCGGGGCACCTCCGACGAAGTGGAAGTGAATGACGCCGTTTTTGCGGCGATGGACACCAATGACCAGCCACGAAAACCGAGGCCGTAGAAACGAGGCGAAGGAGTGGAGCCGCCGTTGCGCCTCGTCCATGTCAACCACGTGGTCGGGAAAGGTGATCGTGCCGAACACGCATCTTTCGATGCCATGTTCATGGCAGAACTTTTCAATATTCTGCGTTAGTGCCCAAAGCGTCTTGCGGGTGCTAGAAGGGATAGCAACGCAGTTGTTACTTGATTGACAAGGAACCGCGCCGGGAGCCGGGGCCGCGCTGCGCGCGGCCTCCGGCCCGACGGCGCGGAGTTCTCCCCAAAATGGAGAGGTCACGGCTGGCCCCCTTTGGCAGCGTCAATTAAGGCTAGAATGGCACTACGGAGGGGTTCAGACAGGTTCGCCCAAGACAGGACAACCTTTGCCAAGTCCTCCCCAGCGAGGCCTGATTTAGGTGGCGAGGGAAGGGGAGCGGGTTTTTGTTCGCCGGGACTAACCTTTTGGCCTATATTTCCTTCTGAAATCTGCGCAGTCGGTTCGAGTCTGTTCTCCCACCATTTTCAATTCTGGACTTTCTTGGACAGGTAGGGACGGCAGTGGCCGGTTTGATTTTTCCTTTCAGAAAAAGTGGCATGGTGCCTGCATGCAGCCTTTGCTGATGCGGTATATATCTTGGGGTAGCCTTTTTCCCGGGCTTTTCTTTTGCAACCTTTCAGGCTATTGTAGGTCAATGCTTGGGGTTGATTAAATTTTATGACCGAACCCATTGACCTGCCTGCAGACGCGCCGGTGATGACTTTGCCCAACACGGCTTTGTTCCCGCAGGCGTTGCTGCCGCTTTACATCTTCGAGCCGCGGTACCGGCAGATGTTGGCCGAAGCGCTCGAGGGCAATCGTCTCTTTGCCGTCGCCGGGCTGGACCCCGATCGCGCCGAGGAACCCGATCAAATTGAGCCGCCCTTCCCGGTGGCTGGGCTGGGCATTATCCGCGCCTGTCACGAAAATGCGGACGGCACTTCGAATCTGGTTTTACAGGGCATTGCCCGGGTGCGCTGCCGCAAGATATTGAGCGAGGATCCCTACCGCCGCTGCGCCATCGACGTACTGCCTACCGCCCCCGGCGCCATCGCGGCCGAATTGCGTCGGCAACGGCTGGCCTTGCTGCACCAACTCACCGAATGGCGCGAGTTAGGCGGGCCCGTCAGCGCCGATGCCATCCGCTTCCTGCGTTCGTTGCGCGAGCCGGAAACTTTTTTGGACATGGCGGCATTTACGCTTTGCCAGGATACGCAGGAAAAACAACGCCTGCTGGAGGAATTGGACACGGCTGAGCGGTTTGCCCGCTTCCTGCGGCATTTGCGTTCGGAATCTTCCCAGTTGCGCCTGGCCCGGCAACTCCAGGGCAAATTACGCGACGACGATATTGCAAAAAATTAGCGTTGGCGGCTGGCTGGGTTCACGCCGGCTTTGTTTTTGAGCCGTTGGTCGAAGGTTTCGCCGCATTGTGCAACGTCTTCTGAATCATGCCTACCACCATGACCCATAACAGGGGCTCGACCGTAAATTTATAGCGGTCGTTTTCCCCATAAGTTACGAAAATCGCGAGCATGCTATAAGCCACGGTTGCCACGGCAAAGCCCAGGGTAAGCGTGGTCGCATCTCCCCAGCGGCTTCGTGCGCTGACGTATAAAGCATAAACCAGCCCAGCAAAGTAGAAGCAGTAAAACGCGGGATAGACCTCGTCGTAGAGGGAGTCGTAGCTGCCGAGGGTCTGGAGATTTTGCTTGGGGAAAAAGAGATAATGGTCCGACGGTTCCCAATAATTTACCAGCGCCCGTCCGACGAATTTTGCATACAACCGCGGGTGGTGCGTGACGAAATCCTTGATGGCGTCGCTATACATTTTTGAGACCTCCAAATAATACCGGTTGTTGAAGTTCGGCGCGCCGCCCGAGCGTTTGAGGTCGTCAAGCAAGGCGATGCCCGTGCGCGCCGGCGGTTCCAGCCCAACTTTTTCCGGCGGTGGAAATTCCGTGGGCGGCATGAGCAGGATGGGGTAGTCGCGTTCGCATACGGCATGCGTTTCAGGATCGTCCCAGGTCGAGTAAATCAGGCCGTTCCCCATGTGAAAACCGAAGTGCGGGTCCACCGTGAAGGTACCGAATAGCCACGCGTTCTTGGCCATGACGGCCACGACTAGCAAAAGTGGTAATGCCGATATTAGAATTGTCCGCACCATTCCCGCCGCCTTGCCGCTTTGTCGCCAGTGCCACCATAGAAAGAGCCCAATCACCAAAACGTAAAACATCATCCGGCCATTGAGCAGGGCAAGCGCTGTGCTGCTAGCGAATAGCGAGCCGCTCCACCACCAGGCCGGTTGTCGCGCAAAACGCAGCATGCTCCACACGGTCAAAGTAAACAGCAGCGTTTCGAGATACGAATAGAACAGCCAGTTTTCATACAACACAACCGGCGGCAGCACCATATAGAGCAACGTCGCGCAGGCCGCCAGGCGCGACCCGATGCCGAGATCTGTCATGAGCGCAAATAAAACCAGCGTAAGCGCCCAACCCAGCAGAATATGCCACGCCAAAAACGCCGTTGGAGATTCGCCAAACAATTTCAACTGCACGCCGACAATGAGATTATATAGCGGTGGAAAACTGGAATAATACAAACTGGCCAGCAGTTCATGCTTGAGTAGTGGCGGGTCGAGGTATTGCAAAAAAACTGGCAATTTATCGAAGCCCAGAAATCGAATGCCGAGAAAAAAGAAAAATACCCGCGAGAGCAGATAGCCCAGGGAAACCGTGATCAAGCCGCGTTTCATGGGTATGTGAAGAATGGCGAAGGCCAACTCATCATTTTGCTCGCAGTCGTTCGAGCCAATAACCGGGGCGGCGATGAGCATGGGCCACAGCAACCACCCAAATTGTTTGCTCCTCAACCACGTAAGCAATAAAAAACGGAAATACCTGCAGATTCGTGCGGCGATGATTATTACGTAGCCGCGACAGTAGAGGATTGGCCGCAATCCAATCTAGCTTCGCCAAAGCTTCCCGACAAAGTCTCACGCCCAAACCGGCTTGGCTGTTTTCATAATACCGAATGGCGGCGGCGAACTCGGCATCCGCACTCGGATGAAACTCAATTTTCACTTGGGCAAGTCCGCTTCGATTTTTCGGCGGACTTCATCAAGTGGTATGGCCTGCACTTGGCCTGAGCGTAATTCGGCGATGCGCTTGTGAATTTCGCCATCCCATGCTTCCTCAACTGCCCCCATTTGCTCTGGTGTGTCGTCGGCTAAATCAATCAAGATGCGCGCCAGCGCCAATTGTTCGTTTGCCGGCAATTCCGCCGCATCGCGGGAGACTTCAGAAAGGGTCTTGGCCATGGGAAAAGTATAATCTGTCATCGGCCTGCGTCAAATAGATTGGATCAATGTTCCATCTGATGCATCCCTACAAATTTTCCAAATCCTTCAAAATTTCCCGAGGACTTGAGCCGTTTTCAGGACCCACAATGCCCTCGGCTTCCAAAATTTCCATAATGCGCGCGGCGCGGTTGTAGCCGATTTTCAGGCGCCGTTGCAGCATCGAGGTCGAGGCGCGCTTGGTAGATCTAAGCACATCAAGCGCTTGCGGCACGAGCTGGTCGTCCCAGGCACCATCGTCCTCGTCGCCTTCTTCGCCATCCTCTTCGCCGCCTGCTTCAATTTGCGCCTGCACGTCGTCGGCCAGTTCGGGCGCGCCATTGCTCTTGTTGAGGAAGCCCACCAGTTGGTTGATTTCCTCGTCTGAGACGAGCGCGCCCTGGCAGCGGACCAAATTCGCTGAGCCTGGGGGCACAAAGAGCATGTCACCGCGGCCAATCAACGCATCAGCGCCGCCTTGGTCGAGAATCGTGCGCGAGTCCACCTTGGACGCGACTTTGAACGCGATGCGGCAGGGGAGGTTGGCTTTGATGACGCCGGTGATGACATTCACACTCGGACGCTGGGTGGCGAGAATAAGGTGAATGCCCGCCGCACGCGCCAACTGAGCCAGTCGCGCCACGCAGGTTTCAATGTCGGCGGGGGCGACGAGCATCAAGTCCGCCAATTCGTCGATAATGCAGACGATGTAAGGCAGCTTTTTCTTTTCAATTTCCATGAGGCCGGCGTCGCGCGGGACCTCGATATTGCTGGTGGCGGCGCGCTCCTCGGGCGACATGTCGGCTTCCAATTCCGCAGCTTTCGCCGCCTGGTCGTCATCTTGCAAGATTTTCGCATTGAACCCGGCGATGTTGCGCGCGCCGATTTGTGCGAACATGCGGTAGCGTTTTTCCATTTCGCCGATCAAATACTTCAACGCCGCTGGAACTTTTTTCGGATTGGTGACAACCGGCACGAGCATGTGTGGCAGGTCGTTAAACACCTGCATTTCGACAATCTTGGGGTCCACCATGATGAACCGCAGCTCGTCCGGGCTGAGTTTATACAGCAACGAGGCGATGATGGCGTTGATGCACACGGTTTTGCCCGCGCCTGTGGAGCCTGCGATGAGCGCGTGCGGCATCTTGGTTAGGTCCACCACCATCGGTTTACCTGTCACGTCCTTGCCGAGCACCACGGGGATCTCCGCCTTGGAGTCCGCCCACGCGCGCGACTCAATGATCTCGCGCAAACACACCCCGGCGGGCTGGCGGTTGGGCACTTCGATGCCAACCGTGCCTTTGCCGGGCACGGGGGCAATGATGCGCACGCCGTCGGCCTTGAGTGAAAGCGCCAGATTCTTGTCGAGGTTGACGATTTTTTCCACGCGCACACCCGGTGCGGGCGTCACTTCGTAGCGCGTGATTACCGGGCCAGGGTGAATTTCCGTCGGTGTCACTTTGACGCCGAATTCAGCGAGGGTGTTGACCAGTTGCTGGGCGCGTTCCTGGTGGAAGTCGTCGCTATCGCTCTGGCGGGCCTGTGGTGCGGCCAGCAGGGAAAGCGGCGGGAAAACATAATCGCCCTTTTTCTGCGGCGGTTTGTAGGCCTTCTCGACTTTTTCCTCTGAGATAATTTTGGGGCCGTCCTTGTCTTTCACCGTGCGGGGCAGGCGCGTTTTAGACGGTTCTTCGCCGCTGAGCTTTTTGATTTCACTGGGGGTCAGCGTTTGCGCGGCCATGGAGCCGTCCCCAAAAAGATTCAAACTGTCGCCGGCCTTGATCGAGCCGTGGCCTTTGGCGGTTTCTTTTGCGGCCGGTTCGGGCTTGGTAATCGCGACTGGTTTGGCCGGCATGGCAGCCGGAGTAGCGACAGCGGTGGGGGTCGGGGTCAGGGCGCGTGCTTTGGCCTGTTTTTCGGCATCGAGTACACGAGCCTTGGCCGCGGCAGCGCGGTTTTCTCGCCAGGAAATCCACGCCTGCAACCACCATTCAAGCGAGGTACCCGGATTCTCGGTGAAAATCAACAGCAGGCTGATGATGTAAATTACCGATAGCAGGATCATGCTGCCGGCCTGACCCAGGGGCCTCGACAGCATTTGCGTATAAACAAAATTGCCCATTGCTCCGCCAAAACCCATCGGCAAGTAGTTGTCCACCCCCTCCTGGTGCGACCAGACAAAAATCATGTCCGCCAGCCCGCAGCCCACCGCGAGGGTGACGGCCATGAGTGCGAGTTTCCACCAGTGCACGAGGTGACCCCGCCGGAACATAAACAAATAGGCCAGCCACAATGCAAACGCGGGAATCAGAAACATACCGGCAAAACCCAGCAGCCGGTTCGAGATGGCCGCATAGGTAGCGCCGGCCTCACCTGCGACGCGATTGGCAGTGCCCGCCGACGCCCCGGCTGTTTCCGACAACCAGTCGGGGAAATAGATTGCCTGGTCGACGCGATAACTGGCGCTGGCCAGTATGGCAAACACCGCCACCGCCAGGCACAGGAGAGCCCAAAACGGCCGGATGGGCGAGCGGCGTGGCGCGAAAACGGTGGTTTCCTTGGCGCGCGAACCGTCGAGGTGCTGGTTGGGTTTACGACCGAACATGGGTGCCTGGGCAGCGGAAAATGGCGGCGAAAACGCCGATTTTCTACGATACGCCGGAGCGACGGTTAAAACAAGGCTTAACGAATGTCCGTTGGCGAATCGGGTCGGCCTCCTTTGTCAGGTGCGGCCACCGCCCATTTCGTTGCCTTGCCAGTAATCGTTCTATGCGGTAGGTAAACGTTTCGGTCTTTAGATCTGACCCCACCCCGGCTTCGACCATGTTACCCCAGTGGAAGCGTTTACTTTTGCCTGCCATCGCGGCTGCGGTGGCATTCTGCTTTGTGCTAGCCTCGTGCAAGCATGAGGAGGCAGCCACTACCGCTGCACCTTCACAGCCTCGACCAATCGCCGCCACTCCGGCCACGGTGGTCTCATCTCAGGAAAAATCTGCCGACGCCGCCGCGCGTGACGCGGAGTTCGCCCGGATTGTCCAGCCATTTGTGGAAGAAAACTGCTACGAATGTCACGATGCGCAGGGCAATGAGGCGAAATTGAATTTGGAGGCTTACAAAGACGCCAGCGCGGTGGCCGCCGATCGCAACCGCTGGGAACTGGTTTTTAATCGACTGCATCATGGCGAGATGCCGCCATCCACCCAGCCGCGCCCCGACCCCAAGCAACTTCAGGCGGTCACCCACTGGCTGGCGGCAGAATTTGACCGCCAGGACAAACTCGCCCCGCCCTACGTAGGCCATGTGGCCCCCCGGCGGTTGAATCGCACCGAGTACAATAACACGGTGCGCGATTTGCTCGGCGTGGATTTTCAACCGGCAGACGATTTCCCACCGGACGATTCAGGCTACGGTTTTGATAACAATGGCGACGTGCTCTCAATGTCGCCGATGTTGATGGAAAAATACCTGAAGGCGGCCGAAAAAATAGCGCGCACGGCTGTCTATGGCGTTGAAAAACTCTCGCCCACCTCCTTTACGCATCAACCGTGGTATATCGATTTCGACACCAAGATGAAGGACTTGAAGGCGGACTACGACGAGACCGGGTTGAGCATGCCTTACGCGTTGCACGTGACCCAGCGCATTCCGGTCGAGGGCGATTATGATTTGACGGCCATCAACCGCGGTTTCATGCCCGTGGGCGCTGACCCTGCGCATCTGGGTTTCTGGGTCGATGGCAAACTGGTTCACGAAGGGTATGTCGCCGGGCGCTACGACGGGGAAATGAATGGCTTGTATGACACCTATCGCGCGCACCTCACCGCCGGGGAGCATTGGTTCGCGGTTTCCTTCCTCAAGATGTACGAGGGCCTGCCTCCGTCCTACGGCGGACCCAATCCCAACAAGAGCGAGGAACGCGTGGGCAAAATGCCCACCGAACATTTTATCAGCAACCTTGTCGTCAACGGCCCGTTCAACCAGATGCTGGGCCCAACTGCTGATAGTCTGCAAAAAATTTATGGTGGCAATCCTCCGACAGGAAAACCCGACGACACCCGCGCCCGCCAAATCATTGCCGACCTCGCCCGCCGCGCTTATCGGCGGCCAGTGACTTCCCAGGAAGTGGACTCGCTGATGGTCTTGGTCAGCCTCGCGCAAAAAGATGGCGATTCTTTTGAGGAAGGCCTGTGCCTTGCGATTGAGCGGATGCTGGTCTCGCCCAATTTCCTGTTCCGTATCGAACGCGATCCGGCGCCCGGCGCTCCGCAGCCCGTCGACCAGTACGAGTTGGCTGCGCGCCTGTCTTATTTTCTCTGGAGTTCGATGCCTGACGATGAATTACTAAAACTTGCCGATGCCGGCATGTTGTCCGACCCCGCCACGCTTGAAGCCCAAACGCGCCGGATGATCCAAGACCCGAAATCGTTTGCGGTGACGGAGAACTTCGGCGGCCAATGGCTGCAATTCCGTGCCTTGGAATCGCACTCGCTCGAGCGCAAAGCCTTCCAGCAGTACACCGACTACACGCGCATGTCCATGCAGCAGGAAACGGAAAAGTTTTTTGATTACATTATGCGCGAGGACCGCAGCGTGCTCGACTTTGTCGATGCCGACTACAGCTTTTTGAACCAACGCATGGCGGAGTATTACGGCATTCCCGGCGTGAAGGGCACGGAGTTTCGCAAGGTCAGTTTGCCGATAACCTCGTACCGTCGCGGCGTCATTACCCAGGCCAGCGTACTCACCGTCTCTTCGTATGCGAATCGCACTTCGCCCGTTATTCGTGGCAAGTGGGTGCTGGAGAACATTCTTAATTCCGCGCCGCCCCCGCCGCCGGCCAATGTCCCGAGTTTGAAGGAGGAAGAAATCGGCGTCTCCAAAACCATGCGCCAGCAGTTGGAGGCCCATCGCGCCAACCCCGTCTGCGCCTCCTGCCATGCGCGCATGGATCCGTTGGGTTTCGGTCTGGAAAATTTTGATGCAGTGGGTGCCTGGCGCGACTACGACGGCAATTTCCCCATCGACTCCAAGGGCACGCTGCCGGATGGCCGCTCCTTCAACGGCCCCGCCCAGTTGGTCTCTATTCTCGAGGTTGACAAGGACGCATTTGCGGAGTGCATTAGTGACAAGCTGCTAACCTACGCCCTGGGACGTGGCCTTACCCCCGCCGACCAGAGCACCGTGCGTCACATCGCCGCCCGGTTGGCCGCGAATGATTATCGGTTTTCCAGTCTCGTGCTGGGCATCGTGAACTCACCCCAATTTCTCCTGCGCGCAAGCCCCGAGCCCAAGCCATGATCCTCACGGGCAAACATATTCACCGGCGGCATTTCCTCAAAGGCGTGGGAGTGGCGCTGGCTTTGCCGATGCTTGATGCGATGGTCCCGGCCACCTTTGGTCAGGCGCTCAAAGCAGTCGCTGCTAAATCACCCCAACGGCTTTCCTTCGTTTATGTGCCCAACGGCATTGTAATGGATAACTGGACGCCGACCACCGAAGGCGCAGATTTTGCCCTGCCCAGTATTCTCCAGCCGCTCGCTTCGCACCGCCAGCAGCTCTCGGTGATTACCGGCCTCATGGACCACCAGGCCGAGGCCCTTGGCGATGGTGGAGGCGACCATGCGCGGGCCGGGGCGAGTTATCTGACCGGCAGCCATCCCTATAAAACCGGCGGCTCCGATATTTATGCCGGGGTCTCGGCCGACCAGGTGGCGGCGAAACAGCTTGGTCAAAAAACGCGTCTGCCCTCGATTGAAGTGGGTCTCGACGACAATCGCACTGTCGGGCATTGCGATTCGGGTTACAGTTGCGCTTACACGAACAGTATTTCCTGGCAGGGTCCGTCCACGCCGTTGCCGCCAGAGGCTAATCCGCGTCTATTGTTCGAGCGTCTCTTTGGCGATTTTGACCCCAGTGTAAGTGCCGAAACGCGGGCTCGCCGCGCACTTTATCGCAAAAGCATTCTCGACAGCGCGACCGATGAAACGAGCAAGCTCATGGGCGCAGTCGGCGCTGCCGACAAACACAAGCTCGACGAATATTTGACGACCATCCGCGAAGTCGAATTGCGGATTGAACAAGCCGAAAAAAATCCAGCCCCTGCGGACCCTGGCATGGAAAAGCCCTCCGGCATTCCCTCGGATTTTTCCGAACACGCCAAAATTCTTTACGACCTGCAGGTGCTCGCGTTCCAAGCCGACCTCACGCGCGTCGCCACGATGATGATGGGCCGCGAGGGCAGTGTGCGCACATATGAGCAAATTGGGGTGCCCGATCCGCATCATCCGCTCTCTCACCACCGCGGTCGCACCGAGTCGCTCGTCAAGCTCACCAAAATCAACACTTACCATGTCGAGCTCTTTGCGCATTTCCTCGACCGGCTCAAGAATACGCCCGATGGTGACGGCACCTTGCTCGACCATTCGATGATTGTTTATGGCTGCGGAATTTCGGACAGCGACAAGCATTTGCATTATGACCTCCCGGTGCTGCTGGCCGGTGGCGGTGGCGGCCTCCGGGGTAATCGCCATTTCTCCGTCGAGCAAAATACGCCGATCACCAATCTTTACCTCTCCCTGCTTGATCGCATGGATGTGCATGCGGACACGCTCGGCGACAGCACAGGCAAGTTGGAAATTTAATTTGGAACTGATTTCATGACGCCGACCACACGCAGGGGAATTTTTGTGCTGATGGTCGGCCTTCTTTTTAGCTGTTGGGCAGGTGGGTCTCATTTGGCGGCGCAAACGACTCAGTCAGGGGGTAGTCCGCCCGAGGTGAATAATTTTCCTATTTCCCCCGCCCCCGATCCCAGCATGTTTAGCCCTGAGGCACGCCGGACGGCCTTTGGCCAATCTCTGGTCCTGCGGATGGATCGCATTATTGCCGACCCCGCGCACTCGCTAATGGCTTGGCTCGCGCAAACTAATTTCGTCCCTTATACCTCCGAAGGCGCCCTGCATCTCAATTTAGCGCTCTACACAACAGGCGATCAACCCAAGCTGGTCAAAAACATCGGCCAAACGCTCATCTTCGGTGGTGATCTGGGCAAGCTTCCATTTCCTGTTTCGATCAACTTGTCGGGCGTGTCCGATGGCGACTATCAGTATTCTGCCGAGGTTCGCGACGGCGATGTTTTGCTTAAGAGTTTTCAAATCTCCGTTAAGCTGATGAACGGCTTGGATGCCAAGCAGGCGGACTTCGAACAACGCCTCGTGAAAATCGATGGCCATGACGGTGCGAAAGCCGCCATCCGCTATCCGTTTGATCTGGCGCGCGTCATTAACGCCGGCAAGCGCGTCTTTGGCTCAAATGATGCCAATCCTGAATTTGGTCTTGGCCAAACTGGTAAGCCTACACTTTATGATTTTACGGCGGGCCTCAAAAAATCTGCTGATTTGCTCAGCGCCCTCGAGTCAGGAAAGGACCTCCTCTGGCGCGCCGGTGGCGACTCCGTCCAGTACTACTACATGCCCGAGGCCGACGAAATTTTGCCTTACCACGTTTTTGTGCCTTCGACTTGGGACGGTAAATCGCCGCTGCCGCTGGTCTTTATTTTGCACGGGAACAGCCGCGACCAGGATTTTTATTTCGACCGCGACGGCCACATTATTCCGCAAACGGCGGAAAAGCATGGCTATATGCTGGTCGCCCCCATGGGCTATTCGCCGAATGGCGGCTATAATTATGTTCCCTATGGCCGTCCGGCTTCCGGACCGCGTGGGGTCGCCGGGGCAACGGCTACTCCACAATATTTCGGCCCCCTCGACACTACTCCGGTTGCCACGGGCGGTCGCGGTGCGCGCGGAGGCCGACCCACCGGCTACGGCGGCGTAAATGGCTCAGTGACACCCCAGCTCGTGCGTTCGGAATGGAGCGAACAAGACGCCATGCATGTGTTCGATTTGATCAAGCAGGAATACCCGATTGATCCCAAACGAACTTTTCTTTTCGGCTATTCTGCGGGCGGACAGGGCTCGCATTACCTCGGCCCCAAATATGCCGAATACTGGGCAGCCATTGCCATCGGCGGCTCCAATGCAATGCCTGGCAACAATTATCCTTTTGATCGTCTGAAAAGCACGCCGATGATGATTTTTTACGGCAGCGCGGACCCCGCCAACAATGCGCCATCGCACGCGATGGTGCAGGCGCTCCAGCAAAATGGCATTAACGCCATTTTAAAGGAATACCCGGGCGCTGACCACGACGGCACGCCCTCCGCAGCAACTGCGGATATTTTCGACTTCTTCGACGCCCACCCGCGGAAATAGCAGGGCTAAATCCGCCGTGTCGTTACGCTCCGAGGCGGGTCAGCTTGCCGCCGTAAACTGCTTCGCGGCCCAGCTCTTCTTCAATGCGCAACAGTTGGTTGTATTTGCACACGCGGTCGGTGCGGCAGAGTGAGCCCGTTTTAATCTGGCCCGCATTGGTCGCCACTGCCAGGTCGGCAATGGTCGCGTCTTCAGTTTCGCCTGAGCGGTGGGAAATGACCGCCGTGTAGCGGGCTTCCTTGGCCATCTCGATGGCGTCGAGGGTTTCCGTCAACGTGCCGATCTGGTTTACTTTGACGAGAATCGAGTTGGCCACGCCTTCTTTAATACCCCGGCGCAGGAAACTGGTATTGGTCACAAACAAGTCGTCGCCGACAAGCTGCGTATGGTGGCCGAGCGCCACGGTCATTTTCTTCCAGCCCGCCCAATCGCCTTCGGAGAAACCGTCCTCAATGGAAATGATGGGGAACTTCTTTTGCAGGTTGGCGTAGAAGCCGACCATTTCCTCGGCCGTGCGTTCGGAGCCATCGGATTTCTTGAAAACGTATTTTTCCTTCTTTTTGTCGTAAAATTCCGACGCCGCCACGTCCAGCGCGAGGAAGATGTCCTTCCCGAGTTTGTACCCGGCTTCCTTGACGGCCTTGGCGATGGCTTCGAGGGCGTCTTCATTACTTGCCAGTTTCGGCGCAAAACCGCCTTCATCACCCACGGCGGTCGAGAGCCCGCGCGCCTTAAGCACCTTTTTCAGTGCGTGAAAAATTTCCGCGCCCATGCGCAGTGCTTCACGGAAGGATTCCGCGCCGACGGGCATGATCATGAATTCCTGGATGTCGATCGGGGCGTCGGAGTGCGCGCCGCCGTTCATGATGTTCATCATTGGCACCGGCAGTACCTTGGCGTTAGGTCCGCCGATGTATTTGTAAAGAGGCTGGCCCAGGGCGTCGGCTGCGGCATGCGCGGTGGCGAGGGACACGCCCAAAATGGCGTTGGCGCCCAGCTTCGCTTTGTTCTCAGTGCCATCGAGTTTGATCATCGTGTTATCGATGCCGAGTTGGTCCACGGCGTCGCGACCTGCGAGGGCCGGCGCGATGATGCGATTCACATTGTCCACTGCCGTGAGCACGCCTTTGCCATTGTAGCGCTTGCTGTTGGCACCCTTGGGCTGGCGCTTGGATGGCACATCACCGTCGCGCAGCTCCAGTGCTTCATGCTCGCCGGTGCTGGCACCCGAGGGCACCGCTGCACGGCCAAAGCCGCCGCCGGCCAGTTTCACGTCCACCTCGAGGGTGGGATTGCCGCGGGAGTCAATGATTTCGCGGGCGTGGATGTCGATGATTTCAGTCATGGTCGGCTTGGAAGTGAAGGGAAGGAGGGTGTTGGTGGACCGCGTTGGAAAAAAGGCGCGGAGATTCAGCAAGCCACGCCCCGGCCCGCGAGTCAATCTCGGAGCGAACAGCCCGTACTAGGAATTGGGTCAGGCCAGGCTGGCTATCTTTCCGATCGCAACGATGCGCATTTGACCAGTCATCTCCATCACCCGCACACATCCTATTAGTCGTTAGCATTTCGCCGAGTCGGGGGTTGTATTTGGCGGCCCCGCAGCTATGCTAAGGGCACTAACATAAAGACACTTTCTCATGATTAAAAAACCCCTGGGTTGCCTCTTTAAATTAATTTTTACGCTGTTTTTGCTGCTGGTGGTATTCACCGTAGTGAGCGTGCTGGTCGTTGATCATTATGCGATTGATATCGTGTCAAAAATCCTAAATCAGAAGACCGGCTTCTCCCTGTCCGCCGGCAAGCAGGAAATCAGTGCGCTGTCGGGCGCGGGCGCCTTGGGGGATGTATTTATTACCAACCCCGATCGCTTTGCCGCCAAGGACTTTTTGCATTTCAATGAGCTCAAACTCGTGACCGAACCAACCAGCGTCCTCGGCAAGCGCATCATTATTGACGAATTCGTGATCGATCTCGATTCCTTTGCCATGGTGCGCGACAAGGATGGCTCGCTCAACCTCATGGCCTTGAAAGACGGCCTGGTGGGCGGCGGGGCATCCTCCGCTTCCGGCAAATCGATGCCGATTCCGCCGTTTACCATCAAGTCATTTACTCTCCGCATCAAGAGCGCCAAGTTGCTCGACTTCCAGCATGGCAGCGGCAAGCCACAGGTAGTGAATATGGATTATGAGCGAACTTTTACCAACATTAACGAGACTAATTTCAATATCGTGGCGGTACAGATTGGTGCCGATTTATCCTCCAAAGGCTATGCCTACTTGGCCGATGCTTTAAAGAACGAGCTGCTCGACCCGAGCACCTACTTAAACGCAGTGCAAGACCTCGGTGGCGCCGTTCTTCATGGGGTAGGTACGGCAACCAAGGGACTGGGTAATCCCCTGAAAAGTATTTTACCCTAAGTGCCAGTATCCGGGCGGTATCCCCTTGCTAGTACCCGGTAATATGACTTAATTGCCGACTTCCCATCCCCCGCCCCATGAGTCGCCAACAGGTCCAGCCAGACACAAATCCGCTGTTTCTCGCGGAAGTTTTGGATAACCTATATAATTCGGTGGCGATGAGCGAGGCCGTGCGCGTGGACGGGAAAATAACTGATTTTCGCTGTATTTACGTCAACCGCGCTTATGTTGAATTTGTGCGGCAACCGCTTGAGGATGTTTATTGCCGAACGGTGCTCGAGCGCTACCCTGGGCTCCATGAATCAGGCCTGTTTGACAAGCTGGTGCAGGTGGTGGAAACAGGCCAAACCCTGGACATCGACCACCACCTGCATGGTGATGGGCTAAACGGCCAGATTCGCCTGGTGGTGAAGAAGTTTGGTGACGGTGTATTGACCATCTTTCACGACATTGCCCGGCGCAAGCGCAGTGAGACCGAGCTCCGTCGCGTTAATACACAATTGGAGGAACGCGTGGCGGAACGCACCGTTGCACTTCGCGAGGCACAGGAGCGGGTTGAACTTGCGCTTCAAACCGAACAGCATAACAATCGCGCCAAGGGCGAATTTCTCGCGATGGTCTCGCACGATTTACGCAGCCCGCTGGTGGCCATTCAGGGCTATGTCGGTTTGCTGGCCAGCGAGGGACTTGGCCAGGAGCAGGTTGAGCAATTGAACGTAATCGACCAGTGTGCGGAGGCGCTCCTGCGGATGCTCGATGATTTGCTGCGGTTTTCCCGGCTGGAGGCCGGCCAGTTTAAATTTGAGACCGAGCCGTTTATTCTCTCAGCCTTGCTCAAGGAAGTCGTGGATATCTTCCGCCCCGCAGCACGGCAGAAAAATCTCGGTTTGCACATCGAGGTTGATCCGGAATTGCCGCCATTGGTCGTGGGCGATCCAGCGCAATTGCGCCGCGTATTGGCCAATCTGGTCGGCAATGCGATAAAATTTACCGAAAAGGGCGACGTTACGATACGGGTTTGGACAACTCCGCAGGAACAACCTGCGACAGGCTGGATTTTGCATGGGGACGTCACCGACACGGGCCCCGGCCTTGATCCTGCCCATGTCCAGCGGCTCTTTCTTCCTTATGAACAAGGTGAAGGCGAAAATCGCCGCGCCCGTGGCGGCGTGGGTCTGGGCTTGGCGATTTGCCAGCGACTCTGCGAACTGATGGGTGGCTCGGTGACGTACGAGCGCGCCCCCGGCCAAGGCAGCCGGTTTCGTTTTCAAGTCAAACTAGGCGCAGTGAACCCAGAAGCGCCTTTTGGCGAATAGCATCCTTAGTTGTTTTTGTCGCGCAGCTTGTCCGCATCTGAAAATGGATGCGGGGTCATGAAGGGTGGCTGGGTCTGGGTGGAGTCGGCCCCGATCGGGCAGGCTTTTACATTCCAGATTTCGCGGGCGTATTCATGAATCGTGCGATCCGAGGAGAACTTGCCCGAGCGCGCGGTGTTCAGGATTGCCATGCGGGCCCAGCGGCTGCGGTCACGATAGGCACGGTCGACTTCGCCCTGCGCCGCGATATAGGCCGCATAATCCGCGCAGAGCAGGAACGGGTCGCCATGGTCCAGCAATGATTGCCGGACGGACAACAACGCCTTGGGTTCATCTGGCGTGAAGTAATCCGAGCCCAGCCAGTCAAGGACGGCGCGCAATTCTTCGTTCTGGTTGTAATAATCCCAGGGGTTATACCCGCGCTTCAGAAGTTCGTTAACTTGCTCAACCGTCATCCCAAAGATGAAGATATTTTCGGGCCCGAATTCCTCCAGCATTTCGACATTTGCGCCATCAAGCGTGCCGATGGTCAACGCGCCATTGAGCGCGAACTTCATGTTGCCGGTGCCCGAGGCTTCCTTGCCGGCCGTGGAAATTTGCTCGGACAAGTCGGCCGCCGGGATGATTTGTTCCGCCATGGTCACGCAATAGTTGGGCAGAAAGGCCACCTTGAGTTTGCCGTTGATGCGTTGATCACGATTGATGGCCGCCCCCACGGCGTTGATGGCGTGGATAATATCCTTGGCCAGATCGTAGCCGGGTGCGGCTTTGGCACCGAAGATGAAAACACGCGGCACAATGTCGAGATCCGGGTTATGCAATAACCTCCGGTAGAGCGTCAAGATGTGCAGCAAGTTGAGGTGCTGGCGCTTATATTCATGCAGGCGCTTAACCTGGCAGTCGAACAGGGCGTTGGGGTCGACAGTGATTCCGCACTCAACTTTGATGAGACCAGCCAGTTGCTCCTTTTTGAGGTGCTTGATGGCCAGAAATTGTTTCTGAAAGTCCGGGTCTTCCGCGAGTTTTTCCAGCCCCTTCAGTTGATCCAGCTTGGTGGCCCAACCATCGCCACCCAGAGTTTCATCAATCAGCGCGGTCAATTCTGGATTGCACGTGCGCAGCCAGCGGCGCGGCGTGATGCCGTTGGTCTTGTTATTAAATCGCTCGGGATAGAGTTCATAGAAGTCGCGCAGCAGCGAATCCTTGATCAACCGGGTATGCAGGGCGGCGACGCCATTGACCGAGTGGGAGCCGATAACCGCCAGGTACGCCATGCGCACCATTTTCCTGCCGCCTTCTTCGATGATGGACATGGCCATCTTCTTGCCTCCGTCTCCGGGCCATTTGCGTTCAACTTCCTCGAGGAAGCGGCGGTTGATCTCGTAAATAATCTGCAGGTGGCGCGGCAATACCCGCTCAAATAACGGCACCGGCCATTTTTCCAGCGCCTCGGGCAGCAAGGTATGGTTGGTGTAGCCGAAGACTTTTTTGCAAATCTCCCACGATTCATCCCAGGCCAGGTCATTGTCATCCACCAAAATGCGCATCAGTTCCGGCACTGCAATGGACGGATGCGTGTCATTGAGTTGAATTGCCGCCTTGTCGGGGAAGGCGTCCCAAGTCTCATTTTGTTTATGGAAGCGGCGGATTATGTCCTGGAGGGAGCAGGACACGAAAAAGAATTGCTGCACCAGGCGTAATTCCTTGCCCGATTCTGTCTTGTCATTCGGATAAAGGACTTTGGAGACTGTTTCACCGAGGGCGCGTTCGTGCACGGACTCCACGTAGCCGCCCTGGTTAAATGTTTGAAAATCAAATTCATGCTGGGCGCGTGATTCCCACAGGCGCAGGAAATTCACCGTATTCGCGCCATAGCCCACAATTGGAATATCCCAAGGAATTCCGAGCAGTTTGCGGTCGGGCACCCACACGGGCCGCCAGTCGCCTTTGGAGTTAAAGCGCGATTCGACGTGGCCGAATAGCGGTACTTCCACTCGGTACTCAGGGCGCACTATCTGCCAGGCATTGCCGAACCGCAGCCAGTTGTCCGGCAATTCAAATTGACGACCGTTGACAAACGTCTGCTTGAACAGTCCGTATTCGTAGTGAATGCCATAGCCGACAGCCGGGTAATCCAGCGTCGCCAGCGAATCCAGGAAACAGGCGGCGAGCCGCCCCAGACCGCCGTTGCCGAGACCCATATCCACTTCCTCATCGACGATGCGTTCAAAATCGAGGCCCATTTCTTCTACCGCCTCGCGCGCCTTGTCATACAGGCCGGTGTTATGCAGTGCGTCGCGCAGCAACCGCCCCATCAGGTATTCCAACGACAAATAATAGACGCGGCGGACATTCTGGCGGTTGTGGGTGCCTTGTGTAGTGATAAAACGCTCCAGCATCCGGTCACGCACCGTAAGGCTGAGGCACAACCACCAGTCGCGCGGACGAGCCGTACGGATGTCACGTGCGAGCGTAAATTTCAAATGATTGAGCATCGACGTCTTTAGTCCGGCGACGTTGGCTTCGATATCAAATTTGGTGCGTCCAGAGCCGCCGACCGCAAATGGCTGCTTACTTTTGCTGTTAGTGGTCGATTTCAGCGGCGGCCGGATGCTTGGCGTTGCCGTGACTTTGCGCGTGGGCCCCGCGACCGATGGCCGGGTGCTGACTTTGTTAGGGGGCGTGGTTTTTTTCGCCATAAAAGTAAATAATCTATGCCAGTCTGGATGTCAGGAAAAGTCCGAAGTCGGTGACGTTCTGGCAACGCCTTTAATCGCTGGTGTTATGAAGAACGTTCATTCAACGCTTATTTGCCGGGCAATTCGATAATATTGTTTTTTGAAGCCGCGTGCCTCAGGCGAGGGCATCCGCATCTCCGCCTAGACGGCGAAAAAGGTCGCTGGACGCCAGCTCCAGAAAGGTCGGATGGCCGCGCGGGCAGGTTAATGGTTGCGACGTAGCGAGCAGGCGCTGTGCCAGCGTGCGAATTTCTTGCTCCGTCGGTTGGTCGCCCAGGCGCACTGCCCGGGTGGCAGCCAGGCGGGCGATCTCATCATGGCGGAGGGCGGCGTGCCCACGTTCCCGTGCCAGTTCCGCCAGATCACGCAAGAAATTTTCGGCCCGGGCCGGGTCCAGCCAGTCGGGCACTGCCTCCAGTCGGAAAAAATTGCGACCGAACTCCTCCAAGGCAAACCCCTGCTGATTGAGCCACGCCCGATGGGCCATCAACGCACCGCTGGCCAGTCCGTCGAATTCAATCGAAAGCGGGAACAGCAGCCGCTGGCTGGGTGCGCGGGCGGTGGCAAAGCGGGTCTGCAAATCCTCAAACCACACGCGTTCATGCGCCGCCCGTGCATTGAACAGGACGAGTCCACCCGGTGTCTCAAATAAATAAATTTGACCCCGCCAGCGGCCCACATACCGCCAGGTGAAGCGTAGGTTGGTTTCGAGTTTCGGGTTTCGAGTTTCGGGTTGCGGAACCGAAAGTGATGAACTGGCTGCTGGAGGTTGTTCAGCTTTCGAGGCGACCTGGCTGTTTTTTAATGAAAAAGTTTCGGGTTTCGAGTTTTGGGTTTGGAGTTGCGGCGGCATTCGCTGCGTGCTGGAGGTTGGAGTCGGATGAGCGAGCGTCGGTATTCCTTGGGCGTTGGGCGTTGGGCGTTGAGCGTTGGGCGTTGCGATTTGGCCCCCCACAGTCTGCTCCCTGCACCCGATTAGTTTCCGCAACTGGGCCATCACCGCGCCCAGCACAAATTGCCGCACGCGGCCTTCTTCACGAAAGCGCACTTCGCGTTTCGCCGGATGGACATTCACATCCACGGCGGCGGGATCGATCTCCAAAAATAAAATTGCGGGAGGGTAGCGGCCTTTCGGTACATGGGTATGATAGGCTTCCAGCACCGCATAGGAGAGGGTGCGGCTTTCGACTGGGCGACGGTTGACCAGGGTAATCAATCCATCGCGCGTAGTGCGGCCCAAGCCCGGCTGGCCGAGCAGCCCGCCAATTTTTAATCCTCCGCCGACATCCTTCACTTCGGGAAATTCCACCAGCTCCTCCGCTGAGCGCCGACCCCAAATCTCTGCCACGCGCTCCCGCAGGTTTGCGCAAGCGGGCGAACGAAAAAGCAACCGCCCGTCTTCGAGCAGGCTAAACGCCACCTCGGGATGCGCGATGGCATAAAGCCGCACCAACCGCGTGATGTGCGCGGCCTCGGTTTCATCAGTCTTTAAAAACTTCCGGCGTGCGGGCACGGAATTGAATAAATGCGCGACCTCAATGCGGGTCCCCGGTGGGCATCCGCAGGCGCGCTGGTGGATCATTTTTCCGCCATTGACCAAAATTTCCGTGCCTTCGACCGCTGCCGCTGGTCGCGACACCAGCGTGAAGCGCGATACACTCGCGATGCTCGGCAAGGCTTCACCCCGAAACCCAAAGGTGAGCACCGCCGATAAATCCGCCGCCTCGCGGATTTTTGACGTAGCATGGCGTTCCAAGGCCAAAAGCGCTTCGTCCGGGGTCAGGCCGCTGCCATTGTCTTCGACCCGGATATAGCTTTTGCCCCCATGGCGGAATTCGACTTCCACCCGGGTGGCTCCTGCGTCGAGCGAGTTTTCCACCAGTTCCTTCACGACTGCCGCTGGCCGCTCAACCACCTCGCCGGCGGCGATTTGGTTGGCAACCCGGTCAGGAAGGATGCGGATGCGGGACATGGCTGGAGAAGATAGGAGGTAGAACGTGGAATGTAGAATCAAAAGAAACGCTATTTCCATCCCTTGCTTGCCATCCTGCCTCCTACCTTCTACCTCCTATCTTCTCCTTTCATGAACCGCCTCGCGTCCGAGTCCTCCCTCTATTTGCGCCAGCACGCCCAAAACCCCGTCCATTGGCATCCCTGGGGCGACGAAGTTTGGGCCCGCGCCCTGGCCGAGGACAAACCAGTGCTCATCTCCATCGGCTATTCCGCCTGCCACTGGTGCCATGTCATGGCGCATGAATCTTTCGAGGACGACTATATCGCCGACCTCATGAACCGGCACTTTGTCTGCGTCAAGGTGGACCGGGAGGAACGCCCCGATGTTGACCAGATTTACATGGAGGCCGTGCAGATGATCACCCAGCACGGTGGCTGGCCGCTGAATGTCTTTTGTCTGCCCGATGGCCGGCCGTTTTTTGGCGGTACCTATTTCCCGCCCGGCGACAATAACCGCGGCATCATCCCCTGGCCGCAATTGCTCATGCGCGTCGCAGACTATTACGCGAAGAACCGCCAGGAGCTGGTCGAGAACGCGGACAACATCGTCAAAAACCTGACCCAGTCCAACGTACCGCCGGGTGTGAACTCGCAAGTCAAGTGGGACAACCGTTCGCTGCTGGCTGCCGTGCAGGCCATTATCCCGCTGCATGACGACACTTGGGGCGGTTTTGGCGGCGCACCGAAATTCCCGCCGGCCATGACGCTCGACTTTTTCCTCGCGGTGCGCGCCACGGCATGTGCGGAAGTTGTCCAAAATTTCGCGCCACGCATTGACGAGGTGGTCAACATCACCGCGCGGGCCATGGCCCATGGCGGATTATTCGACCAATTTGGCGGCGGCTTTTATCGGTACAGTGTGGATGGGCAGTGGCTTATCCCGCATTTCGAAAAAATGCTTTACGACAATGCGCTGCTGTTAAATTTTTTTGCGAAAGCATACCGGCGTTATCAAAATCCGCTCCATGCCGCCATTTGCGAGGAAACGGTCGGCTGGCTCCTGCGCGAGATGCAGCACCCGTCCGGCCCGTTTTATGCCGCGCTGGATGCTGATAGTGATGGTCACGAAGGCGCCACCTATGTGTGGACTCCTGCCCAGGTTCGCGAAGTGCTGGGCGAAGAAGGCGCCAAGGCCATTTGTGCCGCGTATAATATTACGGACACCGGCAACTTCGAGCACCGCACGTCGAACCCCGCGCTGGTCGAGCCGGATTTTGCCGTGCGCGCCAAACTCGCTCCACTGCGGGAAAAACTGCTTGCCGCCCGCCAACGTCGTACCCAGCCTGGTCGCGACAACAAAATTTTGCTGGCTTGGAACGCATTGGTCATTCGCGGTCTGGCCGAGGCTTCTTTTGCGCTCGGCAAAAAGGAATGGTTTGCAGTCGCGCAACAGTGCGCCGACTGGTTGTGGGAGAAAATGAGCTTCACCGGCGAAGACGGCCATCGCCGCTTGCGGTCAGTCTATTATGAAGGTAGGGCGGGGCCTTCGGACCCGCCGCGTTCGGCTTTGGCCTTTTTTGACGACTACGCCTTTTTTGCTGAAGCCCTGTTGGGTCTCGCCGCCTACGCGGATTGGGCCGAGCCAGGCTCGAGTTTCCTAGAGCAAAACGTCGCCCGTGCCCGGGCCTTGGTGGCAACCCTCCACGCGCATTTCCGCGACCCGCGCGAGTTGGGCTATTTTTTCACCGCCGACGACCACGAGCAACTCGCCGTGCGCAAAAAAGAATGGTGGGACAACGCGCTGCCCAGCGGGCACGCCGCGCTTGCCCATGTCCTGGCCGGCCTTCACGCGCTAACCGGCGAGAGCGCCTATGCCAGCGAATTGGCCGATTTGAAAAAGTGCTACACCGGCCTCGCCACCCGCTCGCCGATGGGCGTGCCGCACGCGCTCTCCGCCTTTACCTGGGACGCCGTGGGCATCGCCGTTTTAAAAGTCAAAGGCCCCATCGACTGGACTGCCCTGCGCGCCATGCTCGCCACCAAACCCTATCGCCCCCTCTTTATTATTTCCGCCACCGACCCCGCGCAACCGGACGGCTTGCAACTGTGTGTTGGGACTCAATGCGCTGCTCCGACGACGAATTTAGACGAATTAGCGGAATTGCTTTAGCCGCGTTAAGCGACTGCCAAACTCCACGCAAGTGGTGACGCAGCCTGCCAGCTTGTCGCAATCTGGCACAGGGTCCTCTCCGCTACTTGATTTGCTTATCTTGAACAAGTTATTCTTTATAAGCCATTAACGACTTTTTTAAGCTAATCCTAGAAAGACGCATCGAGGAACGATTCATGCATTATATTATCTAATGAATCTCGACCTCAACAAGTTCACTGAGAAAGCCCGCGACGCCGTGCAGGAAGCACAGGCGGAGGCACGCCGCCGCTCGCACCAGCAGGTGGACAACTGGCATTTGCTTGCTGCGCTTTTGCATCAAGAGAGCGGTCTCGTGCCCGCTTTGCTGCAAAAGCTTGATGTCTCGCCCAATGCCGTGGAACTTGCGCTCGAACGTGAATTGGGCAAATTGCCCAGCGTCTCCGGCCCGGCTGCCGTCGGACAAATCTACATTACCCAAGCCTTTCAGGATGCCATTACCAAGGCCGAGGCGGCCGCTAAGCGTCTCAAGGACGAATATATTTCCGTTGAACATCTATTTCTTGGCCTCGTGGAAGCACCCGGGTCAGCCGAATTCGGCAAGTTTTTGAAAAGCTTTGGCCTCGCAAAAGATAAAATTTTGGAAGCGCTCAAATCGGTGCGCGGCAACCAGCGCGTTACTTCGCAAAACCCCGAGGCCACCTACGACGCCCTCGGCAAATACGGCATCGACCTCGTTGACCAGGTGAAAAAGGGCAAGATGGATCCTGTTATTGGCCGCGATACGGAAATCCGCCGCGTAGTGCAAATCCTCTCGCGCAAAACTAAAAACAACCCGGTGCTCATCGGCGAGCCGGGCGTCGGCAAGACGGCCATAGTCGAAGGCCTCGCCCAGCGTATTGTGCGTGGCGATGTGCCCGAGGGCTTGAAAGATAAAACCATTTTCTCGCTCGATATGGGCTCGCTGCTCGCCGGCGCGAAATACCGCGGCGAATTTGAGGAACGTCTCAAGGCAGTCCTTGCCGAGGTTAAAAACTCCGAGGGCCGCATTCTGCTGTTCATTGACGAACTGCATACCATCGTCGGCACCGGCAAGGCCGAGGGCGCGATGGACGCCGGCAATATGCTCAAGCCCATGCTCGCCCGTGGTGAGCTACACTGCATCGGCGCAACCACGCTCGATGAATACCGCCAGCACATCGAAAAAGACGCCGCACTGGAGCGCCGCTTCCAACCGGTGATAGTCGACCAGCCAAATGTCGAAGACACCATTTCCATTCTCCGTGGTATCAAGGAGCGCTTCGAGCTACACCACGGCGTGCGCATCACTGACAACGCGCTCGTCGAAGCCGCCGTCCTCTCGCACCGCTACATTGCCGACCGATTCCTGCCCGACAAGGCCATCGACCTGATGGACGAGGCCTGCGCGATGATCCGTACGGACATGGATTCCATGCCGCAGGAGTTGGACGAGCTTTCGCGCCGCGTGCTGCAACTCGAAATTGAAGAAGCCGCGCTAAAAAACGAAAAGGACGAGTCCTCCAAGCGGCGGCTCGACGCCTTGCGGAAGGAATTGACCGAGTTGCGCACCAGCGCCTCCGCTCTGCGCGCGCGGTGGGACACCGAAAAGGCCGAACGCGGTCGTGAACAAAAAGTCCGCGAAGAACTCGAAGCTGCCCGCCGCGCGATGGAAACCGCCGAGCGCG
>Ga0206965_10059_pt1 | contig 33953 bp, 30 predicted proteins | sample Alteio_BWOrgHeat_26_FD_152973 | JGI IMG/M metagenome (GOLD analysis project Ga0206965, IMG submission 152973) | Enriched cells from forest soil in Barre Woods Harvard Forest LTER site, Petersham, Massachusetts, United States -... | ecosystem: Environmental > Terrestrial > Soil > Temperate forest >...
ATCAGCTATGACCACGTAACCGTCGACGGCCGCCCTGCGCCAGCCACAATCGTAGTGACAACTCTCTGGGCGTTCAATAATTTTGATTCGCTCAAGAATGCGGGAAGCGGTGTTTACTTCTACATTCCCAAACTGCAAACGCCAAAAGAAGCATTGATCGTAGAAAAGATTATTTCCCGGCTGGAAGGCATGATCGGCATTCCGGCTGGCACCATCAAGATCAAGATGCTTTATGAAGAAGGCAACGCCGGCCGCACGCTGCCTGCAATTGCCTGGACGCTACGCCGCCGCCTGCTGGGCACGAACGTTGGCCGCTGGGATTACCTGGGCAGCCTGATTGAAATGTGGAAGGACGATCCCAAGGGCGTTTATCCTGACCCGCAATCCATTGGCATGGCCTCACCCAACATGATTGCCTATCAGCGATTCAATGCGCTCATGATGCTCATGGGCGGCATGAAAAATGGCGAACTGGCAAACGCCGCGCCCATCGGCGGTATGGCTGCAGTAATGATTTACCAGGCCAACGATCCCTACGGACGCTCGCGCTATAACCCGCTGGCTCTGCGCGCCATGGTCATCGACGAGCTGCGTGAGCGCGTTCTCGGTCTGATCTTCGTGCCCGACGAGCCTCTGGCCGCCGGCCAGCAGCCAACACTCGAAGATATTCTGGCCAAGAAGGTGAAAGGTCATCTCTACGACTGTTATCGGCAAAGCTGGGTGGCCAGCCCTGAGCCGGATTACGTAGCCTCCGGCAATGCTCCGCTGCAAGCTCCGGTGGAGAAGCTGCAAAGCATCCTGAGTGCGCCAAAAAATACCGTCAAAGTAAAAACACAGGATGTCCCTACGCCATCAAGCGGCCTGAGTGACGCCGAACGCGCTGTTCTGGAATCGCGCGGGCTCGTGAATGCTGAAGGCAAGATCACGCCGCAGGTGATTACCAGGGAATCGCTCGACACGCCAGAAAAGCTGCTCTCACCAGAGCGCTGGGAAGCCATCTACGGCATTCCCAAAGGCGATATCACCATTGAGCGAATTCAGCATGCGTTTTATATGGCGGCAAATTATGGCTTCCAGATCCTGAACGGCAACTTTGCCGCGGCCATCGACGATTATGAACTCAAACTGCGCTTCATGAATGATCTGGCGACTTACCGCATCGACGTTTCCTGGCTATGGACTCTGCTCCAGCATAAGGCCGTAATCACCAAGGACGGCCACCTCAAGCGCCCGGCGATGACCGAGGACGGTGTTGAGCCCGCCGAGAACGCCGACGCCGTAAAAGCCGGAACGCCCTTCACCATGGAGCTGTTCGATAAATTGTGGAACTACCACAACGAATGGACCCGCGCCTTCTTCGCCGAACAGGACAAAAGCGGCACCGCCGGCCGTTTTGATCGCGAGAAAGCCTGGCTCATCATGGACATGCTCAAAAAGCAGCTGCCCTCGCCGCGATATATACAGCACAGCGCGCGTGTGCTCTTTGTGGTGGGTCAAGCCAATAAGCAGGAAGGCAAGCAGATGCTGGAGGCGATCTTTGATCTCACGCGTGAAGAAGCGGTCAAACGGGTGCAAGCCGGTACGCTGAGCAACTCCGCGCTGGCTGCGCACGATTATGTGTTTGATATCTTTTCTCCCGACGAGCTGAAGAAGAGCTCGCCATCGCAAGGCAACGCCGCCGACTAACAACGGCTACTTAGGAAAAGAAATCATCGGCGTGGAATGCCTCACTCAGCAGACCACGCCAATTCTTTTAGTGGGACCGGTCACAGCCCACTCACGGTGCATTTACTGTGTAAATCCTGTGTACAAGTATGATCAGTGCAACACGGGAGCTGACGCTGATAATCCGAATAGTGGTATTTTCATAATAGAAAACCCATGGCAACCCTGCATCAATCCGAACCTTCATCCGCGTGTCCCATCTGTGACGGGACCGGCTGGAAGCAAGTTGCGGTTCCCGGCAAAGCCAGCCGCATGACGCGGTGTGACTGCCGCATCTCCGCACGCAACCAGCAGCTACTGGAAAAAGCCGGCATTCCCGCCCGCTACCGAAAGTGCACTCTGGGAAATTTCAATATTGAGATGCATGAGGTTTCCATCTCCGTTAAAAATGCACACCGTGATGCACAGCGCTTTGTGCAGGAATATCCCCTGGAAAAACAAGGCATGCTGCTAATCGGATCCATTGGCGTGGGCAAAACTCACCTGGCCGTCGGAATGATCCAGGCGCTGATTAACGACAAAGGCGTGCCATGCCTGTTTTGCGATTACCGCGAGCTGCTCAAGGAAATCCAGAACTCTTACAATTCGGCGGTTCAAGCCACAGAGCTTGAGATTTTGCGGCCAGTGCTTGAGACTGAAGTCCTGGTCCTGGACGAGCTCGGCGCAGTAAAGTCGTCAGAATGGGTATGGGACACGGTCAGCTACATTCTGAACAGCCGCTACAACGAACAGAAGACCACCATCATCACCACGAACTTCCCGGATGCACCTTCAGCCAAGGCACAAAAAGAACAATCACGGCTGGAGCGCAAACCGCGTGAGGAAGAAGACGCGCGCAATGTAACGCGCGACGAAACGCTGGGCGATCGCATCACTGACCGTATGCGCTCCCGTTTGCTGGACATGTGCCGTGTGCGCACCATGAAGGGCCCAGACTTCAGAACACTCCCTAAAAACAGAGCCTGAGTTGATGCAGGGATTTTTGCTTGGTGGTAAGGTTGCCGCTTACTCCTACTAAGAATATAGATACTTTTATATATATAAATACAGTAGTAGCAGTAGGGCCTGTGTAAACGGTGGATATCACTGGAAAGCATGATGGATAAAGGCGAAACAACGTCCACAGGCTGTGAACAAGTGAGCATGTATTTTGTTGAGGCGGTGAGTAAGAGAGCACAGTGTAAAAGTCTTGAACCGGTTTCCATGTAAATCCACATGGCGAAAGAGAGCCGCCCGAGGAAGCCGTGGAAATCAGGACACGACAAAGAGTAACAGCAACAAACGCAAAGAGATAAAGCGGTCTTCTTTTCCGCGCGCCATGGCAAGGCACTCTGGAAAACGTGGAAACGAAAAAGAGAGTGCACATTCGTGGTGCATATCCATGGAGCCCTGTGACAGACTTACTCGGTAGGCAATTTGTTTCTGAAAGCCTGGAGCTCTAAAAATTGCTGACGAATTCCATCCCGTTTTCGCCAGACCATCCGCCGGATTTCTTTGTGCATTTTCCGGCAGCGCCTGCGGTATTTGTGCTGCGCGGCGCCGATGAAACAGCCGAGCCTTATGTCAGCAAGACGGCGAACCTGAAAAGGCGCTTGCTGCGTCTGCTCTCTCCACCAGAGTCGCAATCCAAACGGCTGAACCTGCGTGAGCGCGTTACGACGATTGATTATTCCCTGACCGGATCTGATTTTGAGAGTGTATTGCTGCAGTATCAGGTTCTGCGGAAAGAGTTTCCGGATGCTTACGAGAAGCGTCTGCGTCTGCGGCCGGCATCGGTGGTGCGCTTCAATCTGGAAAATGAATACCCACGCGCTTACGTCACCACGCGGATCGGCAAGCTCACCGGTAAATCGCTTTACTATGGGCCGTTTCGATCCCGGGCAGTAGCGGAAAAATTTCTGAACGATTCGCTCGATCTTTTCAAGATGCGACGCTGCACTTTTAACCTGAATCCAGATCCCGCCTTCCCTGGCTGTGTTTACTCCGAAATGAAGATGTGCCTGGCGCCCTGCTTTAAAGGCTGTACTGACGAAGCTTATGCGGCGGAGGTGGTGCGAGTGCAGGCGTATCTGGATTCGGGTGGGCAATCTTTGCTGCAGGAGCTGGAAGCCGAGCGGGAGCGGCTTTCCGCGGCGCTGGACTTTGAAGCTGCTGCCGCGCAGCATGCGAAGATCGCCAAGATCAAGGGCATTCTTTCCGCCTGTGACGATATCTGCGGCCGCCTGGACCACCTGGATGCACTTATTGTTCAGCCATCGCTGGAAACCAAAACAGTTGCGCTGTTTCACTTTCACCACGGCCAACTCTCAGGCCCAATCTCTTTCGCCATGGAAGTGGAAGACGATTCGCAATCACAGGAAAGCCGAATCCGTGCGGCGTTGGAACAGATGGAACTCACAAGTTCGCAGTCAGCGCAACGCTTTATGGAAGAGCTGGCGATTCTGAAGCGCTGGTTCTACCGCAGCCACAAAGTCGGAGAGGTATTCTTTGCTGGTGAGCAGGGTGAGCTTCCGTGGCGGAGAATCGTACGTGGCATGAGCAGGGTTTCTCGCGGGGAAAAAGAGATGGATAGTGCGCCAGTAACAGAATCTTTTCCAACGGAACTTTAGAATAACGCCAGAAAGAATAGCGTCAGAAAATGGTGACAGAAGGAAATGCGGCCCGTGCTAGTTTCTGTTTTCAAACTTCATCGTTAGTTGTTTCGACGAGCGAAGGCTCAGCACCATACCTCAAAGACACATAAACAAGGGAGTGCGCGATTGCGAGCAGGACGAGCGCAAGACCCGTGAGCAGTATCGTGAATGCAGCCAGCATCAATTGATAACCTGTTAAAGTCAACTGGCCCTGGCTCCAGCTCGTCTTCAGAAGATTTTCTCCAACAAAATACAAAGCTCCGCCAACCAGACTCAAAAGCCCAAACTCCAGAAAAAAGAAGACTTCCCATCCCGTGGTTGCTGCGATTCTTTTGCGGATTGACTGCCCGAGCAAAACGTTCTGGTCATCGACCAAGTCAGGAATTGCGAGCGTGATTTTAGCCAGCAAAGCCGCGAAGAGAAGGGTAAGGGCGGCAGTCGTCAAGCTGTACGCGATGAGGTAATGATCCAGCAAATTAAGTTGAAGTAGCACTAAGGGCAGAGGTCGAAGTAGAAGGGGCAGCAGGAAAATATTGAAGAGCGTACTGGCCACACCTGCCAAACAGGAAAGACCCACAAGGGAGACTAAACGACGCCTGCAGACCAGTTGAAAGGCTGCGCTCATTGTCATCGTGGCATCCGGCGATTGTCTTTCCTGAAGCGCTCGCAGCGCAACGGCGGCCAGCATCAGGGTGAAAACCAACCACACCACCCAACACTGGATTGACCAGATCGAAGTCCTTCCCAGCGCGTAAAGAAAACGCGGAATCGCGAAACGTGAGGGCTCCATGATGCTTTCATAGGAAGGCCGGACGACAAGCTTTTCTCGTAGCAACTGAAGGAAATAGACACACAAATAACCAACGGAACTCGCCAACAGAGCCGGCGGAAAATAGACCTGGAACTCCGAACGAAAGCGCGCGACCGTTTGTGAGCCGACATATCCCCGAGAGGGCTTGACTGCATATACGGTGTTCATCTGGATGTCCTTGGGGCACTCGATTTTCTGTAAATCACCTTGATCCCTTCACGCCATCTTTCATCCACACCCACCAGCGTCCATTCGATTGCCGGAGAAAAATAACGCAAGATGGTATCGGTTGCCGGATGCACGCGCAGTGACGGCGCAACCAGATAGAGCAGCGGCGGCCGTGGTGAGAGTTGAACTCCACTGAAGTAACCATACTGTTGGAACTCGCCGCGACCGTGGTGCCAGAGAACGCGGGCCCAATAATCCAGACCCTGCAATGGCAGGTGGATGTCTTCGTCGGCTTTCAGCTCCAGCACGGCAATGCGTCCCTCCCGGGTACATGTGAGCACGTCAATCATGGCGCGGTCTGACGCGGAAAATGCCGGCACCTGCGAATAAACGTGCGCCGAATCAAGCAGAGAATCCACGGCGGAAACATTCTTAAAAATCAGAGATTCCAGCCAGCGCTCCGGATACATGCGCCAGAGCGGATCATGCCGATCAGCGCCAGTGCTGCGCGCTTCCACCACCATAGCGATGAATTGGTTGAATGCCGGCGCAGTTTCCTCGCTGAGACGCGTTTCATAACCGGGTGGGCCAAAAATAATTTCTTCTTCCACACTGAAACTGCCCGTAGCATTTGCCAGCCTCACGTGGGCAAATTCCAATCCATGAAGGCGGAAGGAAATTTCCGTGGGTGAAAGAACAGCAACTTCAGCCTGCGGCGCCAGCGCTAACACTTTGCTTACGGTTGCAGCAAAGCGTGATCGAACCTGCGCAGCGTCTGGGCAGCGCATGAGGCGAGTGTGTATGTTGCCATGATCGGAATAATCGATCTGGCTCAGCGACTCATCCCGCTCATCAAATTCAAAGAGCTGAAACTTGGCGGCATTGTGGTCGAGATGCGCGAGGCGGATCTGCAGCGTTCCAGAGCTCCCGGGCGGGACGTACAGGCGCAGGCCTTCTACCAGGCAACGACCGGCCTCGCGTTCACGACAAGCATCGAGCCAGAGCAATCCAAAAGTGAGCGACGCATCTATGGCAGCTTGTGTTTCCTGATGGCTTACGCCCATCACGGCAAACGCGCTGCGGCCTTTGCGCAGCAGACCGCGCGCATAAACGGGCGAAAAGCTGCGCTCCAGGTCCATGGTGGTAGAGAGCTTTCCCTTGTCCAGTTGCCAATCTGGTGATTGGCGGCGCAGAGCTCTCTCCAGCACGCGTGCGTAACTATTGCGGGCCACCTTTTGCGTGGATGGCGCGCGGCGGTCGCGGTTCTGGCATATCTCCATCTTGTGCGGACGGGCCTGAGCAAAGCGCCGCACGGACAAAGTCATGGTGCCGTTCTTCACCTCGGCATCCACTACATGGCGGACCAGATTGCGCTCATCAGACCACAAGTGAAGCAGGCATCTGCCTTTATCCGTGGAGATCGAAGTTTGCGCGGTGTTTAGATCAAAAAGAATCTGGCTATCTTCAATAACAACACCACTGCGTGCAGTGGAAAGAAATTCTTGAAGAGCGCGGGCCAGAGCGTCGGGCGTCATAAGTTAGGGATCAATAAACGATCTTGTCAGCCTTTGCCTTCCACGCTTGAAATGGCAATAGAGATTCTTTGTGGACAATTTGCGCAATAGGCATTTGTTGCTGCGCATAAGGCAGGCAGATCTGCGTCTTGATGAGCGAATCATCAAAGCCGGCGTCCGCAGCCGCGCTGGCAGTGGCGGCAAAGAAGATTTGCGCAGGCCTGGCCCAATAGATCGCTCCCATACACATGGGACACGGCTCGCAACTGCAGTAGATATCGCATCCGGTCAGCTCAAAATTGCCCAGGATCTGGCAGGCTTTGCGGATGGCGACAACTTCAGCATGCGCGGTTGGATCAAGCGATGAGGTAACCCGGTTCGCACCTGTAGCGATGATCTCGTCGCCTTTCACAACCAGTGCGCCAAAAGGGCCGCCGCCACACTTGACGTTCTCAAGGGCCAGTTGAATGGTTTTATAGATAAGCTCGTCTCGATCCATTCTTACTCCGTTTGAAAGAACCGCTGCACTATCCTCATTCAGAAGGCGGCCGCGGTTTTAGACTTTGGTCCAGGTAAGCCAGGTAGCCGCAGAGCAAATGATAGGTGTCATAGTAATTATTCGGACGGAATTGCGTGGTAGCGCCGGTGATAACGTTCTGCTGCGTCAGAGAATGAATGGTGATCTGCGGAATGTGGCGCGCGGCAAATGGATCCGAGTCCGTGTGGCCCAGTGCGGCAATATCTATCTGGCTGGCAGGAAGTTTCAACGCATATACCATGACGATCAAGGCATGGACCAGGTCTTTGTCAGAGTGGGCAGTCCAGACTTTTGTTGGAGAAAAGCCGAGAGCATCGATGTTGACCATGGCTTCGGCATGATTCAGCTGGGCCCGCGTTAAGTGGCGAGCAAAAACTTCAGCGCCCATGGGGTTTTTTCCGTCATCGGCAAAAGCGACAAAAATAAAACTGTGGCTTCGCTTTTTATCACGCAAGCTCTGGTAGATGGCCGGCAAGAGGGACGCTCCGCTCCAGTTATCCAAAGGTTTTTGCGAAGACGATGTACGTTCATAATGAGCGCCCACGATCACGGTATCGTCTTTACCGGTCCCCAACATGCATGAGATATTGGGCGTTTCCTCGCCTTCCACTTTTTGCTCGACCAATGCATTTCCATTGCATCCAGCTTCAGTAAAAAGTTCTTTCAACCTGGCCGCGCGCTCCGCATTCGTTTCCGGAATGCTCTTCATTCGTGCCAGGATCAGGGGCTCATCAATGGAAGTAAATTGGACTTTCTGCGCCAGGCAAAATCCGCAGAAGAGCAAACTACAAATTGTGATGACCAGACCCGTCCCGCGCATGGTCAGGTTATCTTACATGGGAGGCGGCTTGTTTCGAGACAGAAACCAGCGCGAAGACCTTCAATGTACTTAAGTGTCCCTTTCTACTGAACATTCATGGGCACAACCAGGGTATGGCTTACAGCACCTGGTCCAACTTGCTGGATGACGGTGATTGAAAGCGGGGTCGAGCCTCCAAAGCTTGCAGAGATTACAGTGACTCCACCACAGGCAATCAGGGTACCGCTAAGAATCGCCACTGCGCATAGCAATACTGTGCTCCATTCCCGGCGTCGTCTGAAGCCCAGCATAAGTCCCGCTACGCCCATAAAGCCCCAGAGCACCGGCACGCTCCTGTGTAAAGCTCCAGAAGCCAGGGGCGGAGTTACTGAAACGGTTAGTTTTTGCCGCGAATTAACATTTGCGCTGAGAGCAAAAAAACCGCCTGGAGCGAGGTTGCATGCAGTTCCAATCGGGCCTCCTGTGCATTGTGTCTGAGCAAATGCACTAATTGGCGTATTCAGGCCCTGTCCGGCCAGCGCCCATGCAGTAAACGTAACGGTCTGCCCGGCTTTCACGATAATCGTTGGAGGAGTGGTGGGGTCAAGAACAACCGCAAAGTCGTTGTTCGGTACGTTTATGCCTGTCCCTGTGAGTTGAACCGTGTGTGGACTGCCAACGGCATTGTCATTGCTGATGAGTTGCCCGGTTCGAGTACCGGCAGCCAACGGTGTGAAGACAAGCCCTCCGGTAACACTGGATCCCGCAGCGATTGTTACAGGATTGGGAAGACTGGTTGCGGAGTCAAAGCCAAACTCAGGGGAGCTAAAACTAAAATTCGCTATCAGTGGCCCTGTACCCGTATTACTGATTTGTAATGGTTCAGCAAAAGGAGGTGGTTGAAATACCGGTGTGGATACCCCAACTGCCACAGTCCCAAGATCCAAAGTGGCAGGACTCGCGCTGAATACTGGAGAGCCGGCCTGCAAGATATGTGGCATGGTGGACGATATGGTGCGTACCCTGCTGCATAGTGGAATAGTAGAGGCATACAACAAGACAACCAGAGATAGGAGAGCCTTCAGTCGCATCGATCACATCCTTCGTCAGACTGAGCAAAGCCAAGCGCTGCAGGTGGAGTTACTGCACTACAAGCGGGATGCTGAGCGTGTGCGGTGCTCCAATTGTCGGCGTGGCTGTAATTACCAGCGAGTTCGAGGTCACTGGTAATCCCGGCATAGCGACGGGCTTACTTGCTCCGCCGCACGAGACCAGGAACGCACCCATGATCAGAATAGCGATAAACGGAGCATGGTTCCTGCGTGTCCAACAGAGTAATAAAAAGACTGCGGAGCCCGCCATTCCCCACCAGGCAGAAGTGTGATGAATCGCAGCAGATTTTGGCGGAACAGTAAGCGTAACCATAAGCTCTTCCCGTGTTGGGCCAAAAGAGTCGCCAACTAGAGCTAGAGCTGTGAAACCAGGGCTCAGAGTGCAACTCGCGCCAACAGGACCGCCGCTGCATTGGAGGGAGCTGATAGTTGTGGGGCCCAGCCCAGTTCCCGCGAGAAGCCATATTGGAAACGAAGTAGTGCTGCCAGCGGTCACGTTTACAGGGGAAGCCGTTCCTGGATCAACGATTATCAAAAAATCATTGGCCGGCACCGCCACTCCTGTGCCGGTAAATTCCACTATGTGCGGATTGCCGGGGGCATTATCAATACTGGAAGCCTGAATCGTTTGCCTACCTACGCCTTGCGGTGTAAATAGGACTGCCGGCGTAAAACTCGAGCCAGCAGGTATCGTCACAGGAAACAGAAATTGAGTTTCAGAGGTAAAGGCCGCTCCCAAAGGAAATACAAAATTTGATACGACAAGCGGTGCGGTGCCGGGGTTGTTAATTTGCAGCGGCACAGGGCCGCCATGAGGCGTTGTCATACCCACTGCGGAAGGGCCGAGCTCAACAGGAGATGCAGGCGTGGTAGTAAAGCCCGGCGTCCCCTGCGCCCAGCAGGCTGAGCCTCCGATAGCTACCACAATTGCGACCCAACATAGCGTCGCCATTGCTCGCTGAAAGATTAAGAGATTCCTCAGCATTTAAGCCCTCCTGCTGCAGCCCAGAGCTACCAATAGCTATTAGGCTAAGTCTAGTTTCGCAGGAAGATTATAGTATGAGCCATTACAGGCTATGAAGGTTTTAAAATAATCTTATTATCGGAACGTTCAATATAGGCCCAAGGTATCTCCGGATCATGCGTAAAGATGGTAAGCCATTGTTCCGGTATGGCCTTAGCATAGTAGCGTTTACGATTCTCCAGCACCTCAAGCGGAAAAAGATCATAGGCCATGGCCCAGGCTACATCCAGATGCCAGGTGGTGGGAATAAGATCAGAGATATAACAGGCGGTTTTGCCGCCACTGCGGATGAAAACGGCCCACATATTCCGCGTGTGACCAGGCCAGACTTCCACGGAAATTCCTGGCGCGATCTCAGCATTGCCATCTATCAGCTGCATCTGGCCGGAGTGAATTAAAGGATCGTAATTGTCGCTGATATAGCTCACGCGATCGCGTTCCAGCTGCAGCTTACCGTGCTCCCACTCGCCTTTTGGCGCGTAATATTTGGCGTTGGGAAAAGTGGCGACGGCAGCGCCATCCTTGTAAACCGTATTCCATCCGCAGTGATCAAAATGCAGATGTGAGTTGATCACGATATCAATTTCTTCTGGCGCAACTTTGGCGGCGCGCAGGTTTTCCAGAAGTTTTTCCTCAGGGAAATAGAAGCTCTTTGTTTTTTCTGACAGCTTGTTCCCGATACCGGTCTCAATCAGAATTGTCTGCTTCCCGGTCCGAACAATGATGGAATTGCAGCTTACGGTAATGCGGTTCAGATCATCCGGCCTAGTCTTGCGTTGCCACATGACTTTAGGGATGATGCCGAAGAAGGCGCCGCCATCCCCCAGATAATTTCCGTCCGAGACTACCGTAAGTTCAAAGTCGCCCAAAGAAATAGATTGGTTCTTCACCGGCTGTAACTCCGTACTGCTTTACTCGGTACTTCTTTTATTCAGTCCTGCTTTATTCTGTCCCTAATAGTTCGCGATGGAATTGTGAACGAATCCGCGTGAACAGATGCACGCGGGTTCCCGGCCCGGAAATGCTGTGCGTCTTGCGCGGATAAATCTGCAAGTCAAACTGCTTGCCCGCATTGATGAACGCATTGATCATTTGCATGGTGTTCTGCATGTGGACGTTGTCATCACTGGTGCCGTGCACCTCAAGCAGATGGCCTTTCAAGTTTGCCGCATAGGTAATGGGCGAACCTTTTTTATAGCCATCATCATATTGTGGCACCAGGCCGGCATAGCGCTCTGTGTAAATGGAATCATAATCGCGCCAGTCCGTAACCGGGGCAACGGCAACGCCGGCTTTGAAGCGGTCCGTGTGCGTCATGGCAAAGAGGGTCATGTAGCCGCCATAGCTCCAGCCCCACCAACCCATACGCGAACCATCCAGTTGGGGGAATCTCTGGAGTGCCTGGTCGATGGAGGCAAGCTGATCTTTCAATTCGACCTCACCAAAGTTATGAATGAGAGCAGCAGCAAATTTTTTTCCGCGAGCGCCCATGCCACGGTTATCCACCTGAAGCACGGCAATGCCATCGCGCATGAGGATCTGATTGAAAAGAAAGCCTGCGCCGCCCCATTGATCGCGCACCGTTTGTCCGTGCGGGCCGCCGTAAGGATTGTTGACCAGAGGAACTTTTTTGCCTTCACTGTTTGGCGGCAGGAAGAGAAGGCCGCGCAACACCGTGCCATCTTCAGCTTTGAAATCGACAAACTGTGGAGCGATCAACTGCATGGAATCAACGCTCTTGGATTTCCAGAAAGTATCGCAAGTGCCGCCGACCTGGCAGAAAGACAGCTGTGGTGGAATCATCAGGGAAGAAAAGTGATCGACAAAGTACTTCCCATTTGGGGCGACCGTGGCTGCGTGCGTTCCGCCTTTAGTAAGGCATTCAAAGTTCGAGCCATCGAACTTTACGCTGCATAGATGGCGCTGCCGATCATCGCCGGCATTCGTAGTGACAAAGAGCGTATTGTTCGCATCATCCGAGCCTTCAACATCGAATACTTCAAAGTCACCCTTGGTGATTTGATTAACCAGCCTGGCGTCAGCGGCAAGCGGATTGGATTTATCAAATGAATAAAGATAGAGATGTGTGTGACCATCGCGCCAGCTCGGCCAGGTGAACTTATCACCTGATTTCAAAAATTGAAGATTGTTGTCCGTCTCAATCCATGTGTCGCTTTTTTCACTGAGCACGCGTCGGGTCTTGCCGCTGGCAACATCAATAAAATAAAGATCAAGCTGGTTCTGCGCGCGGTTGAGTACCGTGGCCCACGCCACACCGTCATGCACCCAACCAAAGCGCGGCACATATATATCTTTTTCGTCGGTCAGATGGATCCACTTGACCGCGCCGCCTTTGGCGCTCACCACGCCGAGCTGTACCTCAGGATTGGGATCGCCAACCTTGGGATATTTCTCGTTATAAACCGTGGGATGCTGAGGGACGTAGTCCGTGATGGGATAAGTGGGGACCTTGGTTTGGTTCATCTGCAGCAGAACAATCTTGCTCGAGTCCGGAGACCAGAAATAATTGCTGCGAACATCCAGCTCTTCAGCATAGACCCAATCCACTTCAGCATTGAGAAGATTGTCATCACCGTTATTCGTCAGCGCTTTCTCTGCGCCGCCATCCACGGCTTTTACCACCAGATTGTGGTTGCGGATATAGGAGAGCTGTTTGCCATCGGGTGAAAACTTAGGGTCGGTTGCCGATTCGCCTGACGAGCTTAACGCTACGGATTTGCCCGACGAGAGCGTGAAATACCAGAGCTGGCCATTGGAGTCAAATAAAAGATGCTCGGAATCCGGAGCCCAGTGGTATCCAGCTACGCCATAGCGCGCGCGATTGTCTTTCTCGCGGTCGTCCTTGGAGGTGGAGACAGGGGGCTTCATGGCGGCGATTTTCTCTGATGCCACCAGAACCGCCGGTTTGCCCGAAGTCACGTCAATGTAATAAAGATCAGCTTTTTCTCCCTGCTCCTGGTGCAGAAAATAGGAGACCTTCTTGCCATCAGGACTCCACTTAATGGTGTCCGGCGCGCGACCGGTAAGCCCGGCGGAGCCATAAATAGATTCAATGGTCAGCTCTTGCGCGGTGGCGATGGTACAGACGAAAGCCGTCAGGAATACAGAAAGGAAAAACTTCTTCACGGGCACTCTCCAAAGGGGTGGGGTGGAACGAAGAAGTTTATCACTTACACTATGCAGTCAGCACACTTACCGAATAGCGAGGTTATATGAGGGGCCAAGGTTATTTCTGATCTTCCGTCTGCCTTTTTAGTCTTCTCGATTCAGCCAGCAATCCCATGCTGTGCATGAGGTGTTGCAGGGTGACAATTCCGACCAACCGCTCTTCATCTACTACCGGAACCAGGCTTAGGCCGCGCGAGGTCAGCTTACGAAAGGCCGAACCGAGCGATTCCGTGCGTGAAGCAATTTCAAATGCCCGGTTCATAGCGCCCTGTACGTAGCCGTTACCCTCAGCACGCAGGCGCTCCACAATGGTCTGCCGGGTAATTACGCCAACCAGATCACCGCTGCTTACCACGGGAAAATCATCTTGCAAACAGTGGACTGCTTTGTGCAGCGCGTCTTCCAGCGTATCTGCCGGAGAGAGAATAGAAAACTCAGTGAGCATGATGTCACCCATCTGGACAGCATCCACCACCGACTGAAACATCATTGTGCGTTCTTCAATCTGCGCAGCCATAAAAATGAAGAACCCAACCAGCATAAGCCACTGAATATTGGCTGCAGCGCCAGTCAGCATGAAAATTCCAGCAAACACGTGCCCAACACTCACGGCACGACGAGTCGCCTGGCGAAACTCCATACGCTGCGCCAGAAACGCGCGCAAGATCCTGCCGCCATCGAGCGGGAAGGCCGGCAGCAGGTTAAAGACGAAGAGAGACAAGTTGATCCAGAAAAAGCTGACTCCCAGATTCGCTACGGTTACCAGCGGAGGAAGCCAGAGATTATGCGCTGGTCCTATCACTACCAAGATCAAGGCCGTAACACCGGCCAAAATTGCGCTTACCAGCGGGCCAGCCAGAGCGATCAATGTTTCAGTGCGCAGGTTGCGAGCGTTTTCTTCCTGAACGGTGGAATCGATCATGGCAAGCCCGCCAATGGGGAGCAACACGATTCCTTTGACGGGAAAGCCCTGACGGGCCGAAACTATGGCATGACCAATCTCATGCAATAAAACTGCTAACAGGATCAGCCCTGTAAGCATGAAGATACGAGGAATTACCCGCGGACCGCCGCGGGCAGTTTCCGTCAGTAGCAGAAAAATCAACAGAGCTAAAAAAGTAAAGTGTATGCGGACTTCCAAGCCACTGAATTTCGCGGTAAATATGGACCAGTTTCTCATCCGTGTGTTGTTCTTAAAGGAGTCCTAAAGCTGATTCTATACGTTAGATTAGATGTGAGACAGCGGAGCAAGCGTTAATGCGCGTGATCGCAGGAAAATATAAAAGCCGTCGCCTTATAGCGCCCACAGGCGTGCAGACACGTCCGACTTCTGATCGTCTCAGGGAAACACTTTTCAACGTGGTTGCTCCTCGTATTGAAGATTCAGTGTGGCTCGATCTATTTGCCGGGAGCGGGGCCATCGGGATTGAGGCGCTGAGCCGTGGCGCCAGGAGTGTGTATTTTGTGGAGTCGGCTGGCGCAGCCCTTCGCACGATCCGCAAAAATTTGCATACTCTGGGAATTGAAGAGGAGGCGGATGTAATTGAGCGTGACGTGGCCACCGCGCTCCGCATGCTGGATACACAAGCTGTGAGCTGCGACTTCATCTTTCTGGACCCTCCTTATCGAAAGCTGGATGACTATGAACAGGTGCTGGGCTTTCTTTCACAATCGCGATTGCTGAGCCCCAACAGTCAAGTAATTGCCGAACACGACAAGCACTTTGATCCTGGTGGTACGTTTGGCTCTCTGCAGCGACATCGCGCTTTACGCCAGGGAGACGCTGTGTTGAGCTTCTATTCTGTCGCTTCGCTTCAACCCGATAAAGAATAATGTTTCTACTGTGGTCGCAGAGAAAGCCCTGAATGGCACTTTGTCTGGGGATTTTCAAGCGTATGCCTAGCTCTGCGATTATCCCCATGTGAAATCCCCACTGTTCATGCTTGTTTTCCACAGCTACCTTAGAAAAACCCGCATAAAATCAGGCGAAAAAGCTTGCAAGAGTGCTTTGGTGATGTAATATACGGAATGAGCGCGAAACAATCGTGCTCATATTTCAAAGCAAGTGCTCACAAATTCAAGGAGGGAAGATGGCAGCAGGCATGACCAAGACCCAACTCGTCCGCCACATAGCGGAGAAACTGGAAACGAACAACAAGACTGCGGCAATATTTCTGGATACATTGGCAGAAACCGCAATCAAAGAAACAAAGAAAAACGGTGTGTTCGTAATTCCTGGCCTGGGACGCCTGGTAAAGTCCAACCGGAAAGCGCGTATGGGACGCAATCCGCAAACTGGAGAACCCATCAAAATCGCGGCCAAGACCGTGGTAAAGTTCCGCGTAGCCAAGGCCGTAAAAGACGTAATCGCTCCCAAGAAATAACCCTGCTACGGCAGAAAAATTCTCATCATGGCCAGCAGAACATAAGCTGGCCTTCACCTTTTTATGGAGCAATTGCTTCTGCTTCGATCTCTACCAGCATATCCGGCGAAATCAGTTTGGAGACTTCCACCATGCTGGTAACCGGACGAATGTCACTAAAGAACTCGCCATGCGCCCGGCCAACTTTTTCCCAATCGGCCGTGATGTTGGTCACATACATCCGCGTTCGCACTACATCTTTCATGCTGCTGCCGGCTTGCTCCAGAACTTTTTGAATATTCTTAAGCACTTGCACAGTTTGAGCGTAAGCGTCACCAACTCCCACAATGTTGCCGTCCGCGTCCGTGGCGGTGGTGCCCGCCACATGAATGATGTTGCCTATGCGTACCGCGCGCGAATAGCCGACAATCGGCTCCCATTTCGTTCCGCTGGAATAATTCTTTCGCATCACCGCCCTCCTCTCGCCCGGCTATCTAGAACCTGGTTGACTAATGCGTCTGCCTCGCGGTTGTACTCTCGCGAGACATGTTCAATGGAAAAGTGCTCAAGCTTCCGCACCAGCGTACGCGCACGCTCATACAGTTCCAACAGGCCAGGGCTTTTTACCCGATACTGCCCTTTCATCTGCTTTACCAGAAGCTCAGAATCGCTGAAAACTTTAAAAGACAAATGATTTTCTCGGACTGCAAATTCCAGCGCCGCCAGCAGTCCGGAGTACTCGGCAAAATTATTTGTCTGATTGCCCAGGTAATCTGACAGCTCGGCAATCACCTCTCCTTTGGCATTGCGGACCACAACACCGTAAGCGGAAGGCCCGGGATTACCGCGAGCGCCGCCATCAATGTTGGCTTTGATTGTGGGCGTTGCGGCGCGTGGAGCGGGGGTTTCAAAAAGCGATTTTTGTGTCAACGGCCTTCCTCCAGCCGGATGGCAAGCCGCTCCGGCAATCCCGCGGAAAAAATCTTTTCCTGCGCCAGCGCAATATCATAAGGCACGCGATAAAACGTAATCAGTCCGGCCTCCGTATCGTAGAGCAAGAAGGCGGCCCGCGGGTCGTTGTCACGCGGCTGGCCCACAGAGCCTGGATTCACCAGATATTTTGTGTGCGGCCTTACTTCCAGCGTGGCGGTTTGTTTGCCTTTGGTCGATTTGTAATTTGGAGCAAATGTCTTACCTTCATCGGTTTTTTCAAGCAAAGAACAACGCTGCACATGCGTATGTCCAAAAAAAGTCAGTGGGACCGTAACATCGGCCAGAATCGTATAAGCATCGCTCGTCATCAGGATGTACTCATCTTCATCGCGCGGTGAACCATGCACCAGTTGCAGATTGTCACTCGGCGAAACCGGACCTTCGGGCAGCGCTCGCAGGAATTGCAGATGATCGTCAGTCAATTTCTCACGTGTCCACAGCGCTGCAAAACCTGCAATAGGATTGAAATCACTCAGGTCGCTGAGACCAGAGCACGCTTTGTCGTGATTGCCGCGCACAAAAATGGAACCTAGCTCACGCGAGCGTTTCGTCACTTCGTTCGGATTGGCGCCGTAGCCCACAATATCGCCCAGGTTATAAACCTGATCGTATTCGGGAGCGGCATCCAGGCAAGCCTCTAGTGCTTCAAGGTTTGCATGGATGTCAGAAAGAATGAGTAAGCGCAAAATATCCTCAAATCAGCCAACTGAAAAACTGAGTGTATCAATTCTTAAGGCGACACTCGCGCCCAGTGTCCCGGCGCAATTTCCCGTAATGGTGCTGCAGATGTCGGATGAGCATTTTTCTCCACGGTTGCTAAAGGCGCTGTACGGTCCGTCTTGAGCGTGGGAATCGCGCTGATCAAGCCACGCGTGTATGTGTGCCGTGCGGAAGAAAAAATTCCAGCCACCGGCCCCATCTCCACAATCTCACCGGCATACATCACCGCCACTCGCTCAGCCACGCGTGAAACCACGCCCAGATCATGCGAAATAAAGAGCACAGCCAGCTTGTGTTTCTCACGCAACCCAGCCAGCAGCTCAAGAATTTGCGCCTGAATCGTTACATCCAGCGCGGTTGTGGGCTCATCAGCAATCAGGAGTTGCGGATGATTCACCAGCGCCATGGCAATCATCACACGCTGACGCTGTCCGCCGGAAAGCTGATGCGGATAGTCGCGTGCGCGCTTGTCCGGATCAGGGATCGCCACTTCGCGCAACGCTGCCACTGTGCGCGTCCAGGCTTCAGCTTTGCTGACTTTGTGATGGGCCAGAACTGCTTCTGCCACCTGATCGCCCACGCGCATTACCGGATTCAGAGCAGTCATTGGTTCTTGAAAAATCATGCTGATGCGCGCGCCGCGGGTGCGCCGCATAGCGTCATCGCGCAGAGCAAGTAAATCTTCTCCGGCAAAAGTGATCTTACCGGTTGTGCGTGCCTGCGGCGGCAATAACCGCATGATGGCAAGAGAGGTTGCCGATTTTCCTGAGCCTGATTCGCCAACTAATCCTAGCGTGCCTGATTCTGTAATAGAGAAACTCACGTCGCGTACGGCAGCAACTTCGCCACTCTGTGTGGCAAAGCTCACGTTCAGGTGCTCGATTTGGAGAAGAGAAGACACAATCAGCATTCTAAAGTATGAGTTTGAATCGCAACTCAAGCTGCCGTAAAATTCTCGTGTGACTCAAGAAGCAGACGATCTACTAAAAAAAGCCCTCACGCTGCCTGCGCAAGATCGCGCCACATTGGCGGGATCTCTTATTGACAGTCTTGATGAAGCGGACGAGATGTCTGCTCAAAATGACTGGAATGACGAAATAACCAGGCGCATTGAAGAGCTTGATTCCGGAAAAGCAAAGACCATCCAGTGGGATGAAGTGAAGCGCCGGATTGCAGTCAAGCTCAAACATGGCCAGTAAGCAAATTGAGTTTCATGAAGATGCTGCTGCGGAGTACGAAGCAGCCGTTGATTGGTACTTCGAACGTAGCCAACTGGCTGCTCAAAAATTTGCCGTCGAACTCAGTCACGCTATTGAAAGCGTCGCCAAAATCCACAAAGATGGCCCAGGCATTTACTGAATACACGCAGATTTTTCCTGAGGCACTTTCCATTCACGGTGATCTATCGAGAACTCCCTTCAACCATTCAAATACTTGCTGTGGCCCACGGACCCCGGCGGCCTGACTATTGGAAAAAGAGGCTTTAATAGCCCTTATGCGCTGACCTTATTCGCCGCGATTCCCGCTTCCACGCCTTTGTGCATCGCTGCAATAAATGCCGGCTCTTCTTTCAACAAAGCATTCGTAGCTGTCGCAAACTCGCTCTCCAGGTTGAGCAGCCCTTGCGCCGCAAGCTTTTGTGCCAGCTCCAGCACTTTCTCGCGTGAGAAATTTACATACTGGCAATCATAAGGATGCGTCACGTTCACCGGCACGCCTTTACCAGTCTTCGCGCTTAGCCAGAAAACGTGGCGTTTCAGCATCTCCATCACATCCTGTTCGGACTGGGTGGGAAACTGTATCTTTTTCGCCGCAAAACTATAAAAACGGCTGGTCACGTGGACCGGTTGCAGCTTGCCGGATTTCACAAACGCGAGCTGCCCATTATCAATGGTCTTGCGGATAGAGTTCACCACCAGGCCTTCAGCGTTTTCCTGATCAAGCGAGCCCAAAACATCTTTCATCGTCTGGGTCATGCCCACCGCCACTTCCACGTGCAGGCCTTCCTGGTTGCCCAGCAACTCTGCGCGGCCATGCAATATGTGCCAGTCTGCGCCAGAGGTGGAGGCATGAAAAGGCCACTTCAATTCGGAAATGAATATCGGTACACCGGAAAGAGTTACAAAATGCAAAGGACGATTTCCCATTAGTTAAACCCGCATCAAGAATTTAGATTCGATTTTAATACCAAGCCAGAGTACAGTCCGCAAGACACGTAATCATTGCCATAATTTTCTAGCCGCTTTACGCACTCTACCCGGGGTATCGTGATTCCCAAAAATACAAAAGCGAAGGAGAGCTTTGCTTCTCCCTCGCTTCCACAAATCACTCGCAACAAACTTATGCCGTCTTCATCATGAAGAATGTATCTATGTCGGCATCCACGGTGGGCAGCTTTCCCGCTTCTTCGGTCAGGCCCTGGAACAGCACTGTGCTCAGGTAGCGTTCGCCAAAGTCCGGCACAATTACCACAATCAGCTTGCCGGCATTCTCTTCACGATGCGCCACCTTCAACGCCTGTGAAACCGCGGCCCCGCCAGAGATGCCAATAAAGATGCCTTCTTCTTTTGCCATGCGGCGCGCTGTATCCAATGACTCGTCCAGCGTTGCCGGAAGAACTTCATTGATCAGATCAGTACGCAGAACGTCAGGAACAAATCCCGTCCCGATTCCCTGAATCTTATGCGGTCCGGGCTTGCCGCCGGAAAGCACTGGTGAATCGGAAGGTTCGACCGCAACAATTTTAAAGTCTGCTTTCTTTGGCTTGATAAATTCGCCCACACCGGTCAGTGTGCCGCCCGTGCCCACGCCAGAAACCAGTATGTCTACTTTGCCGTCGGTATCGTTCCAAATCTCCGGGCCAGTGGTTTCGCGATGGATCTTCGGATTCGCCGGATTAGCAAACTGCTGCAGGATCACCGCATTCGGCGTCTGCTTCAGCAGCTCATTGGCTTTGGCAATCGATCCTTTGATCCCTTTCGGCCCCGGCGTAAGAATAATCTCCGCTCCCAGCGCCAGCAGCACCACGCGACGCTCCATGCTCATCGTTTCCGGCATCACCAGAATCAGCCGATATCCTTTGCTGGCAGCGGCAAAGGCCAGCCCAATGCCTGTATTTCCGCTGGTTGGCTCAATCAACACGGTTTTGCCGGGTTGAATCCGGCCCGACTTCTCGGCCTCTTCAATCATGCTTACGCCAATGCGATCTTTCACGCTGTGGCATGGATTAAAGCCTTCCAGCTTCACCACCACCGTAGCTTTGGCGCCCTTGGTGATCTTGTTGAGTTGTACCAGCGGCGTCCGCCCGATGGTCTGCGTAATATTCTTATAAATGTTCATCTCTCCACCTTTCTATTTGTGCGAAATCAGGCGTCCCGCGAGAGATATATAAGATTAAATAAAATTGCCTAAGGAGGCAAAAAATTGAGCCGCTCCCACTCCGCACATTTTTGCCGCCGATCATCTGATGACGCGCGATCGCGGCGATCACCCGATCTATATGCCGCGCGATGTAAAATCGTCGCGCCTCAAACTGTCATCGGTTTTTGCCTGAGGCCATTAGCCGAAGCCCTGAGCGGAGTCGAAGGGGAGCGGCGCAGCCGGGAGTCGAACGATCTAACTCGGCGAAGCCAACTTCTCCCCCCTCCCCCTCCCCCTCCTATTGCCATCCCAGATTGGCGTAGGTTTCAGCCACTTCATCCCAGGTCATCCCAATTTGGCGTGGACTTCAGCAACCATGCCTCGATTGGCGTAGCTTTGGTGCTCTCCTTGGCATCTTGGTTAAGGATTCGGGTTCAGGCCACACACACTTAAAGTAGAAGCTGCAACGGAGTACATAAAATCCTAGCCTGACTTTGTTTTACAGTCACGCGCGAAGTAGTTCACCGGCAGCGGACATGTCTTTTGCGACCCTCTGCCTGACGGTGGTACATGTTTTTAGTACAAGGCTGGGACAGTTGAAATTACCTCTACACAAATTCCGCCGTCATTTTTTCCGGCACGCCCAGCGCGATAAAAGATATTTGTCCCTTCTGCGTCACTCGCAGAGCGCGTGATTCCCGGCGTCGGACCAGCCATCCTTCATTCAGAAAATGCTGCATCAGCGCTGCTCCCAGCGCACCAGAAACATGTGGACGCCGCTCAGTCCAGTCCAGGCACTGCCGCGCTAAATTCCGCTTCCCTCTCTCGAGCGATTCCATCTTGATTCCCAGTTCGCCCAGCCAATCCGCTCCTTTTGTTGTCACGCGATAATCACGTTCGCCGTCCGTCACAATGATTCGCTGCTTCTGCATCGTTTCTGCCAACGCCACGCCCACGCGGCCCGCCAGATGGTCATAGCAGCTGCGCGCCAGCAGCATGGTCTGGTCTGCTTTAGGACGGATGTACCTGGCTTCCGGATGCACCGTTGAAATCGCTCCGAGCGCTTCCAGAGCATTGGCCACGCGCGGCCCTGCCAGCTTGTAATAGCGGCATCTTCCGTCACGCTGCATGGTAATCAGGCCGCCTTTACTCAGCTTGGCCAGATGCGCGCTGGCACTCTGCGCGGAAACCGCAGCTGCTCTTGCCAGCTCTCCCGCAGGCAGTGCGCGGCCTTCCAGTAACGCCAGCAATATCGCGGACCTTCCTGGATCGGCCAGCAAATATCCCAAACTTGAAATTGCATGTTTTTCTTTCATCGCCAAACCTTCTTCACCGCACCCACTGCTATTCTAGTTGTTTGCGGCGGTGAATATTTCACTCCTGGGTGAAATGTTCCAGGCAGGTTCGCTGCTGCTCAACATTTCATGAACGCATGAAACATCCAAGCCGGCCACCGAGGCAGACTGAGGGCTATGGATAATCAGAAAGTTCAGCTGCGCGGTACGCTGCTGTGGCTGCTTGTCGCCACCAGTTTTGCTTTTGTTGTGGTGCAACTCGATGTCACTATTGTCAACGTCGCGCTGCCGCAGATCGGTGCCGCGCTTCATGCAGGCGTTGCGGGTCTGCAATGGGTCGTGGATGCCTACACTCTCAGCTTTGCCGCGCTACTTATCTCCGCTGGAGTTATCGGCGACCGTTTCGGCTCTCGACGCGTTTATCTTGCCGGCTTCGTTATCTTCACTATTGCATCCATCATCTGCGGATTCGCGCCGGCCATCGGCATTCTTATCGCCGCCCGCGCTATGCAAGGCGCAGGCGCTGCGTTGCTGGTTCCAACCTCGCTGGCGATATTGAATCACTCTTCTGAAGAGAATCCCGCTCTGCGCGCTCGCATGGTTGCCCTCTGGACCGCCGCAGGAGGCGTCTCTATTGCCGCCGGCCCTGTCATCGGCGGCTTTCTTCTTGCGGGCTTTGGATGGCGCAGCATCTTTCTGGTGAACATTCTGTTATGCGGCATAGGTATCTATCTGGTATTGAAATTCGTCTCTCCCGACTCATTCAAAGATTCGCTCGAAGACTCGCTTAATTCAGAGACCCCCGAATCTCGCCACACCGAATCTCGCCATCTTGACCTTCCCGGACAGATCCTGGGTGTATTGGCGCTAGCCGGTCTCGTTGGAGCCATTATTGAATCCGGACATCTCGGCTTCACGCACCCCGCCGTCCTCGCTGGTTTTCTGCTCGGCGCGCTGGCCACGGCGATGTTTATTCACGTCGAGCGCCGCTCCACTTCGCCCATGCTGCCGCTGCAATTCTTCAGGCTGCCCGGCTTCAACGCTGCTGTCGTCTTCGGAATCATCGTCAACCTTACTTATTATGGCGTGATCTTTGTGCTCAGCCTCTATCTGCAGCAGGCGCGCGGGTATTCGCCTCTCCGCACCGGCATTGCCTTTCTGCCGCTCACCGCAACCTTCATCGTCTCCAACGTCATCACCGGATGGCTTACCGCCCGTGTCGGCTCGCGCTTTCCCATGATCCTGGGCGCTCTCATCGGGATGGTCGGTTATGCTCTGCTTTTACGCCTGGGTGAAGCTACCTCGCTGCTGAGCATGATGGCGTCTTTCATTCTCATTCCCGGCGGTATGGGCCTGGCTGTTCCCGCCATGACCACTTCGATTCTCTCCAGCGTTCCCCGTGAACGCTCCGGGACAGCCTCCGCCATTCTGAACACCGCCCGTCAAACCGGAGGCGCTATTGGCGTGGCCGTTTTCGGTGCGCTGCTCGGCCACTCGCGCGACAGGATCATCCCCGGCCTCCACATTTCAGCTCTTATCTCGACCGGTCTGCTTCTCACCGCCGCCGCATTGGCATGGTTCGGGATGAGCAGGCAATATTCTCGATAACTTCAATCTCGATTTCTTCAGCCCTCGCGATCCGCTCAATTTGGTTTATTCTCATTCATGCTCTGCATTAAACTGTTTCGTGCGCGAGACTTCTAACCATGGCCAATGATCCGGTAAAGCTGCAAACCTTTGACGCCGATAAATGGATCTCGAAGAGCGAAGCCGCCCGGCTCCGCGGAATATCGCGGCAGGCGATTTGGGAGCTGGTGAGACGGGGACGCCTGACACCCGTTGTCTATGAGCGCAGGATGTATCTCAACCGTGCTGAGGTCTTAAATTTCCAGCGCCGTCCGCGCGGCCCAAATCTTCCGAAACCAGAGTATTTCAAGACTAAGAAATTTAATTCCGCCAAGTGGATATCCAAAGTTGAAGCCGGATATCTGGCAGGAGTCACCACGCAGGTAATATCCGATCTCGTCAGGCGGCGCCGCTTAAGGACCATGGAAAGCATTGGCAAAACGCTGATTCAACGTTCGTCGCTCGACAAGTTTCTGGAGCAGCAGCAAAAGTCGAAGCCGGCTAAATTGAAACCGAAAACCAAATCTGCAAAGAAAAAATAGCTGGCAATCTCATACGCGGGATAAGATCTGCCAGATTGTTACTCAAAATGTCCCGCCCAAAAAATGTCGCACCCAAAAAATAAACGCCTCCATTGCCGAAGGCGTTTTGAATATTCCTAAAATCAACTTACTGCAACAGCAGCCCGTTGGGCTCGTCTTCTTTCTCTTGCAGCACCACTGCTGACGCCACTCGATCGCCCTCTTCCAGATGCAGCAACCGTACTCCCTGGGTGGAGCGTCCGGCTTCACGAATCGTCTTGGTATCAATGCGGATGATCTTGCCAAACTGGCTGATCAGCATGGCTTCAGAAGCTTCGTCCACCAGCATAATGCCAACCACGTTGCCGTTTTTCGTCGTGGTTTTCACATTGATCACGCCTTTGCCGCCGCGTGTCTGCAACCGGTATTCCTCCACCGGAGTGCGTTTGCCATAGCCCTGCTCGGTCACGCTTAGAATCAGGCTTGGTGTAGCTTCTTGTTCACCTTTGCCATTGGTCTTTGTCTTGGCGTCCTTCGGCGTAACCGCCACGCCGACAATGTAATCGTTCTTGTCCAGGTCCATGCCCCGGACGCCATACGCCGGCCGCCCCATGGAGCGCACATCTTCTTCACCAAAGCGGATCGCCTGGCCTTCATGCGATGCCAGAAATACGATCTGGTTTCCATCGGTCAGCCGCACTGCAACCAGCTCATCGTCTTTGTCGATGCCGATTGCAATAATCCCGCGCGCCATCACGTTGGAGAAGTCCTTCACCGGAGTCTTCTTGACCGTGCCTTTGCGCGTAGTAAAGAAGATATAGCGGTTCTCTTCTTCCAGGTTGCGGACCTCAAGCAGCGTGCGCACCGTCTCGCCCGGTTGCAAAGCCACCAGATTGCCAATGTGTTTGCCCTTGCCGGCTGCTCCTACGTCTGGCACTTCATACACTTTCAGCCAGTAAACGCGGCCCGTATTCGTGAACACCAACAGGTAAGAATGCGTGGAAGCGCTGAAAAGATATTCCACAAAATCTTCTTCGCGCGTTTTCATGCCCGTGCGGCCAGTGCCACCGCGGCGCTGCTGCCGGTAAGTCGATTGTGGCGTGCGTTTCAGGTATCCGCTGTGTGAGACCGTAACAATCACCTGCTCATCGGCGATCAGGTCTTCCAGTGTGATCTCCGTTGATTCGTCAGTGATCTCCGTGCGGCGTTCGTTGCCAAACTCTTCTTTTACTTCCTGTAGCTCTTTCACAATAACGCTGCGCAGCTTCTTGTCAGAAGCCAGAATGGATTCGTATTCGGCAATCTTGTTGCGAATCTCTTCCAGCTCTTTCAGAATTTCATCGGTAGAAAGCCGCGTGAGTCTGTACAGCTGTAATTCCAGGATTGCATCGGCCTGCCTGGGAGAAAGTTTGCCTTCCGCTCCGCCGACCTTCGCCTGAATCTGCTTGTCCACGATCTTGTATTTCGCCGCCAGCAAATTCTCTTTCGCTTCGGCGCGCGCGCTTGATCCCCGGATGATCTTGATGATCGCGTCCATATTATCCAGCGCGATCTTGTAGCCTTCTAAGATGTGCTCGCGATCGCGGGCTTTTTCCAGCAGGTAAACCGTGCGCCGGCGCACCACGTCCACGCGATGATCGATGAAGTGCTGGATCGCCTGTACCAGCCCCATCTCTTTCGGCTGGCCATTTACCACGGCCAGGAAGATCATGCTGAAACTTTCCTGTAGCTGCGTATGCTTAAAGAGCTGGTTCAGGATGATCTGCGCTTCTGCGCCGCGTTTCAGCTCAACCACAATGCGCATGCCGTCGCGGCCGGATTCATCGCGCACGTCGGAAATATCGTCAATCACCTTGTCATTCACCAGCTGCGCAATGCGTTCCACAATCTTCGCTTTGTTTACCTGGTAGGGGATTTCCTTCACGATGATTGACTTGCGGCCCTGTGGGCCTTCGTCAATGGCGGCTTTCGCGCGCATCATAAACTTGCCGCGACCGTGTGTGTAAGCAGCTTCAATTCCGCTGCGCCCATAGATGTAAGCGCCTGTCGGGAAGTCCGGGCCTTTTACGATCTTCAGGATTTCTTTGAGCGTGGTAGCTGGATTATTCACCAGCATAATCGCCGCTTCCACAATCTCCGTGAGGTTATGCGGAGGAATGTTTGTTGCCATGCCTACGGCAATTCCATTGGAGCCATTCACCAGCAGATTGGGAATGCGCGTCGGCAGGACTGTGGGCTCAACCGTGGACTCGTCATAGTTTGGCGTAAAGTCGACTGTTTCTTTGTCGATATCCTCCATCAACGAGCCGGCAATTCTTTGTAAGCGGCATTCTGTGTAACGCATTGCCGCCGGAGGATCGTTATCCACCGATCCAAAATTTCCCTGTCCATCAATCAACGGATAGCGCAATGAAAAGCTCTGCGCCATGCGTACCAGCGTGTCATAAATCGCGGAGTCGCCGTGCGGATGATAGAGACCCATGGCTTGTCCCACAACCTTGGCGCACTTGGTGTACTTCTTGTTGTATTGCAGACCCATCTCTTGCATGGTGTAGAGCACGCGCCGGTGCACTGGCTTCAGCCCGTCACGCACGTCCGGCAGAGCGCGGCCAATAATCACAGACATTGAATAGTCGAGATAAGACCGCCGCATCTCCTCTTCAATGTTGATCGGCACCACGTTGCCAATATTCGGACCACCCGGACCGCCGCCATCACCACCCGGTGGAGGTGTTAAAGGAAGTTCGGGATTCTGTTCATCTGCCATGTTTTTCTCTCAATCAGGAAAGCGGTTTTTTAGCACACACTGCAAGCAATCCCAGCGGACCGCCTGGCCTCGCCGAAATGTCTGCTAAATGCTTGCATTTACAAGAAGTTATGTGTCTTAGGACTACAGGAAATTATACCATACGGAGCGCTCAAATTGAGGCCGGCGAATCGGCCGTTCGTTTACCGGAATAGTTGGATATTAGCCAGCAAGTCAACGAATCCACAATTGGTGTGAGAGTCATTTTGAGCAGCCGCGCAAAGGCTTGTGAGAGGCGGGTTTTCCGCCATTCAATTCCCTGGCGAACTTACGGCAGCTTCACCTGTACGCCACGATCATCATTCGCCTTTACCGTTGCTGTTGGATCAAGGTCATCCAGTTGGATCTTCTTCACCAGTTTGCCGGAGAAATCAAACAACGTTCCACCCATGATGGCGTAATTCTTAGTCTCAAGCTGATGTCCGTCTTTAAAGATGAAAACGGTCGCCGGTGTTTTGTCTTCCGGAGGAATCATTGAGAACTCTGCTTTGGTATTGTCCGGGCCTTTTTGATCTGCCGTAGGCTCTTGCTGGCTGCGCTCCCGCGAATCCATGTAGTGTTGACCGTAACGGCCGTTGTCTTGGCTCGTCATTGCATCATGCGCGCCTTGCAGGTAGGCTGCGCGCAGCTGATCTTCGCTCTGGTCTGTCGTCCCCTGATTTGCTGGGGCTGAATTCGGCTGGGCGGCTGAGTTCCCCTGGGCTGAGTTCGCCTGTGCCGGGTCAGCAGAAGCATCGGCAACATAAGGGTCCGCCGGCGATGGGTAAGATCCATCGCTATAAATGGGGTAAAAAAGTGGGATTGGAACAAATACCTGCCGCCGGGCGTGTGGACTACCAAATCTGCGTACCGGACCATGCACGCGCACTACGGACCGCAAAGGCGGATTAACTCCAAAAGGCAGCGGCGTGGGCGAGAGCACGCTAGCGGGAGCACCGTGCTGGCGTCCGTCCGGCGTTGGTGATGTAGCTAAGGCTGGAGCTCCGTGGCTGGAGAGCTGAGCTTGCGATACTTGCAGGGCAAATGCCAAAAAGGGAATGACGAAGACTGGTCGCGACATATATCACCTGCTTAAGGCTGCTTGGCCAAAGCTACTTGTTTTAATGATAAACCCTGGGACTAGGCATTTAAACGGGATTTTGCATCCAGTGCGTAAGCCCAAGTACCGTTAGAACGGCCCGGAGTATAAAACATGCGATCAAAAAACCAGCAACAGAGAGCCGGAATCGGGTCTCCAGAAAGTCAGCCGCCAGGCCGCCAATAAATATGAACACAAAGCTCAAGCCCAAAGTTGCGTCCCAGATGCGGATTGCCGGTACCAGGCTGAATAAAAACACCGCGGTTAGCGCTGTCAACAATGGCGCGGTATTGCCAAAGTAGCGCGCCCGCGGCCAGCTTCCATAGGCGGTAAACGCCGCGATAAAAAGAACAACCAGCACATATCCATCTGTTTGTGCAGAGAGCGCAAATGCCAGATTGCGTATGGCATCGAGCGTCGGCTTCTGCGCCAGCAGCGCCTTCACACTCAATCCGGGGTTGCCGGTCAGCCAATAAGCAGCAGCCCACACCATGCAGCCGATAGCTGACGCCCCTGTGAGTACAATCAAAATCTTTTTCCAGCATCCCGGGGCCAGGTACACCATATAGCCAAAAGCCTGGATTACCAGCGTGAATGACCACCATGCTGTGGCTAATGCAAAGCCAATGGAAAGCCCAAGGATCACAATGCGCGGCGCCCACTTCTTTGGTGGGGCATAAAGCGTATGCGCCACGCCAATGGCCGTATAGATCAGCCCCAGTCCGCTCCAGGCCAGAATAATTTCCGGACCAATGTTGCTGCTGATCTTGATCATCGCTGTTGACGTGCAATACAGCGCCAAAGCAACATAGCCTCCAGCATCGTCAAAAAGGCGGCGCGCCACCCACCATAGAGCTGCTCCCAGCCACAACCCAAAAATGATGAAAGGAAGGCGCAGGATCCACGGATGCGGCACTGCCAGCGCGTCGCTGATTGAAGGCGTAGCCACTTTCCTGATCAGCGGTATAAGCCGTACCGGTAACGCGGCAATCCATCCTGTCAAGGGAGAGGCGCTGGGTGCCTTTGCGTCGGCAGAAGGCAGTCCGGAGGCGATGTAGCGGTATTCCAGGTCAGAGACCGTACGCGTTTTGGCAGTCCATAGGCATTGCGTAAGAAATGCCATCAGCATGAGCCCGGCGACCATTTGCGGTCTGCCAACTTTGAATTCTCTAAGTATCTGAAACATGAAATCACAGTTGTATCACGCAAGCTTGGAACGTGCTCAGAATTGAGGATTGAAGGCACTTGTCTGCGCTTGATCTGGTAAAGTTTTCTTTGTTCGCTTTGCAAGGAGCGCAATGGAACCCGAGATTCCGCAATCCGCCTTATCTCCCAAACCAGATAAGTTAATTTTTGTTTTTTTTAATGATCGTGGACTGCGTGCCGGCTGGCGCCTGCTGATTTACATTGCCCTGATTGTCCTTCTTCTGTTTGTAATACTGTTCCCGCTCGCGCACAAATTGCAGCTACTCGCTGGTCATGGGGCCCCAGGTCCTGCTGTACAGGCTGCGGTTGAAGCATTTAGTTTTCTGCTTTTCCTCCTCGCCGCTTTCATCATGTCTCGTATTGAGCGGCGCAGAATGGGTGAGTATGGTTTGCCCCTGAAGGGCGCACCAGTGTTGCAGCGTTTCGTGACTGGCTATGTAATGTGGGGCTTTCTTCCTCTGTTCGTTTGCCTTCTCGTTCTTCACATGCTTCACGCCTATGATTTTGGCAGTCTGGCTCTACATGGCAGAGACATCTGGATATGGGGGGCCAAGTGGGGCGTCGTGTTTGTAATGGTGGGCTTCAGTGAAGAATTTCTTCTTCGTGGATACTCCCTCTTTACGCTTGCGGATGGAATCGGTTTCTGGCCAGCCGCGGTTTTTATGGCAGCGCTTTTTGGTCTTGGCCACGCAGGCAATACTGGCGAAACACGCATTGGTTTGATCGCTACCGTGGTCTTTGCTCTCTTTGCATCCACCACGCTCAAGTACACCGGCAATCTCTGGCTGGCCGTGGGCGCTCACGCCGGTTGGGATTGGGGACAATCATTTTTCTTCGGCGTGAATGACAGCGGTTTTCAAGCGCCCGGTCATCTTTTAAATCCCAGCGTGCACGGACCAGATTGGCTCAGCGGAGGCAGCGTGGGCCCGGAAGGCAGCATTGTTACGCTTATTCTATGGGCGCTGATGGCCGTTATCTTCGTCTTGCTCTATCGCAAACGACCCGCACCGGCGCTGTTGATTACAGAAGCCCCAAAATACTAGCCGCGAAGATTCACGCTTCCTACGCGTGTATTCGCGGGCCAAGCCTTCCCCGCCCGCAACTTGTATCAACCAATTGGTTGAATGCAGCTTAAGTTACATGTAGTCTTGGGAAAGACTTTCAAAGTACGTGCGTTAAGATTGAGGGCGTATGTCAAGCTTACAAAATCCCTTAGAACATGAACTGACATTCTATGAGCAGCACAAATCTGAATGGCTGCCACAGTATGAAAACCAATTCATCGTGATCGCAGAGAATAAAATTGCGGGCTTCTACAAGGACTATGAGGACGCTTGGGATGCCGGCACAAAGGAGTTCGGCCTCAAAGCTAATTTCTTAATCAAACAGATCTGCTCGCATGAACCTGTTTATTTTTTATATTGATTGAGTGTCGGCTCGGAGGAATTTTGCCTTTGATTGTGACTCTGACCGCGGATGATCTGCTACGCAACGGCCCAATTGTAAAGATCCGCATCGGAAACCCATCTGATCCTTCCAAAACAGCAATAGTAGCGGCTTTAGTTGACACAGGTGCTGCCTTCACCGCTATAAATCCCCAACTTGCCCAAAGTTGCCAGCTTATCCAAAGAGGCCAGAAAAAAATTCGCGTACTTGGAAACACCAAACTACAAGATGCAAGGGAATATCCGGAATTCGCTGCATCCATTAGCTTTCCGGGAAGCGATTTGCGCGATTTTAGGGCTCACGGAGTTGTTGCTTGTCAAATTTTTGAGACACAATTCTCCTGCTTGATTGGCAGGGATCTTCTCAAATATTGGGAGCTTACATATAGCGGAACCCTTGGACAATTCAGCATCAGAGACCCTCGAAATGAGGTTTCTGGGCTGGAGTAAGTGCCTCGTAAAAAAACGAGTACTCACGGCAAGTCACAACGTTTAAATGTCCAGGTTCTTCACATCCAATGCATTCTCTTCAATGAACTTCCTGCGTGATTCCACGTCCTCACCCATCAGTGTAGTAAAGATCACTTCGCAGGCTTCAATGTCTTCCGCCCTTACGGCAAGTAGAGTCCGGCGTTCCGGGTCCATGGTGGTCTGCCAGAGCTGTTCGGAACTCATCTCGCCCAGGCCTTTGTAGCGCTGTACGCTGTATTCTTTTTTGCCTTCGGCCAGAACGTAATCAAACAGTTCGCGCGCGGAATTCTTTTCTACCCGCTCGGCTTCAATCTTGGTTCTCCGGATCGTTGTCTTCGGCGCTTTCTTGGCCGCTTTATCCAGGTCCTCGCGTTCCGCATCGCTCAAGTCGGCAGCGGCGTCTTCTGAGCCTTTGCCTGTGACTTCCACCACAAACGGCGGCTCCATAAAAGCTTCAATCAGCTTGAACTTCGCCATCATCTGCCGGTACTCAGGCGTGGATGCCAGCGCCCAGCTGATATGGCGCTCAGCGCCTTGTGAATCCGTAAACTTCAGGCCCCACAGATTGTGCTCTTCGTCAAAGTAGCTCTCTATTTGCTTGAGCTGAAGTTCCTTGGCGAGCTTGTTGATTTCTTTTTCCAGCTTTTCCAGCTTTTTCGCTACGGTTTTTTTGTCGCCTTCAAAGTCCGCGCGTTGTGAGATTCCCAGCCGCGGCAGCAACTCAGTGATGCGCTCATGGCGCAGGCGCTTGTCCACTTTTTCAAAGAAGACCAGGTACTCATTCAGCGTTGTCATGAACTTGGAAAGAGCCGCGCCTTCCAGCTTGGCTGCGCCTTCACCATATCGGACTGTCATGCCCTCGGCCGCGCGCTTTACCATCACACGTACAAATTCGCGATCGTCCTTGATGTACTGCTGCGTCTTGCCTTTTTTGATTCCGTACAAAGGCGGCTGCGCAATGTAAACATTGCCTCGCTTGATCAGCTCATTCATGTGCCGGAAGAAAAACGTGAGCAGCAACGTGCGGATGTGCGAACCGTCCACGTCGGCGTCCGTCATCAGGATGACTTTGGCGTAACGTAATTTTGCGGGATCAAAATCGTCTTTGCCGATGCCGGCGCCCAGCGCCGTAATCATGGCGCGAATTTCTTCATGGCCCAGCATCTTGTCGTAGCGGGCCTTTTCCACGTTCAGGATCTTGCCCTTCAGCGGCAGAATGGCCTGGAAGCGACGGTCGCGCCCCTGCTTGGCAGTTCCGCCTGCGGACTCACCTTCGACGAGAAACAGTTCGCAGCGGTTTGGATCACGCTCAGAGCAATCTGCCAATTTACCTGGCAGACCACCACCATCGAGGGCGCCTTTGCGACGTGTGAGATCGCGGGCTTTGCGTGCTGCTTCACGCGCACGGGCAGCCTCAATCGCTTTGTTGATGATCTTGCGCGCCACCGGCGGATTCTGTTCAAAGAAGGCGCCAAGGCGTTCATTGAGGAAAGCCTGGACGATGCCGGCAATATCAGAATTCAGTTTGCCTTTGGTCTGGCCTTCAAACTGTGGCTGCGGCAACTTCACGCTTACCACGGCCACCAGACCTTCGCGGACATCATCGCCTGTCAGATTTTCTTTTACGTCTTTGAAAAGACCCAGCTGCTGCCCTGCATTATTGATCGTGCGGGTGAGCGAGGTGCGGAACCCGGAAAGATGCGTGCCGCCATCCACCGTGTTGATGTTATTGGCAAAGCTGAACACGGTTTCGGAGTAGCCGTCGTTGTATTGCAACGCGATTTCCATCGCGACGCCGTCACGCTCAGCTTCCATGTAGATCGGCTTATCGTGTAATACGGTCTTGCCCCGGTTCAGATGCTTGATGAACTCGGCGATTCCACCGGTGTACTTGAACTCGAGCCTCTTCGCTTCGCCGGTTTTCGGATCGGTAAGGCGTTCATCGGTAAGCGTGATCTGCAGGCCTTTGTTCAGGAAAGCAAGTTCGCGCAACCGCTGGGCCAGCGTGTCAAAGTTGTATTCAGTCGCGGTGAAGATTTCTTTGTCCGGCAAAAAATGTATTTTCGTGCCGCGTTTTTTCGTGGTGCCCGTTTTCTTGAGCTTGGTCTGCGGCGCGCCTTTGGAGTATCCCTGTTCCCACACATGGCCGTCACGCCAGATTTCCAGATCAAACTGATGGCTCAGTGCATTCACACAAGAGACGCCCACACCGTGGAGTCCGCCAGAGACTTTGTAATTGGAGTTGTCGAACTTTCCGCCGGCATGCAGCTTGGTGAGCACCACCTGGGCGGCAGGAATTTTTTCTCCGTCGATCAACATATCGTCCACGGGAATACCGCGTCCGTCATCCACCACGGTAATGGAGTTATCGATGTGAATCGTTACATCGACCTGCGTGGCATGGCCTGCCAGCGCCTCATCCACTGAGTTATCAACGACTTCATACACCAGGTGATGAAGGCCCATCTCTCCATTGGAGCCGATGTACATGGCGGGACGCAGGCGCACCGCTTCCATGCCCTCAAGCACTTTTATGTCTTATGCGGTGTAATTGCC
>Ga0206965_10060_pt1 | contig 33635 bp, 26 predicted proteins | sample Alteio_BWOrgHeat_26_FD_152973 | JGI IMG/M metagenome (GOLD analysis project Ga0206965, IMG submission 152973) | Enriched cells from forest soil in Barre Woods Harvard Forest LTER site, Petersham, Massachusetts, United States -... | ecosystem: Environmental > Terrestrial > Soil > Temperate forest >...
TTGCGCCTGGGGTAGTTGCTTTGTCCCAGTCAATGGTGGCCTGCGCCGTTTTTTCCATCTGTACTTCGTCAACAGAGCCTTGCGGTTTTGCGGGAGCCACACCGAGAGGGGATGGCGTCTTTTTCTGCGGAGCCGGAGCCTGCGAAGTGGCAAAAATGCACACGCCTAGAATCGCTGTAATAAGAAGAAAAGTATGTCGCATGATGAACTGGAGAATACCATAATGCCGCGCCGCGACTAACAATGAGACCTTCTTTAGAAGGTGGCAATTACATGCAGTTTTGCTGCCTGGTTTGCCATGTTTGTTTGCTAGACGAATGTGCTGCCTGTATATTGAGGAACCAATTCCAAAATGGAGATACTACAGATGAATAAAGCGGGAAGAACAATCATTGCGATCGCCATCATGTGCTTGCTAATAGTTCCTCTCGCGCTTGCTCAGCCCGCTGCTCAAGCTCAAGCGAAACCAGCCAAGTCGCCAATGGATGACGTGATTCATGCTCTCTTCGGCGCAAAAACATTTGAGCAGGCAGCCATTGCGCCGGACGGCAAGCAATTGGCATGGGTAGAAAGCACGAAAGGTGGGTCGGCCATCTATGTTTCGGCCATCGACGGTGGAACGCCGCGCCGCATCACTGCTACGGGTAAGTCTGAAGGATCTGTGGCGTGGTCTCCGGACAGCAAGCAGATCGCCTTTTTTTCTGATGCCGTCAAAACCGGCCAGCCGCAGCTTTATGTGGCGAGCGCCACGGGCGGAGCAAGCCGCAAACTTACCAGCGTAAAAGGGTTTCTTGCCACGCCCGGCTGGTCACCTGACGGCAAGACCATCGCAATTCTTTTTACTGAAAATGCTGAGCGTGCAGCTGGTCCTCTGGTTGCTGAAAAAGTCCAGACCGGCGTGATTAAGGAAGCTGTCACGGAGCAGCGTCTTACTCTGGTGGATGTCGCCAGCGGCAAGACGAACCAGATCTCGCCCGCGGATATGTACGTTTACGAATACGATTGGTCACCGGACGGAAAAAGTTTTGTCACCACAGCCGCGCACGGTAATGGCGATAACAATTGGTACATCGCGCAGATCTATACCATTCCTGCTGCGGGCGGAGACATGAAGTCAATCTACAAGCCATCGGTTGATTCACAGATTGCCGTTCCTGCCTGGTCGCCAGACGGAAAATCGGTGGCGTTTATTGCCGGCATCATGAGTGATGAGCCTTCCGTTGGCGGCGATATTTTTATTATTCCCGCTGAAGGCGGCGAAGCAAAAAATATTACACCCGGCATGAAGGCTTCGGCAAGCTGGCTCACGTGGACAGGGGACAAGATTCTCTTTGGTGAAGATGTGGATGGAGAAAGTGGAATAGCCACACTGGATGTGGCCAGCGGCAAATTTGAAACGCTTACCCACGAGCCTGGACAACTCATCGCCGGCGGATGGGGTACCGGGATCTCGCTTGCATCAGATGGCAAGACCTCGGCTGTAATTCGCCAGTCGCTGGCTCATCCTCCCGAAGTCTGGGCCGGCGCGATTGGACAATGGAAGCAGATCACCACACATAACGCCAAACTTAAACCGGCTTGGGGTGAGGCCAAAAGCATTCACTGGCAGAATGATGGATTCAATCTGCAAGGCTGGTTGCTCTACCCAGTCAACTTTGATGCGTCAAAAAAATATCCTATGGTGGTGCAGGTCCACGGCGGCCCCGGCTCCATGGTGCATTCAAGCTGGCCCAATTCACGCGGCTTTGGTATAGCGCTTTCCTCCGCTGGCTACTTTGTTTTCCAGCCGAACCCACGCGGCAGCTTTGGCCAGGGTGAAGCGTTTACGCGCGCCAACGTGAAAGACTTTGGCTATGGCGATTTTCGCGACATTATGACCGGAGTGGACCAGGCACTCAAGGAAGCGCCCATTGACGAGCATCGCATGGGCATTACCGGTTGGAGCTACGGTGGTTATATGACGATGTGGGCGGTAACGCAGACCAATCGCTTTGCTACCGCGGTCGCCGGCGCCGGGCTGGCCAATTTCCAGAGTTATTACGGTGAGAACCAGATTGACCAGTGGATGGTCCCTTTCTTCGGCGCCTCCGTCTATGAAGACCCACAGGTTTACGCGAAGAGCTCTCCCATCACATTTATCAAGAACGTTAAGACGCCGACGCTTGTGATTGTTGGAGATAGTGATGGTGAGTGTCCGACGCCCCAGTCTTATGAATTCTGGCATGCGCTCAAAACGCTTGGTGTGGAAACTGAGCTGGTGGTCTACGAGCATGAAGGCCACATGTTCGCCGATCCGGCCCATCAGCGAGACGTGATTGAACGAGTGGCGGCCTGGTTTAACCAACACCTGATGAAATAAACCAGTGCTAAACCGTGCCTGCTTCGCGCTCTTTGCGAGCTACGTAGGTAAAGAAAGATTAAAAAACTCTAGGTGGGTTACGATGATCGGGCCATTGGCAGGTGCTCACAATGGTGTACGCTGGCAAACGAAAGCAAAAAAAAACATTAAGGTTGCCTTCTGATGCCTCGTGCGAAACGTACCTCTCGGATACTGCTCGTCAATGGTGACGCCACAGTCCAACATTTACGCGCTCTGATGCTACGCATGAAGGGCCATGCGGTAGACACCGCGGTCGATCTACAGGCCGCGCACGCTGCGATTGCTCTCCGCAGGTATGACTTGATCATTGTTGACGTGGGCTATTTTGCCCAGCCTGGATTGGAGTTCTGCGAGGACATTAAGAAGAAGCGTCCTCACCAGAAGGTCCTGATGCAGACGGACCCGCATCTTTTTCTGGAGCGCGAGAGCTGCCCGGACAAAATAGTATCAAAGCAGGATGGGCCACATCATTTTGTGCACGAGGTGGAGCAGATGCTCCAGGCTTCCTAAGCATAGCCACTACTTTGCCATGCGCGCTGGCTTCCATTTGTCCAGAAACTGAATGACATCGTCTTCACTCAGTACGCGTGCTCGTTCAAAATCTTTCGTTGCATAGAGCACATTGCCGCGCGCATCCAGGACAGACAAAGAAGGCACGCCTTTTTCCACGTCCGCATGATATTTCTTTGCCAGATCAAGGTTCTTGTCATACTGGCCCACGTCAACATGGACGAGCACAAAGTTCTCATTCAACAGCGGAGCGATGCGGGGCTGCTGGAACGCATTGTCCAAAACATGGCAATCCAGGCACCAGTTGCCGCCGAAATCCAGTAGTACGCGCTTATGCTGTTTTGCTGCTATGACCAGCGCCTCATGGATGTCATGCGCCGCATTGGCATCTGATCGGTAGAGTTGCGGGTTGGGATGAGCAGGAGCTTGCAGCGGCACTTTCTTAAACTGGGCTCCAGCCATCAGCGCACATAAAAATACCGCCAGCAACCCGAACGCACTGCCGCATCTTCTCATGATTTAAATTGTAGCTGAGCCGCGCGGCTGCGTCGCCATATCGCAACGGGTTTGGGCAGAGCGGTATTTGTGTAAGATGGCCTTACTTGGGTGAAACCACCCGGCCATATTCTGATGCCCTGGAGACACGATCAAAGTAACTGTAAGCCAGCGCGGATATTTTGCGGATCGCCGCCGAACCCTCCTTCTCGTCCTTAAGATATGTGGTCATCACGCACAAAATGTAGGGCCGATTTTTCACCATGACAATTCCAGAGTCATTGCGGACCGCCTCCAGTTCGCCCGGCTTGTTGGCAGCCACAACATCATCCGGCAGGCCCTGCAATAGCGAACTCTCTTTGTGCGTGCTCAGCATCTTCAAAAAGTCGGCGGTCATTTCTTTGTTCAGAAGCTTGCCGCGATAAATTGTCTCCAGCAGTGTCATCATCTCGCGCGGTGTGGAGATGTTTTCCCGGCCTTCGCCCGCAGCTTTCAAGTCCATCATCTGCCGGCGCAATTTTGTTGCATGCAATCCCATGTTTTCCAGCATGGCATTCACATTTTCCATTCCCACGCGGCGGATCAGCACATTGGTCGCGCTGTTATCGCTTACAGCTACCATCATGGTCGCCAGATCGCGCAGTGTGAGCCGCGTGACTCCAGGCGTAAGGCCCAGCATGATGTCGCTGCCATCGACTAAATCTTCCTTCCGTACTATGTATTCATCCGTCAGCTTCAGCTTGCCTTGCTGTGCCTGCAGATAGAGATTGGCCAGCACCGTAATTTTGATGGAACTTGCTTGTGGCATGATTTCATCGCCATGGATGAAGAACTTCTCGCCGGAAGTGAGATCTTCGACGGCCAGTCCCATGACTCCGTCCAGCCGCTGGTCCACCGTGCGAATTTCTTCCTGGAGCTTCTGCCACAGCACCTCCTTCTTCTCAGCGGCAGGTTTCTCCGGACAGCACTGGGCCGATATAAGCAGGGAACCAGGCAGAGACCCAGGTACAGAGCAAAATGCAGCAATAAAAAGGAGGAAAAGTTTCTTAGTCATCGCGTGGGCAGTGTACACAGCCGCAGGCAGCCGAGCAAACAGCCATCCGAACAAGACTAGAAAAGCGATAACTGGTCGCTGGTTTTCTTTTTAGGCGCTTTGGGCGTTTTGATCGCCGGCCTACGATCATCCATCACTGTTCGTCCGCCAATGGACGCCGATATTTTCTGTTCGTGCGCCATCACTGTCTTGAAATCCGCTTCCGCACCAACGTTTTTTTCAACTATTTTTGTGAAGCGATCCAGGCGGCCAAAGCCATCGAGCTTATCTGTGTGGCCGAGCTTGGCTTGCTGCAAGGCGCGCCGCAAAACTGAAAGCGATTCATCATAGGTCTTAAGCGGAACCGGGAAGGGGTGGCCATCTTTTCCACCGTGCGCGAAGGAGAATCGCGCCGGATCAGAAAAGCGCGTAGGGGTTCCATGTATTACTTCAGCAATCAGCGCCAGTGACTGCAACGTACGCGGCCCAAGATTTTCCAGTAGCAGAAGATTGGCAAAGTCGCGCAACTGCCGCTCATAAGCCGCCGTAAGGACTGCTCCGAGACGTTTGAGGTCAACATCTTTGGCCCGGACGTCGTGGTGTGCGGGCATACAAAGTTTGCGCACTTCACACAGCACGCGTTCTGGATTCTCCTGCGCGATCTCCAGCAACGCTTCCTGCGCAGGCTTCGCGCGATTGTCCACCAGATTCATGATCTCGCCGCTGAAGACGCTCTCGCCCACGATTGCCGTGTGCGGCTCAGAGGTGAAGTCACGTACGGTTGCAGAATGCCAATGATAACGGCGGGCAATCCCCGTGGCTTCATTCATGCCTTGCTGCACCACAGTCCATTCGCCGGTTTTGCTTACTATAAAACTGTGCAGATAGAGTTGGAAGCCATCGGCAATCGCGTTGTTATCAATCTTGGCGGTGAGGCGGCTGGTGCGCGCCAGCTTTTCACCGTCCAGGCTGGCATGCTCAGCCACCGTGCGAAGTTCGTCCGGTGTTTTGCGTGAATGCTTTCCGCGTCCGCCGCAAACATATATGCCCAGTTCATGTGCGCGAGGATTGAGTCCGCGCTTCAGCGCTCCCATTACGGATGTAGTGATGCCGGAAGAGTGCCAATCCATCCCCATTACGCAGCCCAGGGCCTGGAACCAGAAAGGGTCGCTCAAACGCGAAAGCAGTTCGGATGGGCCATAATGGTACAGCACGCTTTCAGAAATGGCCGTGCCAAGTCTGGTCATACGCTCCGCCAGCCACGGAGGCACATGTCCGCCATGCAAAGGAAGGTCGGCCACTCCGGAGCGTTTCATCCTTTTATTATGGACTATCCTGTTTACAAATTCAGCCCAGCCTTCCGGCAAAGCATGTAGAATCTGAACAAGAAGAAAGCAAGGCAATGAGCGCGCTGCTACACATGCAACACCGAACTCCTGAAGGAGTGCCTCCAGAGACACATCAGCGGATCCTTGCTGCAATCCATCAAAAACAACTTCTGAGTTTCTCGCTTGACGGCAAAGTGCGCGTTGCGGAACCGCATGATTACGGCATACAGAATGGCAAGGTACGCATGCTGGTTTATCAGGTTGCGGGAATAAGCAGCGGACCGCTGCCGGGCTGGCGATGGGTTGAAATTCCCCGCATGTCTCACCCTGAATTGTTGCCTCAGACTTTTGCGGGTAATCGTGTTGCTCCTTCAGGGAAGCATCATCAGTGGGACGTTCTTTTTGCCAGGGTCGATCATTCTCAGGCCAATCATTCCCCAGATGATCTTTCTTCAGACGATCACTCTCCGGACGATCACACCTAATTCAACTCCTAAATGGCAGCTTCTTTAACGCACGCTTTACCCCACAGGCGTATACTTTTTTAGCTATGGCAAACATTGATAAACATCCTATAGGTTCTTTTTGCTGGGTTGAACTTGCAACCACTGACCAGAATGCCGCTAAGACCTTCTACACGTCTTTATTCGGCTGGGCTGTGAATGATAACCCTATGGGCCCTGATGATTTTTATTCCATGTTCAAACTTTCCGGTCGCGACACCGGAGCTGCTTACACCATGCGCAAGGAACAGCGGGCACAGGGCGTGCCTCCCCACTGGATGCTGTATATTTCCGTGGAAAATGCCGACCAGTCAGTTGCCAAAGCCGCACAGGCCGGTGGCACGGTGCTTTCTCCCGCGTTTGATGTGATGGATGCAGGCCGCATGGCTGTGATTCAAGATCCTACCGGCGCAATCTTTGCTCTTTGGGAGCCGAAGCGCAGCCAGGGTATTACCATCACCGGCGATAACACATTCTGCTGGGCCGATCTCAGCACGCCGAATCCTGACCGGGCGAGCAAGTTTTACTCTGAACTATTTGGCTGGAAGCTGATGAAGGATGAGAAAGATCCTTCCGGCTACATTCATATCAAGAATGGCGAAAACTTTATTGGTGGAATTCCTCCGGCTGAGTATCGCAACCCTAATGCTCCACCGCACTGGCTGATTTATTTCCATGTAGCTGAAACAGAAGCGGCAAGTAACAAAGCCGCGCAGCTTGGCGGCAAAATTCTGATGCCGGCGCGCAAAATGGAAAATGTGGGTACGTGGTCTATCGTCGCCGATCCGCAAGGCGCGGTGTTTTCATTGTTTAAATCGGCAAGATAAAACTTTAACCACAAAGGACACGAAGGTTCATAAAGGAGAAATTGCTTTGTGCAATTTACTTTGTGTTCCTTCGTGTCCTTTGTAGTTTGTTTCTAAGCCGCCAAATCCAGCCCAGTCAGGCCGCTCGGTTTTTCATCTTGTTTGATTTTGCCTTCGCGGCTTGCTTTGGCAAGTTGGCAGTTAAGCTCTGCGCCCACCAGCATGAAGAAACTCGTCCAGTACAGCCAGATCATTAACGCGATCACCGCGCCCATGGCGCCATAGGTTTTGTTGAAGTGGGCAAAACTGCGGAAGTAGATACCCAGTGCATACGAGAGGCCAATCCAGCAGCCAACGGCAATGACCGCTCCGGGGAGCGTGGCCCAGAAACGCTGTTTCACATTCGGGGCCATAAAGTAAAGCGCTTCCACAGCCAGTACGGTAAAGACAACCGCAACCGTCCAATGGATATACGGCCATGCGGCAGCAAGAAGCCATGAAAGATTTGTGCTTGCAGCCAGCCACGTACCAAATTGCGGACCGACGATCATCACACCTAAGGCACTCAGAAGAAGGGCGCCTACCAGCAGCGTTAATCCGACGGCCAGCGGCCTTGTAACCCAGAATGGCCGAGCCTCTTCCACTTCATAGGCGATATCAAGCGCCTCAATGGCCGCCGCAAAGCCGCCAGAGGCTGTCCACAGCGTTCCCAGAACACCGAAGGAAAGAAGCGTGTTGCGATTTGGGGTGACCACGGTCGATAACACTTTACGCAACAACTCCTGCGATTCATGAGGCATGAACCCTGACGTCAGGTAGAGCAGTTGGTCAAATGGCTTCGCGCCCGGCAGGTAGGCTGCGATTGCCGAGACAAGGACGAATACAGGGAAGAGCGAAATCACAAAATAATAGGAAAGCGCGGCCGCCATCTGGAGCGTATGCTTCGCCGGCACGGCTTCAATCGTGTTCCAGATCGCGTCTTTGATCCTTACCAGCTTCATTCATCCGCCCAGCTCACATCAACCCGCATTCAGAGGGCGATCCGTTCGCATCTGACTAATGGGTTGGATGCCGTTCGTCCTTGTGAGGTCTGCAGTATTTGAAGGAAGAGGCGGTGCGATGGCGGATACAACGTATACCCTGACTTTTTCCCAGCAAGTTCCGCGCGGACTGCAGGAGGTTTTTGCATTTTTCTCTCGAGCTGAAAACCTTGAGGCAATCACTCCTTCCTGGCTGCATTTCAAAACTCTTGCCGTAACCGAGCCTATTCGCCTGGGAACTCGAATCAGCTATAGTCTGCGTTTGCATGGAATCCCGCTGCACTGGACCAGTGAAATTGTTGAATGGGACCCGCCGCACCGGTTTGTCGATTTGCAACTGCGTGGCCCCTATAAACGTTGGCGGCATGAACACCGTTTTGAAGCACGCGACGGTGGCACGCTCATTATGGACACCGTCAATCTTTCTCTGCCGTTTGGCGTGCTGGGGCAACTGGCTTATAAGATCAGGGTGCGCTCAGATGTGCATGAGATCTTTGCTTTTCGTGAAAAGAAGATACGGGCTCTTTTCGGCTGATGTTGACACGAGAGCAAAGCAGAGATGCCAGCGCCTGGCCCTACCCTTATGCGGTTCTGCCGCAAAAGCGTGGGTATATGCAACCAAAGTGTCTCAGACCTCACCAAACACTCATAGGACCAAAGGACTACTTGAGGCGAAACGGCGGAGACGGAATGCTGGCTTTCTTGATGCCAGGATTGAGTCTTTCATCCGATTTCATTGAGTTACCTGAAGTTGAATATAAAATGGTGGCCATTGGTCCAGTGCTCGCCCTCAGAAGCTGGTTCGGGTGGAGTTGCCGCCGTAATCTTGGACCTTCGATGTATAGATGAGATGGCGAGCAATGGCCTCTGAAGACGCCCAAATTCCGTCAGAACAGACAGCAGTCCGGCGCGTTGGATTGGTGGCCTGTTATGTGCTGATTCTCGCAGCCATTCTGGTTTTTGCCGGCTGGCAGTTTCGTATTCCCATTCTGCGGGGACAAGTATTCGGCTCTTTTGTTTCTCCTAACGCCGCGCTGTGCTTTATTCTCTGCGGTTTCTCTATTCTGCTCCAGACATCAGGGAGCCAGTGGCGTGAAAAAATCGGTGCGGCTCTGGGAATAGCGGTGGGATTTTTCGCACTGTTAATCCTCATCGAGCACCTTACCGGCTTCGATTTCGGAATCGACCGCATAGTCTTTGCGCACCATTTAAATGACTGGTTTCTGCCAACTCCCGGGCGCTTCGCCATTACCTCAGCTATCGCATTTGTAGTTGGCGGAGTAGGTCTTGTTTTCCTCCGCCACAAAGGACGTGTGCCCATTGCCGATCTTTCCGGCGGTCTGGTTCTGGGTGTGTCTTATATTGGCATCATCGGCTACATGTTCGGCTTCCGTGCTTTTTATGGACGCGCAATGTCTATGCCTACAGCGGTGCTTTTTGCTGTCACGGGCACGGCAATTCTCTGTACCAGCGCTACAGGTTGGGTCGCAGGTGCTTTATCCAGTTCTCGCCTGGGTGGTTTGCTGGTCCGCCGCCTGACCTTTGCTGTCATCTTTTTAATTCCAACACTGGCAGCGATTGAGACCTGGCTGGAAAACCGGCAAATTGTAAATCCCGAAGGCGGGATGGCGATGCTGGTGCTGGTTGTTGTGGCCGTTTTCATCACGCTGGTCCTGCGGACCGCGGCCGTGATGAATTCCATTGATGAATCGCAGGAAGCTGCACAACAACGCGCCACAGCGTTAGGCCAGGAGCTTAGTGCCCTGATTGAAGCATCGCCGGTTGGCATTGTGCGTTTCCGCAAGGACCGCACTGTTTCCAGTTGGAGCGCCGCAGCGGAACGGATGCTGGGCTGGAAGGCGGAGGAGATAATCGGCAAGCCGCTGCCTTTGGCGCCGGACTCCAGCCATGACTGGTCTGAACTGGTGGGAAGGCTTGCTGCCGGAGCGTCTCTGGTCCACATAGAAACCAAGCAGGTGAGACAGGATGGCTCCATCATGGACGCTCTGGTATCCGGGGCGCCAATCCGTAATTCGACTGGACAAGCGCAGGAGTTTATCGGAGTGATTGCCGATTCCACGGAGCTCAAACTAGCAAGAGAAGCACTCATCCGTACGGAAAAGCTCAGTGCTGCCGGACGGCTGGCCGCAAGCATTGCGCACGAAATCAATAATCCGCTGGAAGCTGTGACCAATCTGCTGTACCTGGCGCGGTCCGCGCCGGAAAGAACACAGGATTTTCTTGCCATGGCTGATGAGGAACTGGCGCGCGTTACGCATCTGACGAAACAGACACTGGGTTTTTACCGCGACTCTGGCGCGCCCGGGCTGATTGATCTTTCTGCGCTGATTGACGGCGTGCTGAATATTTATCAATCCAAGATCAAAGATAAGCAAATCACAGTGGTGAAAGATTTCGGGGTCACAGAAAGAATCAACACGGTCGCGGGGGAGCTTCGCCAGGTCCTTTCGAATCTGTTGGCCAATGCCGTGGATGCTTCTTCCAGCAAAGGCATGATTATTATCAGAACAAAACATGCCCGTGCATCCGGTGTTCGCGCCGGGGTGCAGATTACGGTCGCTGACACAGGCTCTGGCATTGATCCCATTCTGAATAGCAAGATCTGGGAGCCTTTTTTTACTACTAAAAAAGATGTTGGCACCGGCCTGGGTTTGTGGGTAAGCAAGCAGATCATAGAAAAACATGCCGGCTCAATCCGGTTTCGATCAAGCGATCGAGGCACTGTATTCGTGCTCTTTCTGCCTTCTACTACGGTCGCGCAATCGCGCGGCGTAAGTGCCGGCTGGAAAGCGCCTGATTAAGCACCATATAGAATAGTTTCTTCAATCCTGACCTTCAATGAATACGGAAAAGAACCTGATCGCTAAGCATTTCGGCCTCCGCGGAATTGCTCTATTTGAGGCCGCCAAGGGGCTTGGGGCTCTCGCCGTTGGGATATGGCTGCTTTCCCTGTTGCACAAGGACATGGAGAGCGTGGCCATGCATCTTCTTCATTTCCTGCACCGGGTCCTGCACCTGAGCCCAGACGGGCATATTGCGCGGTCGATCATGCGGGGCGCTTCACGCGTTACCCATGGCAACTTACTGGCATTTGCGGGACTGGCTTTTTTTTATATGACCGTCCGTTTTGTTGAAGCGAGTGGCTTATGGCTGGAGAAGGAGTGGGCCGCATGGTTTGCCCTGGTCAGCGGCGCCATGTATATGCCGTATGAAATTTACGAATTGATGCACCACCCTAACCTTATTAAATGGGGCATTTTTATCAGTAACGTGTTGATCGTCGGGTATATGGTCTGGCTCTTGCGAACGTCACACAAGAACAAAAGACGCGCACAGGAAATTGCACCGATAGAAGTTACTCCTCCGCAAGAAAGCGTTTAGGTGGTGCCGCATTTCGCGGAATAGTATTCGCCAAAGTTTTATTTGGTTTCATAAACGGTCTTGCCGCCGACCACGGTGCGCAATACGCGCGTCTTCAAGATATCCGCCGGCGGTACCTTGGTGATGTCCCGATCCAGCACAACAAAATCAGCCAGCATGCCCGGGGTAAGCTGGCCCTTTTTGTCTTCGGCAAATTCTGCATAGGCTGCGCCAATGGTGTAGGCATAGATCGCATGGCCAATGGTGAGTTTTTGCTCCGGATAGTATTCTTTGGTGCCAGCTTCATTCTTGCGCGTAACTGCAGCATAAAGGCCGCGAAATGGAGTGATAGGCTCTACCGGGTAATCCGTGCCAAAGGCCAGTGGGATGCCGTTATCCTCAAATTCTTTCCATGGATAAGAATGTTTGGCGCGCGCCGGACCAATGTGCGACTCCGCCCAGTTCATGTCAGTAAGCAGGTGGTTGGGCTGGACTGAAGCTATGACACCCAGGTCTTTATATTTCTTGAAATCTTCCGGGGCTACGACCTGGTCATGCTCAATGCGGAAGCGCAGGTTCTTCTTATCGCTTTTCTGGATAGCGTAGGCAAAGGCGTCCAGTGCCATGCGGGCAGCACGATCGCCAATGGCATGAAAGCCAAGCTGAAAATTTTCTTCGACGCGTTCGGCGGCCAGGGCATTGAGCTTGTCCTGTTCGTAGCGCGGAATGCCGGAATTCTTTGGATCGTCATCATAAGGGGCCAGCATGGCCGCCGTGCGGGAGCCGAGCGAGCCATCCATGAAGCCCTTGAGCATCGTGGTGTGCAGCATGTTGTCATCATGGGAGTGGTGCTGGCGCATTTCTTTTAAACGTTCAACGGGCGCATCGAAAGGGAGCCATTCAGAGATGCGCAGGGTTAGCTTGCCTTCTTTTTCCATCTGCTCGTACGTGAGAAAGTCTTCCCAGTCAGAGTTGTCCTGCGCGGAGGTAATGCCCGACCGTGCGGCATCCTGCAGCGCCAACTCTGCTGCGCGACGGCGCTGGGCCATGGTCGGCGGCGGAATTTTTTCGGCCACGGCTCCCATGGCTGTTTCACGCAGAATTCCCGTTGGTTCGCCTTTTGCGTCGTGATCGATTTTGCCGCCGTGTGGATCGGGCGATTGGGCCGTAATGCCCGCAGCTTTGAGCGCCGCGCTATTGGCAATGGCAATGTGTCCATCGACACGATTGAAGATTGCCGGATGGTCGCCGGTGACGGCATCAATATCCGCGCGCGTCGGCGTTATCTGTTCCGCCCACAGGGTATGGTCCCAGCCACGGCCGACGATCCATTCGCCTGGAGCAGCGGTTTTTGCCCGCGCGGTGATGCGCTGTTTCATGTCGTCAAGAGATTTGCTGCCAATCAGATTTACGTTCAGTTTTTCAAATCCGCCGGAGCCCAGGTGGACATGCGCGTCATTGAAGCCGGGCATCACAAAGTGTTCGCCGAGATCGATTACCTGAGTTTTTGGTCCTTTAAGTTTTTGGATGTCTTCGTTTGAACCGGCCGCGATAATCTTGCCCCCAGAGACGGCGATAGCTTGCGCACGGCCTTGAGTCGGAGCGGGTGAAGGCGACGACTTTGCGGCCTCAGCGCGGGTTCCGACCCTGATTTCGATATGGGGTGCTCCAGGATAAATATCGCCATTGATGAAAATGGCCTCGGCGGGTGATTGCGATTGTTGCGCGGAAGAGAGATTTACCATTGTGAACACCACCAGCACAGCCAATAGGATTTTCATTCATGCACTCCGGTCAGAGCCAATAAGATCAACAGAATCCGCTTGAGTCCCAGATCGCGATTGGCACAGTCAAACCATTCACGCAAAGTATGTGCGCCGCCGCCATCGCCACCCGCGCCAATGGCCGTGGCTTCTATTCCTAATGAGAGTGGAATATTGGCATCGGTTGAGGCGAGGCGTGGAAAAGCCTCGATGCGCAAATGCTTGTCCACTGCGCGGACAATTTGCAATATACGCGCATCCGGCGGAAGCTCAGCCGCAGGACGGTCACCAATGCTCTCAATGGCCAGAGTAACCCTGGGTTCGCCGGCACGATGCGCGAGTGGAACCTCTCGCCATGCTTCAGCCACACATTCCCGCAAGCGGTCTTCAAGCTTTTGCAGCTCTTCTCTGGAAGCGGATCTCAAGTCAACGCGCGCAGTCGCCGATTCAGGAATTGAATTCACGGAGGTCCCTCCGGAGATTACACCTACATTAAACGTGGTGCGCGGCGACTCCGGCGTATGGACTTCACTGAAGCGGGCCATGGCTCGTGATAGGAGAACAATAGGATTGGGAATGCCGAAGTCACTCCATGAGTGTCCGCCGGGACCGCGGAAGGTAATCTCAAACCGCCGGCTTCCCAGAGCCTGATTTACATACGTGTCAGTGCCAGCACCGTCAATCACCAGCAAAGACTGTATGGCTTTACGCCAGTAGGGTGAAGAAAACAGATGACGCATGCCACGCAGATTGCCTTCGCCTTCTTCCCCCACATTGCCGATGAAAACAATGTTTGTGGCCAGCTTAAGCTGCGTTTGCTTTAACACCGTGGCCATAGCCAGAAGAGCAGTCACGCCGGCGGCGTTATCACTGATGCCTGGGCCATAGAGCCGGGTGGCCTGGTCGCGTGTCTTGAGCGCGGTGCCCTGAGAAAAGACTGTATCCAGGTGCGCACTCACTCCAATCAAGGGCGATCGGCTCTCGCGATATAGCAATCCCATTACATTGCCCAGTTCATCTACCCGGACATCTTCCAGCGCAAGCGCTGCAAACCTCTGACGCAGCCATTCACTGCGTGCCGCTTCTCCAAAAGGAGGCGCGGGGATCTCCGTGACTTCACGCTGCCAGCGGCGAAACTCCATCTCCTGATTGTGCAAATAGAGGAAGGCTGCGTGCACGCCGCGCATCTCCGCGATGCGGGCAATCTCGCGCAAAGGTGAGGTCCGCGAAGTGTCTGGATTCGGGGGGCGACTGGCCATCTCTTGAACAAATACTATATAACCCGCACACCGGCCCGCCAAATCAACAAAAAGAAAGGCGGCCCACTGACGGACCGCCCGGTAAAACACGCACTCAGAAAGTTATTTCGGTGCAGGAGCAGTGGTATCAGCAGCCGGCTTTTTGCTGGTCTTTTTGGCGGCCTTTTTGGTGCTCTTTTTGGTGGTCGTTGCTTTGGTGGTTGCCGGCTTGTCAGCGGGCTTATCTGCAGGAGCAGGGGCTGCTTGTGCAAACGAGAGGGCGGAGCCCAACACCATAGCAAACATAATTGTCAGTAGCTTCTTCATTCAAGTCTCCTTTTGGGAAGTGAGTTTTGGTGCAATTAATTTTTAAAGCTTGTTTGTGTCCCACATTGTACGCGAGAGACAATTTTCCAGGAAGTTATTTCGGAGCCGGCGTGGATGCAGGAGCTGTAGTGTCGCCCGTGCTCTTTTTGGCCTTCTTCGCTTTCTTGGTTTTGGTGGTTTTCTTGCCGCTGGTTGTGCTTGCCGGTGTCTGGCTGCTGGTGGCCGATGGAGTCTGGGTGCTGGGCGTGGTACTGCCTGCCTGCGCAAAGCTCAAAGCGCTACCAAGAGCCAGCGTGCATGCAATGGTGAATAACTTTTTCATGATTTCTCCTTTACAGGGAAGTTAAGAATGTTATTCATTGAAACCCATGCTTCAGGTACTAGTTGCGCCAGTTTTCAGAGCAAGATGTCCTAACACCGGCTAAGTATCTGCCGAAACTTTTTGGCAACAGGAGAGAATTTCCTCCTCCGTAAGGCAGCGATCAGAAGCTTTGGCCCGCTGAAAAATGCGGTCCACCAGTTCTTCAGAAGCGTTCATACCTTTACGCTCCAGCCAGAAAATCACATTGGACTTGCCCGACATCGGGCCAATCTCAATGATCTGTTCCAGGCCGAAGTAGTGAGAGGGTACACCGGAGTAGACGGAATTAGCCAGCTCAATATCGCCTTTGCGAAATGCCTTTATGACAGCCGCAGCATGTACTCCCGTCGCTGTACGAAAGGCATCTTCTCCCATCACGGGATAGTTCCGCGGAATGGGTACTCCCGTGGATTGGGAGACGGTGGTGCAGTAGTCTTTTAATTTTGTCAGGTCTTGCTCAGCCCATGGAGAAATGCCCATCAGTTTCAGGTTCACGAGCATTTGATCCATCTGCGTATTGCCTACACGCTCGCCGATTCCCAGAGCGGTGCCATGTACACAGTCCGCTCCCGCGGCAAGCGCTGCTAATGAATTGGCGACAGCCAGGCCGCGATCAGAATGGCCGTGCCAATCCACGCGAATTTTTTGCCCCGAGGGCTTGACGACTTCTTCTAAAACAAAATGGATCAACGCCTGCACACCGCTTGGAGTGGAGTGACCCACAGTGTCACAAATTACAACAGCAGTTGCGCCGCAGTTAATGGCGGTAGAGTAAAGCCGTTTGACGGTCTCAGGATCGCAACGGGAAGTGTCTTCCGTTACGTACATTACCTCAAGACCAAGAGATCTTGCATAAGTCACGGCGTGCTCGGTGGTGCGCTGCAGAAAATCGTCAGTCCAATTTTCCGTGTAACGGCGGATCGGACTGGAGCCAAGGAAGCATGCCACTTCAATGGCTATGCCGGCACGCTGGGAAATTTCCGCTATCGGACGAATGTCATTCTCGTGGGTGCGGGCAGCGCAGTTGGGCCTAATCTTTAAGCGGCAAGTAGCGATCTCACGCGCCAGAAGCTCAACGTCCGCTACAGCGCGAGGTCCGGCGCCGGGCAGTCCGATATCGACAAAGTTAATGCCCAGATCTTCCATCAAATGCAGGATCCTCAGCTTTTCTTCAATTGCGGGATCTTTCACGGAAGGCGATTGCAGGCCGTCGCGGAGGGATTCATCGTCCAGCATAACGTGCCGGGAAGGTTTGAACTCGGCGCCAGGAACCGTGTTCCAGTCGTAAATTAAATGAGAGTGTTTCAGCATAGGTTTGTGAAGCTCCACGGTCCTTATTGCCGATTTTACTCTCAAAGAAGGCTGCGCCGGAGATAGGATTTTGTGCTTTTCAGTCCTCCTCTCAGGCGGTTTATTAATTTTTTTGCGAATAGAAGGTCAACAAACCCATTCATCTGTTCTGCCGACGCAGAATCGTATCGCTCGCTATGGTAGTGGGTAGAAGATGCGGGAGGGGAGCCACGGGCTAAAATCGATACCGGGACATCCTGTTCTGCATCTGAACATTAGCCATTGGGCCACAGAGAGTGTGTGTTTGCTCTGTCGCAGTCCTGCATGGGGAAGAGGCGGCTTGCAGCATGAGCTTTGGAAACTGGTTATTAGCTGATCTTCGGTTGCCCAAGGGAATACAAGGAAAGAGCGAGGGGGAACACACGTGGTGGCGGGTCATGTGCCTGACCGGTGTGGACTACTTTTCAACTCTTGGCTATCAACCGGGAATCGCATTTCTTGCCGCGGGCGCGTTGTCGCCAGTGGCAACACTGATTCTTGTTGCAGTGACGCTGTTTGCGGCGCTGCCGGTTTATCACCGTGTGGCGGAAGCCAGCCCTAACGGGCAAGGCAGCATCGCCATGCTGGAGCATCTCTTTCCGCAATGGAAGGGCAAAGTTCTGGTGTTAATTTTGCTCGGGTTCGCGACCACCGATTTTGTTATCACGATGACGCTTTCCGCAGCCGACGCGGCTGCCCACTTTACACACAATCCATTTACACCACCGTGGATGAGCAGCCAGATGGCAGTCACTCTTATTCTGCTCTCCATTGTGGGCGCCATTTTTCTCAAAGGCTTTAAGGAAGTAATCAACGTTGCAGTTTTTCTGGTGGGGATTTATCTCCTGCTAAGCGGCGTGATTACGAGCGTCGCGCTACTGCATGTTGTCGAGCATCCCCATCTTTTCGTTACGTGGAAGCTTGCGCTCTACTCCTCTCACGGCAGCCTGCCGGCGATGATAGGGATCTCTCTGATTCTGTTTCCCAAACTTGCTCTGGGTCTTTCAGGTTTTGAAACCGGAGTCGCGGTAATGCCACTGATCAAAAGCGTAGATCTCGCGGAGAGGGTGCGAAACACACGTAAGCTACTGAACACCGCAGCCATTATTATGAGCGTCTTCCTGATAGCGACAAGCGTCACTACTACGCTGCTCATCCCGCCTGCTGCGTTCCAGGAAGGAGGGGTCGCCAATGGCCGCGCACTGTCTTATCTGGCGCATCAATATCTGGGCAACGTGTTCGGATCAATTTATGACGTGAGCACCATATTGATCCTGGCGTTCGCTGGAGCCTCGGCCATGGCAGGACTGCTGAACCTGATTCCGCGCTTTCTGCCTCGCTTAGGCATGGCGCCGGAATGGGCGCGCGCATCGCGTCCGCTGGTACTTGTATTCATGGCCGTCACTTTTACCGTGACGTATCTTTTCCATGCTGATGTGGATGCGCAAGGCGGCGCATACGCGACTGGCGTTCTCGTATTGATTACGTCAGCAGCGGTAGCAGTTACGATCTATCTTTGGAATCGCCAGCTGCGCTGGGTCTACCTGTTGATATCGCTGATTTTTATCTATACAACGGTCCTCAATATCTTCGAGCGTCCGGAAGGCATCAAGATTGCTTCTTTCTTCATTATTGCGATTGTGGTGACTTCTCTGATTTCCCGTGCGCTGCGTTCAACCGAGCTACGCATCAGCGGGATTCAGATGGACAGCAAGGCGCTTGAATTGCTGGAAGATGACGATGACCGGGTGATCCGGCTGGTTGCGCGCAGACCGCGGAGTGAGAGCGAGGCAGAGCTGGATGTGATTGACAGCATGGTGCGATCCTACCACTCACTCAGTGCAGAGGAGTGTATATGCTTTTTCGAAGTCGAACGCGACGATGCTTCTGATTTCGAAAAGAACCTGCTGGTTACCGGCGAGCGGGTTGGTAAACACCGCATTCTGCGCGCGAAAAGCCCCGTGGTAGCGAACGCTTTTGCGGCCTTGTTGATTGATCTGGAAGAGAGAACCGGTGAAGTGCCGCATGCATATTTCAAGTGGCATGAGGGCAATCCAATTACAAATCTTTTTGCATTCCTGTTTTTTGGAGAGGGCGATGCGGCGCCGCTGGCCCATGAGGTATTACGCCGCGCCATCAAAGACCCGGAGCGACGTCCTGTGGTTCACGTAAGCTAACTTTTTAGTGAACGTACACGCGCAGCAACCACCAGATAAGAAAGAGGGCGATGATGGCCACGACAATGTGGCGAATCCACTGGCCTGCGGTGCGGGGTTCAGACTGTTTTGCCATGGGCGGATTCTAGCATTCGCGGAATACCGCATCCTTTCGCAAACAGCGCGAAAGGATGCGACATTTGCCGCATGGTTATTGAACCGTGAAGGTAGCGCTACGGTGACCCTGGTTACCCACGGCATCCGTTGCAAGAATGGCGAGAGTGTGAGGGCCTTTGCCTGCGGTTACGGATGCATCGAGCGTGCCCATGTCAGAGGCGGCCACCTGAATGCCGTCAATCGTTGCGGTGATTGAGTCGATGGGCAGGTCTATTCCACTATTAGCAGCGACATGGATTTGAACAGTGGTCGAACTCAATGTTGCGCCATTGGCAGGCGAGCAAATGGTGATAGCGGAGCCAGAGGGATAAGGGCAAGTGTTTGCCGTGGTGGTGTTGAGAAAAACCAGCAACTGGTTGTTCTTATCAACCACGGCGAAGTCAGGCCGTCCGTCGCCATTGAAATCACCATTGACCACGGCCTGAGGACCGGTGCCACCGGGATCGCCTAAATAAATTGGGGCCCCCCAGCCCGTACCTTGTGCCGGGAAGAGTGCAATGACCGGCTCCGTTTTTACGATGCTGTTGTCCTCCGCCAGCGGCAGGAGAATGCCGCGAAGCCCCGGGTTCTTCCCCACCGGATGGATCGATGCCGGCTTCGGCCCGACGCCGATGTAAAAGGGATCCACCGTGAGCGTGGTGCTGCGGAAGCTCCCTCCGCCAAGATTGGTCAAGGCAACTACGCCCGCGAGCTTGGTGGGGCCGCCAAAGAAAGGAATGAGCAGATCACCCTTGGTGTCGCCATTTAAATCCACAGTGTGCGTGGATTGCAGTCCCGCATCTGAGGTGAAGATGGTGACTGGAGATCTAAAAGTGCCATCGGCGTTCTGATAGAAAATCACAACGTGCTTGGTGGTTCCGTTAGCGTCGGTGCTGATGGCAGCGATGTCTTGAAGGCCGTCGCCGTTGTAGTCACCGCTGGATGCGCCTGAAAGCCTGGTGCCGGGAGCGCCCAAGACGCTTTGCATTTTTACGGCAGTGCTTTGCGGTTGGGTAAAAAAACCCTGGCCATTATTTACGAGGATAGAAATTTGCTGGTCGTTGCTGGAGACCAGCAGGCTCGGCAGCGTGGTGTGAGCCAGGGTGATAAAACCAATTTCGTCAGTACAAGAAGATGGAAAGGGCGGATCAGGAAATGGCAAATCATAGTCCCGGCTTTCGACGAAGGTGCCATCGCCATTACCGAAATGAACCGATATTGCGGGGCCGCCGCTGCCGCAACCCTGAGTGGCGACGTCAACGATTCCATCGCCATTAAAATCGGCCGCAACCACACGGTTGATGTCGTCTCCATCTACCAGATAGTCCGCCGAACCGCCGTTCGGGAACGTGCCGTCTCCGTGATTCAGAAAGACGGTGAAGGTCTGGCCGTCGAATGGTGTGGTAAGCAGGTCAAGCTTGCCATCATGATTCAGATCAGCGGTGAAGACATCCGATGGCGTACGAGGGTCAGTGTAGATCGTACGTTGGAAGGATTGTGCAGAGGTGAAAGATGAAAGTGAAAACGCTACGAGGGTTGCAGAGAGAAGGCGCAACAGCGAGATGGATTTCATAAGGCACCCGGATTGTGATCTGCTGAATAGAGGCGCGAGGAGAGTAGCAGGTTGGCCGGCTAAGGTAAGTGAAGTTGTTAAATTCTGGAGTTGCCGCGGCGGTCTTTTAATCCCACCCTTTTGCAAACAGCGCGAAAGGATGGGGCACCCGGCGATTCAATAGATCGGTGATAGCCGGGATCGGGAAATCGGGCATCAGAAACTAGGAAAATCAGGACCGTTAACGACAGAGGACATGGAGGAATACAAAGGAAGGCTTACCACTGATCAACACTGATGACACTGATCAAGAAAAGTCACGGCCGGCGTGGCGCGTGTGTGAACAAAACATGCTTGATTTGACTAGTCCAGCGGCTACGCGAAAGTTTTGGTTATGCGGCGAGCCTGTCGATGATTTTTTCTTCAACATGCTCGCGGATGAGGCGTCGTGTACGTTCAACAAAGACGAGTTTGTCAGCCAGGCAGCTTTCCAGCAGGACGCCGACGGCATAGTGTCCGGTCAGGTCGGCTGTCGCGACGAGGGCTTCAAACTCTGCAATGCGAAGATGGGTGAGGTGGCTGGCCTTGGCCAGAATAAAGAGGTGTTTTGCGACTGGGTTCTGTATTTCAGCGAGTTCTCTGCGGAAGTCCTCAACAAACACTTCTTGCAGGCGACCGCTGAGCTTTACCGGTTTCTCTTCAATCAATTGGAAACACCGGTCGATTGCGTTTAAATCTTTCTCCGCAATCCAGGCCCGCGATTCCAGCGCTTCTTTGATGTCTGGCTCCTGTGCCGCCTGGCTGATCTCCTGGTAGAGTTTTGCCGACCGCTCAGTGTTTTGCCGTACGTCACTCAGTAGAGTGACAAAAAGGTCCTCGGGGTTTCTTACTGCCATGAAAATCTTTTCTCCTTTCAGAATTTTTGGGGTATGAGGTTTGTATTTAAGTTATTGCGATGGTTGATTGCGGTCTGGACTAGTCAAATCAATACCCTGACTTTAATGAGGGGTGATGAAGCCGCACACTGGCAAAAATGACAGTTGCAAGAACCCGGACCGACCTGCTGGAAAGCTCATACCACGGATTGACACGGAGGCACGGAGAAGATCAAAAACCATTCACCACTGATCAGCACTGATAACACTGATCAGGAAAACTTGCGCAAATGATTAGTTAATATTCAACGCTGATGAGGAAGAGTCCACTGGCGGGAGCGGTGGCTGCGGCGGCGGAGCGGTCACGGAGTTCTAGGATGCGGCGCACGTCCTCTATTTTGAGGCTGCCTTTGCCGACCATCAGAAATGTGCCGACGAGATTGCGCACCATATGGTGAAGAAATCCGTTGCCGCGGACCGTATAAATTAATTCGTCATTGTGGTGCTGCCATGAGGAGTGGAAAATTGTACGGACATTGTTGGTCTTTAGTTTGTCGGTCTTTAAATTCTTGGCTTTTAAATTGGATTTCAAGAGATTGGACTTCAAGAGATCGGACTTTGGGTCGGTTAGGGGCGATTCTTTGCGGCTTTCGGGATCGACGGCGGCGAAGCTGGTGAAATCATGCTCGCCTTCGACCAGCGCGGCGGCTGCGATCATCTGCGATTCATTGAGGGGATAGGGATGGTGATAGACGTAGCGCGCCTGGAATGGAGAACAAATTGCTCCACGATAGATGTGGTAGCGATAGGTTTTGGCGACGGCTGAATGGCGGGCATGGAAGTCTGGCGGCATTTCTTCAACGCTAAGAACGCGAATTGACTGCGGGAGCATATCATTTAATGCGCGAACCAGATTGATTGCAGGAATAGGCGATTCAATCATGACACTGGCGGTTTGTGCCAGGGCGTGGACGCCGGCGTCTGTGCGTCCGGAGCCCTGGGGAAGAGTTTTTTCGCCGGTGAGGTGTTCGAAAGCGGACACCAATGTCCCCTGAACGGACAGTTGGTCGGGTTGGACTTGCCAACCGGCGAAGTCATGGCCGTCATAAGCGAGCGTGAGTTTAAGATTGCGTGGCAAAAGTCTGTACCTAACACTTTTTAACGCCCTAAAGCGGTGCTGAGCCGATATACTAACGGGTTTCCGCTATAAGAGAGCATTTGAATCTGGAACCACAGAGGGTAATCCCGCGTATCTCAATTGTGAGAAGGTGACGGAAGCGGGAAATTACAGTCTCTATAAGTTATTCAATCATTAAAGTTATGCGAATCGGGAGAATAAGAATGTCCGCAGCTTTTATCCGCAGGGATTTCATGAGAAAGATTGCCGCTGTTGTTTGTCTTTTTGCTATGCCGCTGGCGGCGCAACAGACGAATACCGGTTTGGCTGTGCAAACGGCGCAGGAGCCAACCGGGAAGTCCGTCCCGGACGCGCCTCAGGCGAAACTGCCTCAGCCAACACATGTGGATTATTCCCGGCCGACGACACTGCTACCGAATCCTTTTGCGCGTTACATACCGCGCGATGTACCTCCTCCGGCGTTTACGAACGCGCCAAGAATCGAGCAACTCATCCAGAATGGCAAGTTAATGCTCTCACTGAATGATGCTATTGCCATCGCGCTGGCCGATAACCTGGACATTGCTGTTGCCCGTTACAACCTTCCCATTGCAGATACTGACATACTGCGCACCAAAGCTGGTGGCTCCTTCCTTGGAGTCAATTCAGGAGTAGTTGCAAATACTCCGGGCGGAGGTCAAGGAGGAATTGGTGCCGGAGTAACCGGAGCCGGAGCAGGCGGAACAACGGCGGGCGCTGGAGGAGCGGGCGTGGGAGCTGGCGGCTTTGTTGGAACTACGAGCGGCGCCGGACCGCAGCCTGACAGTTTTGACCCGACATTAACGGCGCGTTTCCAGTTTGAACGCACAAAATCGCCGCAGGTAAGTACCATCTTGACCGGAACCGCTGTCTCTCAGCAGAACACGACTCTCGGAGACTTTACATATTCCCAGGGTTTTTCTCCGGGAACTGCCCTTTCTATTTCTTACAACAATAACCGTGTTACTGGAAACAGCCCGTTCAACACTTTGAACCCAGCGCTGCAATCCAACTTCTCGGCCTCGGTTCGGCAGCATCTGCTGCAGGGATTTGGTCGCGGCCTAAATTTGCGTTTGCTTCGCACAGCACAAAATAACAAGAAGATTACGGAAGAAGGATTCCGGCAACAGGTAATCGCCACTGTAAGCCAGATCGAGAATATTTACTGGGATCTGGTGAATGCCTATGAAGACTTTAAAGTGAAGGAACGTTCACTGGCCTTGTCCCAGAAGACCCTGTCAGACAATCAAAAGCAAGTCGAGATCGGCACTCTGGCGCCTCTGGATGTGGTTCGTGCCCAAAGCACGGTAGCCACAGCTGAACAAGCGTTGATTGCATCCAAAACCAATCTCCAGCTTGAGCAGTTGACCATCAAGAACGCTTTGACTCGAACCTTACCGCAGGATTCTCCCTTGGTCCTGGCAGATGTGGTCCCCACCGATACCGTGCAGATTCCCGACCAGGAAAATCTACCCCCTGTGCAGCAACTGGTGCAGCTGGCATTGGACAACCGGCCTGATTTCAGACAGCAAAAAATCACACTAAAAAATAGCGAGATCAACATCAAAGGTGCTAACAACGGATTGCTCCCAGTCATCGATCTGGTTGGTTTTTACGGTGCATCCGCTATTGCCGGAGTACAGAATCCCCTGGGTACGTGCCCGGCTGGTGTACTGCCATCGCCCACCAATCCATGCACACTTCCGGGAACCATTGGGTCAACTGGATTCGGTGACACATTCTCTAATCTGTTCAACTCTTCCGCGCCCGATAAGGGTGTGGCTATCAATATTCAGATTCCGCTCGGCAATCGCGTGAATCAGGCGATTCAAGTGCGTTCCATGCTGGAATACCGCCAATCACAGTTGGCCCTGAAAAGCGTTGAGAATACGATTGTTATTGGCATCCGCAATGACGTTTTCACACTGGAAAATAGCCGGGCGAGTGTAATCGCAGCCCAGAAGGCCCGCGATCTTGCCGTTCAGACCCTGGATGCCGAACAGAAAAAATACAACCTGGGCGCATCCACTTCTTTGAATGTTTTATCTGATGAGCGCGACCTGGCGCAGGCTGAGTCGACACTGGTCAGCTCTATGACGAATTATGCCAAGGCCCGCGTTCAGCTTGACCGAGATACGGCCCAGACAATCGACCGCAATAACATCAAGATAGATGAAACAGTTACAGGTGAAATCAAGACCGAGCCAAATGTTCCTGGGATCATGCCCAACAAGACAACTATCCAGGAAACAACTGCTCCCGCACAGCCGGCGCCAAAATAAGCGAGCATATTGCGGTGTGGAAATCTTCGGCTGGCTTAGGCCAGCCGTTTTTTTAGGTGACTCCGGTACTTGCCCGGTCCATCTAAAACTCTGGAGTTCCCCATCTTTCTGCGATATATTTCTTTCATTCCCGACCACAAGTCCACAGATTTTTTTGAAATGGAGATAAGTTCATAGCCGAATTGAAAAAAATCTGTATGTACTGCGTTTAGTTACAGCTAGGCATAGCAACCTATCTCATTACTGCTGAAAGCTAGCTGCAAAAACCATGGCAAGATCACCCGGGTTGTTATATAGTTTGCCGACATCCCCCTAATCAAAAAGTGTTGAGGCGCCCTAGAAGTGAAACCTGCGCGGATTTTCCTATTATTTGTTCTACTGGCTTTCTCCCTGGTGCCTGCACAGGCCCAGAAGGAAGACTGGCTTCCCATTACACAAAAAGATCTGGACATCAAACAGGTTCCTGGCAATCCTGGAGCTGATGGAATCCAGCTTTACTATGCGGACTACATCAATGACGAGGAACATAACGAATTTTTTTACAATCGCATTAAAATATTGAGCGAAAAAGGCAATCGTCATGCTGATGTGGAGATTGTGATACCACCTGACGGTTCACTTTCAGGGCTAAAGGCGCGCACCATTCACCCGGATGGAAAGATCATTGAATTTACCGGCAAGCCTTTTCAGAAAATTCTGATCAAGGGGCGCGGGGTAAAGGTTCTTGCCAAGACATTCACTATGCCGGATGTAACCGTCGGCAGCATTATTGAATACAAATACAGGATTGATGAAGACGGAATATTCATCGATAACTCCTGGACCATTCAGCATGAACTTTATACCGTGAAGGAGAGCTTTCGTATGAGCCCCTTTTCTGGTGGGCTGGAAGGCTTTGAAGGTGGCTATCGGGTGGCTGCACTTTACTCGCACATGCCGAACAACATCAAGCCTATCCAGAAGGGCGCAACGTATGAATTGGAAGTCGAAGGCATGCCTGCATTTGAAGCGGAAGGTTACATGCCTCCCGAAGAAGACTTTAAGCCGCAAATGCGGTTTTTTTATGTAGATAGGAATGTTTCCAATGTTGACAAGTTCTGGCAAGAGGCAGGCCGGAAATGGAATGATGAAGCTGAGCATTTCATGGGCAATCATAAAGAGATCAGCCAGGCCGCAGCAGAAGCGATTGGCAATGAAACTGATCCCGAGCAGAAACTGCGCAAGCTCTATGCCAAAGCGCAGCAGATCAGGAACTTAAGCTACGAGCGTGAGCGTACAGGAGCAGAGCAAAAGAAAGAAAACCTGAAAGCGAATCAAAATGTGGGCGATGTGCTCACGCGTGGCCAGGGATACCGTGACGATATCACGCGTCTGTTTGCTGCGCTGGCGCGCGCCGCTGGTTTTGATGCATCAATCATCCGTACCAGCGACCGTAAAGCCAAATTTTTTGATAAAGGCTTGCTTTCCAAACGTCAATTGGAGTCTGAGATTGTAGTCATCAACCAGGGTGGCAAAGACATTTATCTTGATCCTGGAACCCGTTTTTGTCCCTATGGCAATCTCTATTGGACCCGCACTTCATCTGTGGGACTGAAGCTGGATAAAAAAGGCGGTACTTTCATCACCGTGCCCGGGGCGACATATGACAAAGCCATGACCAGACGGGTAGCAGACATGACGCTGAATGGGGAAGGCACCCTTAAAGGCACGATTACGGTCAAATTTGAAGGTGGTGAAGCGCTTGAACATCGCCTGGAGGCGTTAGAAACAGATGAAGCTGGTAAAAAGAAGTCTTTAGAAGACGAGTTACAAGACTGGCTCCCTACTGGAGCGATCATTAAATTGGCAAAATCTGAAGGCTGGGAATCAATTGATGGGCCGCTTACGGTCAGTTTTGATGTTGAGATGCCTGGCTATTCTTCCGCAGTCGGCAAGCGTCTTCTGTTGCCCGCGTATCTATTTCAAGCCAAGCAGATGGATGCTTTTAAGCTTTCGGACCGTAAGTTCCCAGTGTATTTCCCGTACGCCTTTGGCGAGGTTGACAAGGTAAACATTCAACTCCCCGATGGTTACTTCCTGGAGAGCGTTCCGAAGCAGCAGGATGCACGCCTCAACTATGCGGCATACCAGAACCTGGTCCAGTTTGACGGTAAGAAACTCGTGACCCAACGCATCTTGCAGATGAATGGCATTTTTATTCGTGTGGAATTGTATCCAGAGGTCAAAGACTTCTTCGGCAAGGTCCAGGCCGGAGACGAACAGCAGGCGGTTCTCAGTGGAGGCAGCACCAATGCTCAAAAAGGCAACTAGCTTAGTTCTATTTCTTTTTCTTATAAATCTGCTTCCAGCGGTCGCCCATGCTGCGGTGCCGGATTGGCTGCGGAGCCTGGCCCAGCAACCGGCAAAAAAATATGCTGATGATGCGAATGCTGTGGTATTGCTCGACGATCAGGAGACCACAGTCAGGGACAATGGCGACATTGTTACTCACGAACGCCATGTTTTCAGAATCCTGCGTCCTGAAGGCAAGGATTATGCAAATTATTCATTGTCTTTCGACAACGAAACCAAGATCAACTACCTGCACGGATGGAGCATTACCGCAAAAGGGCAGGAATATGAGTCAAAGGACAAAGATGCGCTTGAGCGCAGCCTGGGCGGCGAAAAGGAATTTTCGGATGACAAAGAAAAAATTCTGATAGTTCCGGGCGCTGAAGTTGGTACCGTAGTGGGTTTTGAATATGAGCGGAGACGCCGGCCCTACCTTTTCCAGGACCATTGGTTTTTCCAGGATGTGATTCCCGTGGAAAAGAGCCGGTATACGCTTCGCATGCCTGCCAAATGGGAGTACCGCGCGGACTGGTTGAATCATGCCGAGCAGAAGCCCATAGAACAAAATGGGGTCTATGTCTGGGAGGTATCGGATGTTCCGCGGGTCGAGCGCGAATATCACGAGCCCGCTTATCGCGCTCTGGCAGGGCATGTAATCATAACTTTATTTTCAGATCAAGCTACGGGCAGGAATTCCAAGTCCTGGAATGATCTTGGGGTCTGGTACTCGCAATTGACAGCCGGCGTTCGTGATTCAAGTCCGGCACTCCAGGCCAAAGCATTGGAACTTGCGCCTGCGAGCTTGCCGATGTTTGAGCGCATCCGTGCACTCACGCTTTTTGCCCAGCGTGATGTGCGTTATTACGCCATTGAGATTGGGATTGGTGGATACCGCCCACATCCAGCCGGAGAAATTTTCAGTCATCGCTATGGCGACTGCAAGGACAAAGCCACAGTGCTTAGCTCTATGCTGGCCCAGATTGGCGTTAAGTCTTACTACATATTGATCCACGCTACTCGAGGGATTTATACGGAAAATACCCCGCCAAACTCCGGTTTCAATCATGCCATTCTGGCAATTCAGATGCCTGATGCAAGCTTTTCAAAGAAACTGCCGGGGATGTATGAAGATCCCAAGCTGGGACATCTGCTGATTTTCGATCCCACCAATGATCTGGTGCCATTGGGACAACTGCCATACTATGAGCAGGATAGTTTTGCGCTCCTGGTGACCGATTCGGGTGGCGAACTCATTCATCTTCCTGTGAGTTCGCCCGACTTGAATCAGATACATCGGGACGCAAAACTAAAACTGTTACCCGACGGGACCTTGCAGGGCGAAATTGAAGAGACCCGTTCCGGATACATGGCGATGCTGGGACGCGCTTATCTGCAACATCAAAGCCAGGGCGATCGCAAGAAAATGCTGGAACATTTCTGGGGCCCCAACCTGGGTAGCTTCCAGGTTGATGGCTTTGATCTGGTAAATGAAAACGACATCGATAAAGACCTGGTTCTTCACTACAAGTTTACCGCCAGCCATTACGCCAAGAGTGCAGGTTCACTGTTGCTGGTGCGTCCGCGCGTTATAGGAGAAATGGCCGGCGCGTTTGATGTGAGCAAACCTCGCCACTACGCTTATGAATTTGACGCGCCATTCTTCAGGAGTGACAGCGTGGAGATTACTCTTCCAGAGGGCTACAGCGTGGATGAGCTGCCTGAGCCGGCGAAAGCGGTCTTTCCTTTTGCCGAGTACACCAGCAAAGCGGAAAAAGCCGGCAATGTCCTTAAGTACAGCCGTGAATACAAAATGGAAGCCACGCAGGTTCCACTGGATCGTATGGAGCAGCTCAAAAAGCTGTTTGCCCAGATTGGCATGGACGAAAAGAACATGGCGGTCCTAAAGAAAGCGAACTAATCTATTTGGGGCCTGCCGGTCGGTTATTTTTTTAGTCACTGGCAGGCTTTTCTTTGTGCGGGCCCAAACTAACACCTCAGGACAAAAAAATGAAAAGCTATCGTTATCTCTTCTTGAGTTGTCTTTTATTATTGCCATGGGCCTGCTTTGGACAAAGCCAGGACTGGCTGCCTGTTACTCCCCACGACCTTGAAATCAAGGAAGTGCCCGGAGAACCCGGTGCTCCAGCAATCCAGCTTTTTTATGCCGATTATCGCGACGACGATAATAAAAGCCAGTTCATCTATAAGCGCATCAAGATTTTGACGGAGGAAGGCAAAAAATACGCCAATATTGAAATTGCGGTTCCGCCGTTCTACAGTTTTGGCGGAGTCAAGGCGCGCACCATTCATTCAGATGGCGCCATCATCGACTTCACCGGTAAACCTTTTGAAAAAATTATTGCTAAAACTTCTGATTCGAAATTTATTGGTCAGACCTTGAGCCTGCCTGACGTAACGGTCGGAAGCATCATTGAATACAAGTATCGTCTGGTGTGGGAGCACTACACGTTTGATACTTCCTGGACCGTTCAGCATGATCTGTTTACGCTGCGGCAGCACTTTTATCTGAAAGGTAATTCCAAGCCAATCGTAACCCTGCATCCCCTCACGGATGATGGCACACGTCTTGCCTATGTTGTATATGGCAAGATCCCGATGCCCAGGCGCCTGCAGAACGGGGCCATTGACCTGGAATTAGAGAACACGCCGGCTTTCAAAAGTGAAGAATATGCTCCTCCCGCTGGAGAGTTGAAACCCAGTGTTCGGTTTTTTTATGGCGGTAAAGAGGTGACCTCCACGGACGCATACTGGCAGGAATATGGTCGCACATGGTTTGACCAGTCCGAGCATTTCATTGGCAATCGTGATTCTTTCCGGAACGCGGTTGCACAGACGGTTGGCAATGAGAGTGATTCGGAAAAGAAACTGCGTCAACTCTATGCGCGCGCGCAGCAGACCAGGAACCTGAGTTTTGAACGCAGACGCACAAAACAAGAGGACAAGAAAGAAGAGCTGAAGCAAAATGAAAATGCGGGTGATGTGCTGGAACGTGGCTATGGAACACACAATGATATTGCCCGTTTATTCGTCGCACTGGCTCGCGCCGCGGGCTATGACGCCCAGATAGTCCGTGCTCCCAACCGTAGCTCATTTTTCTTCAAGTCTAGTTATCTCGTATCCACACAGCTTGCCACGGAGATTGCCGTGGTCAAGCTCAATGGGAATGATGTTTTTCTGGATCCGGGAACGGAGTTCTGCCCTTTTGGGCTTGTCCGCTGGCCTTATACCTCTGAGCGTGGGCTGAGGTTGGAAAAATCAGGTGGGACCTTTGTTCCTATCCCTCCAGCCACAGCGGACAAGTCACAGATTCGCCGCACGGCCGATGCCATGATTACCGTAGACGGCGTCCTCAAAGGCACAATCGACGCGGAGTTTAAAGGCAATGGCGCGTTAGAGCGGCGGATCAGAAGTCTTCAGGAAGATGATGCCGGACGTCGCAAGGCATTGGAAGATGAAGCAAAAGCATGGCTGCCCAGCGGAGCCATTGCCACGCTGGATAGCGTGGAAGGCTGGGAAGCTTCAGAAGCGCCTCTGCACGTTCGCTATAAGATCGATATGCCGGCGTTTGCCTCTGTGGCCGGAAAACGACTGTTGATTCCAGCTGCCCTGTTCAAAACAACAAGACAAAAACAGGCATTCCAGTTTGCGGAGCGGAAATACCCAGTCTATTTCCCATTCGCTTACGAAGAAATCGACAATCTCAACTTCCAGCTGCCGGAAGGGTATACGGCTGAATCAGTCCCTTCTGCCCAGGACGTTAAGCTTGATACTACGCACTTTGTCACTTCACGACGCGTTGCAAACGGTCAGTTCGTCAGCCAAAGGGTGCTCGTCATCAACGGAATTTTTTTCCCGCTCGCCCAGTATGCTGAATTGAAGGGGTTCTTTGATAAGTTACTGGCGGCGGACGAAGAACAGCTTGTTTTGCAAAACGCCGCCGTATCTGCCAGCCAGTGATGTTATCTTTCACCAATAGGCACAAAACCAGCGTTTTTTTCTTTACTAAAAAGCGGATAAGGCATCTGTTCTCAGGGTTTCCCGGTTCTTAAGAGCATTGGGTTAAAATTGGCATATGGCAGATCATCTAAACAAAAAAAAAGACCAGAGCGGTATTGCGGAAAGCCCGATTGCAGAAGTTTTTGAAGGCCGCCACCCGGTGGAGTCTGAAAAACACTGGGCGGAAACCACCCTGGAAAAAACGCTGGAGAAAGCCCCCGAAAAGCCCATTGGTGCTGCTTCTGGCGTGAACCTGGATGAAAGCGGCCATGCCCAGTTCACCACCATCAGCGGTGTGCCTATCCGGCGCCTTTATACCCAGGCTGATCTGCCTGAGGACTGGAATTACGAAAAATATCTGAACTATCCCGGCCAGCCGCCATACACGCGTGGAATTCATGCCAGCGGCTACCGCGGTCGTCTCTGGACCATGCGCCAGTTCTCCGGCTTTGCTTCGCCCGAGGAAACGAATGAACGTTACCAATATCTGCTTGCCAGTGGCGGCGGCGGACTCTCTGTCGCCTTCGATTTGCCCACGCTCATGGGCTATGACTCTGATCATGCAGCGAGCGAAGGCGAGGTAGGTAAATGTGGCGTCGCCATTGATTCTCTGGAAGACATGGAGATCCTGTTCAAAGGCATTGATCTGGAAAAAACCACTGTCTCCATGACGATCAATTCTCCAGCCTCCGTATTGTGGGCCATGTATCTGGTGGTAGCCGAGAAACAGGGCGCGGACTGGAACAAAATTTCCGGCACACTCCAGAACGATATCCTCAAGGAATACATTGCGCAGAAGGAATACATCTATCCGCCTGCGCCGTCGATGCGTTTGGTGATCGATACTTTTGAGTTCGGCGCAAAATTTACCCCCAAGTTCAATTCCATTTCGATCAGTGGATACCACATTCGTGAAGCTGGTTCCACGGCGTTGCAAGAGCTGGCGTTTACCATCTATGACGGCGTTGAGTACGTGGAATGGGCGCGTCGCCGCGGCCTGGACGTGGACGACTTTGGTCCGCGTTTGAGTTTCTTCTTTAATTCGCACAGCGACTTCTTTGAAGAGATTGCCAAGTTCCGCGCTGCGCGCAAGATCTGGTACAGGCTGATGAAAGACCGCTTCGGCGCCAAACAGCAGCGTAGCTGGCTCATGCGCTTCCATACGCAGACTGCCGGCGTCTCACTCACGGCGCAGCAGCCCATGAACAATATTGCCCGCGTCGCCATCCAGGGATTGGCCGCGGTGCTGGGCGGAACGCAGTCTCTGCATACTGACTCGTATGATGAAGCACTGGCATTGCCGACACAGGAAGCGGCGCGAATCGCGCTGCGTACCCAGCAGATTATTGCGTATGAATCCGGCGTTGCCCAGACCGTGGACCCTCTAGCTGGGTCCTACTTCCTGGAAAAACTCACGCTCGACATGGAAAAGGGTGCATTCGATTACTTTGAGCGCCTGGATACCATGGGCGGCATGGTCAAGGCCATTGAGAATGGCTTCCCGCAGAAAGAAATTGCTGAGGCTTCTTACCAATATCAGCGCGCGGTTGAGGCCAAGGAAAAAATCGTAGTCGGCGTGAATGATTTCGCCATTGAAGAGAAGCAGCCAGAAACGCTTTATATTGACGAATCCGTGGGCCGCCACCAGACGGCAAAGCTGAAGGCCCTGCGCGCCCGCCGGAACAACGATGAAGTCACCCGCACCCTGGATGCCCTGAAGCATGCCGCCGCCCAGGAGCCCGTGGTCCGCAGCGATGGCCGCATCAGCGACGCGAATACCATGCCGTTTATCATCGACTGCGTGCGTGCCTATGTTACCGTTGGCGAAATCTGCCAGGCGCTGAAAGAAGTTTACGGGACATATGAAGAAGTGAGCATTACATAGTTTTGCAAAGGAGCAGTGCGATTTTTCGGAAATTCTATGCGGTTCATATATATATCCGCAGCTCTGATTTTGCTTAGTTGCCAGATAGGGGCCGCCGCATTCGCGGATGATGCCATGGAACGGGGCTCACGTAAACTTGCCGGTCCAGACGCAATAGATTGTGGACGGGTAGGAATTTACAAAGATCCGAAAAGCGCGACAGATTGCGCATTGTCTGCTTTCAATGGGAACAAACCATTTCGTGTTCTCTATGATTTCTGGAATATCGATTCCGCTGTTGCTGCAGGTGTGCTACGCACGCCTGCGGGAAAAGTTTATGGAGTAATTTTCGATAGTGCGGGCATGAGGAACAGCTCTGAAGAAGAGCTTCGTTATTTTATAGCTACTCCGTGCCCCGATCCTGTTCATGTATTTGTTACAAAAAATGGCCATTTGAACTGTTTTCCACCTACTAAGACAAATGGAACTCTAATGTCGTCCGACTTTTTCTTTTATTAATACTCTCGTGGGAGCGCAGCGCACCCCGGCTGCGTCCTTCGCGGAAATATGGTGGCTCGCCTCTTTGCGCCCTCTGCGCCTTTGCGGTGAAACCCGATGACGGCGATGTCGGGCGATTACGTGCGATGTCGGCGATTCTGATAAACCGCCCACTGTTCCGTGCCTGCGATCTTCTTCAGCCATACGGCCTTAGCCAAAAGATTTTCATGTTCCGTATATCGATACGCAACATA
>Ga0206965_10056_pt2 | contig 32885 bp, 23 predicted proteins | sample Alteio_BWOrgHeat_26_FD_152973 | JGI IMG/M metagenome (GOLD analysis project Ga0206965, IMG submission 152973) | Enriched cells from forest soil in Barre Woods Harvard Forest LTER site, Petersham, Massachusetts, United States -... | ecosystem: Environmental > Terrestrial > Soil > Temperate forest >...
TGGAGATCAGTGCGAAATCACAAGGCAACCTGGATGCTAAAAACATGAAAGCCCAAAATGTTGTTCTTAAAAACTATTCGCAGGGAGATATTGACCTTTTTGCCGATGAAACGCTTACCATCAGCAACTATGGCCAGGGCAATATTCATTATTGGGGCAAAGGCTTATTAAAAGATATTAAGCAATACGGCGATGGGGAAGTGAGGCATCAATTAGTTGATTAGGTTGAGTGAGTTGATTTGGTGAGTGGTTTTCTTGTGGAGTCATTTGGTCATTGTGTCATTAAGTCATTGGCAATACGGGCTACGCTAACAACCATCCCTAATTAACCCAATCAACTTAATCTAACCCACCCGATAGCTATCGGGTCAACTTAATCAACCAACATGGTAGAAATATTCAAAACCAACGTAACTAATAAAAGGCTGGCGGCAAGGGTTCTAAAAGAACTTACGGCCCGGCTGCCGGCTTATCGCTTTAATTTCGACCTGGAGGATTGCGATCGCATCCTGCGGGTACAGAGCGAGGAAATGGCCATTAAATGCAACAGGGTTGTTGAAGTCGTAAAGGAACAACGTGTGGAAATATTTTTGTGGGAGGAATGATTTATTGGCGAATGCCCGGGAGCAATTCCGAAAGCAAGATCAAAACCGTAAATTTGTTCTAAAGCAACAGCACATGCCATTTTTATCCCGCATATCAGTCCCGCCCATGCGGGATGGCAGTTACCTGCAGCAGATCCCAAGCCTTAACAACGGGTTGCGGCTCGAACTGAAAACTAATGTTACTTTCTTTGTCGGCGAGAATGGCTCGGGTAAGTCTACTTTGCTGGAGGGTATTGCGGAGCAGTGCGGCTTTAGCCTGCGAGGTGGCAACCGCAACCATAATAAAAATACCGGCCACCGGTTTGAAGGATATGAATCGGCGCTGGCGGGGAGCGTTGGGCTTGGCTGGACGCCGAAAAGAATTACCGAAGGATTTTTTATGCGGGCCGAAAGCTTTTTTAATTTCGCTTCCTATATTGATGAATTGGCGGTGGACGATGGCCGGATCCTGCGCGCCTATGGTGGCCGGTCGCTGCATGAGCAGTCGCACGGCGAATCGTTTCTTAGCTTGTTTAATAACCAGTTCGAAGCTGGCATCTATATCCTTGATGAGCCTGAAGCTGCCCTGTCGCCGTCGAGGATCCTGGCCTTTATGTCGGTGATCCACCAACTCGACAAAAGTGGCCGCGCCCAGTTCCTGATCGCTACCCATTCGCCCATGCTGATCTGTTATCCGGGCGCTACTATTTACCAGTTTGATGAAGATGGCGTGCGCGAAACCGGCTACGAAGAAACGGAGCATTATTCCCTCACGAAATCATTTTTGGATAATCCGGGCTTATATCTGCGGCATTTGATGGAGGGGTGAATTTCTCCAATATCGGGCTTTTCCAAATTCGTTCCACCTCAGATTGATATACTTTTATCCCGCTAAGCCGATATTGCATTAATAATATCGTACTGCGTAATAATTTCTATCTGCCCGTTATCTTCCACCAATACAGCGATGTTGTCTTTATTGATCATGGCCGAGATTTTATCGATTGAAGTGTTCAGATCTACAAAAGGGAACGGCGCGGTAGCAATATTTTTTACCGGCTGTGATTTTATCGACGGGTTTTCGATCAGCGAATTTAAGATGTCGCTTTCAGTGATCTTACCTATCACCATACCTTTTTGGGTAACCGGGATCTGTGAAATGTTGAGCGATTTGATGGTATTGATCGCCTCAAGGATGGTTTGCTCGCAATCAATGGTGACGATTTGCTGGCTTTCTTTTCTGTGGACGATATCACGTGCTGTAAGCTTTTCGTCTTTTAAAAATCCATGGTCGCGCAGCCAGTCGTCATTATACATTTTACCCATATAGCGTGAGCCATGATCGGGGAAAATAATTACGACCACATCACCTTCTTTAAACCTGTTCTTCATCTGCAAAAGCCCCGCCACTGCCGACCCCGTTGAATTACCGGCAAAAATACCTTCCTTGCGGGCAATCTCGCGGGTCATTAAAGCCGCATCCTTATCGGTTACTTTTTCAAAATGATCTATCAGGCTAAAGTCAACATTCTGCGGTAAAAAGTCTTCGCCGATACCTTCGGTGATGTATGGGTAGATCTCGTTCTTATCCATAACACCGGTCTCTTTGTATTTTTTAAATACCGAGCCATAGGTGTCAATCCCAAGGATTTGTATTGCCGGGTTTTTCTCTTTCAAATATCTGGCAATGCCTGATATGGTTCCCCCCGTACCTACCCCTGCGATGAGGTGGGTAATTTTGCCTTCTGTTTGTTCCCAAATCTCCGGCCCGGTTTGCTCATAGTGCGCCTGTGAGTTAGATAAATTATCGTACTGGTTTGGCTTCCAGGAATTAGGCACCTCCCGTTCCAAACGTGATGACACCGAGTAATAGGAGCGGGGGTCTTCCGGGTCAACGTTGGTAGGGCAAACAATCACTTCGGCGCCAAAGGCACGCAGGGCATCAAACTTTTCCTTTGATTGTTTATCCGTACTGGTAAAAATACATTTATAACCTTTTATAACTGCCGCAATGGCCAAACCCATGCCAGTATTGCCTGATGTACCTTCGATGATAGTTCCGCCTGGTTTAAGCTTTCCGCTTTTTTCGGCATCCTCAATCATTTTTATGGCCATGCGGTCCTTTATAGAGTTGCCCGGGTTGGTCGTCTCTATCTTGGCCAAAACCGTAGCCGGAATATCTTTTGCAACTTTATTCAACTTCACCAGCGGCGTATTGCCAATGGTTTCCAATATATTGTTGTACCACATGGTTCAAAATTAGCTTTCTTAAATGATATATCCTTGAAGAGAGTTGATTAAGTGAGTGGTTGATTAAGTTGAATGCGTTTTTGGAAACTACGTGAATAATATTTTCAACCATTTAGCTAATCAACTTAGTCCCACCAACGCAACCCCTTAAAAAATCAAATGCTTCACCGTCAACCCATTGTTGATCAACTGCTTTAATGATTCAATACCTATCCGTAAATGTGTTTCCACAAACTGGTCGGTAACGGCTGAATCGCTTTCGGCTGTTTTTACCCCTTCGGGGATCATCGGCTGGTCGGATACCAGCAGTAAGGCACCGGTCGGGATCTTGTTGGCAAAACCCGTGGTGAAAATGGTCGCAGTTTCCATATCAACTGCCATTGCCCGTAATTTTTTAAGGTAACGTTTAAACTCCTTGTCGTGCTCCCAAACGCGACGGTTGGTAGTGTAGCAGGTGCCGGTCCAGTAGTCGCGGCCAAAGTCGCGTATGGTGGTTGAGATAGCTTTCTGTAGTGCGAAGGCCGGTAATGCAGGCACTTCGGCTGGCATGTAGTCGTTTGACGTTCCTTCACCTCTTATGGCAGCGATAGGTAATATCAGGTCGCCTACTTTGTTTTTCTTTTTAAGGCCGCCGCATTTCCCTAAAAATATAACCGCTTTGGGGTGAATTGCGGTAAGCAAGTCCATAATAGTAGCTGCAACAGAGCTTCCCATCCCAAAATTGATAATGGTGATGCCATTGGCGGTAACGCTTTGCATCGGTTTATCAAGGCCCATGATCGGCGCATTATCGTTCCACTGCGAAAACAAAGTGATGTACTTCGAAAAATTGGTAAGGATAATATAATTACCGAATTCCGCGAGCGTGCGTCCGGTATACCGCGGCAGCCAGTTGGTAACTATCGATTCTTTTGTTTTTAACCCGGAAGTTACTGGAGAGGATACCTCTTTGACCCTTTTTTCGGGCTGTTCGTCTTTTTTTATATCTAATTGTTCATTCATATCTCTATTTTTCTTCCCCTTTAGGGGGGCGGGGGGCTTATACAACAAACCCCGGCATTCACCAGGGCTCGTCGTTATTTCAAATTTAAAAACTTAATATATCTTCCTTATTAAGCTACCTTTAATTTTTTAAGGTCTGATTTTTCAAATTTTTCGAGCGCATAGTCCAATGTCACATTCAGGCGTTTCACATCCTTTTTGGATGGGAACTCGAACATGGCGTCTATCATTATCGCTTCGCAAATGGACCGGAGCCCACGGGCGCCTAATTTAAACTCTACCGCTTTATCCACTATAAAATCGAGCACTTCATCCTCAAACTCCAGCTTTACGCCTTCGTATTCAAACAGTTTTTTGTACTGTTTTAGCAGGGAATTTTTTGGCTCGGTTAATATATTGTGCAAAGCGTTCCTGTCCAACGGGTTCAGGTAAGTTAATATCGGCAAACGACCAATCAGTTCGGGGATCAAACCGAATGATTTCAAATCCTGAGGCGTAATGTATTTGTACAGATTTTTCAGATCGACTTCACCATCATCACGTTTCATCCTGTAACCTACAGTTTGCGTACGTAAACGGTTAGCAATCTTCCTTTCGATACCATCAAAAGCACCGCCGCATATAAACAGGATGTTGTTGGTATTTACCGTGATCATTTTTTGATCCGGGTGCTTGCGACCACCCTGCGGCGGAACATTCACCAGTGTACCTTCCAGTATTTTCAACAAAGCCTGTTGAACACCTTCGCCGGAAACATCACGGGTGATAGATGCATTGTCGCTTTTGCGGGCAATTTTATCTACCTCATCAATGTAAACAATCCCGCGTTCGGCAGTTGCCACATCGTAATCGGCAGATTGCAGCAGACGGGTTAATATACTTTCAACATCTTCCCCCACATAACCGGCTTCGGTTAACACCGTAGCGTCGCATATACAAAAAGGAACATTTAATATTTTGGCAAGGGTTTTTGCCAGTAAGGTTTTACCTGTACCGGTTTCGCCCACCATAATGATGTTTGATTTTTCAATCTCTACCTCATCCTTATCAATGCGCTGGTTTAATCGTTTGTAATGATTGTAAACTGCTACTGATAATATTTTTTTAGCGTCATCCTGCCCGATAACATACTGGTCAAGGTGACCTTTTATTTCGGCAGGTTTCAGGATGGCAGGCACCGATGGTGAAGATTTTACCTTCCTTACCTTCAGCTCTTCGGCCAGTATCTCATTCGCCTGGTTAACGCATTTGTCACAAATGTGCGCGTCAAGCCCGGCAATCAGCATCAGAGAATCCTGTTTACCGGCCCCGCAAAACGAACACCTGATTTCCTTGCTGTTTTTATTCATTTGGTTTATTATTGAGGTACAAAATTAACAATTTTTATTCAAAGTCGGAAAGTCCGCTAAGTGTGAAAGCCCGAAAGTTAAAAAAATGATGGTTTAATGTTAATACTACGTACATTTTGCGGTATTTGTTACAATATCGCATAAAATCATTTTCCTGACTTTCGGACTCACAACTTACTTAATTGTCTTGGTTCCGCGTAAAATTTCGTCTACCATACCAAATTCCTTGGCTTCTTCGGCAATCATCCAATGGTCGCGGTCAGAAGCATCCCAAACTTTTTCAAACGGTGCACCGCTATGGTCTGCAATTATCTGGTATAATTCCTTTTTTAGTTTTGTTATTTCGTGGTAGGTAATTTCAATATCCGACTGCTGTCCCTGTGCGCCGCCTGATGGCTGGTGGATCATCACCCTGGCATGCGGTAAAGCTGCCCTTTTACCAGTAGTGCCTGCACACAATAATACTGCCGCCATTGAAGCTGCCATACCTGTACAAATTGTAGCCACATCGTTTGAAATAAACTGCATGGTATCATAAATACCTAACCCAGCGTAAACTGAGCCGCCCGGCGAGTTAATGTAAATCTGGATATCGCGTTTGTTATCAGCCGATTGTAAGAAAAGCAATTGAGCCTGTATAATGTTTGCAATATTTTCATAAATCGCATCGCCAAGGAAAATAATACGGTCCATCATCAGGCGCGAGAACACGTCCATCTGGGCTACGTTTAACTGGCGCTCTTCAATGATGTACGGGGTCATCCCTGTAGGCAGGGTGCTTCTTTCAACGCCCGAAATAAATTTATCTACATAGATGCTGTTAATACGGTGGTGTTTAACAGCGTATTTTCTGAATTCGTTTTTATCAATATTACTCATGATTCTTTTGTTAAGATGCGGGTTTTAATCGCGATAAATATAGTTGTTATTTTTAAAGTCCGAAAGTCGGTAAAGACAGGAAGTCCGAAAGAAAAAATTTGGTGGAGACTGTGTTTTAAATGCAAAAAAGGCAAATAAACGCATTTGAAGAACAAGTATTCCGCTGATAATGCCGTTCCTTGAGATATGCACTCCATGCATTGAAACGGTTTTTAAGATAGGTATTTGTCACGGGGTAGAAAATGTTACCACCCAATGACAAATACCTCCTATTTAGCCCCCTCTAAATCTCCTCCGGTAGGGGAGACTTAAAAAATCCGTCATGTTCGGACTTTCGGTCTTTACTGACTTTCGGACTTCCCTACAGCTTCTGGAAATCAGTATAAAGAATTTCCTTAGGGTCTAAAGTAACAACGCTTTTTATGTAAGCAAATATTTTTAAAGCTTTCACTTCTTCAAATATCTTGTTGGCGTTTTCCTTATTCTGCAGGTATTGCACGGTGTACTGGCCTAATTGTTCGTCGCTTAACGCTTGCGGGCTGTACATCCTGAATTGCTGTTCTAAACGGAATTTTGCAGTTTCAAAAACATCTTCATACTCAATCTTGATCGCCTGCTCTCTGATGATCTTATTGCCAATGAGCGTCCATTTCAGGTTCTGCGCAAAATCATTATAGCCGCCTTCCAAATCTTCGGTGCTCATTTTTTCGTCGCTTGCTTTTAACCAGCGTTTCAAAAACTCATCAGGCAGGTTAAACTGAAATTTATTAATGGTATAGTTATAAATTTCTTCCTGCAATTTGCGTTCGGCATCCTGAGCCATCATGCCCTCAATCTCTTCAGTAATTTTCGCCCTGAATTCTTCTTCAGTGCTTACTGTTCCTTCACCAAATAATTTATCAAAGAACTCCTGGTTCAGATCGCTCTCTTCCAAACGGTTAACGTTTTTAACGGTCAACTGAAAGTTTGATTTAAGATCTGCCGCTGTTTCTTCATCAATTTTTAATAAACCAGCAATTTTAGCTGCATCGTTATCATAAGCTTTCTGAACATCCAGCGTAACTACGTCTCCTTTTTTCAGGCCAATCAAAGATGCTTTTATCGCTTCATCCTTAATTTGGTCTAACCTCACCGACGCGGTTATGGCAATTCCATCCTCAAAAACAGAACCATCCGGAGAAAGCTGCGCTAAATCGGCATAAAGCACATCATCGTCTGCCGATACGTCAGGATTTGTCATTTTGCCATAGCTTCTACGGATATTTTTGATCCGTGCTGCTAAAGTTTCCTCGTCGACTTTAATCACATATTGGGCGATTTTATCATTTGCCGAAAAGTCAACCGCAAAATCAGGCGCTAAACCTAATTCATAGTTAAACTCAAAATTGTCGGTAAAATCCCAGTTATAATGTTTGTCTCCGTCGAATTTTGGTAAGGGCTGGCCTAAAACTTCCAGTTTTTCTTCGTCGATATATTTGTTCAGGGTATCTGAAAGCAGGTTGTTGATCTCATCAACCAGGATGCTTTTGCCATACATTCTTTTGATATGCGACGGTGGCACCATTCCGGGGCGGAAGCCGGGTATTTTTGCTTTTTTAGCCTGATCCTTAATGGCTTTATCAACGCGGGGCTGATAATCTTCGGGATTGATGTTAATTTTTACAACTGCGTTCAGGTTATCAATCTTTTCCTGTGAAATATTCATCTTTTATGGGTCTTTAAACTTAAATATTGCGCAGGTACTAAAGCTGCCTGCTTTTGGAGGGGCAAAGGTAGGGAAAAAGTTGGAGAATTGAAAAAGACCGAAAGTCAGTAAAGTCCGAAAGTCGGGAAAGTTCGAAAGACGGGAAGCAGGATTGCATGCGGGGGCTGGCGGGAATGTCCGCCGGGGTAGACTCACCCCAGCGACGCTTTGCTTGCTGACCCTCTCTTCGCTGCGCGTAAAGAGGGTAGCTGCAATGATGTTGATGTTTTAAATCCCCTCTAAATAAAAAGGAGGTGCGACATCACCCGCAACTCCCTTTCTAATTCTTCTTTCGGACTTTACTGACTTTCCCGACTTTTCGGACTTCCCCCTCAATTCACCTGTTCAATAGATGATGCCCCCGACTTATCGTTGCTGATGCTCGGGTGCCCGCGGTATTTAACTTCAGATGCACCGCTTGAGTGCACGCTGAGATTGTTTATTGCATTCACTTCGCAATGGCCGGCGCCTGATGATTCGATCTCGCAGGTGCCTACCACAAAATCAAGTGCATAAACATGGCCCACGCCGCTGATGTCAATATTGTGCGAGGTGGCTTGCCCTTTTAAATTTAATTCGGTGGCGCCGCTGCCTGACGTGGTAACGTTGGCGGCATTAAGGTCTAATGTTACTTTGGTAGCGCCGGATAAATCGATGTTGAGATCCTTGGTAACTAATTTACCGTCTGATTCTACTTCAACTGCTCCCGAAGCTTTTATTTGTTCGAGATTTTTAACCCCAACGTTTACTACGATCTGCCCCGAATTGCAAAAATTCTTTTTGTTATAGATGCGGAGTTTGTCGCCTTCGAGGTTGGTTTTAATATATTTCATCAGGTTATCGTCCCCGGTAATTTTGATGGAGAAGCTGCTATCCTGTTTCAATACCACTTTATATCCGCCCGAAATGCTGACCCTGCTAAACTCCCCGACATTACGGCTTTCGGATACCTGGTGCCCCGAACCATGAATGCAATTAAAAACGCAGGACGATAAGCCGAACAGGATAAAACCGGCAACCAGCGCCAGTATAGTTAATTGTATCTTTTTCATCATTTTTTATTTTGTTATTGAACTACAGTTTATTATTTAAAGTTACATTAAATTGGTTGATTGAGTTGGATTAAGTTGATTGGTCAATCATTAAAAAAAAACATTTCTATCAAAAAAAAATTGATCTTTTTACTCCCCTCTTGAGAGGGGGCGTGCAGGCCCCCGTGTAGTGGCGGGGGTGTGTGCGCCGATCTGCTGGCTAACACACCCCTCCGCCCCTCTCAAGAGGGGAATCGCGCAGCCCCAGCTTTTAATGTGGCCACTTACGGTCCCTCTCTGACTAAACAAGTAAAAATGATTGGGTTGATTAAGCTTTGTGGAATTTCAACCACTCACTTAATCAACCCAATCAACTTAATCAACTTCTGGTCAAAGACCAGCGAATTCATCTACTACCGGTTTTGCTGGCACGGCCACCACTGTTTGGGTTTTTGAAGTTTTTTCGGCTTCAAGGTTGGCGCTGCTTACGTTTTCGGCGTGGTTATATTTAAGGTCGAATTGATTTACGCGACCGCTGATGGTTGCTTTGGCCTGGTCGGCTACGGTTACCTTAGCGTTAAAGGCATCGAGGCTTAATTTTGCAGTTGCGTTGTTGTGTAAGTCGACTGCGAATTCAATGCTGGAGAAATCACCGAATGACTTTACGTCGGCATTGTCATAAACTGATACTGAACGAAGGTCGGCGGCGGTAACCCAAACTACCAATTTTTCGGCTTTGTATGATGCGATGCTTAACACCCCGTTGCGGCTTTGTACCAAAGCGCTTTCGGCATAATATTTATTGTAAACTTTAACCTGGTCGGCATTACCGTCGGAGATATAAAGTTGAACGTTTCCGCGCACTTCAATTTTGTTGATGGCGCTGATATCTGATAACACAGTTACATTGTCGTTGTTGGTTGTATCTGCGTAAGTTGTTGCTGCTATTCCGGTACTTAATACAAGTGCTGTGAATAATGTTATGATTTGAGTTTTCATGATATGTAAATTTTTGATTGTCTGTAAGTTGTTTTATGTTTCTAATTACACCAATAAGACGACTGCAGCACAGATCCGTTACAGCAAAAAGGCCTCTATTAGGTACAGGAAGGGGTTTTATCGGTAAAGCGGGGGTTGTGGTCGGTGAAAAAAACTAAACGTTTCGGAGATGCTAATTATCTACGTATTTTTGAGCCTTAGGTTTTTTATATGCCCATACCAAATATATTGTTAGAAGAAGGCTACTATTTCGTTGCGGATTTGGGAAATGGTGGACAGTCCCATACTTGTGTCGTTGAAAAAGGCGGAATGCGGTTTTTACTTAAACGACCATCAACAACTAAACTTTCTAAGGAACAGCGCTTTCGTTTTCGGCAGGAAGCAGAGGCTCTACAAATGTTAGAAGGTATAGGTGCTCCAAAAGTAATGGAATATGCTTTTGAAGGGGATGATCCTTATATTGTAATGGAATTAATCACAGGGAAGACTCTCGGTGAACTTGTTGCTGGCAAACCGTTAACTGAAGATCAGACACTTGATATTCTTAAAAAACTGGTTGATATCTTATCTCGTATACATAATTTAGGTATGCAACACCGCGATATTAAACCCGATAATATCATTATTCAAAAAAACGGGAGTGTTTATCTAATTGATTTCGGTCTTTGCCGTGTAGCAAATGGAGGGCAAGATTATAGAACTCCAGCAAGCAAGGAACTTGGCAATCGCTTTCTTAGACTTCCCGAATTAGGTAAAGGAGAAAAAGTATCGTCGTCGGTTTCAGATGTAACCTTTCTAACGGGTATCTTTTTTTATATGCTAACGGGGCAACAGCCACATGTTTTAATGGATGAACATGGGATGCCACCTCATCGTAGGGCGAACACAGCAGAGCGTTTTAGTAATGCAAATTGGCAAAGACAAACCTTTGACAAAGGCTTCGCATATCCAATAGGGCAACGCTTTCAAAGTGCTGATGAATTAATGAATTTTATAATAACAATGAAAGCAAAAGCCCCGGTGAATAATGACGATCCAATTGCCGAATTCGCAGAAATGTTGAGTTCCCCTGAATATAAAAATCGCAATGAAATAATTGAACTTATTTTAAAAGCTCAAAAAATATTCATTCAAAGTGCCCAAAAAAGTGTAGGGTCACAAATAGGGATGGGTGGAACGGGGCCAAACGCTACTGATTATTCAGTTACCTCACAATTTTTCCTTGTTCCGGGGGGGAGAACTAATCCCCAAATATTTTGGAACCTAACAACAACGCTAAGCCAAGACCTCAACACAATTAGTCATTTTTGTGACTTTCAAGACCCTAATATGCAGGTTAGGACTTACTCAGTTTCAGAAGAAGAGCGTTTGCTAACAGAATATGAACAAATAGGAGAATTACGTGGTAAAGAAGCTTTGCGAGGCTTAATTACCCAAATGAAAAATAGTCGAAGATAATTCTATTTTCGTCCCCGCAGGTTCTCCAACGGGACTCTGCGGTGGGGTATGCTTGTTGATTAGTACTTATCCGGCTGATACCCAGACCTGCTAACATCATCATCCGCAGGTTTCTCTGAGTGAACCTGTGGGGACAAAAAAATAGCAGCAAAAAAAGGATTTGTTTAACCAATAATCATTCGTATTTAAATTTGCTGTAACTGTATCGACCCTTATTATAAGTCGAGGCCAGTTCATTAAACCTATTGTTTTTTTTCTCGCTGCCAAATCCACAAAAAATATTTTTTAACGATGGGTTTTCCAAAACCGGTATTAATTTTTCAGGATCCAAATTTCCAGCCATAACAAATACAAACTCCTCAAGGACGGAAGCTGTTTTCAGCGTCGAAAGATGGGTCAGCCCCTTTAAATTCTCAAGATAAATTCGTCTCAAGGCTGCCAAATTGCTAAAATCAGGCAGTTGTTCTACTTGTTTTAAGGATTGGATAAATAAGTTTTGAAGTGTGGTTAACTTCGAAATGAATGACAAATCCTTTAACCCTCTTACTTGCCACAATTCCAAATATTTGAGTTTTGACAAGGATGTTACTCCGTCAAAGTTCTTAATTCCGCCAAGCTTGATATCTACTGACCACAAATTTTGGAGTCCAGCCAAGTAGTCAACGTTGGGAGTAGAAATTGAACGCAGCGTAATTTCCTCAAGTTTGTGCAGGTTCCCGATGGCTTCAATACCATTCTGTTGGCTTTCCAAATACAAGACTTTTAAGTCTGAAAATCTTTTTATGCTACTGATATTTGGTTTGTTAGATCTGGTTTGGTGGAGGGAAAGCTCCTTAATTTGGGGGTTGATGGTTTTCAAAAAATCGAAGTTATCCAAATTGAAAATACCAACTCCAAGTTTTTCCAGGTCTTTGAGAGTAGTTACACTTTCAATCCCCTTCGCATCCATCAAACTATCTGCAGAAAACCCCCTTAATGATGGAATTTGTTCAATGAAGGTCAAATCACATTCCTCGCCGTAGTGTCCATATACTCTCAATGATATATCAGGCCTTTTGCTGAAAACTATGGCTTCTAAAAGAATTATTTCGTTTTCGTCAAGGGGTTTTACAAACTGAATTGAATTCGTCTTTGGGTTATTACTTAATTTTTCAAGCTCTTTTTTAGATATGCCTTTTGAAATTTGATATTGACCTGCTGACTCGCTAACCGTTTGCACATTTGCAGAATTAGTGTCCCTTTTTAGTTTAAACATTTTAATTTGCCGTTAATTGAAGTAACTAAATAGTTTTGGTGGTTAAGGTAACAATAAGTCGGCATTAAAAAACAAATCGCGTGGAATATGAAGCCAGACTTCGCCCGTTTAAGATTACAACTTGAACGCCAAAAAATTAAGCATTCCGACTAAATTTTCGTCTCAGCAGAGTCTCCAACTGGCCCCTGCGGTGGAGTATGCTTGTTGATTTGTACTTATCCGGCTAATGTCCAAACCTGTTAACATCATCAAGATTTTCAATCATAGTTTACAGCCAGGCGCCTGACCAACTTGTGCGTTAATCCCTATTGCGGTAGATGTAGGATTCGAACCCTGCGCGTTAACGCCCCGCCGGTTTTCAAGACCGGATGTACACCATTGTACGGCATCTACCTTTTTATGTGGGAACGGATGGACTCGAACCACCAATGTCGCGAGACGGCGGATTTACAGTCCGCTGCAATAACCATTCTGCCACATTCCCTTTGCAGAAGATATGAGATTCGAACTCATGCCCCGCAAACGGGGTACGGTTTAGCAAACCGCTGCCTTACCACTCGGCCAACCTTCTGTGTACCCCTAACCGGATTCGAACCGATACACCATGATCCTAAATCATGTACGACTGCCAATTACGTCATAGGGGCAAATAAAAAAAGCCTCCTGAATTTTGTTCAAGAGGCTTTTTCAAAGTATAAAAACTTTAATTTCTTTTAATCCATAGGATGCCCCTTGCCATTCAGTTTTGAATAACTTGATAGTAAGAGGCTATATAGATTTTGTGTTTTCACAGAGCAAATATACAAATATTCTTGATTGTCCGGATTAAAAGGTTGTTTAAAAATGATTTTATTTGGAATTGTAGAGACGCCCCGATGCTTCGCGTCTTTGAACGAATGACGGGGGATTTGCGATAAATTCAATAAACGCCGGGCCAGAGACGCGAAGCATCGCGTCTCTACCGCGAAAAACAAAATACTATACTGTGCGAGAGAACCTGCGGGGACAAAAAACTTACATGGCTATCTTAAAAACACCTATTTGATATAAATTGATTATCAATTACTTAGCCAAAGTCGGCAATTTGTTAAAACATGAAACACGCTGATAGTGAGTGTGTTTCATAGCGTTCCGGGTGTTCTGCGTGAAAAAATGGAACGGTTAGGCCACTGGTATAGGTTTCTTCGCCGGGGCTGACCTCTATCATCAGTCTCCGGTCATTTTCAAATCTTCAAATTCCCAAATCACTGCAACCTTTTCCTCGCCAGCTCTTTGCTATACCGGTCTTTCAGGCCTTGTTTTGGGTGTACCAGGATAAAAACTGCTGTGCCTTTTTCCCTCGCCAGCGGGTTTTCTACTTCGCCGATTTTTCGGTAACTCTCCAGGGCTGATTTAAAGCTGTTGACATTGCCGCCGCCCTGGTCGTCTACATAAATAATGTATTCGCCATCAAGGTTATCGGGCGCCCACAGGGTAAAGCTGCTGTTGAGAGATATAACGTCGGGCAGGTTATACTGTTTATCAAAATGGTGCAGGGCGCCGGCTTCGCCGTAGTTGTCGGCATAGATCTGGGTATGTTTTTGCTGTTCGGGGGTTAATGTGTTCCATGCGGAATCTACTTTAGCGGCTATTTCGTCCCATCCCAGCATATCCGCATAATCCTGTGTAGTGGCGTGTTCCTTATGGTCTTCCCACGTAACGGCAAATCTGAATGCTGTTGTATGTTCATGCATATACCTGAAGATGGCCAGTGTTTGATTAAGCGAAAAAACCGGGAGTACAAGCGGGAACAAAATCAGGTTAGGTATAGTAAAAAATGCTATCGTCACTCCGCGAAGCGTCAGCCCGCTCGCCTTCAGCCATCTTTCAAACCCAAAGCCACCGGCGGCAAACAGCATGGGGTAGGCCCCAAAAAGGTAATAGCTTTTGCCATGCATTACCAGGAAAAAAGTAAATATCAGTATAAAAGCAATAGCCAGAAACTGGAACTTATGCAGCCTGAACGAGAATAATAAAAAGATAAACCCTGTAAGCCAGACAAATAAGGCTATGCCGTTAACCATCAGTTCCTGTTTGATATAATCGGACGGTTGTATATAGTCCAGCTGCTCTTTTTGCAGGGTGCTCATATGGGTGAAAACAGGCAAGTGGTGCTGAAACTGCCAGATAATATTGGGCAGCCAGATGAGCACCGCCACCAGGGCAGCCCCTAAAAAATGCCTGTTGAGCAACATTTTGCGCTGTTTGCTGATGAGGATGCCAAAAAGGAGCGAAAATGTAAAAAATGCCATGGAGTATTTGGTCAGCATACCCACACCAACTGCCAAACCCAGGAAATATAAGTACTTAACAGAGGAAGTATTACTGTATTTTGCCAGTAACCAAACGGCAATCACCCACCAAAGCTGGTCGAAAACCACCGGCTGAAATAAATAGTCGCTGGCGGCAAAGGCAGGGGAGAAGATGAGGGCCAGGCAGGCCAGTGCTATCGCAAATCTTTTACCGCCCAATTCAACCGTTATTTGACCGGTGAACCAAATGATAAGCCCCCCGGCGATGGTAGGAAATATGCGTGCTGCAAATACCGAGTTGCCGAATACTGTGATGGAGATCTTCGCCAATAGGGCAATAAACGGCGGTACTTCTTTATAACCCCAATCCAAATGATCGGCTAAAACCAAATGCAAAAATTCATCGCGGTGAAAACCGAAATGAGCAATTGCCAGTAAATTCAAGCCAATTTTAATCAATACAAAAATCAGAATAAAACTGGAATAGGTTGATCTCCGGTTCTTATAAGGCATTTATAATCGCGTTTGCGATAAAGATAGTTTTTTAGTCCGAAAGTCCGAAAAGTCGGGAAAGTCCGAAAGTAAAAATTTAATGGAAGTCCGGAAGTCCGAAAGTCGGGAAAGACCGAAAGTAAAATTGTCGGGCCAAACTAATAGCCAGTAATTGCGCCAGAGGCGATTAAATAAAAAAGAGTCGCAAAAACTAATTTGCGACTCTTTATTTTCTTTCGGACTTTCGGTCTTTTCTGACTTTCGGACTTTTCCGACTTCCTCAAATCCGTTTAATATTTGCGCCCAGCGCTATCAGGCGTTTGTCGATGTGCTGGTAGCCGCGTTCAATTTGTTCGATATTGTAAATGGTTGATTTGCCTTTGGCGGAGAGTGCGGCAATTAAAAGTGCAACCCCCGCGCGGATATCGGGCGATGTCATAGAAATGCCGCGAAGTTGTACCTGTTTATCCAGGCCGATAACCGTTGCCCGGTGCGGGTCGCATAAAATGATCTGGGCGCCCATATCCAGCAGTTTATCAACAAAAAACAGGCGGCTTTCAAACATTTTTTGGTGGATCAGCACCGAACCTTTAGCCTGTATCGCTACAACAAGACAAATACTCAATAAGTCGGGTGTAAAGCCGGGCCACGGGGCATCGGCAATGGTCATGATAGAACCGTCGATAAAAGTATCAATTTCGTAATGCTTTTGTGCGGGGATAAAAATATCATCGCCCCTCAGTTCCATTTGAATACCCAGGCGTTTGAATACGTCGGGAATCATCCCCAATTCATTATAATGTACGTCTTTGATGGTGATCTCGGATTCCGTCATGGCAGCAAGCCCGATGAACGAGCCAATCTCGATCATATCCGGCAGCAAACGGTGTTCAGTTCCACCCAATGCAGCAACGCCTTCAATCGTCAATAAATTCGAACCAATCCCGCTGATTTTTGCGCCCATGCGGTTTAGCATTTTACACAATTGCTGTAAATACGGTTCACAGGCTGCATTGTAAATAGTAGTGGTACCTTTTGCCAGCACGGCAGCCATTACGATGTTAGCAGTGCCGGTAACGGAGGCTTCATCTAATAAAATATAGGTGCCTTTTAAGTTGGAGGCATCAACATTAAAAAAACCGTTGGAAGGATCGTAGTTAAACTTGGCCCCCAATTTTTCAAATCCCAAAAAGTGTGTATCCAGCCTGCGGCGGCCAATTTTGTCGCCGCCGGGTTTCGGGATGGCAGCTTTACCAAAACGTGCAAGCAATGGCCCAACAATCATGATAGATCCTCTCAGCCCGCCACCTTTTTCTTTAAACGTGTCCGACTTAAAAAAGTCAAGGTCGATATTTTTAGCTTCAAAACTATAGGTGTCCGGGGCAAGTTGTGCCACCTTTACACCCATATCACCTAATAATTCTATCAGTTTATTTACGTCTTTAATGTCAGGGATATTGCTGATGGTTACTTTTTCGCTGGTTAATAAAACAGCTGAAAGTACCTGCAATGCTTCATTTTTTGCACCCTGCGGAACAATTTCGCCTTTCAGCGGTGTGCCGCCGATTATTTCAAATGCATTGGTCATGTTTAGTTCAATATGCAGTCCATAGACGATAGTCCATGGTCCATAGTGTTTATTTTATAATTGAATGAAATCTCATTCCGAAAACAATTTGCCATGGACTATTGACCATGGACAAAATTAATACTTCTTCGCCCCGCCGTTGTTACGGTTACGGTTTTGATTATTGTTGTTGTTATTGCGCGGGTTGTTATTATTGTTATTGGTGCGTCCGCGATTGTTTTGATTATTATTGTTGTTGGTGCGCCCGCGGTTATTTTGGTTGTTGTTGGTGTTATGCGGCATTGAGCGGTACTCAACTTTGTTTAAATTGATGTTTTCTTCGAGTTTCAACTGGCCGCCCGATAAATTGTACAGATCGGACAGAATTATCTCATCCGCTACTGAATCCTTATTCCATTGTACATAGGCCATTTTCATAAAGTTGGCAATAGCCTGTACCATGTGGCGCTTGCGGTCGGCATCATCAATGCTCTTAGCCTTTTCAATCATCAGCTCAATGGTTTTGCCATAGTGTTTGTATCGAATGCGCTGATGCGGGTACCTTAATGGCTCGGGTTTCAAATGGATAGCTTCAGGCGATGGTTTTGGATAGGGTGAATCCACGTCGATCTGGTAATCCGAAATAATATGCAGGTGATCCCAAAGTTTATGTTTAAAATCGGCTACATCGCGCAGGTGAGGGTTCAAAAACCCCATCAGGTCAATTACTACCTGGGCGTAACGGTTACGTTCTTCTTTTGTAGGCAGCGCAACAATATATTTTACCATATTTTGTACGTTACGGCCATATTCAGACAGGATAAGCTTATTCCTGGTTGAATTATAATCAAAATTTTCGGGCATAGTTATAATATGCTATGTAGTTAACAGAATTGTTGAAAGTTTAAAATCAGCACAGACATTATTTCCTAAATTGAGCCGGAAATAACAGGCTAAAGTTGAATTTACCTGAACAGGTAACGCAAATATAGTGCAATTGTGTGAAAGTGCAAATTGTTTTTTAAGTCGGAAAGTCCGGAACACAGAAAGGCCGAAAGAAAAAGCACCGGTTTTAACATTCCAACCTTTCAACTTTAAAACATTTCAACCACTATTGCTATTTTCGCACATGATTCATCTACTCATCACCAAAATTGATATTTACAGGTTTAGTATTCCGATGGTGCCGTTTACTATTGCCACAGGCACTATGGACCATGCGCAGAATGTTTTTATAAGGGTGCATACCGATGCCGGATTTTACGGGGTGGGAGAGTGCTCTGCCTTCCCGATGATCGTTGGAGAAACACAGGATACCTGTCTAATAATGGCAAAGGAGTTTGCCAGGTTATGGATAGGGAAAGATGCGCTTGATATTGAAGCCCGTTTGCAGCAATTGCACAATTTTACAGCAGGTAATACCACTATTAAAAGCGCTTTTGATATGACGTTATACGATATTGCCGCTAAACATGCAGGATTGCCGCTTTACCAGTTTTTAGGCGGAGAGAAGCGGGTGGTTGAATCGGATATAACGATAGGGATTGCCTCTCCGGAAGTTATGGCCAAAAAAGCGATGGAATTTAAAATATCAGGGGCGAATATCCTGAAAGTGAAATTGGGAAAAGATGCCGCAGGGGATGTTGAGCGTGTAAAACAGATCCGTGATGCCATAGGGGAGGACCTGAAGATTAGGATAGATGCCAACCAGGGTTGGAGTTTTGACGATGCCGTTTTTGCCTTACAGGCCATGGGCCAGTATGATATTGAATTTTGTGAACAGCCGATGCGTACCTGGTACGATGACCGCCTCCCCGAGCTAATGAAGCTTTCGCCTGTAAAAATAATGGCGGATGAAAGTGTTTACAATCATCACGATGCCCGTAAGCAGATCAATAGCGGCTCGTGCGATTATATCAATATAAAAATGGCCAAATCAGGCGGCATATTTGAGGCAAAACAGATCCACGACCTGGCAGCATCGAAAGGTATCGCCTGTATGATGGGTGGCATGCTGGAGAGCCGCATTGCCCTAAGTGCGAAGCTGCATTTTGTTTATGCCAGCTCCAATATCAAATTTTATGACATGGATACCTGCATGCTGGGCCACCTGGTTGATCCTTGCGTTGGCGGTGTAACTTATGATGGCTATAAATTAGATATTGACGATAAGCCAGGTATTGGAGCCGATGCGGATGAATTGTTTTTGGCGAAATGCGAAAAATTTAGTGTCTGAATCAGAATTTACAGAATTACAGGATTTTCAGAATCGTGATTTGTTATTTAATTTACCCGGACTGTAAGCATTCTGCTAATTCTTTAATTCCGTAAATTCTGATTCAGACAATTACTACGAAGACAACTCCGCAAAATACTTATGAAACAACGGAATAGTCTCAATTCCTTTATAGTAATTAAATATGTCGTACTTCTCATTTGGCGAATGCAAGGCGTCGCTGTCAAGGCCAAAACCCATCAAAACTGTTTTTATGCCTAATTCGGCTTCAAATAAGGATACGATGGGGATACTACCACCGCCCCGGGTTGGGATAGGCTCTTTACCAAACGATTCTCTAATCGCTTTTTGGGCAGCACGGTAGGCCACGCTATCGGTTGGGGTAACGGCAGGCTCGCCGCCATGGTGCGGGGTTACTTTTACTTTTACCGATTTCGGTGCTATTTTTTCAAAGTGTGCGGTAAACAGTTGGGTAATTTCATCGGATGTTTGGTTGGGCACCAATCTCATTGAGATTTTGGCATGTGCTTTTGATGGCAGCACGGTTTTGGCACCCTCGCCAATATAACCACCCCAAATGCCATTTACCTCCAGGGTAGGGCGTGTACCGGTGCGTTCAAAGGTGGTATATCCTTTTTCACCCCAAAGTTCCTCAACGCCAAGGTCAGTTTTATATTCGTCCTCATCGTAAGGCGCATTATTTAGTGCTTTGCGTTCTGCTGCAGTTAAGTCAACCACCTTATTATAAAAGCCGGGGATAGTAATATGATTATTTTCATCATGCATGGAGGCGATCATTTTGGCCAGGATAGTTGCCGGGTTAGCTACTGCACCGCCGTAAACGCCGGAATGCAGGTCGCGGTTTGGCCCTGTTACATCAACTTCGAGATACGACAGACCGCGAAGGCCGGTTTCAAGTGAAGGATGTTCCATGCTGATCATGGAAGTATCCGAAATCAACACGACATCAGCTTTTAGCTTTTCTTTATTTTCCTTTACAAAAATGCTGAGGTTTGATGAACCGACCTCTTCTTCACCCTCAATCATAAATTTGATATTGCAGGGTAACGTATTTGTTTGCATCATCAGCTCAAATGCTTTTACGTGCATATAAAATTGTCCCTTATCATCGCAGGCGCCGCGGGCGTATATTTTTCCATCACGAACGGTAGGCTCAAAAGGAGGGGTGTTCCATAGCTCCAGCGGATCAGCTGGCTGAACATCATAATGCCCGTAAACTAAAACTGTTGGTTTGTTCGCATCAATAATTTTTTCGCCATAAACTATAGGGTTTCCGGCGGTTGGGCAAACTTCAACCTTGTCGGCCCCGGCATCACGCAATTTTTCGGCTACAAAGTCGGCGGTTTTAAGGATATCAGCTTTGTATTTCGGATCGGCGCTTACCGAAGGGAAACGAAGCAGTGCAAACAACTCATCCAATAATCGTTGTTTGTTGTTTTCAATATAGTGTTTTATAAGCTCCATAGTATGAATTTGGAGCAAATATAGGGTTTGTTCTGCGACAAAATAACGAAAAATAATAAGTGTTAATCCATTGGACGGCCACCTATGCGTGGGAGAAATGGAGGGTTACATTAAAAATGGAGAAACATAAACACAAACAGGTTTTAACAAAATATTTGAGGGGTAATATTAGACGAGCCAGGCAAGCCCCTGTGGCGTAAAAAAACATAAAAAAAGCCTGTTTCTTTTTGAGAAACAAGCCTTATATATTAATATAAAATTAATTAGTTAAGATCGGCGCTACCAGTACTTTTCTTATCGCTTAAATCAGCACTACCAGTGCTTTTTTTGTCGCTTAAATCACTGTCGTCATTTAAATCAGCACTACCAGTGCTTTTTTTATCACTCAAATCAGCACTACCAGTGCTTTTTTTATCACTCAAATCAGCGCTACCAGTACTTTTCTTGTCGCTCAAATCAGCACTACCAGTACTTTTCTTGTCACTCAAATCAGCACTACCAGTACTTTTCTTGTCGTCTAAATCAGCGCTACCAGTACTTTTCTTGTCGTCTAAATCAGCGCTACCAGTACTTTTCTTGTCGCTTAAATCAGCGCTACCAGTACTTTTCTTGTCATTTAAATCAGCACTGCCGGTACTTTTCTTGTCAGTAACAGTAGTAGTAGGTTTTGTTGCATCTGTTTTAGCATGGGCAGAAGTTGAGAGTGCCGCGAAACTTAAAACAAACACTGCAGATAATATTACCTTTTTCATATAGAATATTTAGTGAATTAGCTTTGTTAAAATGTTATATCGTTTGAATTTTTTTTAATTAATTCTATCAAATCATATATCCTTTTCAACACTATTTGCGTACAAGGGTGGAATTAAATCACCGGGCCCAGGTTTTGGATCGGCAAAAATTGCTGATCTGAACAAACGACTGTAAAAAAGAACAGAGTAGTCGCAACGGTATTTTTATTTTCAATTTTTCAAAAAAAAACCAAAAAGAACAATAAACAAGAACCGTATTAAACTTTTATTTTGCTTGAATTCAGAAAGTTAGTATAGAACCAAATAGCTTCTTTTTGCTGATTTATATCAGAATAAAACCCGCGCTAAAAAGCCGGTTTGTAAATAAAAAGAACTTAATTAGGATAACTTTCGTCGTTCAATAATTTATCAGGCTCAAATGTATACAAAGTTTTTCAAGAAACAAAATAAAATATCAGATAAATTAATAGAAATTTTCTCCGCAATTTATAGCCGGTAAAATTTAATTAAAACTTTCTTTTTGGAATGAACGTAATAATGCCTTAATGAAGAAGCTTTTCCTTTTAATCTTTTTTGCTACGCTTAAATTTTCCGCAATGGCATACCTGTCTGACGAGAATTTAGGGCGGGATACTACAGCGGTGATCAAACTCAATAAACAGGGTCTCGACAGCCGTTTCACCAGTCCTGAACAAACTATCAGTTATGCCAACAAGGCAATGGCTATTGCGAAAAGGATTGATTATATGGAAGGTATCGGAGAATCTTATCGTGTAAGGGGAATTGGAAATTATTACCTTAATCAAACCCAAAAAGCCATCGATGATTATTTGACAGCTCTCGATAATTTCAAACAAATTAACGATTTACGAAGCGAGGCCAATGTACTTAATAATATTGGGAACTTATATCGGGACAATGATTACGGCGGCGCGCTGGACTTCTTTCAGCAGGCTTTAACAATCGCAAATAAATTGCACGATACTCACCTCATCGCTAAACTGGATTTAAACATTGGCGATGTTTATTTTCGCGAAAAAAGTTTTTACCAGGCTTTGAATTATGATAACCAGAGCAATGTGCTTTTTGCAGCGTTGAAAGACTCCGTTAACCTGGTGCTATGTCTTCAAAACAAGGGAGTTATTTATTTTTATCTTCGCCAATACGAAAAAGCAGATAGCTTGCTTTTAAGTGCCAGTAAAGAAGCTCATCAATTGGATTTGAATGAAACTATTGCCAGTATTAACTTAACCATTGCCGATTCATACATTGCCCAGGGTAAGTTTGCTGATGCTGAAAAAGCTATACAGGAGGGTTTGATATATGCCAGCATGGTTAAAGACGGAAAAATACAAGCCGATTTTAAATATACCAGTTACCAGCTGGAGTCAAAGCGCAATAATTATAAGGTGGCGCTATCTATCTTACAGGAAATTTACCAGGCCGATAGCGTTAGTTTTAAACAAAACAGTTCAATCCAAATAAACCTGCTGCGGGAGCAGGCAAAACAGCAAGCCCGGATAAAGGAAAATGAGATATTGATCCAAAAACAGAAATATGACCGCGTGCGGTTTTGGGGTGCAACTGTAATGTCTGGCTTGTTGCTTATATTAGTAGGGTTACTTATAAGCAATGTTAAGCGAAAAGCAAGAACGAACTTACAGTTAACCGCTTTGAATGCCGAAGTCTCCAGGCAGAAAGACAACCTCGACAGGATCAATCATCACCTGGAAGAAATAATTGACGAACGGACCAAGGACCTGCAGGTAAAAAATAAAAAACTTTCTGAATATTCATCTTACCTGTCGCATCAGATACGCGGCCCTATAGCCACGCTCAAAGGATTGCTGAACCTTGAAAAAGAAGGTTTGGTTGACCAGCGCGAATGTATCAGGATGATGAACAAAAGCGTGTCAGAAATTGATGATAAGATCATTGAAATGAGTGACATGCTGCACGACCCTGGCCGGGCCGGGTTTTAAATCAGTTTGCAGCCGCCAATGCGCAGTTGGCATTAGCAGCAATTTTTTTGAAATTCAGGCGCCAAACTATTCAACTGCAAACCGCCAACTACTAAAGCGGCAAAGCCGAATGGATCTGTGCCTCTATTAGTCCGAGATGCAGGCAATACCATGCTATCATTTGCAGGATAAGGATCTTGCGGTGCTTTTTGTAGCCCTTGGTTTCAAAGGCCAGCTTTTCTTTTCCAGAAGTTACAAAGAATCTTACCTCGCCCTTACTTGGTTTAAACTTCGACCTTAAAAGGTTAAATGCTTTAACCTTTAATTTACTTACCGGATCGTGAATAATTTCGTCGTCTATCGCGGGATTTCCCGGTATTGAGATTAAATAATTTGACATAACTGGTAGATTTATACTACCCGTTTTACAATTATTACTCCAAAAGCCCAGGTTGATTTTATAAAAAGCAGATTTTACATCTTATAAGTTTAAATAATAGATAATTTGCCGGATAATTTGGGGCAAACCAATTCAAGTGACACTTTTGTAGTACAAAAGTGTCATGTTTTTGAAACAGAAATGTCGAATAATTAAACCACTTCCGGCGTCCGGTTACGCAGTTCTTCGTACAGCAGTATCACTTTACGCTGCAGGTTGGCTATTTCCGCTTCGCGATCAATTATTTTCTTTTGAGCAATACTCAAATTAGAAATCTGCGGTTCTGCACTCTCGGCGTCTAATGATAATAAGTTAATCACATTAACTTCGTAAATATTAGCGATCTGTTCAAGACGCGACAAATTGATGTCGGTAACGCCGGTTTCGATCTTTGAGAACGCCGGAATAGAAATTCCCAGGCGGTTTGCCACGTCTTCCTGGCTCCAGCCACGTTGGTGACGTAATGTGCGAATGTTCTTACCAACAGATTTGTTGGTTTTCTTTTTTAAATTTTCAGTCATAATTAGGTTCTTCTCAAGTATTTAAGATCTCTTAGGGTAACTGAAAATCGTCAAAATTTATGCCATTTTTTAATTATAGGGCAAATGGCACTTGCGGCACAATTAATAAATAAAATATGTGGAAATATTGGGGATTATTTTCCCCGGTGTTGGGTATAAAAATCACTGCTTTATACGATCCGAAGTTTTGCAAATTTCAATAAAAGCTGCTTTTGGCCTATTTCTTTAAAGAAAATAGTAGCTTTTATATCAGGTTTGTTGCCCTCAAGGCTTATTACTTTACCAAACCCAAACCTTTCATGTTCAACTTCCATACCAACTTGCAGTTTTGATGTATCAGAAGGAGCAAAACCAGGTGAAGGAACATGTGCCTTTGCCAATATTGACGTAGTTTTAACAACTGCGGCCTTTGGTTTCGAGAAAGTATCCGCCCCTTTGCTCCAGGAACTCCGCTCATCATCGAAAAATGGATTTCCCGTACTTACTGGTTTTGCAGTAAAATCAAGCTCAAGATATTGCGCATCAATTTCATCCAGAAAACGGCTTGGCTCGCAGCTGATCAGTGTGCCAAATTTAAAACGGGATGTCGCATAACTCATTGTCAGTTTACTTTCGGCACGGGTACTGGCTACATAAAACAACCGGCGTTCTTCCTCAAGGTCGCTCCTTGAATTAAGGGACATTTGCGACGGAAATAAATTTTCCTCAAGCCCTACAACGTAAACATGCGGAAACTCCAGTCCTTTTGATGAGTGTATGGTCATTAGCGATACGGTATCCGCATCAGCATTTTTATCCTTATCATCATTCGTCAATAAGGCCACATCCTGCATAAATACGTCAAGGCCTTTCTCTTCGATATCCTCCCTTTCCGAAAATTCCTTGATGCCATTCAGCAGTTCCTGTATATTCTCGTAACGGTTAAGGCCTTCTACTGACTTATCGTCATACAAATCCTTTAGCAAGCCCGAGTGCTGGGCAATATGCAGGGCAGCTTCATATGCCGAAATCGTTTTGGCAATCACCTGGAAGCTCTGGATCATGGTAGAAAAATTACCGACTGCTGCCGAGGTCCTTCCATCCAAATATTTCGACGGCTCCAGCAAAACCTCCCAGGCGGTGATATTGTTTTGAGCGGCGCTTAAAATAATACGGTCAACTGTCGTATCTCCGATACCCCTGCGCGGGTAGTTAATAACCCGTTTCAGGGCCTCTTCATCCGCAGGGTTAAAGGTGAGCCTGAAATATGCAATCAGGTCCTTAATTTCCTTACGCTGGTAAAAGCTGAGGCCGCCATATATTTTGTAAGGCGTTCCCTGTTTGCGCAATGCCTCTTCCATTGAACGTGATTGCGCATTGGTACGGTAAAGAATAGCGAAATCATGCCAGGCCAAGCCTTTGGTGCTCCTTTGGAACATAATATCCTCTGCTACCAGTTTCCCTTCCTCATTATCGCTAAAGGCCCGCATCACCTTTATCTTCTCGCCGGTTTCCTTTTCCGAAAAAACGTTCTTTTTAAGCTGTTCCTTGTTATTGGAGATGATGCTGTTAGCTACATTTACAATATTTTGGGTGGAGCGGTAGTTTTGCTCAAGTTTAAATACTTTCAGGTCGGGGTAATCCTTTTCAAAGTTCAGGATGTTCTGGATATTGGCGCCACGGAAGGCATAGATACTTTGTGCATCGTCACCTACCACGCAGATGTTCTCATTTACCGCCGCCAGCTTTTTTACGATCAGGTATTGCGAAAAATTCGTGTCCTGATACTCATCCACCATCAGGTATTTAAATTTGTGCTGGTATTTGTTCAGCACTTCGGGATGCAGTTTAAGCAGTTCGTTGGTTTTAAACAGCAGGTCGTCAAAATCCATTGCGCCTGCACGGTAACAACGCTGCGCATAGTTTTGATAGATGACGCCTATTAAACCCCGTCCGCTGCTGAAATCATCCGCCTGTATCTGTTCGTTCTTTTGATATTCCTGCCAGCCGATAAGGTTATTTTTTGCTGCCGAAATACGGTTATGTACAAAATTGGGGTTATACAGCTTGTCGTCAAGGTTCATTTCTTTCAGTATGGCCCTTAGTACGCTTTTGCTGTCGTCGGTATCGTAAATAGTAAAGTTATTTGGGTAACCAATTTTATCGGCCTCCACCCGCAGCAATTTGGCAAAAACCGAGTGGAAGGTGCCCATCCAGATGTTTTTTGCTTCCGGACCAACCAGTTGGTTTATCCGTTCGCGCATTTCCCTTGCAGCCTTATTCGTAAAGGTAAGCACAAGGATATTAAACGCGTCAACCCCGGTGTTAATGAGGTGCGCCACCCGGTAAGTGATCACCCTTGTTTTGCCCGATCCTGCGCCGGCAATAATCATTACCGGCCCTTTTAACTGCTGTACCGCCCTTTGCTGCTCGGGATTTAAACCCTGTAAATAATCCAAATCTTTTTCCTCTTTTCTATACGGCGAAATTAGGGTTTTGCAGCGAAAGTAGGAAGTCGGAAAATCAGAAAGTCCGAAAGTCCGAAAGTCAGCAAGACCCTTGTTTAATTAAATCTATCTCCTTGAACCAGGGAACAGATGCAGGCATAGTCGACGGTGAAGGTAAAAGGATAATGCCAGGGTTCCCTGCATGCAACTTGTTGTAAGGGCATCCGCCCCGTTTGAAAAACCGAAGGCTAAACACCTTTTGCATACCACATTTTTGGCCCATTCCGAACGCTAAATGCGTTTTGGGTACCGTTTTTTTGCAATTCCGAAGGCTAAACGCGTTTTGGGTAGCGGCAAAAAACTGGCAGTTTGTTTGTTAAAATATTGATTATCAAATAACAAAAAAAATAACCAAAGAACGAGAGAGTAAAAAAAGTGAAAATTTCTGAAAGTTTTTTCTTGTGGTTCGGCAGACTAAATATAACAATTATGATTGTCTGTTTTGGGAGGTAAGCAAGGGTGACAGGCGTTGGCTTTAGCAGGTATCTTGCTATGTCCTGTTACAATCTGTTTGTATTCATTTGCATTTCCCGTTATTACAGGCGTCTTAAACGGAAGAAAATGTAACAACATACACACATATTAATCAATGATTTATAATATTTACCCGTGCTTAAATAAAAAAATAAAAAGGTAAGTTTTGCTTATTGGCGCCAAATAAAATCTATACCTTTAAACGTTTATTTGTGCCGCATACTAACAACCGGATCTGATTACAATAATTACCCCCATCAATATGATTTCCAAATTACGCTTCTCTCTGTTTAGCATGTTTATTTTCATGGCCTTTCGAAGCTATTCGCAGGCGCCAAGTATCAGTTACAGCAGCCCGCAAACTTATTTTGCCCAAACAGCGATTACGCCGCTTACCCCCGCGAACGGAGGAGGGGCAGTCGGTACCAGTTCAACAGTAACAATAAGTTCGGCTTTTAACAATCCGCGCGGCGTAGCAACAGACCCTTCGGGGAATATTTATGTTGCCGATAATGGTAATAGTGCAATAAAAATGATTCCAAAAGGAGGAGGCACAATAATAAGCCTTGGGTCCGGCTTTAATCACCCTGTAGGGGTGGTTACGGATAACTCAGGCAACGTATATATAACAGATAGCGGGAACAGCGCCGTCAAGGAAATTATGGCAGGCGGGACGATTGTTACCCTTGGATCCGGATTTGTTTTACCTTACGGAATAGCCCTTGATGCATCGGGCAATGTGTATGTAAGCGATGCAACAAACAATTCGGTATCAAAAATATCCGCTGGTGTTAGCACACCGGTTGTCCTGGCTGCTGGGTTCAGTACACCAACCGGGATTGCAGTTGACCAGGCCGGTAACGTTTACGTGGCGGACCGGGGAACAAACTCTATCAAAGAAATACCCGTTGGTGGCGGCAGTGTAATTACTGTTGTTACCGGCGGGCTAAATGCCCCCAACGGTGTTGCCATTGATAACGCAGGGAACATGTATATTGATGATGACGGCAATAACCAGGTAAAAAGAATCCCTGCTGGTGGTGGCCCGGTAGTTATTATGGGGTCAGGGCTCAGTCTCCCTACTGCTTTAGCCGTGGACGCTGCGGCAAATGTATATGTTTCAGATGGTGGCAGTGCGTCAGTTAAAGAAGTTACAACCGGAGGTTATTACATAAAGCCAGCTTTACCTGCGGGGTTAAGCATTAATAATGCTACGGGCATCATAACCGGCACTCCGGGCGCGGTAAGTTCTGCTACCAATTATACTATTACGAGCTATAATAACGCGGGTAGCAGTACTGCCACGCTTAATATTGCCGTTACCAATCCTCCTCCACCAGTAATCAGTTATAACTCCCCCAAGGTTTACACAGCAACAGAGGCCATATCGCCGCTTTCACCAACCAGCACGGGTGGCGCCATTCCGCCAACCGGAGCTTTTTCAATAACACCAACCCTGCCAACCGGTTTAAGTTTTGATATTAATACCGGGATAATCAGTGGCACGCCTACAAGTGCAAGCGTTTCAACCAATTACAAAATTAAGGCCACCAACCTCGGTGGCAACAACACAGCTACGCTAAATATTACAGTCAATTTGCCTCCGGCGCCAATAGTTAGCTATGGCAGCGGCCCACTGGTATTCACTGCCGGCGCTCCCATTACTTCTTTTTCACCAACCAATTCCGGCGGACCTGTTTCTTCATCAGGTGGTTATTTGATTAGTCCGTCTTTACCTTCCGGCTTAAATTTTGATACAAATACAGGCACAATAAGCGGTACACCCACAAGTGCAAGCGCTTCAACAAACTATACCGTCACCGCAAGTAATATTGGCGGAAGCGGCACTACAATACTTAATATTACCGTTAACTTGCCACCCGTGCCCAGCATTAGCTACAGCACTCCACAGGTTTATACAGCGCTTACAACTATTTCATCGCTTTCACCAATTAATACAGGCGGCCAGGTTCAGTCAGCGGGAGGTTATTTAATAACCCCTCTGTTGCCTTCCGGTTTATCTTTTAACACAACTACCGGCGTTATCACCGGTACGCCAACAACTGCAAGCCCGGCTACCAACTATACTATTACTGCTACCAACCTGGGCGGCAGCGGTACCGCAACGCTTAATATAACTGTTAATCCGTACCCGGTGCCTGTAATAAGTTACAACAGTCCTAAAAATTACCCGCTAAACGTCGCTATATCTCCCCTTTCTCCTTCATCCACAGGAGTTGGCGCTGCCGGGAGCAGTATTACTGCTTTGGGAACAGGTTTCAATAATCTTACCGGCGTTGCCGTTGATGCGGCAGGAAATGTTTATGTGGCCGAAAACGGCAACAACGATATACGCGAAATTCAAACCAACGGTACTGTAATAACAATTGGTTCAGGGTTTAGCCAGCCCACGGGGGTGGCTGTGGACGCTTCGGGCAATGTGTTTGTAGCCGATAATGGCAATAATGCTGTAAAGAAAATCCCGGCAGGGAACGGAGCCGTGACCACTATCGCGACCGGGTTTAACGGCCCTTATGGCATTGCGCTTGACGCGGCAGGAAATATTTATGTTGGCGATGCCTCAAATAATGTGGTGAAGAAAATACCTTCAGGAACTAATACGCCAATTATAATTGGGTCAGGCTTTAATCATCCTACAGGCGTGGCTGTTGATGCGGCAGGAAACGTTTATGTGGCCGATAGGGCAAATAATGCTATAAAGAAAATTCTGGCAAGCAATGGTGCAACCATAACACTTGGCAGTGGCAACGGCAACCCGAATGGAGTAGCTGCAGATGCAAGCGGAAATGTTTATTTTGCCGACACTAATATAAGTTCCATAACGGAGATACCCATTGCAGGTGGCAGTTATATTAATATTGGCTCAGGATTTTCAAACGCTACAGCGCTGGCAGTCTGGATTTCCGACCCTAATGTTATTTATGTTGGTGACAACGGGAATGGGGTAGTTAAAAAAGTATCGCCAACAGGCGGATACTTTATCAGCCCGGCGCTGCCTGCAGGTTTAACCTTTAGTTCGGGCACCGGCACCATAAGCGGAACACCAACTGCCGCAAGCCCAGCCACCAATTATACCGTAAAAGCATATAATATCGGTGGTAGCGGTACGGCAACTGTTAACATAGCGGTTTATGTCCCCCATGCAGGACTGGCTAATCTTGCCGTAAGCAGCGGCACACTGTCACCCGCTTTTCAAACATCTGTAACAAGTTATGGTGTGAGCGAAATAAACAATGTTTCGTCAATAACCCTTACCCCGACCACAAGTGATCCATCATACACCATAACTATAAATGGAACAGCCGTCTCTTCAGGAGCAGCTTCATTAGCTATACCCTTAACGATAGGTTCAAATACTATTAGCGTTATCGTAAAATCATCAACCGGAACCGTCCTTGGCATCTACACAGTTGTTGCGAACCGGGCCGCTTCGTCCGACGCTAACCTTTCAATGCTTAGCCTCGACAATGGGTCTTTATCTCCGTCGTTCGCTGCCGGGACAACGAATTATACAGCTGCTGTGGCTTTTAATTTTAGTTCTGTGAAAATAACACCTGTAGTTGATGTTCCAACAGCAACCGTTAAAGTAAACGGAATTACTGTAACCTCCGGTACTCAATCAGGTGCAATCTCTTTACATACAGGCAGTAACGCCATAAACGTTGTGGTTTTTGCACAAGATGGGACTACCTCAAAAACTTATACTATTACAGTAACACGGTTAAACGCTTCATCTAATGCGAACCTTGCCGGTCTCGCTGTAAGTTCAGGCAGCTTAACTCCCACGTTTGTTTATAATACTCTTAACTATGCTGTAAATGTAAATAACAATATCAGTTCAATCACCGTAACGCCAACACTTGCCGATGCGACGGCATCTGTAAAAGTAAACAATCAAAATGCTGCGTCCGGAACTGCGTCATCCCCAATCCAATTAACCGTCGGTACTAATGCTGTTACCGTTACCGTTACGGCACAGGATAGTACAACGACTGAAATTTATCACATCACCGTAACAAGGGCCGCTACAAATGCAACACTTTCAAAACTGGCTTTGAGTGCAGGCACGTTAAATCCATTTTTTGCACCCGCAACAATAAGTTATTCAACGAGTGTTGGCAATGCCGTATCCTCTATTTCAATAACACCAACCACTGGTGATCCCAATGCAACGTTAACGGTAAACGGCACGGCAGTAACATCGGGTACCGCTTCCGGCGCAATTCCCTTAACTGTTGGCCCGAATACTATCACGACTATTGTAACAGCCACGGATGGTATAACCACAAAAACCTACACCATAACAGTAACGCGGGCACCATCAACCAATGATAATTTAAGTTCCATCAAATTAATTCCATCGACAGCTATAACTGCTGTTGCCGGTCCTGATTATAAGGATTACACCGCATCGGTAAGCAATGCAATCAGCAGCATACAGGTGATCCCTACGACGGTAGTTTCCACATCTACAGTAACGGTAAACGGTACAATAGTAATATCAGGTGCTGCATCTGCGGCTATTCCCTTAAATGTTGGCGCTAATATCATCACAACTGCTGTAACCGCCGAGGATGGAGTTTCCATTCATAGTTATGTTATTACTGTAACCCGCGCCCAGTCGTCAGATGCTACCCTTTCTGCTTTGAGTTTAAGCAGCGGAACAATTAGTCCTGCATTTAAATCAACAATAGTTAGTTACCTGGCTTCAGTGGCAAATACTGTAACATCCTTAACCGTTACACCGGCAGCAACTGTTAACACCGCAACAATGACTGTAAACGGCACAACAGTAGTATCAGGTACAGCTTCGGCAGCCATTCCGTTAAATGTTGGCCCCAATACCATCACAACTATGGTAACTGCCGCGGATGGCGTAACCACCAAAGCCTACACGGTGACTGTAACCCGTGCGCCATCAACCAATGATAATTTAAGTTCGCTTAAGTTAACGCCCGCTACTACACTAACTGTCGTTTCAGGCCCTGACTACAAGGATTATACTGCACCGGTTAACAATGCTACCTCCAGTGTTGAAGTAACACCTGCCGCAGTGGTGAACACGTCTTCCATAACCGTAAATGGGGTTGGCGTGTTGTCAGGCTCAGCATCAGCGCCGATTCCCTTAGCGGTTGGCCCAAATACTATTACTACCGTGGTAACCGCACAGGATGGGGTATCAACCCATACTTATGTGATCACTGTAACCCGTGCACCATCAGCAAATGCGGCTCTTTCAAGTTTAACCCTCAGCACCGGAACATTAAATCCTGTATTTGCGTCTGGCAAAACCAGCTATACAGCTTCAGTAGCCAATACGGTTACCTCCATTACTGCAACAGCAGCTACCAGTGATGGTACTGCAACGGTTACGGTTAACGGTGTATCTGTTACCTCAGGTACGGCATCAGGAGTTATAGCCCTTAATGTCGGGTCAAATACAATCACCACCATTGTTACCGCACAGGACGGAGTAACCACTAATACCTACACGGTAACCATAACCCGTGCGCCGTCAAACAACGCTAATTTAACCTCTCTAAAGTTAACCAACCCGGGGGCTGTTAAAACTACCGTATCAGGCCCTGATGCCGGCGATTACACCGCAT
>Ga0206965_10061_pt1 | contig 32757 bp, 22 predicted proteins | sample Alteio_BWOrgHeat_26_FD_152973 | JGI IMG/M metagenome (GOLD analysis project Ga0206965, IMG submission 152973) | Enriched cells from forest soil in Barre Woods Harvard Forest LTER site, Petersham, Massachusetts, United States -... | ecosystem: Environmental > Terrestrial > Soil > Temperate forest >...
TTCACAGTAATTACCAAATACAAAGTAACAGGCAATAATGTGACTACTTATGGATTCCAGGAAACAGATATTCATAATGTCATTTATTTAACCGGACAATCACAAACATTGAGCGAAGAACCTGATACTATTGAAGAGGCAAGTATTTTATCCGATCCATTAAGACCAAAAGAATTATATTGGTGTGTGGCAGCAGATGGATATTTTTATTTTTATGATATTCGGGTTCAAAATGCGAGTACCATAGATGATGCTGTTTCTCATGACCCTTGTGTAAAATTAATATCAGCAAATATTGTTTCAGAGATTGGGGCAGGTAGCGGGGAGAGAGTTTTTCCTTACGAATATCGGGTTCCATCCTATCCAGATTCTATTCTCATCAGGGTACCTCATGGTTATAAAAGAGACAATACCTATTCTGAATTAAGGTATCATTATTATCATTTCCCGGATACTTATCCTGATCCAAGTTTTGTTAGTTACCAGGAAATACCGGATACGCTGATATTTCATTATATCAATCAAGATAGCGATTCAGTTTTTTATTTTCTTCCTAAATATTATGATACCTTGAGATATGCTCCAAATGGTAATTATATTCATTATACTGACAGTATCCCTATGGCGAATGAGCTTTTAGATTATTATGTATATATCTATATTTCACCTGCTTCATGTTCTATTGTCCCTGATACTATTTATTCATACAATAATGTCCTTGATACGTTTATTTTCGATCATGATACTACAATTTTACCAACATTCTTTTTTGGCAGCATGTTTCCTTTTATCAATGATTCAGGAATTATCTTTAATGCACCGATAATTCATGGGCCATATATTGTTTTGACGGTTCCAAATAAAGAAATTGAATTTCAAAATACTTCTCCTTTGCCTTATATCACGAGTGATGAAGTCTGCTGGAATTTTTATATAAATGACCCTTCTACTTTGATTCCTCTCGAATATTTGTGGGCTTATGTAGAACCCAATGCTCACTTTACCTTAGAAACAGCATATATTAATGCAACTCCATTATTTATTGATACAAATGGTATCATTCATCTGGCAAGCTATTTGGCTGCAAGTGGAACTGATTATTTTAGAATTTGCTGCCACTATTCCTGTGGTGATGCTGATTCTACCTACAGTATGATGCTGAATTATGGATGGAATTGCAGTAATTACCCTGATTCTATTTCCTCTCCAAATATTTGTAATGATACAGCAATAATATTCTCTGCACGACAAGAAATAGCTACTTTTCAAACCTACTTCATTCAGCCAGATACTATAACAAATTGTGATATTGTACCATTCCAATTAGTTGTAAAAGCACAGGAAGGTTTTTTATATGACTTTACATCAGAAGTAATTCTTCCCCCAGGTTTATCTTACTATTCCGGCAGTGGTGTTTTAGTTTATTCTGACACTACTTTGTCTACAGTTGGACCACATATAAGCGGAGATACTTTGCGTTGGAATCTGGATAGTACAAATTCGGTTTTGCATACTTCCGGTTTAGGACTTGGAGATAGTTTGATTTTATTATTTAATGTGCAGGCAAGCTGTGGATTTAATGGAAACAGTTCACTAAATGCTATTGTTACAGGAGTGCCGTTTTGTGGCCTTCTGTTTATTGATTCCACCCATACTTTACATGGATTTACTGTATTACCCTGTCCTATCCTCCTCACCTCCATTTCCGCCACCCCCATTCTCTGCTATGGAGAAACAAGCACCATCATAGCATCAGCTACAGGAGGAACCACACCCTATTCCTACTTATGGAATACCTCGCAAACCACTGATACTATCATAGGTTTGCCACTCTTCAACTATGTAGTTACAATGACTGATAGCGGAAGTTGTAATTCAGGCAGCGCAAGTGTTACTGTTACACAACCTGCTGCGCCGCTTACCTGCACTCCCGACATTTCCCCGGACTGTATCCCTATCGGTGGACCACCTATTGGTAAAATTATTCTTACACCATCGGGCGGAACTCCTGGCTATACATATAGTTGGTCACCTGTTACAAGTATCTTGGATTCTATAGACAATCTATACATGGGATATTATTTTGCTACTATAACTGATTCAAACGGATGTACATTAATATTAGATTCTATGTATGTACCAGGAGCTCCGCACGACAGCACTTGGGCTTCACATGATTCATGCAACCAGCCGATGCTTCATAATGGTGCTGTGTATGTTTTAGTAACAGGTGGTTCTCCCTCCTATACTTATGTTTGGAGTACAACACCGCCACAAACAACATCTTCTGCAACTGGTTTGTCAGCAGGTGTTTATATTATTACAGTCACAGATTCTGCGGGTTGCATAGCGAAGTCTAAAGTTTATGTAGATAGCTTAATTCAGGAGTGCGATTCACCATTAGTAACTTCTTATGACACTATTATTAATGGTGCTACCATTAATACTTTTGTTGCTTGGAGTTTCGGTAAAATTTTGATAACAGCCCCTATTATTATAGAGCCGGGGGGATCTTTATGGTTATATGGTGATACTTTATTAATGGGTCCTTCAGATATTATCATAGTTGAAAGGGGCGATTCTGTTCACAAAGGAGGTTTTCTATATCTATTAAACAGTACCATTACGAATTGGGGCAGTTGCATGTGGCCCGGCATAGATGTGCAAGGTTACGATAATCTCCCGCAAGATAGCATGCAAGGAGAATTTGCAATGGGTTATGTCAGTGGAGTTGAGAATGCTATAAATGCCGTCTATCTGGGCAATAGAGCTATTACTGATACCTCTGCACATCAATGGGCAGGCGGTATATTTCAAAGCAGTGTAGATGCATTCGGAGGAACTGTAAGTTATTTTAAAAACAATACAAGAGGAATCACGTACCCTTATCCTTATCCCCGCGATGCTTCCTATCCCTATACCAGTGTAGGTTATATGTATGCCAATAATTTTATTTCTGATCGAGATCTATACGACCCCTGCTACACCCGCCCTCTATGGTTTGTCAATATCAAAAATACGAATGACGTACGACTATTTCAAAACTCTTTTCAGATTTATAAAGACAGTTTGAATTTCGATGTACAGGATACTACTTTTGGAATTGTGGATACCAACTCCATCTTTAATAACCCACTTAATGATGGTATAATTTATAATGTTTTCCAAAATGTAAACAAGGCTATTGATATAACATACACTATTCCTGAAACAACAGGAAATAATATATTCGGCGACACGATTCACTACAGTCAGGCGGGTATAAGAATCAAGGGTGGTGTTGGTAATATTATACGTGGAAATAGCATTACTGATAAACCCCTTTATACCTATTCGGGAAATAACTATGGAATCATTACAGATTCTTCTCAACAAATTTATGTTAGAGATAATATTATTGATAGTCTTGAATATGGCATTACTGTAAATAATTCTTTCGGCACTTTTAATAGCAGGATATGGAATAACACAGTTAGCAACTGCAGAGGATATGGAATCGGAACAGGTGGCAATAACTCTAACGGTTCACAAACACAGGGGCTAACTGTGTATTGTAATGAATTAGACACTAATACTATTGGCTGGAGCGCGTATGATAGCCCTCCCTTTACTTTCATATTGCCAGCACAAGGGATATGTTCAGGTAGTGCAGCTACAGACTATCCGCCAGGGAATATATTTAATCATACAGGACCCAATATGGATATTAATAATAATGGTTCTACCCTCATAGTTTATAATGTCGGTTTTAATAATTTCAGTTTTCTGCCGTATTCTCCTAATCCAACAGTAAATGTTACTGTTGTTAATTGTGGTTCAGATACTGTACACGGTGGTAATGCCTGTGAAAATTTTAATTCAGAAGCAAAATATGCACAACAAATTAAGGATAGTTTATTTAATACTAATTCTTGGCTTGGTAATGCATATCCAAATCCATTCAATAATTTTACAGAGATTCCTTATTTTATTCCTTCGAATTGCACGAAAGCGGAGATTGATATTTTCGATGCCTTAGGAAATAAATTAGGGGACTTTCCATTAACTGTAAAAGGCGTTCAGACTACATTAAAAATAAGTTCAGAAACTTATTCAGAAGGTTTTTACTTTTGCACAATGGTAGTTGACAATGGAATAATTGGCTGGAAGAAGCTGGTTATTATTAAATAATTTGTAACTTTGCAATTATAAAAGCATAAAGAAATGAAAAAAGTATCACTAATATTATATGTTATCGGTCTGTTAGTTACAAACTGCTTTTCCCAAGGTTCTCCACAAAACTGGAATTGGTATTTTGGTGACAGTGCAGCAATAAATTTTAGCTCTGGGTCTCCGGTTGCTGTTTCAGGAAGTAAAATACTTCAATTAGAAGGATGTGCAACGATTTCAGATACTTCAGGTAATTTATTATTCTATACGGATGGTATTAGTGTTTGGAATAAAAACAATATTGTTATGTCGCACGGTACTGGGCTTTATGGGCAATATTCGACTACACAATCGGCTTTAATTGTTCCAAAGCCTGATAGTTCAGCTATATATTATATTTTCACTGCTGATGTTCAATCACATCCTCATGGGATAAATTATTCCGAAGTTGATATGACACTAAATGGTGACTTAGGAGATATAACTGTCAAAAATGTTCAATTGGTTACTCCTGCTTGCGAAAAGCTGTGTGTTGTCAAACATTGCAACGGAATTGACTATTGGATGATTGCTCATGGATTTCTTGATAGTTCTTACTATTCTTATCAAGTTACATCTGCTGGTGTTTTAGCCCCTGTTATATCAAATATTGGACTTTATATTGATACAACTGATTATTCCATAAATACGACAGGTTATCTTAAGGCTTCGCCAAATGGAAGAAAAATTGCTGCTGCCATTGCTTTTGAATACCATGCTCTTGTCCAATTATTTGATTTTGATAATTCATCAGGAATTCTTTCCAATTGTATTTCGATTACAAATATGGGGGACGATGCTTACGGGATTTCATTTTCCCCTGACAATACCAAACTTTATACTGGAAATACTATCTTATGTCAATATGACATTTCTTCAAATAACCAAACTGCAATAAGTGCATCTCAATATGTGATTGATAGTACCTACTTCGGATGGGCTATGCAATTAGGTCCTGATAATAAACTATATTTGACCCAGGCTCAAACACATTATCTTGATGTCATTAATAATCCTAATGTATCAGGTGCAGGATGCAATTATGTAATGGATGCTGTTGATTTGGGCACAGGTGTTTGTGAGGCAGGGCTTCCAAATTTCATTGATGCATATAATCCATTGCCTCCAGCTCCTCCTGTAAGTGCGTTTAGAATAGATACTTTAAGCGGTTGCAAGCCGCTTACTATTCATCTTACAAATAACAGCATACGTGCTACTTCTTATCTTTGGATTTTTAGCGATGGAGGTACGGATACAGCGGTAAATCCTACACATGTTTATAATACTTCCGGTTTAGATTCTATTACTTTGATTGCATATTATACTACCCCTTGTGGAGTGTTTTCTGATACTTCTATTCAGTCTTTTTATTTCAATGTTTTCGACCCTCCAACACAACCCGTAATTACTTTGAGTAACGATACCTTGTATTCAAGTTCCTTGATAGATAACCAGTGGTTTCTGAATGATACATTACTTTCAGGGGATACCAATTCTTATTATGTTCCTTCTATCAATGGAAACTATACTGTTGAGGTTATGGATTCTAATGGGTGTACTTCTACTTCGACTATTTATCTTCTTAATACTGGTATTAATGAGATATTTTACCCTTCAAGTCATACTTTCATTTATCCTAATCCTAATGATGGTAGTTTTACATTAAATTCTGACCTTCCAAGTTCACTATTCCAAATAAAAGATGTGTTTGGCAGAGTAGTTTATTCTCTTAATGTTAAAGGAATACAAGCTATTGATGTTTCTACTTTGGCTAAGGGAATTTATTATTGGGAGGTAGTTTCTGTCCCGATTGAATCTGGAGGTATAAGTGGTATGGGAAAATTAGCAATTATGAAATAGGAATTTAAAATTTATTTGAGTCTTATATTCTCAATAGAAAATGAGTTTTGCCCTACTCTTCAAGTTCTAATCTCACATCTTCAAAGCCTTTGCGCATATCTTCAAAGGCTTCTCACGTATCTTCAAAGCCCTCGAAGATGTCTTCAAAGCCTTCACTCATGTCTTCAAAGCCTTTGAAGATGTCTTCGAAGCCTTCGCTCATGTCTTCAAAGCCCTTGATGATGTCTTCAAAGCCTTTGATGATGTCTTCAAAGCCTTTGCAGATGTCTTCAAAGCCTTTGATGATGTCTTCAAAGCCTTTGCAGATGTCTGCAAAGGCATTTGTTAGATGGTTTTTTCCTTGTTTTAAGTGTAAAATCTCATTTAGAACCTTAAAGTAAAGGGAAACCGGCCTGTTAATAATGATTTTTGTTTGATGAAGGATTACAAATCCTTCATATCGCTTCGCCTCCGCAGTCTTCTGGAGATACTCTGATTTTAGCTGATACCATTACCACAGATGTACAGTTCATAGGATACGATTATCCTGTTGTCATTGTAGCCGGAACCATTGTTATAGCCCCTGGTGGCTCTTTGCTAATCGGCGGAAGTTCTTCCAGTTATATCGTGGTGAAATTCGCTCCTGATGCAAAAATAATTATAGAGCGCGGCAATGGCACATTGAGAGGAGGATTTCTTGAAATAAAATGTGCCCACCTTACAGGCTGGGGCGATTGTTCATGGGAAGGGATAGACATACACGGATATGATACATCCTTACAGAATACAAGCTACCTCTATCAAGGTGTTTGCAAGTATTCGCAATCCATCATTGAAAATGCCCGAAGTGCCTTTTACATGGGCAACAGAGATGCTCCCGCTGATTCACAACATTTATGGACAGGTGGCATCGTTCAGGGTGATTATAATCTTGGAATATATTACACCTATTTTAATAATAACACCATGAGTTTTACTTTCCCTGCACCTTATCCGCATCCAAGTGCAAGTTATATAAGCCGAAGTGTTTTTATCTCTGATAAGAACTTGAACGATCCATGCTATACCCGTCCGTTATGGTTCATCAAAGTAGATTCAACAAATGGATTGAAGACAGATCTTAATACTTTTGGCATCTTTAATGATAGCACACATGTAGATTACAATATACAGGATAGCACTTATGGAATTCAATTGATAGGCTCACGCTCAACGACCATCACCAACAGTTATTTTGAAAATGTGAACAAAGGCATTGATGTTTCATTTGCAGGATACTCTGCGCTTAGTCCTAATAATGTATATATTTATGGTAATACAATCTATAACAGTCAAACAGCTATCAGAATAGCTGATGGGTATGCTGACACAGTTCGTAATAATTTTATTGCTTTTCCTCCGCGTTATGCCTATTCAGGAGATAATAATGGAATCATCACTGATTCCACCCAACAAATTTATATAAGAGATAATATTGTAGATAGCTTGCGGTATGGAATAACTGTTAATAACTGCGATAGTGTTTATAACAGCCGTATTTGGAATAACACTGTTAGCAATTGTAAAAATGGAATTAACACAGGTGGCAAATGTGGAGATACACTCATAACAGGGCTTACGGTTTATTGTAACCAGTTAAATAATAATGGTACTGGTTGGAATGCTTATGATGATATTAATAATTTTAGAATACCGCCACAAGGAAAATGTGTAGATACAGCGGCCGTGGACTTTCCTCCTGGTAATTCTTTCAGTGGAAATACCAGTTATGATATTAGTAATTCTTCTCTTGCTTATACGATAATTTATTATCTTGATCAACATGATTATTCTCTTGTTAATAATTTTTATCCTCAAACAGCTGGATTGATTTTTATTGATGATTGTCCTACTGTAGGAATGCCGACAGGAACTATGTATTGTGATACTTTAGAACCTGAAAAATATGCACAACAAATTAAAGATAGCTCAAATAAAACTACTCCTTATCTTGGTAACATCTATCCCAATCCGTTTAGTTATTTTACAAATGTTCCTTATTTCCTGCCACTAAATTGTCAAGATGCAGAAATTGATATTTTTGATATCCTTGGGAATAAAATAGATGTTTATCCATTAAGCATAACGGGAATTAATTCTATTTTAAAGGTCAGTTCTGAAGATTATAGTGGAGGAGTTTATTTCTGTATTTTGAAAGTTGAGAATAGAATAGAAGGATGGAAAAAGATGGTTATTATAAAATAATCCGTAATTTTGCAATTCTAAACGCATATATAAATGAAAAGGATAATCTGGATTTTCACCGTTTACTGTTCACTATTCACTATTAGTTGCCTTGCACAACCTGCACCTCAAAACTGGAACTGGTATTTTGGTGATAGCGCGGCGATAAATTTTAGTTCAGGAACTCCAGTTGCAGTTTCAGGCAGTCAAATGAATATATTGGAGGGATGCGCCACAATTTCTGATGCATCTGGGAACTTATTATTTTATACTAATGGAATAAAGGTATGGAATAAATACAATAGTGTTATGCCTAATGGAACTGGACTTTTTGGGAATGGAACTACAACCCAATCTGCGTTAATTGTGCAGAAACCAGATAGCTCAAATATCTATTATATTTATACTGCGGATGCAGAAGGTTGGCCTAATGGAATAAATTATTCTGAAGTAGATATGACTCTTAATGGAGGATTAGGAGATGTTACTATCAAAAATATTCAATTGGTTGCTCCTTCATGCGAGAAACTTTGCGCCATCAAGCATTGTAATGGTACAGATTATTGGGTAATTGCTCACGGCTATCAGGATAGTTTTTTTTATACTTATCAAATAACTCCCTCAGGTGTTTCAGTACCTGTAATATCAAATATTGGATTTAATATTATAATTCCTGATAATACAATTGGTTACCTGAAAGCATCTCCAAATGGAAGAAAAATTGCTGCTGCAATTTCGCCACAATCTATTGTCCAACTTTTCGATTTCGATAATTCTTCAGGAATTCTTTCTAATTGTATTACAATTTCTACTTTTTATAGTGGGACTTATGGAGTATCTTTTTCTCCTGACAATACTAAACTTTATGTTGTATGTAATACTACAGGACTTTTTCAATATGATATTTCTTCAAATGACTCTGCAACGATTAATGCCTCTCAATATCAGGTTGCAAATCAAATTACTAATTTTGGTGCTATCCAATTAGGTACTGATAATAAATTATATGTTAACAAACATAATTTACATTATCTGGATGTTGTAAATAATCCAAATATATCTGGTGCAGGATGTAATTATGATTCAAATGCTGTTTATTTGGGTGCAGGTAGTTGTGAGGCCGGTCTTCCAAATTTTATAGATGCTTATAATCCTTTGCCACCAGCACCTCCTGTAAGTGCTTTTGTTGTTGATACCTTGAGCGGCTGCAAGCCTCTTACTATTCATCTCACAAATAACAGCATTCGTGCTACTTCTTATCTTTGGATTTTTAGCGATGGAGGTACTGATACTGTGGTTAATCCAACTCATACATATTATCAATCTGGTTTAGATTCTATTACCTTGATAGCTTATTATACAACTCCTTGTGGGGTGTTTTCTGATACTTCCATTCAGAGTTTTTACTTCAATGTTTATGATCCACCACAGCCGCCAATTATTACTAAAAGCGGGGATACCTTGTATTCAAGTTTTTTGTTAGGTAATCAATGGTTTCTGAATGATACTTTACTTTTAGGAGATACAAATTCTTATTATGTTCCTTCCCAAAATGGTAACTATACAGTTGAGGTTACTGATTCAAATGGGTGTAGTTCTACTTCTACGGTTTATCATCTTAATACAGGTATTTCTCATATCCCGAATTACTCGGGACTTTCAGCTTTTATTTATCCCAATCCAAATGATGGGAGCTTTACATTGCATTATAGCTTGCCTTCTTATGGGACTTTCTTTATAAAGGATGTAACAGGGAGGGAGGTTTATTCTATTAATGTTTCAGGCACAGAAAGAACTCAATCTATTGATGTTTCTACTTTAGCAAAAGGGATTTATTATTGGGAGATAGTTTCTGCAAATGGAATTGAAGGAAAAGGGAAACTGGCAATTATTAAATAAGAATTCAAAAGGTTTTAGGTCTTATAATTCCAAATGGATAATGAGTTTTGCTCTATTTTTCAAGTTCTAATCTCACATCTTCAAAGCCTTTGCGCATATCTTCAAAGGCTTCGCTCATATCTTCAAAGCCCTCGAAGATGTCTTCAAAGGCTTCGCTCATGTCTTCAAAAGGTTCGCTCATATCTTCAAAGCCCTCGAAGATGTCTTCAAAGGCTTCGCTCATGTCTTCAAAGCCCTTGATGATGTCTTCAAAGCCTTTGCAGATGTCTTCAAAGCCTTTGATGATGTCTTCAAAGCCTTTGCAGATGTCTGCAAAAGCATTTGTTAGATGGTTTTTTCCTTGTTTTAAGTGTAAAATCACTTTTAGAACCTTAAAGTAAAGGGATACCTGCCTGTTAATAATGATTTTTGTTTGATGAAGGATTACAAATCCTTCATATCGCTTCGCCTATTGCCCCTGAAAATTCTTTTCTTTGCACCCGATATGGCAGGAAACAGTTTCGGAGTTTTATTCAGGATTACCACTTTTGGGGAATCGCATGGCAAAATGATAGGTGTCGTTATTGATGGCGTGCCTTCGGGGATGGCTGTTGATGAAGCCTTCATTCAAAAGGAATTAGACCGCCGCAAGCCCGGACAATCCGACATTACTTCCCAAAGAAAAGAAGCGGACACTTTCGAGATTGTCACCGGTATTTTTGAACATAAAACCACGGGTGCGCCCTTGACCATCCTCATCTCCAATCAAAACTACAAACCCTCGGATTATAACCATCTGAAATACACATTTCGCCCCTCTCATGCCGATTATACCTACTTTAAAAAGTACCCCCATCGTGATTATCGCGGAGGAGGAAGGGCTTCCGCAAGAGAGACTGCGGCTCGTGTCGCTGCGGGTGCCATTGCCAAGATGATTCTTATGCAGATGGACATCAAGATTATTGCTTATGTATCCCAGGTTGGAGATATTGTTTTGAATACACCATATCAGGAACTTAACTTTAATGAAATTGAAGAAAACATAGTCCGTTGCCCTGATTCAATAATTGCTTGTTTAATGATATTAAGGATTAAGGAAGTGAAGAAAGAAGGTGATACCATAGGCGGTGTCGTTTCCTGCGTCATTCAAGGGGTTCCGGCAGGATGGGGCGAGCCTGTCTTCGATAAACTTCATGCTGATCTTGCCAAGGCAATGATGAATATCAATGCAGCCAAAGGTTTTGAATATGGCTCCGGCTTTGAGGGCGTGAAGATGAAGGGTTCCGAACACAATGACTTGTTTATTTCCAAAGACGATAAGATTAAAACTGCTACGAATAACTCTGGCGGTATTCAAGGCGGCATTTCTAATGGGGAAGACATATATTTCCGCGTCGCATTCAAGCCTGTTGCCACCATTATGAAGCCTCAAATGAGTGTGAACGATAAGGGGGAGGCTGTGGAATTAAAAGGTAAGGGAAGGCACGACCCATGTGTGGTTCCGCGTGCTGTTCCCATAGTCGAAGCAATGGCTGCAATAGTTTTGGCAGATCATTATTTAAGGTATAAGGCAATAAAGGAATAAGGTATAAAGGTATAAGAAAATAAAGGAATAGAGGTATAATTACAAAGGTTTACTAATAAATATTCGCTATTATGAATTTAAGTACGAGAATCAAGATTCATCAAATTTTTAAGAACAATTTCGTTTCTTCAATTACATTATATTCATTTGTACCAATATACCTCTATACCTCTATACCTTTATACCCTATTTCCTTATACCCTATTCCTTTATTCCCCCTTAACCCATGAGCAATAAGAACAAAAAGAATGACGGCATGGTTTATTCCACCAACCCCGACTTCAATTTTCAGAACCAAAACTCCAATTCCTTGAATACCTTACCTCCTTCCCAACAAGATTTAAGGATATGGTTAGAAACCAAACATCGCGGTGGCAAAGCAGTCACGGTCATCAAAGGTTTCATTGGCAAAGAAGAAGATTTGAACACTCTCTCCAAGAAAATCAAAGCCTCCTGCGGCACCGGCGGCACAGCAAAAGACGGCGAGATATTAATACAAGGAGACTTCCGCGACAGAATCGTAACCCTTTTAATTAAAGAAGGCTACAAGGCTAAGAAAGCAGGCGGTTAAATACTGGTTTTTGTATCCTCCTTTTTGGAATGATACACATCCAATGAAACAAGGATAGCGAGGAAGCCCCAGAAGGGCACCGAGAGCTTGTCAGTATCAAGGAAATCATTCATGATACCATGCACAAAGTAGGTGATCAGCCCCAATAACAGCCCAAGAGTAAGTATCCTAATCTCCTTATCCTTCGCCCTAATGTAAAGCCTCGAACTTCGATAAATAACCGCAATAACAATCAGGATAAATGACAAAGAGCCTATCAATCCAGAGTCTGCCAATGGCTGCAAATACTCACTGTGCGCATTACCTTTGTCGCCGGCATTGGTGCTTATAATTGTTTTCTCTCTGGAATGCTGGAAAGGTGCATATTTAAAGGAATAAGTACCCGGTCCCCATCCTAATATCGGCTTCACTTTAAACATCCTTATGGCACAATTCCAACGATTAATCCGTTCAACATTAGATGCGTCTGTAGATATATTTGAAATGGATTCGACATGCTTGGAAATATCAGTGGAAGAGTCCTGATGGTTCTTCTCAAGACGCATCATTATCTTACTCTCAAAAACAAAGAATAGAATTATTGCCATACCCATACCGGTTAAAATGACAGACATCTTTATTCGGAATAAAAAGATAAAATAAACAACCAATGCCACAGAAATCCCTATCCATGCGGCTCTCGTATAAGAAAGAAATAGCGCTACAGCGAATAAACTTGTGATAAGAAAAGCGATGATTCGAGTAATGGCTGTATATTTCTTATCGAATATAAACCCGATAAAAACAGGGAGGAACAAACATATAACAGCAGCATAAGCCGTGTGGTCATTATAGAAAGGACTCATCACCCAGATAGCTGATTTCTCACTGAATTGGAACTGATGATGTCTGAAAATAGTGTAACCAATAATGAGAACTAAAGAACTTACATAGAGCCAGATAAATTTCTTAATGTTCTTGTAATTCATAAATAGTTGCGTACCCAAAAAGTAGAAAGAAGTAACAAACCATAGGCGTGACAGAAAAGCTTTGAAGGATACAATCGGCATAGTGCTGCTGATGCAAGTGATAAACATCCATATCAGATTTATGATAAGGAAAATAGTTACAGGGTGATAAAGAATCCTTTTGTCGAATGATCTTTCATAAATCAGTTTGGCAAAGAAAATTAGCATTAATCCAAACATAAGTGGCTCGACAGGAAGGCTCAATCCAACATTGAATTCAGGGTTTCTAAGATTGATGGCAAGAGGAGTAAAAAACACTATAATCAGCATCAATATATCAATATGATATATGGCTAAGACGATGATTAATAAAGCTCCGGGAATTAAAGGAAACCAGAAGAATTCATTCGCAATAAATACAACATTCAATATGATGAATAACGCACTGATTCCGTACAGCCAACGAAGTTTTAAGGTCTGAATCATTCTTCTTTCAATGAGGAATTACGAGTTAAGTGTCTTAGGACGGTCTAACAGACTTATGACCAAATAAGTTAATATCAAGGAGGACAATGTTGAGATTAAAACTATCAACCACCGAATAGGATATGTTTTTTTATCGGCAGGATAAGGTTTCGTAATAATGTTGGAATAGGTCAGTATCTTTTCAACATCCTTGACAGCATTTTCATATTGATTTTTAATGTCATTATATGAACCCCTCACTCTCCATAAATGCTCATTGATAGCAACGAATTCACCGCCATATTCTTCCAGGTTTTTAATCATTGCTCTTGCCTCCGACAATGCTTGTGAATTACCCGTCTTTGAAAGCATCTCATAATATTCTCTAGTCAATTCTTTTGATTGAAGATCATAGCTGATGATGCCATGATTGACTCTTAAGCCTTTCACAACTTCCTCCATCGAATCCATTTCCTGCTTCTTTTTATCCAGTTGACCTTTGATAATTTTCACTAACTCTTCTGACTTTTCCCTTTGAAGGTTCTTTGCCTTCTTATTCATCAGATCAATAATCGTATCAACCATTAAAGAAGCCTGAAAAGGGTCTTTATCCAAAACACTTATCTCCACAGATTGGAATTCCTGCCTTGAAAAAGTAACATTGTCATTATAGGTATCTATCAAGTGGGACAACCAATATTTATCCTTCGTGGAGTCAATTTCATAATCCTTCATCAGATTAAATTTATTAAACATATTTCTGGAAATATCATCCGATTGAAGCACTTGAATCATCTGCTCTGTGGGGCTTTCGCCTGCATAAGGAATAATATTGGAAGGATATAATATTGCAAAAGACTTATATTTTGGAATAATAAAAGATGGTCCTGAAAATATCGCTGAAATAACTAATGCAATACCTCCGATAATGATAAAGTGAACCTTCCATTTATTAAGTATTTGCAATATATTCGACACGTTCATTTTTTGTTCCATGAGTACAATTTTGAAGAATTAAGAACGCTTAAATTGAGCATAGCTTTCGATACCGATAAGCACCATTACACTAAGGAATAATGCTGAAAGGCTCGAAAATAAAACAATCAACCATCGGATGGGATAAGATTTCTTCTCTGCTTTTATTGCCTTATTAACAACAAATTTATTAGACAAACTTTCATTAAGATCAACTTTAGCCTTTGAATATTTCTCTCTCAAGTCTGCTAGAGCTTTCCGTTGCCAGCCCATCTCCTGCGCCATTGAAATATTAGCACCTCCATACTTTGCAAAGTTATCAAGAGATGCTTTCATTGATTTCATCTTTGCTTCAGCACCTTTTATTCGAGCCTTTGTTGCTATTACCAAGGTATCATCTTCCTTGCGATATTTCTCCAAAATAGGAAGACTTGCAGTTTCATTCTCATATATCGAGGCGGCTTTGGTATATTCCTCGTTATACATTGCAGATTGAGATTCATAATCAAAAATCCCTTTCGAGCGAAGGAATTGCATAGTGTCTTCAATTTCCTGCATCCTTTTTAATTTATCATGATAAGCAGCCTCAATAATATTATATGCCTGCCAGGCACGTTCATGCTGAATCTTTGTTTTCATCGAATCTACCAAATCTGAAATGGTATTAGCCATATTGGCAGCCAGTTGAGGGTCCTCATCCATAACCTCTATCTTCACCGACATAAATTCTGTCCTGTCAAATGACACATTTGATTCAAATTCTTTCCTGACTTTTGTTTGAGGATAATCAGAATTCGGATCAATCCGATAATGATTCATCAGGTCAAATTGGGTAATTACGCGGTCTCTGATTTCATCCGAATTTAGGATTTGCAACAATTGCTCGGCTTGTTCCTCCTTTCCGAATTTCAAAACATCCTGCTCCTCATCTCCGGCTTCAAGCAATGCCTTTGAAATAGAATTGGTACTGGAAGGAAAAAGAATCACTGAAGATTTAAACTTAGGCTTAATAAATGCCGGACCGGAAAAAATTGTAGCTGCAATAGCTGCCACAGCTACAATTATCAGAAGATGCCACTTCCATTTAGTAATAAAAATAAAAAGGTTGGAGGCATCCATATAATTCGCTCTTCTTGGAATGTTTTGGTTTTCGTTCATCAATGTATATATTTTTTTAAGGAGGGCAAAAGTATGAAATACTTTAGAATATCCGGTTCTGGGTAATATTATCCATAACATCCCTTTAACCCAAATTAAACAATAGCAAGTTTAAGTGAATACATAGAAAATAGCTCATAATTCAACAGGAGCAAAGGGTTTCACAGCTTATTTTTTTTCCATTTTTTCTCCAATAATAATTCAAATGCTTAATTTGGGTTTAAGAGACCATTGTCGAAAGATGATGGTTCCCTTTTTTTATGAAATCAAATTTGATAACAAAAAATCAATCAAAAGCTGGATAAAGTCCATAGTGTACCTTATTAAAACCAAATTGTCCATTATTACGATCAGAAGGGCTCTTGTTACTATAGGAATGTCCATTCTTACGATCAGAAGTTCTATTCTTACGATTAGAAGGGCACTTGTTATGATAGGAAGGTCTGTTCTTATGATTAGAAGGACTCTTGTTACGCTTCGAATGTCCTTTCTTACACTTCGAATGTCCTTTCTTACGCTTAGAAAGTCTCTTGTTACGATAAGAAGGGCTTTTGTGGAGACCAGAAGAGCCTTTCTGGTGAGAAAAATGTCTCCGACGGTCCGATTTCAGGTGTAAATTCGCAGAAACAGTGAACAGTGAATAGTGCAAAACCCGAGATACCGTTCACTATTCACTATTCACTGTTCACTGTTCACTGTTCACTATTCACTATTCACTATTCACTATTCACTATTCACTATTATTCCTATCTTTGCCCCTTGATAAATAAATAATAATATGCTAAAATCAATGACGGGGTATGGCAAGGCAGTTGCTGAATATAACGGTAAAACCTATACCATCGAAGTAAAATCTCTTAATTCTAAATTCTTAGACCTGTCTTTGAGGCTTCCAAATGGGCTGAAGGAACATGAGATAGAAGTTCGCACAGAAATCGGTAAATTGCTCGAACGAGGTAAGATTGATCTGTCCATTAATACTGATAATGGCTTTCATAAAAGCGTTGGAGTTAACAAGGATTTATTTAAAGCATATTATGAGGAATTGTCCGGTTTGAAGGATGAATTATGCTTTGAAGCAGGGGATATTTTAAGAACCATACTTACCATTCCTGATGTCTTGAGTTCACCGAAAAAAGAAATGAGTGAAGAGGAACTTAAATTCTTCAAAGCCGCTATTTATAAGGCTATTGATGACTGCAATAATTTTCGGATTCAGGAGGGAGAGCAGACTGCCAATGAGATTCGGTTGAGGGTTGATTCCATAAAATCATTGCTGACAGATGTTGAAAAATTCGATGCGCCACGAATTGAGAATGTCAAAAATAAATTAAAGGGAAGCCTCCTGGATATTATCTCTAAAAACAATCTTGACAACAACCGTTTTGAGCAGGAGCTGATATTTTATATTGAAAGAATGGATATGACAGAAGAGAAAATTCGCCTTTCTTCTCACCTCAATTATTTTCTTGAAACGATGAATGATAGTATGTCTCCGGGTAAGAAATTAGGTTTTATCTCCCAGGAGATGGGGCGCGAAATAAACACCCTCGGCTCTAAGGCTAATGATGCCGATATTCAGAAAATAGTCGTTCAGATGAAAGATGAACTGGAGAAAATAAAAGAACAGTTGAGTAACGTTTTATAAGGCATCATTTTGAATAATAAGATCATACTTTTTTGTGGTCCATCCGGTTCTGGCAAGACTACTATTTCACAATATCTTTTAAAGAATAACAGCAATCTCTGCTTCTCTGTATCCGTTACCACCCGAGAGATGCGGGCTAATGAAAAGGATGGAGAGGATTATTATTTCATTACCAAGGAAGAATTCCAAAGGAAGATGGCTAATGATGAATTCATCGAATGGGAAGAAGTCTATTCAGGAATATTTTATGGGACATTGAAGGATGAAGTGCAGCGAATATGGGCTATGAACAAGCATGCGATTTTTGATGTGGATGTCATGGGCGGATTGAATATTAAGAAACAATTTGGAGATAAAGCGTTGTCGGTTTGCGTGATGCCTCCTTCGATTGAAATATTAAGAGAACGATTGATAGCAAGGCAGAGTGAAACCCCCGACAGTCTTGAAAAAAGGATTAATAAAGCGCTGACAGAAATGGGATATTCCAATCAATTTGAACGGATCATAATTAATGATGATCTTCAAGACAGTTGCCGTCTGGCACAAGGGATGTTAGATGAATTTCTTGAATCCTGATCGTTCATGAAAATTGGTCTGTTCTTTGGTTCCTTTAACCCTGTTCACAACGGACATTTGGTGATAGCCGGATACATGGCTGAATTCACTGATTTGGATCAGGTCTGGATGGTCGTTTCTCCACAAAATCCTTTAAAGATTAAGAATAGTTTATTGAAGGACATACATCGTCTTGCGCTGGTAAATGAGGCTATTGGAGATTATCGAAAATTAAAATCTTCTAACATAGAATTCAAATTGCAAAAGCCATCTTATACCATTAATACCCTCCTTCATTTATCCGAAAAATATACCCAGCATGAATTTGTATTGATTATGGGCATGGATAATTTACAGACATTAGATAAATGGAAAAACTACGAAGAGATTCTCAATAATTACGAGGTATATGTTTATCCACGTCAAAATTGTGAGGGTGAAAAATTCATCAATCACCTTAAAGTAAAACTCATAGATGCCCCTGTGATGGAGCTTTCTGCCTCCTTTATTCGAAAGGCTATTAAGGACAAAAAAGATGTGAGATATATGCTCCCCGAATCAGTTTATAAATATATTATGGAGATGCACTTTTATGAGAAGTAATCCGCTCTAAATAGTGAGCTATTCAATACTTCGATATTCTTATTTGTGAATAAATAAATCCATTATCACGAAGGTCGCAAAGAGAATGCTTGCCACGCCATTTGTGGTTGCAAAGGCAAGATTGACTTTCGATAAATCAGTCGGTTTTATCAAGGTATGCTGGTAGATGAGGAGGGAGATAAAGGCTGCGAATCCTATCCAGTAAATTATTCCGAAAGGTGCCGTCATTCCTGCATAGAATAAGAAAATGATGGTGAGGGAATGAAAGATTTTTGAAAGAATTAATGCCCTGCTTACGCCAAGCCAGGCAGGGATAGAGAATAGATTATTTGCTTTGTCGAAGAGTTCATCTTGGAGCGCATATATAATATCAAATCCACTTACCCAGAATAATACCGCGAAGGAAAAATAAAGCGGCAGCCAATCAAATTTTCCGGTAACGGCAAGGTATGCTCCGATGGGTGCAAGGGATAATCCGATTCCAAGAATGACATGGCATAAGGCAGTGAATCTTTTCGTAAAACTATATCCTAATATCACTGCCAAAGCCACGGGAGACAAGTAAAGACAGATCGTATTGATAAAATAAGTTACGGTGATAAATAGCAATGAAGAAACAATGACAAAGAACAATGCTGCATGAGAAGAAATGATGCCGGCAGGAATTTCTCTCAAGGCAGTACGTGGGTTTTTCTTATCAAATTCTTTATCAATATATCGGTTGAATGCCATGGCTGAACTTCGCGCAAATATCATACAGAAAAGTATCAGGATTAATTTATGAACATCAAGAATATTACCCGTAATTTTTACAGCAAGGAAGTAGCCAATCATAGCGAATGGCAAGGCAAAGACAGTATGACTGAATTTGATGAGGGAAAGATAATTGGTGATGGTTTTCAGGGCAGTCATAGATTAAAGAACCATCATTTTCTTTGTTGAAATAGTTCTTCCTTCGACCTTTAAAGAATAGAAATAGATGCCGCTTGCTAATTGAGATTTATTGAAGGGAATAGTCCCTGAATTATTGTCCAGAGGGATTGTAATAATCATATTCCCAAGCAGGTCATTGATGGTTATTTCTGCTTTAGAATTCAAAAGATTATTCGGAAGACTATAGCTGATGGATGTCTGATCAGAGAAGGGATTCGGGTAATTGGACAAGTAGGAATTCGATGGATTTTGTTTAGGAATTCCGGCATCAAAACTATAAGGATTTGTGCAATGCAGGGCAAGACATGCATCAGCTTTCCCATATCCCCAACGATTATTTGGAACGGGTCCCCATATAGACGGATCGCCATAGCTGCGGGTATTATAGATAATACAATTTCGAACCTGATCCGACGAATCGAAAGTATTCACCTCAAGAAAAAGAGCCGCAATACCAGCAACAGAAGGGCTTGCCATAGATGTGCCACTGGCAAATATATCACAACCACTGGCTGATACTTTTTCGCATCCAGACGCTGTCAATTTAAATGCAGCCAGGTCGCCAAGTGCTCCAGGAGAAAACATCCATAAACCTGGAGATGTAACATCGGGCTTAATTCTATTATCACGAGTCGGACCGCAACTGGATTGTCCCCATATCTGTCCTACAATAGGACCTGTCCTCACAACATGCAAATTCGAATTGGTATCAATGCACCAAACCTCCGCAGAATCTCGGTTTGCATAGGCTCCGACAGTTATAACATGTTTGGAACATTGGAAACTGCTGCATATATTTTGATTGGTATCCGGATATTGATAATAAGCCATTGGAGCATAAGTAGAGCTATTTGGAAGACTATTGTTTTGTTGAAAATCCCAACTATAAGCATCAAATTTACCAGCACCAGTTGTCATCAATCTAAACAAATGATTCGTATCAGTTCCGTTTGTTACAGGATTAATTTGAATTTGGATTCCGATTACATTACCTTGCACAATCTTTGCTGACATAATATTTGCAATTGTTTGCCCGCTATTGTTTAATAAAACATCACTATAAATTGTATTAGCTAAATGATAAAAGGTATCTGTTCTAAAAGGAATATGTCCATCAAAAGAATAATAATTGGTATTAATATTCACAGAGTCTGCTCCAATAGAGAACTTGATATTATTGAATTGTGAAGTGTCACCCCACATTTCGACATACATTGTCGGGTCAGTTAACCAAGTAAAAGTAGTGTCAGAAGTAACAGTAGTGGATACATGGAAATTCGATCCCCCTTCATTCCCGACAGCACAAACGAAAGACTGCCCTACATTAGCGGTTACCAAATTATCAATCAATTGAGCTACCAGATCTGTCCCATCATGAGAACCAAAATAATCGCCAAGGCTGACATTGATAACACACGGCTCGCCTAATGATGCTGCCTTTTCATAAATCCATGCAGTGCCATCAGAAATGGTATTATCGGTAGTATTATTTCCATCATATTTAACAATTACCAAATCTGCTTTTGGTGCCACGCCATGATGCAAACTACCATCGCAAAGCCCGTCTCCGGCAGCTATTCCGGCATCAATGGTGCCATGACTGTTGTAATCGTAATAGTCTGTGCAAAGACCCGCATCAATCTGAGCAGCATTCCATTCACGACCATAATCATAAGGTTGAGGACGGTTTGCCGTGCTGGGATCAGTTTGATCCCAAAAAAACTTTATTCTTGTACTGCTATCTTCATTTTGGAAATCCTGATGACGAAAGTCAATTCCTTCATCAATTATCCCTACTACCACGCCCTTTCCAAAAAGATTATATCCCAAACAACTGCTGTCTTCAAGAGAAATAACATTGGTGCGATCTGCCAGAATCATTTTATCATTCAAAGGTTGATAATGAGAATTTGCTATTTCAATTTGCTTTATCAATGGGTTTTGGATCAGCTTGGAAACATACTTCAATTTCATCTTTATCGAAGCTATATTCCCGGAAGAAAACCTGAATACACCGCCATTATCGGCAGTAATTTTTTTAATGGTTGCAATGTCTCCTTTTGCCAAAACAGTTACTGTTTTTTCGGGATCGGAATAAATTTGCAACCTGTTTTTATTCGAAGGAACGGTCTTTTGATTCACCTGACCGAATGTAGTAAGACTGACGAGAATTAGGATGGCGAAGATGGTATAATTTTTCATAAGCACTATTCTTTATGTTTTTATTGGTTACAAAATTAGGGAAAATTATGGAGATGAAACAAATTAAAGTCTTAATAATTCAATAATTGCCAAATTCCCATACCCCGATTTTAGAGTTAAAATAATCCATTTATACCTTGAATGACTTTTTTAGTAAATTTGTCATACGCCAAACGTAAGGTAGTTTCCCTTTGCTATGTAATGCTCTCGCTGGTGCTTAAGGTAGTTTCCCTTTGCTATGGATTGCTCTCGCCGATGCTTAAGGTAGTTTCCCTTTGCTATGGATTGCTCACGCCGGTGCTTATGGAAGTTTCCCTTTGCTATGGATTGCTCACGCCGATGCTTATGGAAGTTTCCCTTTGCTATGGATTGCTCACGCCGATGCTTATGGAAGTTTCCCTTTGCTATGGATTGCTCTCGCAGGTGCTTATGGAAGTTTCCCTTTGCTATGGATTGCTCACGCCATAGCAAAGTGAAACTATCTTGGCATTCTCAATGGGGATTTTAGTTTTAACGGTGAAAAAAAGAGGGATTCTCACTTTGATTTAGTTTAGTAATCGAATCACAATGATCACAGCAAAGCCCGCAATGAAAAGAATTCCCCAACCGGTCAATAATAATTTGCGAATAGATTTATCAGATAGGGAATAACTATAGATTCCTTTTAGAATATTATTCCCCACTGTAGCTTGAATTGCGGCGAAGGCGATGATGGCATTCACCACTTCATATTTCCCTTGTAAAAGATTCATCAGGAAGGGGTCAATATCGGTAAGACCGGCAATATAGGACAAGATATTCAGACCACCATTACCAAATTTTTCTATGGTAAAATGGGTGATTAAAGTGAAGGCGACATAGAGAACCGCAAAGATGAGAGCCACCTTAAACTCCAGAGGGTTTCGGTCGTCCTTAATAGTAGTTGAAGCAATCGGAGCATCCTGTTTTCTTCTGTTATAAATAATGAAACCGGTAGCAATTGTTATTAAAAACAAGGCTATAAAATACGGCAGTATTATGCCCGCAATTGCTGTATTAAATATCACCATTAAAATAAAAATCCTCACATACATCATGGACGTGGCAAGGATTATCGAAGCTGCATATTCATGAGGAGTTGAAGTCTTTTCATTGCTTTTCCTGGCAATAATAATCGTGGTGGCGGTGCTGCTGTATAAGCCTCCTAAAAAGCCTGTAATCATGATGCCGGAATTTGGAAAGACAAATTTATTAAGCAAATAACTGAAGTAGGACATTGCCGAAATAATGACCACCGCGAGCCATACCTGGTAAGGAGTTATTTGGATGAATGTGAAGATTTGTTCGTTAGGCACCATCGGTAAAATGATGCCTGCAATGACAATGAATTTGCCGAGCGTAAGGAATTCATTATTGTCGAATTTTCTCGTGACTTCGGTGAAGGTCTCCTTTAATTCTGCAAGAAATAAAACCGTTACGACGATGATCAGCACCAGCCATTTCGGTTGGGTGAAGACTAACGGCGCGAGGCAATAGGTTATGAGAGCGATGAGGACGGCGGTGACTCCGAACTTGCGCTGGATTTGCATTTTCTGGAAATAATAGATGCAGAGTAATGCAGAAATGATTACAAATCCTCCAAGATAAAAATAATGATTTTCCGATTCAAGAACCCAAAGGATGTATCCAAGGATACCGATAAAAGTGAATGTTCTGTCAGTTCCGAATAAGACTTCGGTTTCCAATTGAATGTTACGACGACGTTGTTCCAAGCCTAATAAAAGGGAGAACAGGGTCACCAAAACGAAGTTGATAAAACTTACAGGGATATTTTCGAGGCTTTGAATCATTGGGCAAAATTACATAAAAGTCTTGAACAATAATTAAAAAAGCCTTCTGATTATTCATCAGAAGGCTTTCTTAATTTAATTTACAATTCCTGCTTACTCCTTTTCGGGAGCATAAATATCTTCCTTATCTTTCGATTTTACTTTAAGGAAATCAAGGTCATTATAATTAATTTCTTTTCCATCCTCATGCAGCTTACGCTTCATAAAGTCAGCCAATGTTTCTGGGTCAAGACGTTTGGCAATAATCTTTTTGTTTTCATCAAGAACATAGATTTGTGGGGTGGTAACGATGTCCCATTCATGACGGAAATTATTGTGAAGATTAATATCAGCAACATTGATCCAATTCAAGCCTTTTTCACGAATGAATTTCTTCCATTTTTCTTCTTCAACAGCAGAGTTCGCAGCAAAAATTTCGATACCAAAAGGTTTAGCTACCTGGTACCATTTTATCAATTTAGGAATTGCTTTTTGGCAGTGACCACAATCAGGATCCCAGAATACCAAGACAGTATATTTTGCTTTTATATCATATAAAGATTTCCATTGACCAGCAGTATCCTGAAGGATAATATATTGAGCCTGTTTGCCTATCTCAAGAGGTTTTAATGTCCTGGCACGTTCTTGAATTTTATATAATTGAGTTGAATCCACCCAAGTGGCTTGGTCTTTGGTATAATATGTTTCAGCCATGTGAACGAAAACCGCATCCATACCCATTATATTCGAGGTCTCATAAGTATTGGTAATCCACCATACAACATATTTAAACATTTCATTATTAGCCTTTGCTTTCTCAACAAGCATATCAGCTTCCTTGTCAACAGAATCAGGCATTTGGAGCACTAAATCTTTCATATATTGAGAAAGTTTTGAATGGAAGACAGGGGTACGCAACAAACGCTCATCACTGAAATCCACCTTGTCAAAGAAGTGAGCTTTGTAATAATGATATGCAAATGTAGAATCTTTCCTTCCATTAGGTAAGATAGGAATTTCGGGAACCTTAGGTTCTTCAGAAAGATTAAATACCTTTGTTAGCAATGCATCAGGGTTTTGTTTTGCAAAATTCTTCTTGTAATTCTCAACTAATGAATCTACCTTTAAGACCTTGGCTCGGTAAAATTCCGATGAGTCCTTATTTGTAGATTTAAAAGTGTTCATCTTTCCCTTTAATGCTTCCACTTCATGACCCTTGGCGGTAATAAAATTAAGGTAATCATAAAACAATTTGTTGTCATTAGAACCTTTAATCTTCATGTTTTTTACCATGTCTATGGTATCTGTTTCCATAGAGAAATTTTGATCATGGTCAATCAAAACCTCGAAGTACTTCCTGCTGGGCAACACAAATAAATAAATGCCTCCAGGAAGTTTTTCCTTTCCTTCAAATACATACCTGCCCATGGCGTCAGACTTTGCTGAATCATGGATGTACTGTTTGTCACCGAAATAATTAGCAAGATAACACATGCTATCTTTAATTCCGGTTACCTTAATTTTAAGGCTGTAAGCCGGCTCGGTACCGGCAAATGATGCAATAGTCATTGCACAAAAAACGATTAAAAATGCTTTAAATCTAAGATTTCTCATAATTCAATATTTATATTTTTACTTTATTTTAAAATCGGGGCGGCAAAGCTAACAAATTCCGGCGCAAATTTCATAATTATACGATGAATAATAGATGAAAAATATAAACTGCGAACATTCATGTTATGCTTGCGTTAAGAAATAATTAACCACAAGTTTAAAATAAAACTTTGCCAATTCAAAAAATTTATCTATCTTTGCACCGCGAAAACGGATTTTAATCCATCGAATCGGAGGAATTATACTAACCTAAAAAAGATTTAAACTAATATATGAGACAGTTAAAGATAACAAAATCAATTACAAACAGGGAGAGTGCTTCCCTTGAGAAATACTTACAAGAAATTGGTAAGGAAGGTTTCGTAACAGCAGAAGAGGAAGCAATTTTAGCGAAAAAGATTCGTGAAGGAGACCAGGCAGCGTTAGATAAGCTCACAAGAGCTAATTTACGATTTGTTGTTTCTGTTGCTAAGCAATATCAAAATCAGGGGTTAAGTCTTCCTGATTTGATTAATGAAGGTAATCTGGGGTTGATTAAAGCAGGTAAAAGATTTGACGAAACAAGAGGTTTTAAATTTATCTCTTATGCCGTATGGTGGATTCGTCAATCAATTATTTCTGCTGTTGCAGATCAGTCAAGAATCATTCGCTTACCATTGAATCAGGTTGGTTCTATGAGTAAAATCAGAAAGGCTTCTTCAAGATTGGAACAAGAATTTGAGCGTGAGCCAACTATTGATGAATTGTCTGAAATTCTTGAAATGACACCAGATAAAGTTTCTGATGCTATGAGAGTTTCCAGTCGTCACATTTCTGTAGATGCTCCATTCGTTCAGGGTGAAGATCATAGTTTGTTAGATGTTTTGGAAAATGCTGATGCTCCTTTAGCAGATAATTATTTGATGAATGAATCCTTACATCAGGAAATTTGTCGTTCTCTTTCTACCTTAACTGAAAGAGAAAGTGATGTCATTAAATTATTCTATGGTATTGGAATGGCACATGGCTTGACACTTGAAGAAATTGCTGCTAAATATGATTTGACTCGTGAAAGAGTTCGTCAGATTAAGGAGAAAGCTTTGAGAAGGTTGCGTCATACTTCAAGAAGTAAATTGTTAAAACCTTATTTAGGATAAGATATTAAGGTCTTAGAAAAAGGAATCCCCTTTCGTTAATTCGGAAGGGGATTTTTATTTTATTAACCGAGAAAGCCTTAGCTATTTCGCAGGAGATTGCATGATGATTTCTTCGGAATGATCTTTATGAAAGAGTTTTGAAACTTCTTCATCGGAAAAGTAAAAGATATTGAGTGAGGTATTAAAAATAATTAAGGTTGTTAAGGTGACATTCCTGAACCAGGCTTTGAGATATAGCAATGGCAACGTTATTATCACTGTTAGCAGAAGACTTAATTCTATTAATAGCCCTCCGACTTTAATGCCAAAAGCCGCAGCAATTATCACTAAGACAATGATTACAAGATAGGAGGCAGAGGCAACCATCAAAATCAACGCTTCGAGGCGCGACTTGCTGTCTGTCCCTGAATGTATCAGCCGGAGGTAATGATTAAAACATACATAAGCAAAAAATAATCCGCTGAATCGAAACATCCAAATTCCTGATGCCAGGGGTGCTGTGGCAAGTCCTGATATTCGCAAAAATAAAATTATTACTCCTATTAAAGCCAGTATAAAGGTGCCATAACATAACTTCGATAGAAGTTTTCGGTGGGGATTAGGGTTATTAGTTTTGCTGTATTCCAAGGCAAAAAGTATGAACAGATAACTGGTGGATACAATCGAAAAGCCAAGGAAATATCCCGTGCCGGGGAAATTGAATATCTTCCCGATGATTCCAATAATAAGCAACACCAGACTGGTAATGGTAATATTTTTTACCCGTAGGATTTTATCTTTGTGTAGTATCGCCATGTTATTATTTATTAAATTATTTTCTATTCAGCATTTATGTTTGTTGCGGTGCAAAAGTAAAAAATATTAGTTGAAGTGAATCTTTGGAGTTATAGTTCATAAACTTTCATTTTTAATCTCGGTCTGAATCGTCAGAAGAAATTAGTGTAAATATTTTATTGATTCTATATTGGATACCTAGTCCATCGAATTCCTGGCTACTTTCAGAAACTGGAATCAGTTTAGCATAGTTTTAGAAATTCTGTGTAAGGATTGGTTTGAATGGAAAATTTACCATTTGAAAAGTTTTAAAATCGAGAAAGATTAAAGAAAATACCTAAAAATCGTCGCGATACCTTTCAATAGTAACACGTTACCTTTTGGAAGTATTGCCACGATCCTGAGTTTCGTTCGAATGAAACACAAGTCTGATGCCAATGAACTGCAAGTTCAGACGATGATTTTGAAATTCCTTGCCTTGGAAACCAGTTTCGTTCGAACGAAACCAAAAGGTGACGCGTCACAATTCAAATGTAACGCGTTACTATTGAAACAATTCTTATGTTTTTAAAAAATTATTCGAACGAAAACTATTTTCATTGGAATGAAACCAACTTTCGTTGGAACAGAATTAGGGTTTAGGGGATGGTATTCTTAAGCTCCATTCTTATTCCTTATTGAATTAATCATCCTTTTACGATACTATTTCTCTCTAGGGGAGATGCCAATTTCCCTTAGTAATCTCCCAAATGGGAGATTGAAAACCACATTTCTTTCCTCAAATAATACAGGAACTATTTGGATATTTCAAAGATTTTTTACATTTGCTGCTCAAATAAAATCAATTATTAACAAATAAAAAAATTGAAAATGAAAAAAATTCTATTAACAATCGTCATCACCCTCTCTCTGTATTCTGAAATGTCGGCGCAACAATATTATCCCATGCTGGATAGTGTGAACCGGTGGACTTACAGCGTTTGGAACTGTTTTGCTCGTCCTCACCCCATGAAATCTTATTCCCCATGCAGCTATCCTCTGCATGACATGTTCTGTATCCCCGAAATTTATACTGGTCAGGATACTGTTATTGATTCCATTACTTATAAAACGGTGATAGTTGGCGATTCCACAAACCCCTGCCTTTATGGTTTCATCAGGGAAGATACTGCGGCTAAGAAGGTTTATTTCAGGGATGTTTTGAGCAATCCCGAATTCGTTTTATATAATTTTTCGATGCAGGTTGGTGACACCATTCCCATTAATTTTTATGTTAATGGATATTTCCCAAGCGGGAGATATAGGCTGGATTCTATCGGGTCTATTAACATTTTAGCAGGTAGTCGCCGTGTGTTTTACCTGCATTGCGATACCTGCCAGAATCCACGCCAGCTTACCTGGGTGGAGAGTGTCGGTTTCCTTGGCGATGCTATATATCCTTATTCTCAAAACATGATGGGCTGTTTATATTTTTGTCAGGAATTAGATCAAGGATTTTATCAACAAATGAATTGCTTTGAACATGTCGGCAAAGTTTATTTTGACAGTTGTCTGCATCAGCATATTTCTGAGCAATTAATCATGAATCCCTTCTGCACTTATTATGTTGACAGTTGTCATTATTGCAATACCTGTGGTGGTGGAATTCCTGAAATTTCATCGGTGTCTTCCTTTGAAATTTCGCCCAATCCCTCTAATGGAAAAATTAATATCGCTATGACAATTTCTCAAACCGATGATTTTGAAATTTACATTATTGATATTACAGGGAAGCAGGTTTTGAATAAATTTTCTTTTGGAAGATTAGCTAAAGGAATCACAAATCGAAATTTGGACATCTCAAATCTTAACCAAGGTTTTTATATTCTTGAATGCAGGGGTACCAATGGTTCATTATTCAGGAAACTGATTATCCAAAAATAATCGTGGAGTTATGAGAATGAGTCATGAATTATGAGTTGCAGCATTCAATTTATTATTCATAACCCATAACTCAAAAATGATATTTATCATTTTGGCATCACCCAAATAATCCGTATTTTTGCAGCCGTAAATAAAAATTTAAAGATGACAAAGACAAATGAAGTTTTAGATTCCGTAACCATACGATTCGCAGGAGACTCCGGTGATGGTATGCAATTAACAGGAACGCAGTTCACCGATACTGCTGCTATTTTTGGTAATGACTTAAGTACGTTTCCCGATTTTCCTGCCGAAATTCGTGCTCCAATAGGTACATTGGCGGGGGTTTCCGGCTTTCAGATACATTTCGGAAGTGTTGAAATAAATACACCCGGCGACTTTTGCGATGTATTGGTAGTGATGAATGCAGCAGCTTTGAAGGCAAATTTGAGGGAGTTGAGAGATGGTGGAATAATTATCGCAAATACCGATGGTTTCGATCCTAAGAATCTTCGCCTGGCGAATATCGCTCCTGACCAGAATCCTTTGGAGAATGGCAGCTTGAGCAAATACCAGGTCTTCACGATGGATGTTACTAAGATTACCCGTGCCGCTTTGTCGAATGACAGTGGCTTGGGCACCAAGGAGATTGACCGTTCAAAGAATATGTTTGTTCTTGGGTTTATCTATTGGATGTTTAATCGTTCTTTGGATCATTCTGTAAAATTTTTGACAGAAAAATTCGGAAAGAAACCAGATATTCTTGATGCTAATATTAAGCTTCTAAAGGCTGGCTATAACTATGGTGAAACGGTGGAAACATTTACCACTCGATTCAAGGTAGAACCTGCTAAAATGGCTTCCGGAACCTATAGAAATATCATGGGGAATCAGGCAACGGCAATAGGTTTGATAGCAGCTTCGGAAAAGAGTGGATTGCCGATATTCTATGGGTCTTATCCTATCACTCCGGCTTCCGATATTCTTCATGAATTATCAAAGTATAAGAACTTTGGTGTAAGGACTTATCAAGCGGAAGATGAAATAGCTGCTGTATGTTCTATCATAGGTGCATCTTTCGGCGGACAGCTTGGTGTTACAGCTTCTTCCGGTCCTGGAATTGCTTTGAAAACAGAGGCGATGGGATTAGGTTTTATGTTGGAATTACCAATGGTTGTTATTGATGTACAAAGAGGTGGTCCTTCTACAGGCTTGCCTACCAAGACCGAGCAGTCAGACCTTCTTCAAGTTTATTATGGGAGGAATGGAGAGGCACCACTTCCGGTTATTGCTGCCTGTTCTCCTGCCGATTGTTTTGATGTTGCATTTCAGTCCTGCAAAATTGCACTTGAGCACATGACTCCTGTGGTAATGCTTTCTGATGGTTTCATTGCAAATGGTGCCGAGCCTTGGATGTTTCCGAAGGCTACAGATTTAGATGAAATAAAACCTCCTTTTATAAAAGAATTTAATGCCGAAGGAAAATTTCTTCCATACAAGCGTGATGAGAAATTGTCGCGTCCATGGGCAGTTCCTGGGGTTAAGGATTTGGAACATCGAATTGGTGGAATTGAAAAGCAACATGAGACAGGAAATATTTCTTATGATCCCGAGAATCATGAATTCATGGTTAAACTTCGTGCTGAGAAAGTTGAAAGAATCGCTGATTATATTCCTGAACAAAAAATTGATAGCGGAAATGCCAAAGGCAAAATGTTGATAGTAGGATGGGGTTCTACTTATGGCGCTATCAAATCAGCATGTGCAAAAGCAAGATCTGAAGGTTATGATGTATCTCATGCCCACATTAGATATTTGCGTCCATTCCCAAAGAATCTTGGAGAAATATTAAACAACTTTGAGATGGTTCTGATGCCTGAAATGAACAATGGTCAATTGGTAAGAATAATTCGTGATAAATATTTCATTCCTGCTATTCCATTAAATAAAATCATGGGATTGCCATTTACTTCAGTAGAGATTTATGATAGAATCAAAGAACTTCTTAAAGATGAAAAGAAGGCAAATAAATTGGAGTTTGCAAGTAATGGTTCAGGGAAATAAAAATTAGATAAATATAAGTTATAAAAAAATGGATTCAACAACACAAATAGCGTCAAACGGGCATGATCCTAAAATGACAGCAAAAGAATTAGTAACAGATCAGGAAGTTAGATGGTGCCCTGGTTGTGGCGATTATTCAATCCTCAAACAAGTGCAAACTGTTATTCCTGAGTTGGGAATTAAAAGAGAAAATATCGTCTTCATTTCCGGCATAGGATGTTCCTCACGTTTTCCTTATTATATGGAGACTTATGGAATGCATTCTATTCATGGAAGAGCTACAGCAATTGCCAGTGGTTTGAAGGCTTCTCGTCCTGAGTTGAGTGTTTGGATTGTAACAGGAGATGGTGATTCCTTATCTATTGGAGGCAATCATTTCATTCACATTCTAAGAAGAAATTTCGATGTGAATATTCTATTATTCAATAATGAAATTTATGGCTTGACAAAGGGACAATATTCCCCTACATCTCCCCAAGGGCAGGTTACAAAATCTACTCCGCTTGGTTCGGTGGATCATCCGTTTAATCCTTTGGCATTGAGCCTTGGTGCTGATGCCACATTCATTGCGAGAACGATGGACAGAGATCCAAAGCATTTGCAGGAAACTTTGCGCAGAGCGAATAGCCATAAAGGGACATCAATGGTTGAGATTTACCAGAACTGTAATGTATTTAATGATGGGGCTTTTTTCATCTATACTGATAAGGAAACCAAGAAATTGGAAACCCTTTTTCTTGAAACCGGCAAGCCTTTAATTTATGGTGAAAATAATGATAAGGGCATTAAATTAGATGGTTTTACACCAACTATAGTTTCTCTTGCTGACGGTGCTTCCACCAATGATTTGTGGATTCATGATGAACGCGATCATGTGAAAGCAAGTATAGTGACTCGGTTCTTTGATAATGTACATAAAGAAAATCATTTACCACGTCCTTTTGGAATATTTTATCAGGAAGACAGATATTGTTATGAGGATGCAATGAATGAACAAATTGCTAATGTAATTTCAAAGAAAGGCGAAGGTAATTTGGATGAATTGATTGCAGGCAAAGAAGTTTGGGTGATTAATTGATAGTAATCAAATACCGTTAAAATTAAAATGAGAAAGCCCTCGAATTAATAATCGAGGGCTTTCTCATTTTTACCAGAAAAATATGCCATTTTCAATTGTAATCCTGATAAATGGGAAAACAAGCTTGCCGTGCCGATTTTAGATTCATGAAAAGTATGCGGCAAGCTTGTTTTACTACTTTCAGATATCTATAAATGGCAAAACAAGTTTGTTTTGTTACTTTCAGATATCTACAAATGACAAAACAAGCTTGTTTTGTTACTTGTGGAATTCAAAATAGAATGCGACAAGTTTTTGATCTTTTTATCCCGAATATAATAGAGCTCTTTCATATTTAATCCCTATTTGTCATATAAAAAGCCCGGAGGGACTACCTTTCCCATTAAGTTAGGATTAATTACCAAAAGATCGTCCCTATGAGACTTTATTCTTTTGGCTTTTCTGGGAATTTTGTGGGTAAATGATTATAACGGGATATTAACAAAGATTCAAAGGAATAAAATTTAACCACAGAGTACACAGATTAACACAGATTTTGGATGCCAAGAATCTGTGTTAATCTGTGTACTCTGTGGTTAAATTTTATCATATTAAATTCATGTAGATAAAGC
>Ga0206965_10062_pt1 | contig 32615 bp, 22 predicted proteins | sample Alteio_BWOrgHeat_26_FD_152973 | JGI IMG/M metagenome (GOLD analysis project Ga0206965, IMG submission 152973) | Enriched cells from forest soil in Barre Woods Harvard Forest LTER site, Petersham, Massachusetts, United States -... | ecosystem: Environmental > Terrestrial > Soil > Temperate forest >...
GATGCTCTTAGATCAACTCCAAGACCAACTCGACATAGAAGAAAGAAAATTCTTCAAACTAATGGAAGCCACCTACAACCATTCAGTAATCTACACCATGAATTCCGAAAAACATTCAAGAGAATTTATCCCGCATATCCGAAATCATATCTATGGCTCCACTACCCATCGCAGATGTTACAGTACATCCGTCAGCTACTCCAAAGATTTCATTTCCTTCACCATGCACCTTATCTCCTGTTATGTAACTCCGGTTCCATTCTATAAAAAATCTGTCCAACTTTCTAAACCTCCAGGATTGCATGGAAAGAAAACTATCAAAGATTTAAAAATAGCTCTGGAATGTAATAGAATGGCAAAACACATCATGAAGCTGATTGCACAGATTGAAAAACTTCACTGATTCCTTCCAGGTATTTTTCTCTCCTTTCAGGTATCTTTCCAGAAGGTTTTTTTCTTTCCTTTAAGTTATATTTCCATAAAACTTTTTCCCTTTCCTTTCAAAAGTATCTCCTTAAATAATTCTATCTTTGCAACTCCATAATAATTAAATAACCCTTGAAGATTTCAAAAAAAATATACCGTAATAAACAAATATAATTTAATAAAAGATGATAGCGAAACCATTGCAAGTAAAGGCAACCGAGAAGTTAAGTATCTGGTTGGTATATGATGATGGAACACAAGGAACAATAGATTTATCCTACCTGTCACAAAAGCCTGTTTTCAAGAAATGGGAGAGCGAAGATTTTTTTAATAGCGTAACAATTGACAAAGAAACTTATGCAATTCGATGGGATGAAATGATTGAACTTTGTCCTGAAAGCCTCTATCTGAAACTTAAAGGCATGACATTTGAAGAATGGAAATCCAAGCAACAAACACATGCCTCAAATCAGTAGATTTTTCGGAATCATAATCTCCATGTATTATGATGACCACTACCCTCCCCATTTTCATGCCTCTTATGGTGAATTCAATGCCGAAATAGGTATTAATGATTTAGCAGTAATTGAAGGCAAGCTTCCTTCAAGGGTGTTGGGTTTAGTGATTGAATGGGCTTCTCAACATAAAGAAGAACTTTTAGACAATTGGACAAGGATAGAAAAGGGTGTTGCTATTGAAAAGATAACACCTTTAGATTAATTCCAAAAGGTATATTTCCTGAAAGGTATCCCCCTTTCCTTTCAGATATCCCTATGACTTCAATTTTTTTTCGCAAGTTTTCCTCCCCGATTTTTCCTCTAAAATAACCATTTCCTTTCAAGTATTTTTCCTTCTTTGAAAGTATTTGATGATGAAGAAATTTTCCTGTAAAGCCATAAAAGCGATGCCAACATCCCAAATTAAGAGATTTTCCTTGATTCACATTCCAAAATTTTTGACCCTTTGAAAAGTTTTTCTTTTGAATGGAATCCCTTGCAGTATGGGCATTTTGGAATGATAGACAATAATTACCAACAATCAAATGTTCATAAAAAATTTAAATGTGTTGTTTTGTTATAATTTATTTTTGTAATTTTGTAATCTTATTCCTCAAAATTTTTCACCATTTATATGTTACCTAAAACCTTTGCAAGCGATAATTATTCCGGTGTTCATCCAGAAATAATGGATGCTCTCATTAGTTGTAATGAAGGGCATGCAAGGTCTTATGGTAATGATGAATACACAATAAAAGCAATTCAAACATTTAAGAAATTTTTTGGAGATGAAATTGATGTTTGTTTTGTTTTCAATGGAACAGGTGCAAATGTTCTTGGGCTAAGTTCGATGACAGATTCATACAATGCCGTTCTTTGCGCGAATACTTCTCATGTTTATGTTGATGAATCTACTGCCCCTGAAAAATTTACAGGTTGTAGGTTTATTCCTCTTGATACTATCAATGGGAAGATGTCAGTAGAAGAGATTGAGAAAAAGATAAAGCGAATTGGAGATGAGCATCATCCTCAAGTTAAGGTTTTATCTTTAGCACAAACAACTGAATACGGAACAGTTTATGACATTGATGAATTAAAAGCAATTTCTTCGTGTTTAAAAAAGCATGGTTTATTTCTTCATATGGATGGGGCAAGAATTTTTAATGCTGCTGTGGCTTTAAATTGCGATTTAAAGGAATTTACTAAAGATGTTGGAGTAGATGTACTGTCTTTTGGTGGGACAAAGAACGGAATGATGTTCGGAGAAGCTGTTGTTTTTCTAAACAATAAATTTTCAGAAAGTAGAAAATTCAGACAAAAACAAAGTATGCAACTCTCTTCAAAAATGAGATTTATTGCAGCACAGTTTGATGCTCTTTTGAATAATAACCTATGGTATAGAAATGCTTCACATGCTAACAACATGGCAAAACTACTTGCCAAAAAGTTGGAAATGATTCCAGAAGTTATAATTACCAAACCTGTTCAAGCAAATGTTGTGTTTGCTATCTTACCAAAAGAGTTTATTTCTAAATTACAGGAACTAGCTTTTTTTTATGTTTGGGATGATAAAATGAATGAAGTGAGACTGATGTGCTCTTTTGATACAAATGAAGATGAGATAAATAATTTTATTGAATCTTTTAAAGATTTTAATTAAAAAAATTATAACTAAATTAATGTTTTAATCCTTACTAAAAATGGCTGTTAATTTTAAAAATTTTACAAACTATTTTGGAAATGATATTCATACTGCAATATCATTACTTGTGGGATATCTTGCTATAATATTTTCCCTTTTTGAACATGTAATATCTAAATTTATTCCAATTGAAAAATTCGATTTAGGAATTTTATTATTATTTGCAATTATGGGATTAATATTAGTCGGTCTAGGAGAAGAAATGAAAAAAAGTAAAAAAAATCAAGATCAAGTAAAAAATATTGAAATTAAATTTGATCAATCATTTGAATCGTTAAAACTACTTATTGATTCATATGGAAACCTCTTTAAAGAATTAAAAAATCATATTTCGGCATATGAACTAATTCATGGACTTGATAACATTACTTTGAAAGCTAAGGAAGGAATTGAAACTGCAAAACGTGAAATAAGAGCAACAAGTTTTATATGTGCTGATCAGGATGTTGGAGAAGCATATTTTAAGGAATTAGCAAAAAAAATTAAAAGTGGGACAGTATCCTATTATTGTTGCTTTGATTCAAAATATGACTTTACAATGAGAAAAAAAATTTTCCAAGAACTTAATTTTGTACAAGCAGACTATAAGAAAATGCATTATTATAAATTTAACCTTCTTGCATCCTTTCATTTTGACTTTATTTTGATAGATGATCAAATTGCATTTATTGCTTTTCCAAATATTAAGGATGAAAAGGAAATGAATTTGATGATAAAGGTGGAAGCAAATAGTAAACAAAATAAAGAATTAATAAAAGGTCTTATTGCGTGGTATGAAAGTTTACAGAAAATCCAAATTGAAGATACTCAAGAGTTTTATGATACATGGACAATAAAACAGATTTATAAAGATAAACGCTTGTAAGGACAATTGAAGAAAATTTATTGCTGATGAATAATAAATCATATGGTGACGTAGCTCAGTTGGTAGAGCAAAGGACTGAAAATCCTTGTGTCGGCGGTTCGATTCCGCCCATCACCACAAATTAGATAAAAGAAAAAGAATAATGGAAACGAAAATTGATTTTAGTAAATTTAAAAACGAATCTTTCTTTCAAAAGTTGAAAGAGTTTGCTAGCAAGCCTCCCAAGAAAGATTTGGTGTATGTATTCTTTGGAGGTACTGGTGCTGTAGGCGGGCAGGCTGTAATTGAGATTATTCAAGCATTTGACTTTATTGTTTCTGTTAATCCTTCTTGGATTGAAAGTAAACCACTTTTACTTGCGACTGGATTAAGCAAACCTGAAATAGATCGATTCAAAATGAAACTTGAAAAGGCTTTTGTTTCTGAAAATGGACATGGATTTGAGATGTTTGAAGGAGTTGATAATAGTGCAACCTTAACATTAAAAAGAAAATCAGGAATATCAATTGAATTTCATGAATTGGTTGCAAAGCCTACATTTAGTATTGATTTAGTTGAGAAAATAAACGGTAAAAATAAGAATGAAATAAAGGAGTTTTTAAATTCATTACCTTCAGTTATTAACTCACCTTTTGAATCGTTTTTGAAAAATTATATTGAAAGAAACAAATTTGATAGTGATTTTAGATTTCAAACTGTTATTTCTGGTATCCCAATTCCCTCGGTAGCTGCATATAGTTTTGGAAGTGAAATTGATAAAATTCTCGTAAGTATAGGAGTGAAAAATAATGACCCCAATAAAGAAATCGAAAGGGCTATTAATGTAAAAATTTTACATGGATTCGCAAATGATTTCGGACAGATAAAAAACAATTTAGCTTATGAAGTGTTAATAGCTCACACTACTTCTGTAGGTGGTATGTACACTATTGCAGAAGAGGGAAAACCTGTAATTAATTTAGGATATGCACATAGTGCCATGGATGATTTCTTAGTTGAAAAGCAATTTTATGCTGAAAATTTGACGGAAAAATATTCTGAACTTGGATTAAAAGTATTAATAACTGCTGCTGCTATTGGTATTGATTCTATTTCAATCAATGAAACATTGCCAATGAAAAAAAGTATCTTCAAGAAATATAAATCAGCTGAAATGAATGGAAATTTGCCTTATGATTCAAGTAATTTAGTTGAAGAATCAATTGCTATTTTTCAACCTAAATCTATTGCATTTACTAATAAAGAAAGTGGCATTGAAAATTCAGATAAGATAAATTTTGAGGCTTTTAATGCAGGAACTGTAAGACCTGAATTTGCTTTAAGAAGTGGTGAAAATGGAATGTTTTCCTTAGATAATGCTTATGCTCTCTATTTAAACATGAAAGTTGCATCCCAGGAAGAGTTGTCGCATATTTTGGTATTTAATGCTTTGTTTGGAGATGATAAGCAACGCCCGTGGTTTGAAAATGGAATTTGTTATCAAACTGAAACAGAAAATGCAACTATTGTATTTTCCTTGTTAAATAATTATCCTAAATTCAGAAAATATCAGACTTCAGGATTTACACCAAAAGCACTCCAGGATTTAGGTTCTGCTAAACATCAATGCGAATTGCATACAGTTGGGCTTTATATGCTTTTACATAAACTGAAATCATTAGATACTGATATTTTAATTGAAAAGGTAACTACTCATTACAGCGAAAACGATGTATTAAAGTTTGTTGATAACTATACCCCACAACTAACTATTGAGAATATTATCGGATATGACCCTATACAAAAAGCAAAAGAATTTTCGACCTTAATAACAATAAATTCATTAGATGAATTAATATCATTTTTTGGTTTTAATGGGGATATTAAAAATGATTTTATTAAAACCTTTTTAACTAACCTATTAAAGATAATTAAGCAAACTATCTATACTATTACCTCTTTAGGAACTCCAATCGTTTATCTTGACAAAGAAGAAGTGAGGATTTTAATTGGACCATTTTGTGCAGCTATTGAAGGAGCTGACAGCGGGGTAATAAGCCATAATAATTCTTTATTACAATATATTAAGGATAGTGCAAAAAAATCTAATCTTGATTTTAATAATTATTTTGAATGGGTTGTTGCTAACTCTGGTTTTATTGATTTGAGACCTCAAGCAACAATAACAACTGCAAAGAATTTAAAAACTGGGCTGAATGATAAAATTTGGATTGTTCAAAAAGGTAATGACTTTCGAATCAGTATTAATTCAATTAAGAATGAGAATAACTTAAGTTCATCAAATGGTTATTTTACAAGCAGTGGAGTAGTTGCATTTATTGGGAGGATAACAGGACTTTACGAACAACTTAAAGATTTTGATATTTCACTAGGGACATTAAATAATTGGAAGGCATTATTTCCTATTGATTCAAATGAACAACATCCTGTTATCCCAGGCTTAATTGAAGCTATGAGAATGTACACAGAGGGACTTGGAAAAGTTACAGGATTTGAATTACTTTATCCTGGATTTGGATATTTCCAAAATAAATAAAATTTATTAATAAAACAAATAATGAAGATTAGTTATAACTGGCTTAAGGAATATCTTGATTTCAATATTTCACCAAAAGAAATTGGAGAGGTCTTAACAGATTGTGGATTGGAGGTAGAGGAAATAAAAACATTTGAAAGCATATCAGGTGGATTAGAAGGAATAGTAATTGGAGAGATTAAGGAATTAATAAAACATTCAAATGCTGAAAAACTTTCTATTACCAAAGTTGATGTTGGGGAAATTGATTTACTACAAATTGTCTGTGGTGCTTCAAATATTAAAGTTGGGCAAAAGGTCGCAGTTGCTTTGATTGGTTCTACAATCAATCATATTAATGGTGAAAAATTAAATATTAAAAAGGCAAAAATCAAAGGTGTAGAAAGTTTTGGGATGATTTGCGCTGAAGATGAATTAGGATTAGGAATGAACCATGAAGGAATTTTGGAATTACCTCCTGATGTAAAAATTGGTACTAATGCATCCGATTATTATAAAATAGAAAGAGATTTTGTTTTTGAGATAGGTTTAACACCAAATAGAGGAGATGCAAATTCACATATTGGTGTTGCACGCGATCTTTACGCTGCTTTAAATATTAACAGTAACACAAATGTAAAATTTACCAAACCTGATTTATCAGGTTTTAAAATTGATAATACTAACAGAACTATATCAGTTGAAGTATTAGATTCAGTAGCATGTCCAAGATATTCAGGTATTACAATTTCTAATGTTACTATAAAAGAATCTCCAGATTGGCTAAAAAATAAATTAAAAGCAATAGGTGTTCGTTCTATTAACAATGTGGTTGACATTACTAATTACTTGCTTCATGAATATGGACAGCCACTACATGCTTTTGATGCCGATAAAATTCGAGGTTCAAAAATAGTGGTGAGACAAGAAAAGCAAAATACTTCATTTAAAACTCTTGATGGGAACGAAATAAAACTTAATGCCGATGATCTTATCATTTGTGATGCAATTGGTGGAATGTGTATTGCCGGTGTTTATGGTGGATTTGAAAGTGGAATAAATTCAGAAACTACAAAGAATATTTTCTTAGAAAGTGCTTATTTTAATCCTACTACTATTCGTAAAACTTCAATATCTCATAATTTAAGAACTGATGCAGCCTTGCACTTTGAGAAAGCATGTGACCCCAACATAACTGTAGATGTATTAAAACGAGCAGCTATTCTTATTAAAGAAATAGCAGGTGGTGAAATTTCATCAGAAATCATAGATGTTTATCCTAACCCAATTGAAGGTTTTAGATTCTCTATTTCTTATGATAGAATTATGCAACTTAGTGGATTTCCTATCGAAAAGGAAATCATTAAAAAGATCTTAAACTACCTTGAAGTTATAATCGAAAAAGAAGAGTCTGGTAGGCTTGATATTTTAGTGCCAGCCTTTAAAAATGATGTTCGGCGAGAAGCGGACATAGTTGAGGAAATTTTAAGAATTTATGGCTACAATAATATTGAACTCACTGATGAGCTTTCGTCAGCATATTTACCAAAAATAAATTTCAATCATTATTATTTTAAACAATTTGAAACTTCAAAACTTTTATCTGGAAATGGATTTCAAGAAATCATCTGCAACTCTTTAACAAATCTTTCAGAACTAAAAAATTATTTTGAGCCTTCGAATAATGTTACTGTACTAAATTCGAAAAGTGTGGATTTGGATACCCTACGGAGAAGCCTATTAATTTCAGGACTTGAAGCCATTTCCTTTAATATCAAGCATAAACATTCAAACCTTAAATTCTTTGAATTTGGTAAAGTTTATGAAAAGGTAAACTCTGATTTGAAGGAAGAAAGAATCTTAAGTTTAATGATTACTGGGAACATAAATGAAGAAAGTTGGTATTCAAAAAACAAGAACGCAGATTTATTTAAACTGCTTTCAATCATTAAAAAAATCCTAACGAAACATGGTATAGAATATACAATAATTAAAGTTGCTAATAGTCTTTTTCATTATTGTTTAGAATTAAGAGATAAAAGCAACAATGTATTAGGTATTGTTGGCTTAGTTACAGATGATCTCAACAATAAGTATGATATAAAAAAAGAAGTTTTTTATGCCGAGTTAAATTGGGATATAATCCTTTCACTCAAAGGTAAACTATCTGTATATAAAGAAATTGTAAAATTTCCTGAAGTTAGAAGAGACTTATCTTTAATCATAGATAAAAAAGTTACCTATGATGAGATTAAATGTTTGATTTTTGAAAAGTCCGATAAGCTAATTAAAGAACTAAATATTTTTGACATCTATGAAAGCGAATCATTAGGAATTGGCAAAAAGTCTTATTCTTTGTCAGTCATTCTTCAAAGCGATATGAAAACATTGACAGTAGAGGATATTGATAAAGTCATGAACAATCTTATTAATAAGCTCGAATTAAAACTTAATGCAACTATTAGAAAATAAAAGATTAAAACCATGAAAAATCAAATAGAATCATTACAAAAAGAGATAGATGATTTCCGAATAAACGATAATCAAACTCTCGAAAAATATAGAATAGAATTTCTAAGCAAAAATGGAAAAGTTCAAAAATTATTTGATGATTTTAAAAGTGTGTCTATTGATCAAAAAAGGGAAATTGGACAAAAACTCAATCTCTTAAAAACTGTTTCTGAAAATAAATATAATGAGTCGAAAGAAGCGATTATAAAAACCACATCAAATATAGGAATAGAAGTCCCTGACTTCTCTTTACCTGAAATTCCAAATGAAGATGGGACAATACATCCACTATCACAAGTTCTTGAAAAAATAATAAAAATATTTTCTGGTATCGGTTACGATTTGTCTGATGGTCCTGAAATTGAGGATGATTGGCATAATTTTACAGCCTTAAACTTCCCTCCCAACCACCCCGCACGAGAAATGCAGGATAGCTTTTTTATTAATAAAAATCCTGATATATTACTTAGAACTCACACATCAAATGCACAGGTTAGGATTATGGAATCAGGAAAAATGCCAATAAGAATTATCTCCCCTGGAAGAGTTTACAGGAATGAAGTTATTTCAGCAAGAGCACATTGCCTATTTCATCAGGTTGAAGGTCTATATATAAATAAAAATGTTAGCTTTAAAGAACTAAAAGATACCATTTATTACTTTGTAAAAGCTATGTTTGGAGATAATACAAAAGTTAGATTCAGACCATCATTTTTCCCATTTACTGAACCAAGTGCAGAAGTGGATATCTCATGTTTGATTTGTCATGGTAAGGGTTGTAATGTTTGTAAATATTCAGGTTGGGTTGAAATTATGGGTTGTGGCATGGTAGATACACAAGTTCTTGAAAATTGTAATATTAATCCAAATGAATTTTCAGGTTTTGCATTTGGCATGGGTTTAGAAAGGATAACAATGCTCCATTATCAAATTAAGGATTTAAGATTATTTTTTGAGAATGATGTCAGGTTTTTACGACAATTTCAAAATCAAAACATTTAGGTTAACTTAAATCTAATTTTTGGGATGCCAATAATAATTCAATATCCTTATATGGCATTTTGTATTGTTCACTAATATGTTTTTTTGTAATTATTCCTTTATACATATATATACCAAATCGCACTCCCTGATCAAACCATACAAATTCTGCCAAACCACCTGCTTTTCCAATATTTAATAATATTGGTGTTATCACATTACTAATAGCATAAGAGGCTGTATGTGCCACTCGTGAAGGTATATTTGGAACGCAATAATGAATTACTCCATATTTGATAAAAGTTGGGTCAGAATGATTTCTAATCTCTGAAGTTTCAAAACAACCACCGACATCAATATTCACATCAATAATTACAGAACCTGCTGACATTTGGCTAACCATTTCTTCGGAAACTATACATCTTGAAATTCCATTTTTCGGAGCCATTGCCCCAATTGCAACATCAGAATTTTTCAAAGACCTTGCTAAGGTATCTGGTGATAATATAGATGTAAATAATCTTGAACCAAGATGATTTTGTAATCTTCTTAATTTATATAGCGCACTATCAAATATTTCAACATTCGCACCAAGACCAATTGCAGTTCTTGCTGCAAATTCACCCACTGTTCCAGCACCAATAATTACTACATTAGAAGGTGGTATTCCAGTAATTCCTCCAAGCATTTCTCCCCTTCCATGCTTTACATTACTTAAATATTCAGCCGCTATTAGCATTGAGGTACTCCCTGCAATTTCACTCATAGATTGAATGATTGAATATATACCAATTTTATCTTTGATAAAATCAAAGGCAAGAGCATTAACTTTTTTTGAAGCTAAATTCAAAAAGAATTTTTCAGTTTGTGTTCCAAATTGAAGCATGGAAATAAGGCTATGATTAGCCTTTAAATATAAGATTTCGTTTTCTGTTGGAGGAGCTATTTTTAAAATAATATTTGCCTTGAAAATATCTTCTGTATTATAAACAATTTTTGCTCCAGCTTCACTGTATTCACCATCAGAAAAGTTCGATAACTTTCCGGCTCCAGATTCAAGAATAATTTCATGACCATTATTACATAATAAAGCAACTGCATTTGGAACTAAAGGAACTCTATTTTCTTGGAATGATGTTTCCTTTAGAATACCTATAAAAAGACTGTTTTTGTTCATCTTCAGTTAAGGTGGTAGTTCATTTTTTTAAAATAAACTTGGTTTAAAGGATTACTAAGTAATTATTCACAATCTCCATATAATCTACTATTAAATTTTTAAAATGACTTTATACTATAATATTTAATAAAAGTTCCTAAAGTTGATTTATTACTATTGTGTCCTTACTTTTTCCCAAAACCCCAAGTTTCCAAAACCCCCGTCATTCCTAAATTCCAAAACTATTTTCCCCATTCTCAACAGGAAACCAATGTTTATTTTCTAAATCGGTAACTATACCCGGTAATAAGAGTATAACATAATAAATTAATAATATTTAAAAAATTTATGTTATGAAAAAGAGTAAAGTAGAAAAGCTGGAGCTGACTAGCCCAAGAGTAAAATCAGCGTTCGGAGCCTCCTTCGGAATCTTCGGACAAATTATGACACTGGGTGTCGCGAATTACGTAACCAACCTTGCAGCCTTCACACTGAAGAACGCAATTTGGGTCCTGGCATGGGCAACACAAATGATGACTGATCTTGCAGCCGCCAATTTGATGCCGGACAAATCTTCAAGAGCAGGTGCTATTGCAGTAATCAAAACTACATTACGCACAAACACGAAAGCGTGTATTGTCGGCGCAAATGATTTGTATTCCCTTATCGAACAATCATTTCCCAAAAATCTTTGGGCAGCACAAAAAGAAGCCGCCGGCAGCGCACACTACGGAAAAGCTACCAAGAAAACCAGCGAATGTTCCACGATGATGAGTATGGGAGTAACCTACATCACCAGCAACCACGCAGCATTAATGACAGGTGGAATGTTAGCAGGTTTTCAGTTAAGCTTCACAGGTTTAGGCACAGCGTTCGACAATTCAAACACAGCCTATCAAAATGCAATCGAAGCAGCAGCCTTACTTACAGATGCAAAAGTAGCAGCCTACAATTCAATCTATGCAAGATACCAAGTAATGGCAAAAGTAGGTAAGAACATTTTCAGAAACAACAAAGCCGTTATTGAAGGAATCGTCTATGCACAAATCAAGAAGAAACTGAATCCTCCACATCAGGTTGTGCAACCCGTGAACATCCCGATTAATGGTTCCAAAACGATTCACAATGCAGTTCCATTAAGCACCATTACAGTAACAGGATTGTATGCAGTCCTAATCTGTAGCGGAAGTTCAGCTTGCAACATAGAAACCGCAACAGTAGTGAACCCCGGACACTCCATTCCAAACACCTTTGGTACAGAAGTAACTTTCACGAACGTAGATCTTCTACACCCAACGAAAGTAACTATCATAAGGTTAGTGAACAAGAACAAATAAAAGGTGCTGCTAAAATTTCGATAAGTCCCCGCTACCAATACAGTGGGGATTTTTTTTGCCCTCTCCTTTTTTTCTCCGTGTATCTCTGTACCACCTCTGTGCACCTCTGTGTAATTTTTTTCCTTTTTAATCAATGAATCTGTGGCTAAAAAAATCATATTTTGTCCCTGTTTTCAGCGTCATCTGCGTTCTTATTGTCCCATTCCCCAAAAAACAAAAGCCCCCCGATTTCTCGGAGGGCTTTAAAAATTATGGCAACGACATACTCTTCCAGCTTTCACACTAGTACCATCTGCGCTGACGGGCTTAACTTCTCTGTTCGGGATGGGAAGAGGTGGACACCGCCGCTATAATCACCATAAATATCTTTAATATGATTTATTAGATTTAAAATGATTTTAGAATGAATCCTACAATCATTTTAATCATACTAATCATAGTACGACATTTAGAGAAAGAAAATACAAAAGAAACAGAATTCATAGAACGATATAAAAGTTTACGGGTAATTAGTATTGCTCGGCTTTGACATCACTGTCTTTACACCTGCAACCTATCAACGTCGTAGTCTTCGACGACCCTTATAAAGAAGTCTCATCTTGAGGCAAGTTTCGCGCTTAGATGCTTTCAGCGCTTATCTTAACCGAACGTAGCTACCCAACGGTGCAGTTGGCACCACAATTGGTACACTAGAGGTTCGTCCGACTCGGTCCTCTCGTACTAGAGTCAGGCCCTCTCAAACTTCTAACGCCCACAACAGATAGGGACCGAACTGTCTCACGACGTTCTGAACCCAGCTCGCGTGCCACTTTAATCGGCGAACAGCCGAACCCTTGGGACCTTCTCCAGCCCCAGGATGTGACGAGCCGACATCGAGGTGCCAAACCTCCCCGTCGATGTGAGCTCTTGGGGGAGATCAGCCTGTTATCCCCGGCGTACCTTTTATCCTTTGAGCGATGGCCCTTCCATGCGGAACCACCGGATCACTATATCCGTCTTTCGACCCTGCTCGACTTGTTGGTCTCACAGTTAAGCACCCTTATGCTATTGCGCTCTACACACGGTTACCAAGCGTGTTGAGGGTACCTTTGAAAGCCTCCGATACTCTTTTGGAGGCGACCACCCCAGTCAAACTACCCACCAAACAATGTCCTCCGCATAACGGAGTTAGATTCCAAATAAATAAAGGGTGGTATTTCAACGTTGACTCCACCAGAGCTAGCGCCCCAGCTTCAAAGTCTCCCACCTATCCTACACATCATTTATCCAAAATCAATGTTAAGCTATAGTGAAGGTGCACGGGGTCTTTCCGTCCCGTTGCGGGTAATCGGCATCTTCACCGATACTACAATTTCACAGAGCTCATGGTTGAGACAGTATCCAGATCATTACACCATTCGTGCAGGTCGGAACTTACCCGACAAGGAATTTCGCTACCTTAGGACCGTTATAGTTACGGCCGCCGTTTACTGGGGCTTCAATTCAAAGCTTCGTATTACTACTAACCTCTCCTCTTAACCTTCCAGCACCGGGCAGGTGTCAGGCCTTATACTTCATCTTTCGATTTTGCAAAGCCATGTGTTTTTGTTAAACAGTTGCCTGGATCTTTTCACTGCGGCTCCGTTTGCACGGAGCGCTCTTTTTCCCGAAGTTACAGAGCCAATTTGCCGAGTTCCTTAACCATGATTCACTCTAGCACCTGAGGATGCTCTCCTCGACTACCTGTGTCGGTTTACGGTACGGGTGGCATCAACTTAAGTTTAGGGAATTTTCTTGGAAGTCTGATTAGGGTCATTATCAAGTTGCCCGAGGGCTCCTCGTACTATCACCTTCGACAAGCTCTGCGGATTTTCCTACAGAACCTATATCTACAGGCTTCAACGCACACATCCGTCAGTGCGCAGACCTTTCACTACTCCGTCCTCCCGTCACAATTGATGTCAGTACTGGAATATTAACCAGTTATCCATCGAGTTTTCCTTTCGGATACCCCTTAGGACCCGACTAACCCTGATACGATTAGCGTTGTTCAGGAAACCTTAGTCTTACGGTGTGCGGGTTTCTCGCCCGCATTATCGTTACTTATGCCTACATTTGCTTTTCTAAACGCTCCAGCAAACCTTACGATTCACCTTCTGTGCGTTTAGAATGCTCCCCTACCACTGATATTACTATCAATCCATAGCTTCGGTAATATGCTTAATGCCCGTTTATTATCCACGCCCTATCGCTCGACTAGTGAGCTGTTACGCACTCTTTAAATGAATGGCTGCTTCCAAGCCAACATCCTAGCTGTCAAAGCAATTGGACCACGTTAGATCAACTTAGCATATATTTAGGGACCTTAGCTGATGGTCTGGGTTCTTTCCCTTTCGTCCACGGACCTTAGCACCCATGGGCTCACTCCCGAGTATATGTCAATAGCATTCGGAGTTTATCTGGGTTTGGTAGGCGGTGAAGCCCCCTAGCCCAATTAGTAGCTCTACCTCTATGACACTCAACCTCGAGGCTGTTCCTAAAAACATTTCGGGGAGTACGAGCTATTTCTCAGTTTGATTAGCCTTTCACCCCTACCCACAACTCATCCAAAAACTTTTCAACGTTTACTGGTTCGGTCCTCCACCCCGTGTTATCGGGGCTTCAACCTGGTCATGGGTAGATCACAAAGTTTCGCGTCTACCCCCTCTGACTATACGCCCTATTCAGACTTGCTTTCGCTTCGGCTCCGGACCTTAAATCCTTAACCTTGCCAGAGAGGAGTAACTCGTAGGCTCATTATGCAAAAGGCACGCAGTCACTCTGTACAAGTACAAAGCTCCTACCGCTTGTAAGCGCATGGTTTCAGGTTCTATTTCACTCCGCTGTTCGCGGTTCTTTTCACCTTTCCCTCACGGTACTAGTTCACTATCGGTCTCTCAGGAGTATTTAGCCTTACCGGATGGTGCCGGCAGATTCCCACAAGGCGTCTCCGACCTCGTGGTACTCAGGATACTGCTATCAAATAAAAACTTACGTTTACGGGATTATCACCCTCTATGATGCTACTTTCCAGAAGCTTCAACTTCATTTTTATTCTCATGTTACAGTCCTACAACCCCTGCATTGCCTTAACAACACAGGTTTGGGCTGTTTCCCGTTCGCTCGCCACTACTTAGGAAATCATTAAATTATTTTCTTTTCCACCAGGTACTTAGATGTTTCAGTTCTCTGGGTTAGCTTCCCGCAGGATGTCTAAACTTCAATTAGACGGGTTTCCCCATTCAGAAATCTCCGGATCAAATCGTATTTGCCAATCCCCGGAGCTTATCGCAGCTTGTCACGTCTTTCATCGCCTCTGAGAGCCAAGGCATTCACCATGCGCCCTTAATTACTTTCTATATCAAATATTCTTATGAATTTTGATCTTTGTATTTTCTTTCAATATGTCAAAGAACCTTAGTTTAACTGTACATTTACAGCAAACTTTGTGGAGAATAACGGATTCGAACCGTTGACCCTCTGCGTGCAAGGCAGATGCTCTAGCCAGCTGAGCTAATTCCCCCTTAACGAATTTTAGTAGTCCCGAGCAGACTTGAACTGCTGACCCCTACATTATCAGTGTAGTGCTCTAACCAAACTGAGCTACGGGACTGTTAGATTTACGATTTTAGATTTACGATTTACAAATTTGATTAAATCAAACAGTACTTCGAACATCGTAAGTCTTATTTTCCTTCCCTCAGATGGCAGAACCACCATTAAGCTCGTTATGGGTAATATTTCAAATTAGTATTTGAAGATTGGAGGAAGCAACAAGAAATAATGTTGTGAAAACAACGATTACTACAACAAAATCACTCTAGAAAGGAGATATTCCAGCCACACCTTCCGGTACGGCTACCTTGTTACGACTTAGCGCCAGTTATCGATTTTACCCTAGGCGACTCCTTGCGGTTATCGACTTTAGGTACCCTCAACTTCCATCGCTTGACGGGCGGTGTGTACAAGGCCCGGGAACGTATTCACCGGATCATTGCTGATATCCGATTACTAGCGAATCCAACTTCATGAAGTCGAGTTGCAGACTTCAATCCGAACTGAGACCGGCTTTGGAGATTAGCATCATGTCACCATGTAGCTGCCCATTGTGCCGGCCATTGTAGCACGTGTGTAGCCCTGGACGTAAGGGCCGTGATGACTTGACGTCATCCCCACCTTCCTCCACGCTTACGCGGGCAGTCTTATTAGAGTCCCCGGCATTACCCGCTGGCAACTAATAATAGGGGTTGCGCTCGTTAGGGGACTTAACCCAACACCTCACGGCACGAGCTGACGACAGCCATGCAGCACCTAGTTTTGTGCTCCGAAGAGAATTCACCTTTCAGCGAACGTCACTAACTTTCAAGCCCAGGTAAGGTTCCTCGCGTATCATCGAATTAAACCACATGCTCCTCCGCTTGTGCGGGCCCCCGTCAATTCCTTTGAGTTTCAATCTTGCGACCGTACTCCCCAGGTGGAATACTTAATGCTTTCGCTTAGACGCGTACTGTATATCGCACACATCGAGTATTCATCGTTTAGGGTGTGGACTACCAGGGTATCTAATCCTGTTTGCTACCCACACTTTCGTGCCTCAGCGTCAGTTATAGTTTAGCGAGCTGCCTTCGCAATCGGTGTTCTGTGTCATATCTAAGCATTTCACCGCTACATGACACATTCCGCCCACCTCAACTATACTCAAGACTAGCAGTATCAATGGCAGTTCCGCAGTTAAGCTGCGGGCTTTCACCACTGACTTACAAGTCCGCCTACGCACCCTTTAAACCCAATAAATCCGGATAACGCTTGGATCCTCCGTATTACCGCGGCTGCTGGCACGGAGTTAGCCGATCCTTATTCTTACAGTACCGTCAACCCTCCACACGTGGAGGGGTTTCTTCCCGTATAAAAGCAGTTTACGACCCATAGAGCCTTCATCCTGCACGCGGCATGGCTGGTTCAGGCTTGCGCCCATTGACCAATATTCCTTACTGCTGCCTCCCGTAGGAGTCTGGTCCGTGTCTCAGTACCAGTGTGGGGGATCATCCTCTCAGACCCCCTAGACATCGTAGCCTTGGTGAGCCGTTACCTCACCAACTAGCTAATGTCGCGCATGCCTATCTTTAACCGCCGGAGCTTTAATTCTCAAATGATGCCATCCAAGAATGTTATGCGGTATTAATTTCGATTTCTCGAAGCTATTCCGCAGTTAAAGGTAAGTTGCATACGTGTAACGCACCCGTGCGCCGGTCGTCAGCAGTATTGCTACCCTGTTACCCCTCGACTTGCATGTATTAGGCCTGCCGCTAGCGTTAATCCTGAGCCAGGATCAAACTCTTCATTGTAAATTATTTTAAATTGTCTCAGATTTTGTTTCTCAAATTCGAATTAACGAAATTTGGCTTGTTGCTTCCTATCAATACTTCAAAGAACTTTATGTTTTGATTGACCTCGTTAGATCAACTTTTTCTTTTTGGGGCGGCAAAGTTATAAAAACTTTCGGACATCCCAAACATTTTTAATTTTATTTTTTAAAGATTAGATTTTTCGCTCTTTTTTGAAGACTTAAAAACCTCTCTTTTTTGCTCCTTCTCAGGAAGACCCTTTTCGTTTTGGGGGCGCAAAAATATAAAAATAGATTTACCTGACCAAACTTTTTTGATATTTATTTTCATATTTCCTTTAACGTACTGATTATGACTATTATAAACTTTCATTAATTTTTTGTTGTGTTATGATATTTTTAAATTTTTAACCTCGGATGCATAAAAAATGAGAGAAACTAAATGATCAAAGGATGTATAAAAAATCTTATAGAAGAATGGTGTCTTTTTTTCTCCATTACAAAAATAACTCCTAATCCATTAGAAATAGGTACTGAAATGGATTATCTGAAATTAGAATACATATTCCCTTTAATCTGATAGCTCATCATCAAGTCCATCCTTTACCTAACACCTCATTCCTGATGCTTCGCTATTAGAGCATTGTTATTTTCTATAGCAATTTTAGAAATCACCATAGCCATTCTATATTTCAGAACCCATACCCAAATAAGAATATTCAATTAATAATATATCTGATTTGAAGTTGATAGAAGCAGCCTTAAGCAAAGAATATCTTTTCATGTTGGAGGTTTCAAATCTAAAGATATTGCAATCCTCAATTATTATTAATCACCATCTTTCCTTTATCAATAACCCCTTTATCAGTTCTTATCTTCCAGAAATAAATTCCATTGTTCAAATCCAGATTAAGTGTCTCTTTTCCTTCAATGTTGCTAATAGTATAGGAATAAAGTATTCTTCCAAGCATATCGGTAATAATAAAATCAGCATTTGTATTTTGTGGGATATTATAGATTAAAGTAGAGGTGCCATTGTTTGGATTTGGATAAAGGGATATTCCATTATTGACATTTAATTCTTCGATTCCATTAAATAGAACACATACTGTATCCGATACATTGGTGCATCCGTTTGAATCTGTTACCATAACGGAATAGCAACCTGTTGATGGAGCTAAAAAATAATAATCAGTAGCTCCGGTCATTGGAGAATTATTCAATAACCATTGATTTCCGAAGGCGGTACTTGATACAAGCAAATTACCATTAAAAGTTATGATAGGAACGGGAGGAAGGGAATGTACCAAGACAGTTGTATTAGTAGAAGTGCCTACGCAGTTGTTTATATCTGTAAGAATTACTGAATAATTCCCTGAAGTATCTGCTGTGATGGTTTGTGTGGTATCTCCATTGTTCCAAAGATAGTGAACTCCAACATCAGATGAAAGATGAACACTGTCTCCCTGGCAAAATACCAAACTTCCATCTGCAGTTATAACTGGGACAGGAAGCGGATGAACAATAAGCACCGTGACTATGGTACTGTCGCAATTATGTGAGGAAATCAGATGACTTGTATCCAAAGTATCGTTCATGGAAGTGACCCCATCAGGGAAAGTAAAAGTATCTCCCTGGCAGATAGATGCCGAAACATATTGCTGGTAGGTTGGAAATACAATCAGGGTCGTGATGATGTTGCTATCACAGTAATGGATGGTCGAAAAATGGCTGGTATGAATACTATCCACCATTGAAGTTCCGCCATCGGGAAATGTAAAAGTATCACCATGGCAAATAGAAGCTGAATAATTGAAATTATAAGCAGGATGAACAATAAGGGCTGTAATATAATTGCTGTCGCACATATTTATTGTACTGAAATGACTTGTCTGAATAGTATCTGTAGCTGCTGTAATTATTGATCCATCGGGAAAAGTATAACTATTCCCCTGACATATAGTATCGGTAATAGGATAATAATAAGTTGGATTAACGGTAACTGACATGCTTGCAGTAGAAGTTGCCAGGCATCCATTGAAGTTGATACTAACAGAATAAGTCCCGGAAGTGAGAACCTTGATGCTGCGGCTGGTTCCGCCATTACTCCAGGAATAGTAGGTGGCAGTATCGCAGGTAAGAATTACAGAGTCGCCTTGACAGAAAGTCGTGGGACCACCTGCCGCGATTACAGGATTTAATAAAGCATTGCAGGGTGTATATTCCCAGAGATCTTTTCGACCATAACCATCATACCCCATGGCAATATATCCTTTATCGCCAATCGAAAAACCAACATCTTGCTCTCTGACCTCTGTCCCGACATTGGCCTTTTGTGTCCAGACATTTGTTGCTTGATCCCATTCATAAAAATCATTAATATCATTATAATTCTGAAGAAGACCAGTACCTATATATCCTTTATTCCCAATAGAAAAGCCCGTTGCAAGATTTCTTATGCCAGGAGGGAAATTAGCTTTTTGAGTCCATGAGTTGGCTGTCTGATCCCATTCCCAGAAATCGCCCCACCAATTTCCATTGGATCCTGTTCCAACATAGCCCTTGGTACCTATTGCAAAACCTACCGCGCAATATCTTTGTGAACCGCCAAAGTTTGCCAGTTGAGTCCAGATATTGGTTGCCTGATCCCATTCCCAAAAGTCGTTGTAATAAAGACCTGTCGAGATGCTGTATCCTGTCCCTGCATAGCCCTTGGTGCCCATCGAAAAGGCAATACCATTCTGATCGCCACCACCGGGATAATTCGCTTTTTGTGTCCAGGTATTGGTTGCCTGATCCCATTCCCAAAGATGTTTGTCAAAACCTGTGGCGAGATAGCCTTTTGTTCCAATGGAAAATCCTACTGCATTCATTCGGGCAGCATCGGGCAGGCTGGCAATTTGAGTCCAGGTATCTGTGGCTTGATCCCATTCCCAAAAATCACTGTGAAATGCAAGATTTTCATCTCTGCCTGTGCCGATATAAGCTTTGGTGCCGATAGTGAAGCACATTGCTTCATACCTGAATCCACCAGCCATATCAGCTTTCTGGACCCATGAATTCTGTGCGTTTATAATCTGTGCGAAAGAAAGAATCAGTACTATCGTTTGTAAGTTTTTTATCATTGAATATTTTATTTTGATTTATTATTCTAAAATCATCTTCCCGATACTCAAGATTTCTTTATTCTCATCCATGACTTTATAGAAATACATGCCGCTTGAGAGTTGTTCTCGGTTAATCGTTATTTGTTTATTCGTCCCTACTGGTATGCTTCTGACTTCCTGTCCAAGGAGGTTGTAGATGAATAAGGAGGGGTTATTATAGGTGCCTTGAAGGGTGAGGGTTGTAGTGGTGGTGAAGGGATTGGGAATAAGAGAAATAGTATTCTCCTTATTATTAATTATTGAAACAGAGGTGGAATTAGAGTTACATGGTGAAATATAATTAGGTACCGAGAATGGAACTGGACCTACATTATTACATTCAGTAGAATAAAAAGGAGTGAAGATAGCAATGGGGAGCATATTGTTAAAATAGTAGTCGGGAATCTTTGCGTGAATGGAAGTAGTATCGGTAGTACACCAATAATTATTCTGCACATTTAAAATAGTTGAATTAGGGAATAATTGGAAATCATAAGAGACATTATTACAAAATGTATTACAAACAAACGAACCAGTTGAATAACCAGCATAATCAACAACCCCCAATGTGTCGTATTCAAATCTATTATTACTAAGAACGCAATTGGTTTCCCATAAAAATCCAAGTTGGTTATACATCAATTCACAATTTGCCATTGAAGTAATTCCACCAACGGCTATATGATTCGAATCAATAATACAATTATTTATGTTTACAGTTAATCCTTCAACTCCTCCTATACTATTATAATTTATGATTGAATTTGTAACTGTGGCTCCACCAGATGTACCAGCAATTCCTGATCTATTACATTCAATTAAGCAGTTTTGAATTGACGAATTGTGCATTTGATTAATGCCGTTGCTATCATTTACTATCACACAAAAAGTTAGCGTTGAGTTTGATAAATTATCCAAACCATTGAGAATATTATTACTAAATATGCAAGTATCAATAGAACAACTGAAGGCATTTATGCCTGTTTGATTTGAATTAAAAATGGAATTTTTTAAACTCAATGTGCCTGATTGTTGTGCTATTAGTGCTATATTGCCGTAATAAAAATTACAATAATTAAAAACTGAATTAGTTGATCCGTTCAAATTAATAGAATTCCAAAATCCTGGAATAGGAGAAACTGTATCCGCTGTAAATGTTACAGAATCAGTTTCAGTACCTATTGCATTTATAGTAGATTGTCTAATTTCTAAACCACATAGATGCTTAAATTTTACAGTAACTCCAGGTTGAATAGTAAGAGTTATTCCTGGAAAAACAACAACTGAATCTAGGATTATATAAGGACTTCCAATGGCTGTCCACGTGGTGTTTGAATAAATACCACCTGATACATTTGTCTGCCCCATTGCGCTCAACCCGATCATCATTACAATCATCACCAATTTCATTCCTGTCATATCAAATAGTTTTAAATTATTAAGCAGCAAAAGTAGAAAAGATTTAGATAAATAGATTTCTCCGATTCTTTTCTTAGTTTTGCCGCCGATGATTCAAAGGGAGTTAGAGACTTGCAAAATGTTGTAATGTTTCTTTCCAACAGCCTTCCAAAAATAAATTGTCCAGGGGTCGGGATTACAAATCCTAACCGGCGGAGTGGGAGGCTAAAAATTCTAAAGCTAAGAGAAAAGGTTCTTTAAAAGTCTGTAAGTGTTATTAAAATAGAGGGGTTTAGGCTTGATTTAGCTTGAAATCCTGAAAAACAAGTGGCTCCCCAAGGTTGAGGCGTCATTATCCAAGGATGGGGAATCATTCGCCAAGGCTTGGGAATCGCTATCCAAGGGTGGGGAATCGTTTGCCAAGGTTAGAAAATCATTCCCCAAAGTTGGGGAGTCGTTGCCCAAGGTTGGGGAGTCGTTGCCCAAGGTTGGGGAGTCATTCCCCAAGGCTGGGGAGCAGCTATCCAAGATTGGGGAATCGTTTACCAAGGCTGGAGAGTCGTTGTCCAAGGTTGGGGAATGACTTGTTTTTGTGGAATCGGACATCTTATATTAATAACATGAGCAGGAAAATCGGATGAAATAATAAATTAAATTTAAAAATAGTTCAATAACAAGAGTATGGAAAAGCGAAGAGAAATTACTAAAGCATGAGAAAAGCTAACAAGCTAAAGGTACACGATTCTGACGAGCATATCGCCGAGGAATTGAACACTGCAGGTCCGCTGCTGGCTGGTGATGGCAATGTTGATGTTGCCGCTTTGGGTGCGCTGGTGGTAAGTGCCGATGCTGCTTATGTAGCCTCGAGAACTGCCGACAATGCTGCCCAGGTTGCTGCTGAAACTGCTACGGACACCAAAAATTCCAAGAAATCACTTGGAATCACGGCGTACAATAATGCGGTGGATGAGGTAAACAAGGTCTATCCTAATGATCCCGACAAAGTTACTGCGTTGGGGTTGAATGCGTCCAAAGAAAGGACGAATAAAGGGAATTGCCCTAAGATTACCGGCGGAAAAGCAGAGCAGTGGATTCATGATGGTTTTGCGCAACTTTCGTGGGATTCTTTAGGCGTTCTGGCGGATTATTACACGCTCGAAGAAGCTACCGGAGATCCGGCAGTTGAAACGAACTGGTATGCAGCGAATCCTCCTGATTCCAAAGAAGCCAAGAAAGTAATCGTGAAGCCAAAGACTTTGAATGTGCCAACTAATTGGAGAGTTACAGGCCACAACACTGCCGGTGTTGGGGTAGCTCCATCCGATGCATTCGGAGGCGATCCGATTCATTAGTCGGACAAAAAAACAGAAAAAAGCTTAGCCCTTCGATTCACCATCGAAGGGCTTTCTGTTTGTTATCAGATAGGGAATATTTTCCAAACAAGCAGCAATAGGAACGCGTATGACGCAGAAAAATAGGTCTAATCTATTTTTCTGCGTCATACGCGTTCCTGTTTTCCCAAGAACTCTATTTTATGATCACCACTTTTCCTTTTTCAATGACGCTTTCATAAATAGCAGAGCCATCATTCGAAACTATTTCCCAGAAATAAATGCCATTGCTTAGTGGAAACGTGATGGTTTCTTCTCTTTTGGAATCCTTGAAACTTTTGGAATAAAGCAATCTTCCGAATGCATCATTTATTCGAAGATCGTAATTCGCAGTACCTGATTGACGAAGGATAAAAGTTCCATTATTGGGATTGGGGTATAGCAGGGGTATAGAATTTTGAGTTTCTATTTCATTGATTCCATTCCGAATTACTGTTACACAAACGGTATCTGAAACGCCTTTGCATCCATTGGAATCTGTTACCATCAATGAATAACATCCGATGAAAGGTGCATTATAAAAAAAGTTGGTGGCACCTGCAATGGCAGTATCATTCAGCAGCCATTGATTATTGACAGGGGAGCTTGAAACCAACAAACTTCCATTATGAATAATAGTCGGCACAATCGGAGTATCAACCACCACAATTGTAGCAGCAGAAGCATTGCTGCATCCGTTGGTATCTGTAATAGTCACCTGGAAATTGCCTGAAGTATCCGTATAAATCACTTGAGTGGAAGCTCCCGTATTCCAAAGATAGCTTGAACAATTGCTTGAGGATAAAGCGATGCTGTCTCCTAGACAAATAATTACAGAACCGCCAGGAGTGATGATGGGAATGGGCAAGGCATTGACTGTAAGGATTGTAATAATTGTACTGTCGCAGGCATGAATCGTAGTAAGATGACTAGTCTGGATGGTATCATGAAGGGCAGTATAATCAGAGCCATTTGGGAAGGTAAAGATGCTGCCATGACAGATGGATGCGGCAACATTTTGATTGTAAACCGGATGGACAGTGAGGGAGGTAATGATAGTACTGTCACAGAATTTTGTGGTCATCAAATGACTGGTTTGAATGGTATCCGAAATTGCCGTAATCGAAGTGCTGTCAGGGAACGTATAGACATGCCCATAGCAGATGGAAGTTGCGATATTTTGTGAATAAACCGGATTAACAGTGAGCACCGTGACGATGGTACTGTCACAGGTATTTGTCGCAATCAAATGACTTGAATGAATCATTGAAACCGTGCCAATAGTGCTATCTGCGAATAGGAAAGTATCTCCCTGGCAAATGCTTATTGTATCATGAAAAGAAGTTTGAATAAAGTCAATGGTTATTGTTGAAGATGCCGTGCATCCGCCTGTTCCAGGTATGATCACAGAATAAACTCCTGAAGAATTTACAGTTATACTTTGATTGGTGCTGCCGGTATTCCAATGGAAGGAAGCAGCAGTATCTGATGTCAGAGTAACAGGATTCCCCTGGCAGAAAATGGTTGTCGAGGGGGTAATGACGGGAGGAGTAACATAGCACATCTTTAATTTCGCAATAAACACATCATCAAATCCTGCATAAGCATTGACAAGATTGGTAACGCCAAATAGAATGGAGTCACTTTCAAATAAACCCGTCAAATAAAGATTTCCGAATGCATCTGCGGTAATGCAAGATGCAAAATCATAATTTGTTCCTCCTGCGCTAATTGCCCAAAGAGGATTTCCATTCGGATCAATTTTAACAACAAAAATATCTGCCGAATCAGTGCTGTTTTGAGATGTATTCGTTAAAACAATATTGCCAAAGGATATTGAATCACTATCGAAAAATCCTGTGACATAACTATTGCCCGCGGTGTCAGTAATTATTGACCAGGGTTCATCATCTTTAAGCCCACCGGATGATAAAGCCCAGATTGCATTACCATCAGCATCATATTTGGCAATGAAAATATCAGGATAAATTGTAGTGCCTGATTTTATTAAAGTATCAGGTCCGAGCACTACCGTATCACTGCCAAATTCTCCCGCTACATAAATATAGCCATGTGCATCACTTGAAATGGATTGTATTCCTGCACTGCGTGTTCCACCTGCATTTCTCGCCCATATCAAATTACCATTTTCATCATATTTGGTAATAAATAGATTAAAAATACCTTCATTAATCAATGTATCTCCATCGAAGATGAGAGAGGTAGATTGAAACGATCCGGCATCATAAATATATCCTGCAATATCTATCGTAACCGCAATTGTTTGGTCAAATTCACCTGTACCTGTTGCGGTTTTTGCCCACAACACGTTTCCGCTTGAATCATATTTTACAAGAAAGGGACTGTAAGCCCCGGTATTTGGAAGAACAATGGTATCAAAAGTGATATTGGGATAAGAAAAACTTCCCCCGACATAAATATTTCCAAAAGCGTCAGTTACGGCAGAAGAGGGACCATCTATATTTGCACCTCCTGCCCCCTTCGCCCAGAGCACATTACCATTAACATCAAATTTGGCAATAAAAACATCAGAACCTCCGGCATTCGTTAACGTATAGGCACCAAACGTGATGCTATAGTTTTCATATTCCCCCACCATGTATAGATTTCCAGTAATATCAAATGTCAGAAATCGTGCACCATCATTACCATCTGTTCCAAAACTTTTTGCCCAAACGACATTTCCCAATGTATCATATTTGACCAGGAAAATATCTGTATTTCCCTGGCTGGGCAATGAAAAGGAACCAAAAGTAATAGTGTAATGAAAAGAACCTGCAACATAGATATTTCCTGAAACATCTGTTGCAATCGCATTTCCCACATCGGAGTTGGTATCACCTGCCCTCGCTGCCCAAACCCATTCAGGAACTTGAGCTTTCGTAGTCGAATAAAATAATGTGAACTGAATAATCAATCCGAATATCGGGAGAAGGTAATTTTTTTTCATGCTAAAATTTAATATTTTACAATTGTACTTTACACATAGACATCACATACCAAGAATTTCAAACGTGCAATTCACTTCCACCATTCTGTTTTTAATCTCATTTCAAGCGACAAAACTATATAAATAATAGCAAATGAGATTATCTATAGGGTTTTTGTGTTCCGTGATTCACCCTATTAATAAAGCCACAGGAGACATTAACCTCCTCTTAATTGATAATCCAAGGAGGTCAATTGATATTAGAAGAAGGTTAATTTATATTATAAGGAGGTTAATTGATAATGCGAGGAGGTTAATTGATATTATAAGGAGGCTAATTGATAATGTGAGAAGGTTAATTGATAATGTGAGAAGGTTAATTGATAATGTGTGAAGGTTAATTGATATTGGGAGGGGAATAATCTCTATTGGGAACTTTTAACATCAAATGGGCAAAGTTTTTCTGGAATAAAACAAGGGATGGGATTTGGAAGCGGGTTGTTATTTGGAATATTTGGAAGTTTTTGAAAGGATGAAAAAAAGAATGACAATCCTAAAGGGTATTGCCCGCTTCCTCCTCCACAATATCCTTTTCAATCCTCAAATTACTTATGATAAATTCAGCACGTTCGGGAGTATTCTTCCCCATGTAATAACTCAACAATTGCTGGATAGCAACTTCCTTCAAGAGCACCGGTTCGAGGCGAATATGTTTCCCAATAAAGGCTCCGAATTCATCAGGTGAAATCTCTCCCAAGCCTTTGAAACGGGTAATCTCTGGCTTCGAGCCTAATTTATTTACCGCAATTTGCTTCTCGGTTTCGCTGTAGCAATAGATGGTTTCTTTCTTATTCCTTACCCTGAATAACGGCGTTTGAAGAATATAAAGATGCCCGTTCTTCACCAAATCAGGGAAGAAATGCAAGAAGAAAGTTATCAGCAAAAGACGGATATGCATACCATCCACATCGGCATCGGTAGCCAATACAATGCGGCTATAGCGCAAGTTCTCCAAGTCATCTTCAATATCTAATGCCGATTGAAGAAGATTAAATTCTTCATTCTCATAAACCACTTTCTTGGTCATTCCATAGCAATTCAAAGGCTTCCCTTTCAAACTGAATACCGCCTGTGTATTGACATCTCTCGCCTTGGTAATAGATCCGCTCGCAGAATCTCCTTCAGTAATAAAGAGAGTAGATTCCAAACGAAACTCATGTTTAGAATTCAGATGCACTCTGCAATCGCGAAGTTTCTTATTGTGAAGATTAGCCTTCTTAGCACGTTCATTTGCGAGCTTCTTAATACCAGCAATTTCTTTACGCTCCCGTTCCGATTGAAGAATTTTCTTCAGCCATCTATCAGCGGTTTCAGGGTTCTTATGAAGATATTTATCCAATTCATTCTTCACAAAATCCACAATCCAAGTCCTCAAAACAGGACCTTCCGGGGATACCATTGATGACCCCAATTTAGTCTTCGTCTGCGATTCAAAAACAGGCTCCTGAACCCGCACACTTATCGCAGCCACAACCGAAGTCCGAATATCACTCGCATCAAAATCTTTCTTATAAAATTCCCGTGCCGCCTTCACGATACCTTCTCTGAAAGCCGCCTGATGCGTGCCTCCCTGCGTGGTATGCTGCCCGTTCACGAAAGAAAAATATTCCTCCCCATACTGATTAGTATACGTGATGGCAACCTCAATATCATTCCCCTTCAAATGAATGATCGGATACAACGCCTCATCATTCAAATTCTTATTCAACAAATCCAACAAACCATTCTGCGAAAAGTATTTCGTCCCATTAAAATGAATGTTCAAACCGATGTTCAGATAAGCATAATTCCAAATCATCTCCTCGATATATTCATTCTTAAAATCATACCCTCCAAAGATCTCCTCATCAGGCAAAAAAGTAATGTCCGTCCCGTTCCTTTCCTTGCTCGCAGCCTCCCGATGATCCTTCAAAATCACACCCTTCTGAAACTCCACCAACTTCGTCCTCCCATCCCTGTTAGACTGCACCTTGAAGTAAGAAGAAAGCGCATTCACAGCCTTACTCCCGACCCCATTCAAGCCCACAGATTTCTGAAAAGCCTGCGAATCATACTTGCCACCAGTATTGATTTTCGAAACACAATCCACCACCTTTCCCAGCGGAATCCCACGACCAAAATCCCTCACCTCCACCATCTTATCCTTCACCGAAATCTCGATACTTTTCCCATACCCCATCACATACTCATCAATACAATTATCCACGATCTCCTTGAGCAGCACATAGATCCCATCATCCTGCGCCGACCCATCGCCCAGCTTCCCGATATACATCCCCGGACGCAGCCGGATATGCTGCTTCCAGTCAAGGGATTTTATGCTATCATCATTATAAATTGCTTCAGCCATATTCTATATTATTTGTGGCTGCAAAGATACTAATCCTATTAGTTTTATTGAAACGATTTTAGAAAGAATTAGAATGAATATTCATAGCTGCTATATATCTTTTAGAGAATTCCATTAGAGTTGAATCAGGGGAATAGGCGAAGAGGTGTGGTGAATTTATCGAAGGTCTTTTGATTTTACCATAAAGCAGCCCCATTTTTTTTCTATTTTTGCAGCCACAAAATTAAATTCCAAATTAAATAATGAATATTTTAGTAACAGGTGGAATGGGGTATATTGGCTCGCATACTGTTGTAGAACTGATGAATGCCGGACACACCGTTGCTATTCTTGATGATCTGTCTAATTCAAAAGCTGAAGTGTTGGATGCTATTATTAAGATTAACGGCAAACGACCATATTTCGAAAAATTGAACATACGCAATCAAAATAAATTGTTCGCTTTTATTGAAGATAAAAAGTTTGATGCCATTATTCATTTTGCAGCTTCTATTTTGGTAGATGAATCAGTAGAAAAACCCTTGGATTATTATTATAATAATCTGGTAAGCCTCATTAATGTTTTACAAATATCAAGAAAATTAGGGATAACAAATTTTGTTTTTTCTTCCTCTTGTTCGGTCTATGGTGAACCGGATGTTTTGCCTGTAACAGAAAATTCTCCTATCAAGAAAGCTGAGAGCCCTTATGCAAATACCAAGCAAATCGGTGAACAGATGATTCTGGATGCTGTAAATTCTTTTCCACATCAGGTACCAGTAGAAGGAAAGGAATTAAAAAAACAACTCAATGCGATCTCATTAAGATATTTTAATCCGATAGGTGCACATGAATCTGCCCTTATCGGTGAAGAGCCTCATGGTAAACCAAGTCATCTGATATCGGTTATAACAAGAACAGTTTTCAGTAAAGAAGGTTTCGTCAAGGTTTTTGGGAATGATTATAACACCCCTGATGGTACTTGTATACGCGATTTTATTCATGTTACTGATGTCGCCAAAGCACATGTCAAAGCTGTCGAAAGATTGTTGAATAAGATGAACAAAAATCATTTCGAGGTTTTTAATATAGGTACCGGCAAAGGGCAATCTGTCCTGGAAGCTATTCAGACTTTTGAGAAAGTTACCGGTACTAAATGTCCTTATGAAATCGTTCCGAGACGAGCAGGTGATATAGAGAAAGTTTATGCAGATACAAGTTTGGCTAATGAAGAATTAGGTTGGAAGGCAGAAAAGAGTTTTGATGAAGCAATCTTATCGGCTTGGAACTGGGAACTTCAATTAGGAAAAGGAATTAGAAATTATTAATTATGGAGTATAAAAAGAAAATATTAATTACCGGAGGAGCGGGTTTCATCGGGTCTCATGTTGTGAAAAGATTCGTTAAGAACTATCCCGAATATCAAATCTTTAATCTTGACAAACTGACTTATGCAGGTAATCTTGAAAACCTTCGTGAGATAGAAAATGAATCGAATTATACCTTCCTCAAAGGCGATATTGTGGAAACTGAATTCATCAATAAAATCTTTGAACACCATCAATTTAATGGAGTCATTCATCTTGCTGCAGAGTCCCATGTCGACAGGTCTATTGCTAATCCTTTGGAATTTATTATTACGAATATAGTTGGCACTACTACCCTGCTCAATGCCGCAAAGAATACCTGGAAAGATAATTCCAACGATAATCTCTTTTATCATATTTCAACAGATGAAGTTTACGGTTCTTTGGGTAAGGAGGGATTCTTTACAGAAGAGACTGCTTATGATCCAAGAAGTCCATATTCAGCCTCTAAGGCAAGTTCGGATCATTTGGTGAGAGCTTATTTTCATACTTACAAATTACCTGTTGTTATCTCAAATTGTTCTAATAATTATGGCTCCTATCATTTCCCGGAGAAGTTGATTCCATTGACGATTAATAACATTAAGAACAATAAGCCTATCCCCGTTTATGGCAAGGGTGAGAATGTGAGGGATTGGTTATTTGTAGAAGATCATGCAAGAGCTATTGATGTTATTTTTCATAAGGGTAGGATAGGGGAAACCTATAATATTGGGGGTAATAATGAATGGACAAATATTGATTTAGTCAATCTTCTTTGCAAAATAATGGATGTAAAATTGTACCGTGAGGCAGGTACTTCAGCTAAGTTAATCACTTTCGTAAAAGACCGTGCAGGACATGATTTGCGATATGCCATTGATTCTTCCAAACTTCAAAATGAATTAGGATGGAAACCATCTTTGCAATTTGAAGAAGGTTTGGAAAAGACCGTGGATTGGTATCTTGCCAATGAAGAATGGTTGAATCATGTAACTTCCGGAGCCTATCAAAACTATTATGAAACACAATATCACAAGAGATAAATATTTATTAAATCGTTAATCATTAATCCAAAAACGTAAATGTATAATACTCCCTTCCACACCAAAGATTTATGTAATTATTCCTTTCTTGTCACTGGAGGATCGGGATTTATTGGTTCCAATCTTGTTGAGTATTTATTGAAATATAAAGCAAAGAAAGTTAGGGTTCTTGATGACTTATCTAATGGACATTACAAAAACCTGTTTCCTTTTAAAAACAATCTCTCTTTTGAATTTATTAAAGACACAATTGCCAACCCTGACGTTTGCATGAATGCATGCAAGGGTATGGATTATGTCTTTCATGAAGCTGCATTAGGCTCTGTGCCAAGGTCTTTGAAAACTCCTTTAAAAACACATGAAGCTAATGCTACAGGCTTCCTTAATATGCTTGATGCGGCAAGGAATAATAACATCAAACGATTTGTCTATGCCAGCTCCTCTTCAGTTTATGGAGATGATCAAAATATGCCTAAGATTGAAACAAAAATCGGTAATCCTTTGTCGCCTTATGCCGTTTCAAAATATACCAACGAACTCTATGCAAAAGTCTTTGCCATGAACTACGGAATGGAGATTATCGGTTTGCGATATTTCAATGTCTTTGGTCCCAATCAAAGCCCTGAAGGTGCCTATGCTGCGGTCATTCCATTGTTCATGGACGCGTTATTAAACAATAATTCACCGTATATCAATGGTGATGGCACACAGACTCGCGACTTCACTTTTGTTGAGAATGCTGTGCAGGCAAATATCAAAGCCATTTTCACAGAACATCCTGAAGCCTTGAGTAAAGTTTATAACGTTGCAGTTGGGGACACAACTTCCATTAATGATGTCTTTCATGAATTAAAACGATTGACTCGAAGCACTTCAAAAGCCTTATACAGAGAGGAAAGAAAGGGTGACATCAGAGATTCATTAGCAGATATTTCTGCTGCAAAAACATACTTAGGATATAATCCTCAAATCAAGATTAATGAAGGATTAAAAATAACCTTAGACTGGTTCAAAAATGTTAATCATAAATCAAAATGAGTTTCCTTTCCAAAATATTCTCAAAACCAGAGCCGCCTCAAGCAGCGATAGATTATTCGTCAGTCATCACGGATATGCACTCTCATATTATTCCTGGCATTGATGATGGTGCGCAAACCATTGAGGATTCTATGATTATCGTAAAGGGTCTTTATAATTTAGGTTTCAGAAAACTGATTACCACGCCTCACATAATGAGTGATTATTATAAAAACACCCCGGAAAATATTAATGCGGGACTGGAAAAGGTGAGAGAAGCCATTGCAAAGGATGGGTTGGATATTACAATTAATGCGGCTGCCGAATATTATCTTGATGAGCAATTCATTCAGAAATTAAACAGTCCTGATGTGCTGACTTTTGGCAATGGTTATCTGCTATTCGAGACCTCATATATCAACCGTCCTGAAAATCTTTACTCAAGTATATTTGCCATTCAATCCAAAGGTTTGAAGCCTGTCTTGGCTCATCCCGAGAGATATCCATTCTTCTACGAAGACTTCGATGAATACAAAAAACTTCATGACCGGGGAGTGCTTTTGCAATTAAATACCAACTCCCTTACCGGATATTATTCCCC
>Ga0206965_10064_pt1 | contig 32094 bp, 30 predicted proteins | sample Alteio_BWOrgHeat_26_FD_152973 | JGI IMG/M metagenome (GOLD analysis project Ga0206965, IMG submission 152973) | Enriched cells from forest soil in Barre Woods Harvard Forest LTER site, Petersham, Massachusetts, United States -... | ecosystem: Environmental > Terrestrial > Soil > Temperate forest >...
TGCAGGCTACGCAGGCCCATTTGGAAGAACTATATGCATTGTTAATCGCGCCGATACGCGACCAGCTTGCGGCGGAGCACCTGATTATTGTTCCTCACACTTTTCTGCATTATTTGCCTTTTCATGCCCTGTCGAATGGCGAGCGTTATCTGATTGACGATTTTTCTGTTTCTTATGCTCCCAGCAGCAGTATTTTTGCCGTATGTCAGGAAAAAGGCCAGCCCGGCAGCGATGGAAACACCCTGGTGATGGCAGTTCCAGACGCGAATGCGCCTTTCATTGAGGAAGAAGCGCATTTTGTGGCTGCGGCAATGGGGAATACCCGTCTTTTTATGGGAGTAGAGGCGACGGAGGAGCGGCTGCGTGCTTATGGCCCGCAAAGCCGGTTTATTCATATTGCAACCCACGGTTATTTCCGCCAGGATAACCCGATGTTTTCGTCGATCCGGCTGGGAAACTCTTTGCTCAGCTTGTTTGATTTGTATCAGTTGCGCTTTGACGCTGAGCTGGTGACATTAAGCGGCTGCGGGACCGGCATGAACGTGGTGATCGGTGGTGACGAGTTAATTGGTCTGGTGCGAGGTTTGTTGTACGCCGGCGCCCAGACGCTGATGGTGAGCCTATGGGAAGTGCACGATCAGAGTACGGCTGAATTTATGCGGGACTTCTATCAGGACTACAAGATTTCCGCCAATAAAGCGAATGCTTTACGAAACGCAGTTCTCAAATTGAAACAAAAACATCGCCATCCATATTATTGGGCGGCTTTTGCCCTGGTGGGCAAGTTTTCATGATTTATGAAAAATCTCCCCAGACCTATATTTTTGACCTTAGGTGGGACTCTTATGACTAGAAGCAGGCTCATCCGTCGACTGCTAAAAAGGGGATACGGACCCGGAAGCCGTACCCCCTTTGTTTAAAGATTAAGAAAAGTCACTTATGACAGAAGCTGCAAATCATTTCGATATTACCGAGTGGGCTGATTTTGTAAGGGACGCAGTTCCTCAAGATCGCCAGGAGCGCATGCTCGCCCATCTCCAATATGGATGCCCCAAGTGCGAAAGAGTGAAGGGCGTCTTATCCAAGTTTGCTGCCATTTGCAGACGGGAAACCACCTATGACGTTCCCCGCTATGCGGAACAGCAGGTAAAGGCATTGATGGGCATGGCAAAAGCTCCACGGCCCTCTACTTTGCAACAGATTCTGGCCAGCCTTGTTTACGACAGTTTGAGAGCTCCCCAGCCCGTGGGCGTACGTGGAACCCACCAGATTAACCGCCAGGTGCTTTTCCAGGCGGGCGATTACTCAGTTGATCTGCGCTTTGAACACGAAAAAGGATCAGCCAGCATGGTGCTGGTAGGCCAGATTGCCAATCAGAAATCACCCGATGAAATATTGGCCAATCTGCCAGTCATTCTTGTAGCTGGGAATCGCGAATTGACTCGTTCCATCAGCAATACCTTTGGTGAATTCCAGTTGGAGTATGTTCCGGAAAGCGATCTACGTTTGCTGGTTCCTCTTGAATCCAGAGGCCAGGAACTGGAAGTGCAGTTGGGCAGATCCCCGCAGCTCTAAAAATTCTAGTACACACAATGTATTTGAGAGAACACCCAATGAGGAAACTTAGTCTGTTCATTATCGTAGTACTGGTCCTGGCGATGCCGGTTGTCGCGCAGACCACCTATATCCTCACTGCGTCTCCCCAGAACATGCAGGGTGTGGTTGATCGTCACGGTTTTACCGTTGTCAAAGAGCTTTTTGATGGCGCCAACTGCGTCATGCTGGTGACTTCACCTTCCGCCAACGTTTCCGGCGTGGAAACTGAAACTGAGAATGATCTTCTTGTAGTGAGCATTGAGCCGCAGCAGACCGTTTCACTGCCTGAGCTAAGCAGTCTCACACAACCGACGCTCACACAGTCCACTACCAGCATTCTTGATACTTTGCCGGGGCGTACGCTTGTTCCGTTCTTCGGCAGCATCGTTCCCAGCAACTACACAACGCAGGCCGCCACCAGCATTATTCGCCTGTCTGATGCGCGCACAGCAACAAATCTGACCGGGTCTGGCACGGTCGCAATCATCGATACAGGCGCGGATTTTACTCATCCCGCGCTGGCTTCAGTACTGGCTCCAGGCTACGACTTCACACGCGATACCGTGGGTGCTTCTGAACTGGCTGACCTTGATCCGGCAGCCGCCGCGCAATTGCAGCAATCCACTACCAGCATTCTTGACGCGCAGAATACTCTGGTCCTGAACACTTCGTCTATGGCGATCCTGAATCAATCTACGACCTCGATTCTGGACCAATCCACGACTTCAATTCTTGATAGCACGCTGGCAGAGTTTGGACACGGGACTATGACTGCCGGCCTTGTGCATCTGATCGCACCAACGGCGCAGATTATGCCGCTCAAGGCCTTCCATGCAGATGGATCGTCAAATCTCTCAGACATTATTCGAGCCATCTACTATGCTGCGAATAACGGCGCCAATGTTATCAGCATGAGTTTCAGTTTGAGCCAGCCCTCCCCCGGGTTACAGGCTGCGGTGCAGTATGCCCTCAACAAAAACGTCATACTGGTTGCATCATCCGGCAATGATGGGCTGAAGACCCTGGTTTATCCCGCCAGCTATGGTGGTGTGCAGGGTATTGGATCCACGAATAACAGCGACATCAGAAGCAATTTTTCCAACTACGGTTCCGGAGTAGTCAAGTTTGCCGCTCCTGGTGAAGGCGTGGTTACCACCTATCCTGGCAGCAGCTATGCAGCAGGCTGGGGTACTTCCTTTAGTACGCCAATGGTGGCTGGTGCGGCAGCGCTCATTCTGCAAGCCAAGCCTGCCAGCAAGCCCGGAGACATCACCAATGTGCTCTCCAAGGCCCAGAAGGTGAATGATATGGGCTACGGCCGCATTGATCTCTTCCAGTCGCTTACGACTCTGATGACTAGCGTTTCCACCGGCTCTAATAGCGGTACCTCCGCAGCCAAGTTCTAACAGTCCACTCCGATAGTGTCGCGGTAAGTAGGCAATGGCCTCATTCCGCAAGTGAAGACTTCAGTTAAATCTGAAATATTCGCTCGTTTATTTTCTAAGACAGAGCAGCTTCATGGGAAGGCGCATGGTCGTTTCTATTCTCCGGCGTTTATTCCTTGCGACTCTAGTTTTTAGATAACATTCCTGGCTGCTCAAAATAGTGCATCGAACAAGAATCGTTCGCCGAAATCCTATATCCGGAAAGTTCTTCCTCTGAAGGTCCAAAATTTATTAGCAAGTCTAATTGTTTGGGCTCTTCGCCGGCCTTATTTGCAGGTTTTTTAAAGCATCCTTAATCTCGGCAAGTGATCAAAAGTTTTTTTTAAACACCTAAAGCATGCCTCGATTGGTAGATAGATTTCCCTTTGAAATCATATACTTAATGGGTTACCAGGAAGTGCCATCTTGAGTTTTTCTCTTGTGATAATTCGTTTAAAATTCGCTTTTCTGAGTTTGGTTTCTTGACTAAGGGAAAATTCTTCATCAATTCTCCTAAATCCTTCTGGCATACTTTCTCCAGTTCGACGGATACCCCCTGAAGGGAGCCTTTCAAGGCCGGAATAGTTTTTCGACCAAGAGGGACTAAAGAGCAATGCGTCAGCCGAGAGTGTTTGTAAGAATCTGTAGCGGTTTGCTGCTTATCGTGAGCTTGTCGCTCATGGCCCAGGACAAATATGTCCTGGTGACTAACCCTGCCAAAGTTCAGGATGTTTGTGGCCGACATGGCCTCACGCAAGTGGATCAGCTTTCCAAGCACGGCGTTTTTCTTGTTTCAACGTTTTCTCAAGATCCGAGCATCTCGACTGACAGTGATGTGCAAAGCTTCGAGCAGAACCACGCACTTACAGTGCCGGAGCTTTCTGGCGCCACAATCGCCAATCTAACTCAGTCCACCACATCCATTCTGGATGGACTGCCGGGCCGCTCCGTGGTTACGTATTTCGGCTCGTCCGTTGCCAGCAACTATGTGAGTCAGCCGGCCACGGCCATTATCCATCACAGTGAAGCCCAGAGCGGCACCGGCCTTATTGGCGCGGGTATAACTGTGGCGATGATTGATACTGGCGTTGATTTATCGCACCCGGCGCTTCAATCCAGCCTGGTTCAAGGGTTTAATTTCATCAACGGAAGTAACAACCCCTCAGAGTTGGGTGATCTGGATCCTGCAACAGCAGCAGCATTGACCCAGTCCACAACCAGCATCCTTGATGGTCAGAATCTAGTGCTGCAAAATTCTTCTACGGTAGCAATTCTCAGCCAATCGACTACCAGCATTCTTGATGGACCTCCCAGCGCGTTTGGACATGGAACGATGACAGCGGGTCTGGTGCACCTGATTGCTCCTGGCGCCAGCATTATGCCGTTGAAGGCATTTGCGGGAGATGGCAGCTCGGACCTGTTTAATATCGTCAGTGCCATCTATTACGCAGCTGATCATGGCGCAAACATCATCAGCATGAGTTTTGAACTTACCCAAAGCTCGCCGGCTCTTCAGAACGCTATTCAGTATGCGAGCAGCAAAAATGTCATCATTGTGGCAGCTTCCGGCAATGATGGCCGGCAAATGCTGGTCTATCCTGCCGGCTATAACACCGTGATTGGTGTTGGTTCCACTGACAATCAGGATGCTAAGAGCACATTTACTAATTTTGGCACCAACGGCGTCTTCATTTCCGCTCCGGGAGAAGGCGTTATTACTACTTATCCGGGAGGCAATTACGCCGCGGCCTGGGGCACATCCTTTAGCACGCCGATCATTGCCGGCGAAGCAGCTCTTATCTTGCAATCGAGGCCCGGTTTTAAGAACAGTGATGTTGCGAACGCAATTTCCCGCGCGGTAGCAATTCAGCAAATGGGCCACGGCCGCGCCGATCTGTGTCTTGCGTTGTCAAGCATCCTGTCCGGCGGGAAGGCTTGCCCACTGGTTCATGGAAATTAAATCCGTCTTCCTTTCTAAAGACGGAGACAATGAATGTTTCCCTTTTAGCTTTTAGGGAATCTTCGGCAACTCAATAACTGCCGGAAGCCATTGGCGCATAGCGACGAAAGAAGCTATTGGCTTTCCACTGCGGGCGACCCGGATCATTAGCAACGCGAAACATGAGCGCGTGGATGATCTCTACATACTTGCCTGCGGCTGGCAGATCCACCGGCTGGGCCAGATCATCTGATGGTGCATGATAACGCTGCGTCAGCCAGTTTTTGAAGATCACCTGTTCCGGCGATCCCTTCTCAAATCCCACGCCCATGGCCAGTGCAGGCACGCCATGACGGATGAAGTTGTACTGGTCGCTGCGGATGAATGCATTTCTCTGCGGCTCCGGGTCTGCCTGAACCTGAACTCCCATTGACTGTGCTACATCTCGCGCTGTATCACCCAGATCTGATTCCGCCAGCCCATAAACCGTCAAAATTTTTAGGGGCACAATGGGCAGAAACATATCAATGTTGATATTGGCGATCATCGATCCAGGTTTTACCGTGGGATGAGAAGTAAAGTAACGTGATCCCAGCAGTCCTTTCTCTTCTCCGGTCACAAACACAAACAGAAGTGAGCGCTTGGGCTTATTCGGCGATTTCTTTAACGCCTCAATCAGGTCCAGTAACACGGCACTTCCGGCCGCATTGTCCATGGCCCCGTTATAGATCCGGTCGCCATTAATTGGTTCTCCCACGCCCAGATGGTCAAGATGGGCCGAAAGCACCACGTATTCATTCTTTAACTTTGGATCGCTGCCGGGAAGCTCTGCTATCAGGTTAGCTGACTCTACGGCCTTCTTATTGACCGATGTCCTGGCGCGGACGGAGAACATTAGCGGAAAGCGCGGCAGCGGTTTGCGGTCTTTTACCAGGTCAACCAGTTCCTGCAATGAGTGCCCGGAGTCTTCAAACAGCTTCTGTGCCCTTTCCGGATTGAACGTTACCGCTAGCTCTTCTCCCAGGGTGTCATCAAACTCACTATCTTTGAGCGCCATGCTGGGATGTGCCCGGTTGGCTGAGATCCGCGACCAGGGAATATCCATGGCTGCCGGGTTCAAAATCGTGATAACACCAGCTACGCCGGCCTTGCGCAATGACTTCCAGCGCTCACCTGCCGACTGATAATGCGATGCGAGAGCGCCGGGAATTTCCGCCGGGGCACCAGCAAAGATCACAACCACTTTGTCGCGCAGGTCGAGTCCTGCAAGATCGTTATAGCCAAGCTCCGGTATCGTCAAACCATAGCCGGCAAATACCAGCGGAGCTTCCACGGAGGGTGCGAGGTCCACGCGTGTATTGAAGATTGCATCATCCCCCAGCGCTAGCGGTTCCACCTGCCCTTTGCGAACCAGGGCGAGGCTTGAATCGTTCTCTACAATCTGCCGCGATACTAGTTGTACCGTTTGGTAGTAATCCTTGTATCCCGCTGGTTCCAACCCCGCGCTCTTTAGCTGCTCCACTACATATTCCTGCGCCTTGCGCAAACCTGGGCTGCCGGTCTCGCGGCCTTCCATGTTGTCCGCAGCCAGGATCTTTACATAGTTCCACCAGCGCTTGCCGTCAAAATGGGTCGCGGTTCCGGCTGTGCCTGCGGAGCCGTCACTTGCTTCCGCGGTTTTCCCTCCCAGCAATTCCGATGAAGAACTGGACTGTGCCTGTGCGATCATGGCCAAAGTTGTAGCGAATAAGATGATGAGTAGTTTTCTCATGGCGATTGGCTGGTCCTCCAAGGGGGCTGACGCGGAATGCGCAAGGATACCACTTGCGGGAGCTTTTACTATGTTTTCTATTTATGAAAAGCTTGTTGAGCGTCAACCAGGAATTGAAGGCTCAGTTAAACCTTGGGATGATTCGCTGATTGCAAGGTGAGAGCTACGGTCTTTGCATATTCACGCAATTTTTCCAAGGATGTCGCGAGCGCGGAAGCCTTTTCGGCCAGCCCTCTGGCGCGAGCAACGGCCATCACCTGGTCGGCTTCCATGCTGAGCCGTTCCAGTGTGCTCACCAGATAGCCCAGTGCATCCGCGTGCGGTTTCCACAGATACGCGGAACTGGCTTTCTGGTTATATTCGTCCACTTCAATCACCATGCGCGAAAGGTAAGCCACAATCGTCATCATGATGCTGGCGTAATCCGCGCGGAAACTTTTCTCGCTCGGATACTCCACTTTGAATGCCTCTACCTCAGCGGGCGAAAGCATGATCTTTGAATTCTTGACCGGAAAAATGTAAGCCACTTTTGCGTCCGATGTGCGAACGTGCTCTTTCAGGGCCTGGCGCGCGCTGTGAATTTTTCCTTCCTGCACGGCGTTCTGTACGGCTTGCGATGGCGCTACGGCCAACACTTCCGCATTCAGTGTCTGGGAGGAGACTCCTTGTTGCCTGGGCGCCCCGGATGGATGGGGTGGCGGAGGTACATTTGTTGAAGGCCCTTGCGCTTTATTTGGCGACTGAACGGCAGGACGCGGTGGCGGCGCTGGCGCTGGAGCTTGCGGCGATGGCTGTCGCTGCCCGCCGGGTGGCGCCATTCTTACGGGGCGTTTGCTATCCACCACTTTCTTATATTTTGATACTTTGCGGAACTCATCCTGCGCGAACTGGTAATCCTCTGCCAGTATCTGCTCAGTCTCAACCTCAGTCAGATTTTTTACTGTAATGTCACCTTCCACGCGCGAGAGAATGCTGCCGCCTTCTCTCTGCACGGTCTCCGCAAATGTTTTGATCTGGGTTGCGGCATCATGAAACAGCTCGTCGAATTTTCTTCCGAATATGTCATTCCACGCAGCCAGGTTCGCCAGGGAATCCGGATGATAAAACGACTTACCCAGGGACTGCTTCAGTTCGCGCACACGCTGCACGATTCCCGAGTCGATGATCTGGTCAAAATGGCGGAATTCTTCCAATTCCTGATAGAGATATTCAAACTCTTGCAGCAGAGTTACATGCTCCGGCGGCATGGGTTCCGTCGGCACATCGTCAAGAGCGCGGTATAGCTCGGCTTCAAACGCCAGCGCCGCCTGCGAGATGTAAGCGTAGGAGCTATCTACCTCGGGGCGTTGCCATGCCACTTGCTGCTCGCCCTGGGCAGGCGTGCGAAAAAGATATGTGATGATGCAGTCGGTCTTATCGCGATCGCCTGAGCGTTGTGATGCTTTATTGGTAAAGTAACGCAGCAGAGCGTGCGCGGTTTCAAATCCTGGAATGGTCTTTAGCGCGTCGCGGACCAGAGGCGGCGTAAGTGCAAGGTCCACCAGGTCAAGCCACATTTTAAAATTGTGAATGAGCTCGTCAGCATTCTCAGGCAGGTCAGTTGTATTTTTGACTTCAGCAGGAACAAGCACACCATGTCCCAGGTTCTTTTCGAGAAGCCCAAGGTAAAAGGTGTGAACGGTTCTAAGGTCTTGCAGTTCCTTATGGGAATCCTGGCCCAACGTTTACTCCTGCCCTTACAAGTTTCAAGTTTTTACACAATGGGGGTGAGCAGCCGGAATTTCCCTGTAGTTTAAACCAGCTTAATCTTCAGACACAATCGGGAACTCCCTTATAAACAAGGTTACCCCATCCCAAAGCACTGATTCTAGGTGACTTACTTTAGCACAGATCGCCGGTTTGCGGCTTATTTTCCGCCTAGAAGCATTTTTGCAATGGTTTGTAACTGCATGTTGGAGGTGCCTTCATAGATTTTTCCAATCTTGGCGTCGCGATAATACTTTTCTACCGGGTACTCCTTGGTGAATCCGTTGCCCCCGTAAATCTCCACTGCCAGTGAGGCCACACGCTCAGCCACCTGGGACGAAAACAGCTTGGTCATCGCCGCTTCTTTCACAAAATTCATTCCCGCATCTTTCATACGCGCCGCGTTGTAGACCATCATTTTCACGGCTTCAATCTCTGTGGCCATCTGCGCCAACTGGAACTGGATTCCCTGGAAGTCAGAGATGCTTTTTCCGAATTGCTTGCGCTCCTGTGAATACTTAAGCGCGCTCTCCCAGGCTCCGCGTGCAAGCCCCAGCATTTGCGCGCCAATGCCGATGCGGCCTTCGTTCAGCGTTTCGATGGCAATCTTATAGCCCTTGCCGACCTCGCCGAGAACATTCTCTTTGGGTACGCGGCAATCTTCCAGAATCAGCTCGCATGTGCTTGAAGCGCGAATGCCCAGCTTGTCTTCTTTCTTGCCTACGGTGAATCCGGGAAATTCTTTTTCCACGATGAACGCCGTAATGCCTTTGTATCCAGCAGCTGGATCGAGCGTCGCAAACAAGATAAATACGCCCGCTTCTTTGCTGTTTGTGATCCACAGCTTGCGTCCGTTGAGCACATACTCGCTGCCCTTCAGTGTCGCACGCGTCTGCATGGCAAATGCATCGGAGCCGGATGAAGCTTCACTCAGCGCATAAGCTCCCACGGTGTCGCTGGTCATCCTGGGCAGATAACGGCGTTTCTGTTCTTCCGTGGTCCAATGCATCAGCGCGTTATTCACCAGTGTGTTCTGCACATCCACAATCACGCCGGCGGATGGATCGACGCGAGAAATCTCTTCCACCGCCAGGATCGCTTCAAAAAAACTTCCACCAGCGCCTCCATACTGCTCCGGCACCTCGACTCCCATCAGTCCCAGAGAAAAAACTGATCAATGAGATCGCGATCAAAAACACCCTTTTCGTCCATCTCACGGACCTTGGGCCGCAGGGTCTGGTCGGCAAACTGGCGGATGTTATCGCGAAACAAATTTTCGTCGTCGGTGAGCGCCACCAGTGGTGGCGGAGGTGCAATCTGCGTGGTTGTGTGGGACATCGATGGATCCTTAGCGAGGATTAGAGTACTGAAAATTGTATCATCGCGTACTGTTGTCCGATTGGCTGCCGTATGAGCCTGTCATACCACTTGACGCACTCCACCTCTGCCACGTTTAATGCCAAACATGCGAGTAGCCTTCTTAGGTCTTGGAATCATGGGACGGCCTATGGCCGCCAATCTGGTCAAAGCCGGTCATGAAGTAACCGTCTGGAACCGTACGCCCCGCGATATGGAAGGGGCCACAACAGCAGCCACGCCTGCCGAAGCTGCCAAAGACAAAGACGCAGTCTGGGTCTGTGTCTCTGACACCAAAGCCGTGCAGACCGTTCTCTTTGGACCAGGCGGCGCCATTGAAGGCCTTTCCAGTGGCACGGTCGTTGTTGATTCCAGCACCATTGCGCCTTCCTCCAGCCTGCTCTTTATGGAAAACCTGCAGGAAAAAGGCTGCGAGCTTCTTGACGCTCCCATGACCGGGTCAAAGATTGCCGCAGAGAGCGGCCAGCTAATCTTTATGATTGGCGGCGCGCCCCACAATATTGAACGCGTGGAGCCATTGCTCCGCGCCATGGGTAAAAAGGTCATCCACATGGGCGACAACGGAAAAGGTCTTTCCGCCAAGCTGGCCCAGAACATGAACATCGTCTTCATGTATGAGGGCCTGTGTGAGAGCCTTACGCTGGCCAAGAAGCTGGGCGTGCCCATCGAAAAAATGTTTGAGCTAATTGAAAATTCCATGATCCGTTCCGGCGTAGCTGAATACAAAAAGCCTTTCATCCTTGCCCAGGACTGGACGCCCAATTTCCCACTCAAGCTCATGCACAAAGACATGCACCTGATGATGGACGCCGCCAAGGAAAACGGCGTGGACCTGCCGGGCCTCACGAAGATCGACGAAATCTATGAAGAAGCCACCAAGGACGGCTATGGGGATCTGGACTACGCCTGTACGATGATGCTGATCGAAGAGCATGCAGGCTTGAGGAAAAAAGGGAAGAGCTAATGCCGACAAAAGCGCCACTGATTTTTACGTATTACATTGCCGCACCTATTGAGAAGGTGTGGGATGGGTTCGTTTCGAAAGAGGCGAACCAGAAAATCTTTATGGGCGCGGAGTTTGAAGTGGATTTGAAACCTGGCGGAGCAATGATATGGTCAGGGCCCGGCAAGGATGGGAAGCCGATGCGGTATGTGACGGGCAAGGTGTTGCGCGCAGAGGCGCCAAAACTGCTTGAGTACAAGTTCGGCATGGGCGATGGGGCGGTGATGTCCAGAGTAAAGGTGGAACTGACTCCGGAGACGGAAGCGGTGAAGGTTGTAGTGACGAACGATGAGTGGGCTGACGACGATCCGGCATATACCCAGAATGCAGATGGCTGGCCGCGGATTCTTTCGCGATTGAAGACGCTGCTGGAGACCGGCAGGACGTTCCGTCCGCATTAGGCTTTACAACAACGCCGCCGCTCACGGTCGCAGCACCAACTTGCCGCGGGTATGGCGCAACTCGACTTGTCGGTACGCCTCCCGCACGTCGTCGAGGGCGAAGACTCCGGCAATCGGCACTTCCAGCTCACCTTGTGCGACGAGGTCGGCCAACTCGGCGAGGACGGCTGCGGTTGCGGCATCCGCGCCGCCTTTTGACTGGACTCCGAGCCGCTTTACGGCATCGAAATCGGCAATAGTATTAACCTTTTCGCGCGGAAGTTTCAGCTCTTCGATCGCCATGGCGACATATCCACCACCGAAGAAATCCAGTAGTGCGTCGATATGTCCGGACTTTGCTGCGGCGCGCAACCGAGCCGGCAGATCGTCTCCATAGTTGACTGGGATCGCGCCATGGTCTGCGAGCCAGGTATCGTTGGACGGCCCGGCGATCCCAAGTACCGTGGCCCCAGTGCGTCGGGCGAGCTGAACCGCAATCGAACCGACGCCTCCAGCTGCACCTGCTATCACCACCGTATCCCCCGGTGCGAGATTCACCGCCTGCACTGCGGCATAGGCGGTGACCCCTGCGACAAACAGCGAACCGGCCACCTCCCACGGCACTGTTGGCGGCCGCGCTGTTAACTGATTTGCCGGCACGGTCACGTACTCTGCTTGGCTGGAGCGCCGCATGGAGAACCCGATTACCTCGTCGCCGAGAGCGAAGTCGCTGACGCCGGAACCGAGTTGGGCCACAACCCCAGCGAAGTCGCTGCCTTGACCGGAGGGAAACGTCGCTGGAAATAAATGATGCAACGCGCCACTCCGGATCACCGCCTCACTCGGATTGATACCGGCTGCCCTGACCTCGACCAGAACCTCACCGGCTCCCGGAACAGGGCGAGGCACGTCGCGCACCTGGAGTACGTCGATGCCGCCGTACGAATCGAATTGCACTGCTTTAGACATGAAGGGCGCTCCAATCCTGCGTCTTCGCCCAAGACTCAAAGTCATGGAAAGCGACGTCGGGAAATTCACGGCGAAGCGCGGCGCGATCCACCGCAAAACCGACGCGGTCGAACCATTCGTACATCTTAACCGCATCCTCGCCCATGCGCTGGCGGACAACATCGAGAGGGATTTGGTAATAAGTAAAGTTGCGGCCGGTGACGCGCGAGAGAATGCTCATGGCGTCATTACCCGTGAGCTCATCGCTCGCTAGGTCGAAACGCTTGCCGATGAAGCGAGCTGATTCCTCGAGGACGCGAACGGCGACCGCCCCGATATCTGGAACGGCAATTTGCGCCAGCGCCCTCGTCGGCGGTAACGTTGACGCGTAGATCCCCTGAGCGAGCTGTTCTTTCCCGAAGTAAAGATTTTCCATGAAGGCAACGGGTGCGAGAATCGTTGCGCGGACGCCGACCTTGGCAATGTGCTTTTCGACCTCGTACTTGCTGTCGAAGTGCGGAACGCCCGTTTGCCGGTTGGCTGAGCCGACGGAAGTGAAGACAAGATGTACGTCTGCTGCTTTGGCCGCGTCAGCAGCAGAGAAACCTTGTCGCGTCTCGGCGTCCGTACCGCCTCCGAACGGCGTCGTCATCGCGAAGAGAGAGGTCGCTCCTTCAAGTGCCTTCGTGATCGCTGTTGTATCTTCGAGTGACGCCATAACGAGCGTCGCACCGGCGTTTGCGAGCGACTTCGCCTGGCTCGAATTGGGGTCGCGCGTGATGGCGCGAACCTTGTGACCTCGCTCAAGCAGGCCTCGTGCGACTGCACCGCCTTGTTTACCCGTGGATCCTGTGACAACAACTGTGAGTTTTTGCGCCATATTTTTGATTCCTTTCTGCCGCGCTCAGACCCGCGGCTGCCAGCGCGACTGGAACAACCCGGAAAAGGCAGGTCGCACCTCGATGAAGATTGCGGTCCAAAGTACCGCTACGAACAGGGCCAGCGGAAGCCCGCTCGGGGCCATCAACACGTGAAAAGTAAGGATGTTGACAATTACAGGGGCCAGCAATGCCACTGCCAACGGTACGTAACGGTTGACCAGCAGAAGTAAGCCTCCAATGACCTGAAACGCGAAGATCACCCAGAGGTAATGCGAGACATAAAGGGCACCCATGAACTGTCCAGCAACTCCCTCGGGCGGGGGAAGTGGAATGAAGTGCAGGAAGCCGTTTAGCCCAAAAACGAGAAAGATTACGCCCGCAAGATATCGGGCGATTACGGAAGCGGTTCTCATATTAGCGTTCTCCTTTTTGATCGACGCAATTGTAATGGCGTCAATTGTATTGATGTCAATATAATTGATGATGTACACTTCTCCAGGATTCAGGTTTTTTTATGCCCCGAGGCTTTCAAGGAACGGACCACGTCTGGTTGGTAATGATGAAGGCGATGCGCGCCCTGACAAAGTACGCAACCGCCGGCATTGAAGAGATAGGACTTGGTCTCTCGGATTTTGGCGTGCTGGAACTTTTGCTGCACAACGGGCCTTTGCCCGTCAATACGATAGGTCCGATGGTAGATCTGACGCCAGGCTCCATCAGTATCGCGGTCGATCGCCTTGTTGCCAAGGGCCTGGTCAGCCGGGTTGAAAGTACCGAAGACCGCCGTATTCGGATCGTTGCCCTGACCCCACGCGGAAAGGACCTCATTGTTTCCGCTTTTCGAAAGCATTCTGGACAGATGAAGCGAGTGTTCTCTGAACTGAGCCCGGAAGAGCTTCATAGCCTTGAAGAGGCGCTCAAGAAAGTCGGCAAACGCGCTGCTGCGCTGAGGAATAAGAAGTGAGCGGCTCGTATTTTCTGCACCCGTTTAGCCTGCCTCTTCGTAATAAGCCGACATGAGACAAAACCCGGTAGGTAGCTCTCGCTGGACACGTGTGTCGATTGCTATTGGCGCCGGGCTCTTCATTTTATGTCTGGTGCTTTCGGCAGTCATTGTTCCACAGCTCCGCCTTCTGCACGTATTCCAGGCGCTGATTTACTTGGCTGTCATCCTGCTCACTCGACGAAACAGTCCGTGGGGGTTTGGCATTGGGGTCATCATACCGGTAGCCTGGAACTGCCTCAATTTGTTCGTGACGCATCTCTTTCAGGCAGGGGCGGTACAGTTTTGGTCACTTGTGTGCACGGGGCATTTGAGCCGGCCAGACACGCTATTGGTGATGATTGGCAGCATGGCCCATTTTTTGCTCATCATTGCTTGCGTGGCCGGATTTATTCAGCTGCGGCCTCGCAAGAAGCAATGGGGGAAGTTCTTTGCAGGCGGCTTTCTGGCTTTAGCCTACTTCGCTCTGATTATCGTCACCACAGCTCCGCACTAGACTTCCTATTAAATTTGCAAATCTGCAATCCGCTTTACCTACCCAGCTTTGCTGTCATCGTTTTTATTGTGCCAGGGCTCAGCACGTAATCCCGCTCCTTCACAGCTCGCGTTCTGCGCTTATAAGCAACCACCGATCCGGGCCAGATCACCGGGCTTTCACCGGTTCGGGCGTCCTGATACCAGCTCTTGCAGCCGCCGGCCTCCCAGACGGTCCCCGCCAGCCGCTTTCTTAGCTCTGCAACAAAGTGCTGCTGTGATTCCGGTTTCACTTCCATCACTTTGCTACCACGTTTGCGCATCAGGCGCAGGCAGTCCATCACGTAGCCGATCTGCGCTTCACTCATCAGCACCACGGAGTTGTGTCCCAGACCGGTGTTGGGGCCAAGCAGGATAAAGAAATTGGGAAATCCGCTGACGGTGATTCCCAGGTAGGCGCTGAGCCGGTCTTTCCAGGCCTGATGGATGTCAACGCCGTTGCGTCCGACTACGCGCGTGTTGTGCAGCGGCTCGGTGACGCGAAAGCCAGTCGCGTAAATCAGCACGTCAACCGGATGCTCCGTGCCATCCTGCGTCACAATACTGTGTTCGCGAATCTCGCGAATGCCATCGGTTACAAACTCAACGTTGGGTCGTTGCAGCGCCGGATAAAAATCATTGGAGATGAGCACACGCTTGCAGCCGAATTCGTAATTGGGCGTCAAGCGCGCGCGCAGTTTCGGGTCTTTTACCTGGGCGGTCAGATGGTCCAGAGCCATTTTGTGTCCGCGCCTGCGCAGTGCGCCGTTTCCCAGAAAGCTCCAGACGCGCATCTCATACAGCCAAAACAACACAGTGCGCAGCAGCCATGTAAAAGCCGGAAGACTCTTAAAGCGTTTCCGCCAGCGTTCTGGAATGGCAAAGTCCAGCTTGGGAACAATCCATGGCGGCGTGCGCTGGAAGACAGAGAGCTTAGCAACTTTCGGTGCAATCTCTGGCACAAATTGGATCGCGCTGGCGCCTGTTCCGATCACGGCCACGCGTTTGCCCTCCAGCGGAACGGTTGCGTCCCACCAGGTGGAGTGGAAGGATGGGCCGGCAAATTTTTCAACGCCCGGAATCTCAGGAAACCTGGGCACGTGGAGCGCTCCCACGGCGGAAACGAGCACACGCGCTCGAATCACTGCGCCGTCTGCGGTCGTGACCAGCCAGAGTGAAGTAGTTTCATCCCAGACAGCTTCGCGCATGCTCGTATTCACGCGGATATACGGATTCACTCCAAATCGCTGCGCACATGATTTCAGGTAACTCTGTATCTCGTCGCGTCCTGAATACATGCGGCTCCAGTTAGGATTGCGATCGAAAGAAAACGAATACAGGTGCGACGGAATATCGCAAGCGCATCCGGGATACTGGTTCGCGTACCATGTGCCGCCGATCTCGTCGGCCTTCTCAATCACCAGAAATGACTTCGTTGTCTCCTGCAGAAGTTTGATGGCCATACCCAGGCCGGAAAAGCCTGCGCCTACGATCAACACGTCGAGCACGCCCGCAGGAATGCTATCGGCGTAAGAAGTTGCAGTCGTATTTTGTTCTAAGGTCGGCAAGAGAGGTGAAATATTAGATTGCCATGGCCGCTACTGACGGCGCAAGAGCGTAACGGACGTGAGTATCTCGATACAAGGAAGGACCGGCCAAGCTCTCTTTGCAAGAAAGCCTGGCCGGTGGAGGAAGAGGTTAGAGGGAGCGCAGGAAGTCAATCAGGTCCTGCTGCTGTGCCTGTGTTAAAGCATTGAAAGCAGCTACCACCTGATTTGCTTCAGAGCAAATTTGGCCGGCTGCGCAAGGGCTGGCGTGGTCTGCAATCGCACTTAACAGATTGTTGGCGCGGCCATCATGCATGAAGAAAATCCGCTGTCCCACACCCCACAAAGGAGCGGTGCGGAATTCGTCACTGCCGGCCTGTCCCTGGTTGATGCCATCCGCCAGACCTGCGCCCATGTGGTGCAGTGCAAAGTCAGAGAATGGATTGAACGCCACCTGGCTCAGAGGCGTAAGGTTAGATTTGGCTGTGTGAAGGACATCTGTGTGACATAGCACGCAGCCAACGCCTGTATTCGCCGGCGTGGTGCCGCTTGCCACAACGGTGCCAAACAACGCCTGGCCTCGCAGCGCGGAAGCTCCGAGTGGCTGGCAGCTTGTCTGGCTCGTAAAGACGTCACACGGCACAGGGGCCGCGTTGAGCCGCATGAAGATAGTGAAGTTCTCAATTAAAGAAGAGATCTGGCTGGCATCATTTCCGGCGCCTGGGCCGCTGGGAACGATCACGTGTGTGTTGTCTTCCGGCGTTGCGTTGGTGGCGCATCCGCCATTTGTCCTTTCGTTGGTAAAGAGTTCATTGGTGATGCCCAACTCCACGTTGGAGGCTTCACCAGAAAACATGAGCATGGATTTATTCTGCGCCTTCCAGCCGAATTTGGTGATGGTTCCGTCATTGCCGCTGGTGTTGAAACGGCCCACGATTCCGGCATCTTTCTTCTTCTTGCTGAGAGCAGCAAGATTGGCCATCAGGATTTCTTCTGACGCGTTCTCCACAAAGCCCTCACCGAATGTCGGAATTGGAATGCGGAGGGAAATATTTCCATTTTGCAGTTGAGTAACAAAATCAGGCTGAGTCAACGCGCAGTTTGCTGGAGCGTCTGTCCTGCCGGTAATGGTGAACAGATCATGGACGCCGCCGTCCAGAGTTCCATCAGTATTGTGAATAAAGCGCGCTTCCAGAACCGGACCATTGAGCGAGAGAAACGGAGGTATTGTGTTTGTGGCTCCATCAAGATTAGCAATACCAATTTGTGGGTTGGAAGCAGGGCTGCTGCCGCCAATCGCTGGTTGAGAATGGCAGAGTAAACAGCTGTTACCGTTAAATGCCGGTCCCAGGCCTGCCAGAGGCTCACCGCTCAAAGCACCTTTTACGGAAACTGTATCGCCAAAAAGGGTGAGGCCATCCACCCAGAAAGTAACGTCATCGGCAGGCAGCCCGGGGATAGGGTGTCCGGCACCAGTAGCTGGTTGTGGACCAGGGCGCGGACCGGGGTCCACTGCGGCTGGGTTGTTGACGCCTTGTGCACGCGCGGTTTTCACGTTGAAGTAAAGCAGCACCGCTGTTGCCAGTAAACAACAAGTCAAAACTCGAAGAAGCAAATTGCGCACAACGCCATGAATGATGGGAACAGTCATACTTTTCGTCCTTTCATGTTTTCTCGTTTTACGTAGTTGCAGACTTCTGCAAGTTGATGGGTGGTCAGTTGAGTTTCGCGTGGGGCATTTTTTTAAGCGGTGCGGCCCGATAGAAGCCGCTAATCCGCGGCAGCCATTGTGAGCTGAATTTACGAAGAGAGTATTAAGGTTTGAGAAAAAAAGGTTTTTGAAATCCCGAAACGGTACTCTGTGAGTGTCAAATTGGGAAGGCGGGGATCAGCACACCAGGCGCGGCGCAGATGTATGCCGGATCAATAAGTTGTCTGCGGTGCAAATCTACTCGGGTTTGATCACGAACTGATAGCCCAGCCCGCGCACGGTGAGCAGATGCCGGGGCTTGGTGGGATCTTTCTCAATGTAGCGGCGCAAACGTACGATGAAGTTATCAATCGCGCGTGTATCCGTATCTTCTTTCAGGTCCCAGACCTGTTCCAGAATTTCTTTGCGTGTAACCGGCCGCCCACTATTGCGAATGAGGTAACGGAGTAGATCGATTTCCATCAATGTGAGCTGAAATACCTGCTCGGCATTGCGTAACTGTAACTTCTGGAAATCGACTGTCTTGCCGGCAAAGCTGAATTCATCAACCGGAATAGGCGCCGCATCACTGGCGGTTTGCAGCCAATTTTTTCGTCGTAACAGCCCGCCGATACGCGCTACCAGAATATCCAGATTAAAGGGCTTGGGCAGATAGTCGTCCGCTCCGGACTCAAATCCGTTCAGCACGTCCTCCGGACGGCTGCGCGCCGTAAGCATTAGTATGGGAATAAAGTTTTGTTGCCGACGAAGCTCACTTGCCACGGTAAATCCATCCTTGCCGGGGAGCATCACGTCGAGCACCATTAAATCAAAAAGCTCGCGATTGGCGAGCATTCGCTGTAGCGCATCCTCACCGCTTGCCGCAACCTCCACGGCGTGACCTTCTGCTTCCAGGTTGAAGCGCAGGCCCTGTGCAATGTGTGACTCGTCTTCCACTACCAGGATGCGGCTCATACCTGATAAACCCTGGGCAAGCGAAGTGTAAATGTGCTGCCGCGGCCTTCACCTTCACTCTCGGCAAAGGCTTCGCCACCGTGGCTGCGCGCAATCGATCGCACGATAAACAATCCGAGCCCGGTACCTTTCACCGGCCCTGTGGCCTGGCTATGCACGCGGTAGAAGCGTTTAAAAATCCGCTTCAGCTCATTGTGCGCGATTCCGACTCCATTGTCGCGGACGCGCACGGTCACCGTATCGATATTCGGGGTTTCCACGTCCACAATGATGGAGGGCTTATCACCGGAGTATTTCACTGCGTTCTCAATCAAGTTAGCCACCGCAGTTCGTAACTCTTCAGCATTACCCATGATGGTGATTTGCGCTGGCGGTACTGTGCCGAACCGCAGAGCGTCGTGGGAGAGGCTGTGGCGCAGCCGCGCCAGTTCCAGGCTCTCTTCAATGATCGGGGTGAAGTTCACATCCTTCCAGTGGTGGCGCATCCGGCGCTGGCGAATCTCTCCCGCACGCAGCACCTGTTCCACCGTGCCCAGAAGACGGTCCGTGTCATCCAGCATAAGGCGGTAAAAGTTACGGCGTTGTTCTTCACTCAAGGTGCGGCGCTCCAGCGTCTGCAAATAGAGGCGGATGGAAGTGATCGGCGTTTTCAGTTCGTGGGTAACGGCATTTAGAAAGCTGTCCTGCTGCTCGCTTTTGCGGATCTCGCGGACAAGAAAAATGGTATAGAGCACCAGTCCGGCGATGATCAGGCTGAAAAAGATAATGCCCAACACCAATGGCACCACATTGCGCCAGTTGTGCACCAGCCAGACGATGTTCAGATAAATGGCCAGCCCCACCAGGCACGAACCCAGTGTGATGAAGAAGGCGATAGTCCCCGCTCGGCTTCTAATGCGCATAAGTGGCTCAGGAAATTGTAAAGGATTGCTGGTTACAAGGGGATTGGTCCGCGTGGACTGGGGCTAGTGAAGTAAGGAAAATCGATCTATTTACCAAAACAAAAAGCGCGGTGCATTGATAGCCCCGCGCCAAAAATCTTGCGGAAAGATTCTAGTCGTCGCCTGATGCAGTCGCTGAAAACGACTCCAACGGGACCTTGGTTGGCTTGAGTTTGATTGCGTCCTTGAGCTTGGGCGCTTTCACGTCCCAAACCAAACCCAAAGCGCGCAGCGCGCAAATTCCATACCAGTTCAGGTCAACTTCATACCAGGCAAGCCCGTGGCGCGCTGCCTGCGGATGTGCATGGTGATTGTTGTGCCAGCCTTCGCCAAACGTCAGGATTGCGACCCAGAAGCTATTCTTGGAGTCGTCCGTGGTCAGGAAGCGCTGCGTTCCCCACATATGCGTGGCCGAGTTGACCAGCCAGGTGAAGTGCAGTCCCATGACGGTGCGGAAAAAGATGCCCCAGAGCATCACAGACCAGCCACCAACGGCCAGCAGCACGATGCCCAACACGGTGATAGGGACCCAGTGCCACTTGCTGATGAAGGTATGAAACTTGTCTTTGCGTAGATCAGGAATGTAAGGCAGCAGAGCGGCAGAATGGTTGTGCAGCGTGCGCCCTGTCATGATCCAGCCCATGTGTGCCCACAAGCCGCCATCATGCGGCGAATGCGGGTCACCTTCCACGTCAGTATTCTGATGATGCACCCGGTGCGTGGCTACCCAGAAAAACGGTCCGCCTTCCAGCGCCAGCGTGGCGCAGAAAGTCAGAAAATATTCCATCCACTTATAAGTCTTGAACCCGCGATGCGTGAGCAGACGGTGATACGCAATGCCGATCCCCAGGCTTCCGGCAATCCACCACAGGAACATGGCGACGAAAAAAGCTTTCCAGGTAAACATAAAGAGCGCGACAATCGCGCCAATATGAAATGCCACCATGAAAAAAGTGGTGAGTTTGCCAATCGGTTCTCGAAATGTTCTGTCACGCTTGAAAATGTTCACGGATGTTTTCTCCCTTGGTTTGGAGCTTGCTCGCTTATTGATTCCAGCCTATCAGTCGTGAACCGCGAGCATTGTAATAGTTATGTAATTCGGTCTCCCACGGGTGTAGGACGAAGGTAACCAACGTCATAAATCGCGCGAAAATAGAGGCTTTTAATGAACTATTCCGAAAGCGCCAGGTGGAGACAACAACGTTTCTCTTAGCGTTTTTTTATGGCGCTGCGAAGCCGGCCTACGATGGGCAGCGCTCCAGGAGATGCACAGTTGATATAAATTTCGATGAGAATCCCAAAACGGTTTTTCTAAAATACAGACGCGCTGCCGGCCAGTTCTCTCATGGCCTCCAGTATGTCCGTACGCGTCGCGGCGTCAGGCGCAAGCGCTTCCAGGGGGAGTGTGGCGGAAAAATGGGGTGAGTGGCGCTGGAAGTTGATCTCCAGAAACTCACCATTATCGCCCTGGCTGAGCGATGTCATTGCATTGGTTATTTCCTGCTGTCTTGCGGGTCTGGTGCTGATCATCACAGGCGGCAGGTGTTCGAATCTCCAGCCGGGCTGGTTGATTGAGGTTTTTGGGCTGCTCCGGGCGAACCAACGGGAGTTTTGGACTTGCAGAGAGAATGTGGGAGGGAAGTCAAGATCAGCCTGAAACGTTAAAATCTCACGCCGCCCCCGGACTTTGTTGAAAGCCCATTGGAATGGAGTCTGCAGAGTGTGCAGCTCTACCATCACCCAGGCCCGGCGAAACACTCCACAGGTAAGCCGCAGTGGAACACGAAAACGAGAGGACGTGGTCCATGAAATCCCTACCACATGACCTCGTCCGCCCAGCGATGCCTGGATCCAATGCAGAACCTCTTTTGCTTTGTGCCGTTTGTATCGCAGGGAAATGCAATGCCACGTGACGCCCAATGCGGTAGCCGCGATAAAGATAATTCCAAGGACTGCCATCTGGGTGACTAAGATGCCTTTTCCTACCCTCTTAGATGTCAGGGAAAAGAGCTGTTGGGGCGCATTTTTAGCTGCCAAAGTGGGTTATAGAAATCCAATTTGGAACCCCTGGAAGCACCTTGGGCTAAAGTCCGCGATAGATTCCGCCATCCGCCAGGATGGTCTGGCCAGTCACGTAAGACGCCCGTTCTGACGCGAGCCATAGGATAACATCCGCAATTTCTTTAGGATTGCCCAGCCGACGGACAGGTGTTTCTGACGCCCACGCATCATAAATCTGCTGTTGTGAGCTGCCGGCGGCCAAGGCCCTGACCTGGGCCAGTTCCTGCAACCGCTCTGTGGATGTATAGCCGGGAGCCACGTTATTGACCAGGATCCCGTCTTTTCCGAATTCATTGGACAAGCTCTTTACCAGCCCAACCACGGCCGCGCGCACTGAGTTCGAGAGGACCAGATCGGCGATGGGCTGCTTCACAGAGATTGAAGTAATGGTGATGATTCGTCCCCAGCGATGCCGCTGCATATAAGGAATAACAGCCTTGGCCAGGTGGACGGTGCTCATCAAATTCAGGTCCACGGCTTTACGCCACTCATCAGGCTTAATAGAAAGAAAATTCTTGGCTGGAGGCCCGCCGGCGTTTGCGACGCAGACATCGATCCGGCCAAAACGCTTTGCCACCTGCTCGATAAAGCGCTGAACTGCGTCACCGTCGGTGACGTCCAAAGCTTCAGCGTAGACTTCAGTTCCAGTCTGGCTGCGGATTTTATCGGCAGCTTCCAGGAGGGTTTTCTCTGTGCGCGCACACATGGCTACTTGTGCGCCTTCGCGGGCAAAGGCCTCTGCCGTTGCTAATCCGATTCCCTGGCTGGACGCTGCCACGATCACGCCGCGTCCTTTTAGTCCTAAATCCATATTCCCCTTACTCCGCCGATCGCAACAATCGCCCTGGGCATGGCGCTGCTCTATTTACCTGGAATTTGCCCGATAATCACCTGCTGCGTCGGGGCACCGGCCTTAATGTTGTTCTTCTCAAAGCAGACTTTGATCCGCCGCCGCAGTTCACGCGCCACGCCGTATTGTTTTCCCGGACGGACCTTCACCAGCATGAGGTAATCCACTTCATTGCCCCGGACGCGCTCAATGCCCGGAACCTGAGGCTCGGCAACCATATCGCCTTTAATGGCAGGATCGTTATAGACCTCTGTTGCTATTTCCTTGAGCAACTCCACCACACGGTCACTGTCCTCGTTGTAATCCGCCGCTACATGCAGCGTAACCTGTGACCAATCGCGGGTCATGTTGCTGACTATCTGGATCGCGCTATTAGGTACGATATGAAGCGTGCCGTCTGCATCGCGCAGGGTTGTTCGACGCAAGCTGATCTCTTCCACCGCTCCGCTCACGCCGGCAATGCGCACCGTGTCACCAATGTCGTATTGGTTTTCCACCAGGATGAAGAATCCATTGATCACATCCTTCACCATGGTCTGCGCGCCAAAACCGATGGCTAAACCGGCGATGCCGGCGCTGGCCAGCAGCGGCTCAATGTTGATCTGAAAAGCGTCTTTCAGAACACTCATGCCGGCAAAAAACACGATCAGGAACACGCCCACACTGCGGACCACGCCGGTAATTGTGCGGACCTGCTGCGCGCGGATCGCACCATGGGCATGCCCCTTCTCGGTGATCGATACCAGCTTGCGGGTCATCAACCCGAGCAGACGCACGAAAATAAACGCGAGCACCAGAATGATGAATAGCTTGGGCGCACTTTCGCGCGTCCACTTCACCAGATCATGGTGCCAGTTGTACCAGAGGTTACTGAATTGATCTTCCATGCCCGTCCGTCGCGATTATAACTGAGGCTGGGACTGGGCATCTTTGGCATTAATAGTTCATGTCAACTTACGCAGCGGTCTTCACAAAGTAAACTTTTATAATTGGCATACGTCTATTCTTTAAATTGAAGAAAGAGGGCATTTGTGTCGGGAAAACTTTTTGCCATTGCCGGGCTGATCTTACTTGCTGGTGGAAGCATTTTATTTGTCCCTGCATCACCTGCGGCGATCCCACAGGTTGACCCCCGTCAGGATCCAGTGCGGCAAGAAGCACAGGCCCGGATGGTGCGGGAAGCAAACAAGAAAAGGCAGCAGGATATTCGTGAGGATACGGACAAACTGTTTCAGCTTGCCACCGAATTAAAAGCCGCAGTGGACAAGAGCAATGAGAATCTCCTGTCGCTGGATGTAGTCCGGAAAGCTGACGAAGTCGAGAAGCTGGCCAAGAAAGTGAAAGACAAAATGAAAGAAGCCGTTGGACAGCCGTCAAAAACTGATCCGGATATCAGGACAATTCCCGCTCCCCCCTTTCCACGTTAAGGCAGCTTAGAAATGAAATATCTGCTGGTTCATTCTGCAAACAAAAAAGCCCGCCATTCAGGCGGGCTTTATAGTTAGCTATCGCAAGCTGATATCCATCAGTTTGGCGCGATGATGGATGAAAGCGAGAGGGCAAGAAAAAGTACATTGGCGAGAAGTAGCTTTGCTTTTTCTCGTTCGCCGGCCAGGAACGCCAGCCCGCATCCGAGAAGTGAGAGCAGTGCCCCCAGAACGGGCCACAACACCGCAAATCCCGTCGCCCAAGCCAAGGCTGGATGAAATCTATTGAGCGCCAAAACACCCCACCAGAACATATAACTGAGTAGAAGGCAAATGCTTGTCTGCCGCGGAAGATCTGACCATTTTGAATCGCCAGATTGTTGGTTACGTTCCATGTAAAGCTTCAGAATGATCAAGAATGAGGGCAAGCCAAAGAGGATAAATGGCAAGATCAATTTTATAATCCAGCGGTCGTTGGCACCCGACATAAAACGACTTCACCTCATAGTTGAATCTGCAAAAAAGCCCGCCATCAAGGCGGGCTTTTTGCTGTTTAATCGCGAACTCAGGCAGCAGCTGCCTTCTTGCTTTCTTTTTCCGTACCGATACGCATGCCATAGAATGACCGCCACACGAACACAACCGATACGATGAAGAACAGCGCAGCCAGAACATGGCTGGTCATCGCCCCTTGTTCACGGGTGAGCCGTACTGCCAACTGCACAGCCAGCAACCCGAAGAGCGTTGTGAATTTGATGATCGGATTGAGTGCTACCGACGAAGTGTCTTTGAAGGGATCACCCACCGTGTCACCCACAACCGTTGCGTCGTGTAGAGGCGTGCCTTTTTGCTTCAGCTCGACCTCGACAACTTTCTTGGCATTGTCCCATGCGCCGCCTGCATTGGCCATGAAGATGGCCTGATACAGACCAAAGATGGCGATGGAGATCAGGTAGCCAATGAAGTAGTACGGCTCAACGAAAGCGAAAGCCAGCGTAGCGAAGAATACGGTCAGAAAGATATTGAACATGCCTTTCTGCGCATATTTGGTGCAGATCTCCACTACTTTCTTGCTGTCTTCCACGGATGCCTTGACCACGCCATCCAGCTTGATGTTTTTCTTGATGAACTCCACCGCGCGATAAGCACCCGTGGTTACGGCCTGAATGGAAGCGCCGGTAAACCAGTAGATGATTGCGCCGCCGGTGATCAAACCGAGCACGAACGGAGCATGCAGCAGTGAGAGGTTTTCCGTGTGTTTGGTAAGGCCATCCGTCAGGGCCATCATGATAGAGAAAATCATGGTGGTAGCGCCCACAACGGCGGTTCCAATCAGTACGGGCTTGGCGGTGGCTTTAAAGGTATTGCCGGCGCCATCGTTTTCTTCCAGCAGGTGCTTGGCGCGTTCAAAGTTCACATCAAAGCCGAAATCTCTTTTAACTTCTGCTTTGATGTTCGGGACCTGTTCAATCAATGACAGCTCATAGACAGATTGCGCGTTGTCAGTGACCGGACCGTAGGAGTCCACGGCAATGGTTACCGGGCCCATGCCCAGGAAGCCAAATGCCACCAGACCGAAAGCAAAGACCGCTGGCGCCAGCATCCATTGTCCCGGGGTGCCGATAAGGCCTCCCAAGCCCATGGTGCTCACGTAATAAGCGATGCTCATCAGGGCAACAATGCTGATGCCCAGCCAGTAAGCCGAGAAGTTTCCGGCAACAAGACCAGACAGAATGTTGAGTGACGGGCCGCCTTCTTCTGACGAGATCACAACCTCTTTTACGTGTGAGGATTCCACAGAGGTGAAGACCTTGACCAGCTCAGGAATAACCGCTCCCGCCAGTGTGCCGCAGGAGATGATGATGGAAAGTTTCCACCAGAGAGTGGCGTCGCCGCCAAGGTCAGGAATAATGAGCTTTGAAACAATGAAGGTGAGAATCATCGACACAAAAGAAGTGATCCACACCAGCGATGTCAGTGGTGTCTCAAAATTCATGACGTCCGAGTTGCCAAACTTCGCTTTGGCGATGGCCTCATTCACAAAGTAAGAAACAGCGCTGGCCACCAGCATCATGATGCGCATCACAAAGATCCACACCAGCAGTTCCACCTGGATATGCGCGCCGCGCACGCCGAGCAGAATGAACGTAATCAGGGCCACGCCGGTTACGCCGTAAGTTTCAAATCCGTCAGCACTGGGGCCGACGGAGTCGCCGGCGTTGTCACCGGTGCAATCTGCAATCACGCCAGGATTGCGGGCATCGTCTTCTTTAATTTTGAAGACGATTTTCATCAGATCGGAGCCGATGTCGGCAATCTTGGTGAAGATGCCGCCGGCAATACGCAGCGCTGCAGCGCCCAGAGATTCGCCGATGGCAAAACCGATGAAGCAGGAGCCGGCGTAATCCGCGGGGATAAAGAGCAAAATGCAGAGCATGATCAGTAATTCAACGCTGATCAGCATCATGCCGATGCTCATGCCAGCCTTGAGCGGAATGGCGTAAATCGGATAGGGTTTGCCTCTGAGTCCGGCGAAGGCCGTGCGCGAGTTGGCAAAAGTGTTGATGCGAATACCAAACCACGCCACGCCGTAGCTGCCGGCAATTCCCACCAGACTGAACAGCAGAATGATGATGACTCGGTTTGCCGCCAGATGCTCCAATACGCCGAAGTAGAGAACAATGACCACGGCAATGAACGCTTCAAGAATCAGAATGAACTTACCCTGCGTGACCAGATACGTCTTACAGGTCTCGTAGATCAGCTCAGAGATTTCCCGCATGGAGCGATGCACGGGCGCATTCTTCAACTGCATGTAGATGATCAGGCCAAACAGCCCGCCAAAAGCGCAGAAGATTAATCCAATCTCAAGCAGCGTCCTTCCGCTGGTGCCATTCAAAAACTTGACGCTATCCATGTCTGGCAGTTTGAGGTTGGCTTCGCCGGTAGCTTCCGGTGCGGGTGTTACGGGTGCGGTCTCCTGGGTTGCAGAACCAGGCTGCGGACTGACAACTGCAGCAACCTGCGAGGTTGGTGGCGCGGCCTGCCCTTGCTGGGCAAATGCCGTGGGAAGGGCGAATGTGAGTACGGCCAACACGGCCACCAGCGCCAGGGTTCGACCCCGGGGTCCCCGGCACGCGCGGTCTTCGCGTGTTGGGGTGAGCATGCGGATTACGCGGCCCATCAGGCCCGTTGCGAGCCAGGTGTGCATAGGTAACTCCTCCAGAAAAATCTAAAAATGTGGACTTTTTGATTAAATTCGCTTCACTGCAGTCCCCGAAACGCGCTTCCACATCAAGAAACTCCGTGGTTTGAGGTTTGGCCGCGTTGGAACCATTGCTAACCGCAACAAAAGCTCCATGCTTTCGCCCTACGGCTAGTCCAGTAAAACTCGCTTTTATAACATGTTAGGGAAAGAAGATCAATTGCGCAACCCGGGAAGGAATAGCGCATGTGCAGAACGGCTCTGGCATCATCTGGGCTCAAAATTGATTGCGATCGTCATCTCCACTTCAACAGCTTTACGGTTGACTTGATATGGCTGCCACCGCCACTGCTGCACCGCCTTGAAGACTGTGTTCGCCAGAATTGGATTACCTCTAACAGGATGGATTGCCTGGGGCAATCCATGCTTATCAACGAATAATTCCACCACCACGGTTCCGCGTATCCCTCTTTTTTGCGCTGCTTCAGGATAGATGGGTTCTACCATCCTGCGTAACTTCAGGGTGGGACTGTGGTCTATTTGTCCGCTTGCGGCGGGTTTTGATCTTGGTTCTCCAAACGCCAGCCTCGCAACGCTGACCCAAAGCACCGGCATGAGCAAAATTCCTTTCCATCATTACTCCCACGATTGAGATAGTGAGAGGGACTCAAAATTCCGCGACTTGAGTATTCGCAGCTCTTTGACCTCAGTGGATGGAAAGCAATGGGTGTCCCAGTGCCGCCTGAACGAATGTTGCTCCAACGGCTACGCTTACCACAATCGCCATGGCAGCAATCGCAAAGCGCCGATGTTTTACGGCGGGAATCGGCGTCATTTGCGCCAGGATGTAAGCGAACAACGGCACAATCTGGACCGCATGAATGGCAATGAAGTGGGCAATCCGCAAGTCTCCCGCAATGGTGCTCCAGTTCACAAAAAGGAGTCCCGCACCGCCATCTGCTGTTCCTACCGTGTGTGAGCCGCGCGCCAGCATATAGCCGCCGATCGCGTTGCCGGCCAGGAAAATCACCATACTGTAGCGGATTGCTGAGACCATGGGCCCATCCACCACGGCAGTACGCACACGGTTGGCACAGAATAAGAAAAGCATCCAGCACACGATAGCTGTATTGACCATGACCATGCTGTTTGTCAGCTGAGCAAGCACGCCATCCAGGAGCAGGTGTCCTGCCTGTGGATGGGCGCTGCGCCATGCTTGCGCACCCAGACTGAAAATCTCCAGCGCAATGCTTACAGCCATGGCTCGGCGGGCCAGTTTTAGCTGCCACCGGGGGATTTGCAGTGCCAGCAGCAGCAGGCTCATCGTGGAAGCAAAAGTCGAAAATGACAGCGAGAATTTGATGGGCTTGATCCAGGGATTAACGCTCTGCGTCACTCCCGGAGCAAAGAATGCTATTGCCGCAAATACAGGCACTGCCAGCATAAGGGCCCATCCCAGGCGAGAAAGCACGGGGTCATTGGCATCAAGCTCCAGAAAGAATTCACGAACTGCGGCAGGTGAAACAGTCTGGATTGTGGCCCGGATAAAACCGCCAAGCCATCCCGCCCCGGTCTGTACCTGCTGGGGCAGTGCCGCTGGTTCTGTCCATAGATCTGCCGCTTGCCTGGTCGTGGCTGGTTCGCTGTAGGTGGTGCTCCTGAGATGCATCATGGTTCCCATTCCGTCCTTTTGCTGTCGTTAACTGCCTGTGCCAGGGGGATTTTGGGACAGACGTATCCTGTCGCGTCCGCAGCGTGTTCTGCGGCGCGGAAAGATACCGGCCTTATATCCGCTCACTACATGCCGGCTGCGATGGATCAATGGGAGAAAAGCAGAGAGACTATTGAACGTGGAGCAACGTAGAGCTTCGCCCTATGTTGCACACGTATCCTTAGCCACTCGTAAGCACCCTATACAACCAGCCTGCGTTCCTGATTGCCCGGAGCGGGGACTTTGAGTGAAATAGGCTGGACCTATGGGTTAGCCGAAGGCCCTGCGCTTACTAAAGTAATCCGCCGAACGTTGAGAGAATGCCCCGGCAGGATTAAAGCAGAGTTAGAGAAAGGTTAGACTTTCCAAGAATCAATGGTTTCTGCAATGAGACTGATAGTTTTTGGATATGAGAGCAAAATTGCAGTATCCAATAGGTCTCATAGCTTAAAAAGCAGGGTGATTCGGGAGTTTTTGAATAGCTCCTATAGTTTTAGAATCTGAGAAGGATTTTATATTCGGGATTAGATTTGCAGCGCCATTCCTGAACTCTGGCCATGAAATTTTGGGCCAAACCCAGAAATAACGCTGCAAACATGAGTTTACTCAACTTCGATGTCGCCGGAACCCGTGTGTACGTCGAGTAATACACCGCCATTTCCAACCTTGCCCTGGATATGGTTGTGGGCCATGGTGCCCTGCATTGTGACTGGATGATTGACTTTCAGCGTTCCTGAAGAGGTGCGCGCGTCAATGTTGAACGAGGCTTGTGTGGGAACTCTTAGCGTAATGTTGCCCGAGCCGGCGCTCAGCCGCCAATCGGCGGTCGGTTCACCTTCCGCCTGAATGTTGCCGCTGCCTGCGTCGGCCCGCAGGCCACCTTTAATTCCTTGCAGTTTGATGTTGCCCGAGCCGGTCTGGGCCTTTACGCTGCCACCCGCACTTTGGCGGATCTGGACATCTCCGCTGCCTGTGTTGACAAATGCATCACCAGCAAGGTCATTCGCGCGGATATTCCCGCTGCCTGTCTGGGCATACAAAACGCCTTTTACGGAATTGATTGTGAGATCGCCCGAGCCTGAGCTGACGCGCGAATCTGCCGAGATGCGCTCAACCGTGACATTTCCGGAACCGGTTTTTGCTGTAAGCGGCAATTCCAGGCCGCTGAGGGTCAGATCGCCTGAGCCGGAATTGGAAGTGAGCCGCGTTTGTGACGGGACCGTAACGTCATAGTCGATGGAAATATTTCTGGTCAGTTCGCGGTCTTCAATCTTTCCAATGTGGATGGAATTCCCCTGCTGCACCACCGGAGGGTTCTGCTGGATGCGCTGAATCCGCTCCTCTACATTCCCACCACCAAAGAGCCATGAACCTGAATTAGCATGGATCTTTGCGGACACAGAAACAGATCCAGCCCCGCCCTGGTGAACTGTGATGTTGCCTGAACCGGAGGTTACTTCCAGTTCTACGGTTCCATTGACCTGTAAGGTTTTTTCAAAATGTCCGGTAGTTGCTGCCTGCAGCGGAAGGGCCGCCAGCCCGGTCAGCGTAATAACAAGCGCTAAAGTTTTGAGTGATCTCATTTCGCCTCCAACAAAATGTGATGTGGGCCTATTACAAATATGACTATTGCAAAATGACCTGCTGGCCTTCCTTGAGGCCGGAAAGAAGTTCTGTCTTGGACCCGTTGGAAATTCCTACCGCAACATCCACTTTTTTGCGTCCGTCTTTCGCGGTTGGTTCTGGAATCTCAACGGAGGCCTTGCGGTCTTTGTCATAAATCAGCGCACCTTCCGGGACCATCAAAATAGCTTTGTGTTCTTCCAGAAGGATTTCCGCATTGGCGGTCATCTGCGATTTCAGCTCGCCTTTTGAGTTATCAATGGAAACGCGCACTTCAAACGTGGTGACGTTATCTTTCTCCACGCCCATGGGAGAAATTTTGGTCACTTTGCCGGAGAATGTCCGGTCTTTATAGGATTCCACCTTGATCCGCGCCTGCTGGCCCAGATAAACCTTGCCGATATCGGATTCATCGACCTTGCCCTTCACGTAAACTTCACGGATATCACCCAGCGTCATTACCAGAGTTGCGGAAGAGCCCAGCACAAGAATTGAGCTTACAGCGGACCCTACTTCAACGTCGCGGGAAAGCACCATGCCATCAATAGGAGAGACGATGGTGGAGTTCTGGTATTCCTTTTCCTTTTCATCCAGTTGGGCCTTCGCTTGCGCTACCTGTGCCTCAGCCTGTTTTAACTTGGAAGTGGCGGAAATCACATTGGCTTTGCCCAGCTGTTGTTTGTTGGTGGCCATTTCATAGTTCTTCTGTGCATCGTCCAGGGCAGAATCGGAAACTACGCCATCCTTGGCCATTTTCTGGGCGCGTTCATAAGCGCGTTTCAGCATTGGAACGTCCGGTCCTTCGGCGTCAACTTTGGCATGTTCCATGTCGGCCTCTGCGGCACGAGCTGCAGCTTCAGCCGCCTGCAATGACGCTTTTTCCTGATTTACCTCCGCCAGTATCTGTTCTTTGTCCAACTCAGCTAGGACCTGGTCTTTTTTTGACGTTTTCTCCATAGTCCACCAGCAGCTTTTGCACAATGCCGCTGGCCTTGGACTTAACTTCAACATTCGTAATGGGATAAATTTTTCCGGTCGCCACAACGCTCTTGGCCAGGTCGCCGCGCTCCACCTTCGCCAGCTTGGAAGGGTCAATTTTGGTGCTTCCGTGCGTGGCCGCCACCAATCCAAGAACAATCAACACCAGAACTGCGAATGCGCTAAGGATGTAAATGACCCGCTTGCTCTTTTTTTTGCCATTTGCCATGAGGACGACCTCTATTAAGTATTATCGCTTGTGAATACGTTGGCCGAAGATAAGAAGTTCCCTGAAAGACACATTAATCCAAAATAGCCAACCTCCTTAGACCGGAAATCAGGGAAAAAAAAAGCAAATCCATGGAAGCATTGCACTTTCGTCCTTTCTGTCCGCAGGCCTCTAAGGTATATGATTAAAGCCCATGGTCACCCTGGTCCTGTTAAGGATCATCCTGGTGGTTCTTCTTGTGGCAGCGAACGCCTTTTTCGTTGCCGCGGAGTTCGC
>Ga0206965_10066_pt1 | contig 31202 bp, 27 predicted proteins | sample Alteio_BWOrgHeat_26_FD_152973 | JGI IMG/M metagenome (GOLD analysis project Ga0206965, IMG submission 152973) | Enriched cells from forest soil in Barre Woods Harvard Forest LTER site, Petersham, Massachusetts, United States -... | ecosystem: Environmental > Terrestrial > Soil > Temperate forest >...
GAATCTTATTCTACAAGAATTTAATAAGATAAACCTTAACCACAGATGCCACAGATTAACACAGATTATAGTCGAACAAAATCTGTGTTAATCTGTGGCATCTGTGGTTAAGGTTTATCGCTTTGAATTTTGGTTAATATTCCGTTATAACTCTTTACCCACAAAATTCCCAGTAGAACCTTTTAAATAGTGATTCTAAGCTACTCTCGGGTCTGGGCGAATCGGTAGTTTAGCCATTCGCTCCACTTCCAAACTTGGAAACCCGAACTCCTCTACCACCTTACCAAGAATTAAATACAATCCGCTTCCTCTAAAGGGGGAATGTTGCAGTGATTGGGGGAAGTGAGTGGTATCAAAAAAGTTTCCCTGCGAATCAAAGAAAGTTCCAAAGTTCATAATATCTCCGCGCTTCGTCCTGACATTTTTTGTTGCCACATAGCTCCCTAACATCTTAACCGTTTTCCCGACATGGTTGATTAATTCCGGTGCCTGTATCTCTCCTCTAAAATTCGTCTTGAGCATATCGAAATCGGCTATGGTTACCGGGAAGCCAATCAATTCCATTTCATCATAAGCATCCTCATATTTATCAATTTCAAACTGTGGCAATTTATATTCTTTATGTTGGGTTTCAAAGAGTGGATAAGGAATTGGCTTAGCAGTATTGTGTAATAATATGTGTGCTTCCCAAAGCAATTCCTTTTTTGATTTACCAATAAAGCGCAATGCATTTACTCGTATCAAAATAATTAATTGTTTAAAAGTAATGGCTGTTCTGGTGATGAAATCTTCAAGACTTTTATATTCACCATTTCTCTCTCTCTCATCAGAAATAAGTTGAGCATAATGTGATTCCAGACTTTGTATGTGGATAAAACCAAGGTAAATATCCTTCCCGTAAATTGTCGTGGTGTATTCGCTCTTATTCACACAGGGAACATGAATATTTGCACCTGCTTTTCTCGCCTCATTGACATAGACTCGGGTGTTATAAAATCCTCCGAAGTTATTAATGACAGCAACCATAAACTCCAATGGATAATGGGCTTTCAGATACAAACTCTGAAAACTTTCGACGGCATACGAAGCTGAATGTGCCTTTGAAAAGGAATACCCTGCAAAGGACTGGATTTGTCTCCAAACTTCTTTCGTAATATCCTCTGGATAACCCTTTTTTTTACAGTTGGCGAAGAACTTTTGAGCAATACTTCTAAGCTCATCCTCTTTTCTTCTTTTACCGGACATTAACCTTCGTAATACATCCGCATCAGCCAAATCGAGTCCACCAAAATAATGACAAACCTTTAAGACATCTTCCTGATAAATCATCACCCCATAAGTTTCTTTTAATTGCTCTTCCATGACAAGGTGCAAGTATTGAAATTTTTCAGGATAGTGAAACCGTGAGATATATTCCCGCATCATTCCACTACTCGCAACCCCTGGTCGGATGATAGAACTTGCAGCAGTCAATGATAGATAATTATCACACTTCAACTTCTTCAATAAGCCGCGCATGGCAGGGCTTTCGATGTAGAAGCAACCGATAGTATCACCTATCTTGAGTTGATGTTTTACCTGCGGATCTTTCTTAAAATGTTCAACATTATGGACATCAATCGTCATCCCTCTTTTCTTCAAGACAATCTCTGCACATTCCTTGATATGACCTAATCCTCGCTGGCTCAAAATATCCAATTTATGAAAGTCGATATCTTCAGCAATATACATGTCAAATTGTGCTACAGGAAAATTCTTGGGAGGAAGATCAAGCGCAGTATAGCATGTTATAGGCTCTTCAGAAATAAGAACACCACCTGCATGAATAGAGCGCACATTAGGGAAGTCAGAGGTCAGGTTATGCATGAAATTGCGGAAGTCGAATATCTTATCGCTCACTTCATCGCCTTTTATATTCGTCATTCTGTTATCTATCAGATTATCTATTTCAGCCTTCGGCAAACCATTCACCTTGCCCAATTCCCTGATGATAGATTTATCTTTGAATGTTGACATCGCACCTAATAAAGCAGTATGCTCCCTACCGAATTTTTTAAAGATATACTTCAGCACATCATCACGATCTTTCCATGAATAATCTATATCAAAATCGGGAGGAGACTTGCGTTTCGGATTCAAGAAACGTTCAAAATAAAGATCTAATTCTATGGGACAAACATCCGTAATTTTCAGGCAATAAGCAACAATACTATTAGCACCGGAACCCCTGCCATAATGGAAGAATCCAACCCTCATTGAGTATTGAATAATATCATAAGTGATTAAAAAATAGGAGGCGAAATCAAGTTGGTTTATTATCTCTAACTCTGACCTGATACGTTGTTCAGCAACTCTGTTATCACTTCCATAACGCAATGCCATTCCTTCAAAAGCAAGCTTCTCTAACATTAATTTATCCTCGTAATGGCTTTCTGTAAAAGTCTTTTTATTCTTTGAAGTTTTAAAATCATATTCAAAAGTGCAGTCCTCAATAATCTTTTCAGCATTAATAATCATGTCGGGAAAGGATTTGTAAATATTTCTGAATTCATCAATGCTCATCAGTTTATCTTCGCTTTTGGCGAAGTCTTCAACAGCTACTTTTGTGATTAAATTATTCTGATTGATAGCCCGCAGTTGCCTGTGAAGTTCGTAAGTCCCCGCATCAAAATAAACCAGCGAAGGGAAGGCGACGCACTTCATCAAAAGTTCTTTGGCAGACGAAACCATCCTCCGCAAATCCGTCGGAGTGATGCCAATATATTCATTATCCTTTAACTTTGAAGGAAAGTTTTTAAAAGGATAAATAATATAACAATGTTCAAACCCAGGGCGCAGTGGCAAAGGCACACCATCCAGATTTCGGCTCGTAAGTAAATCATTCAATTCCTTAAAACCTTTGTTATTCCTGGCAATTCCGACATACATCAATTTATCATCTGCGTCATGAAACTCCATACCGGCAATAGGTTTTAAACCTGCATCAAAACAACATTTCACAAAATAAATAACCCCTGTAGAGTTATTAATATCCGTCAAAGCAATGGCTTTATGCCCAGATTCCGAGCATTTTTGCACAAGATCTTCGATGGAAAGAGTTCCATAACGAAGGCTATAATAGGAATGAGCGTTAAGATACATTTGGATAAAATTAAATTACCTCCGTTTTTTTATAATAATACAATATCTTTTGGGAATCCCCGGAGGAACTTTTGGGATTCCAAAAATGATTTTTGGTACACCTGGAGGAATTTTTGGTACACCAAAAATGATTTTTGGGATAGCTGGAAGGACTTTTGGAATACCAAAAATGACTTTTGGGATAACAGGAGCGACTTTTGGGATGCCAAAAATGACTTTTGGGATAGCTGGAGGGATTTTTGGAATGCCAAAAATGGCTGTGGGGATAATAGGAGCGACTTTTGGGATGCCAAAAATGACTTTTGGGATAGCTGGAGGGATTTTTGGAATATCTGGAGGGACTTTTTGGAATATCAAAAAATGACTTTGGGATTCGTGACACGGAAGTAAACCGCCGACGATGACATTTGATTTTTATAATTGAATACATCTCCCTATTTTATCTTCTCCAAACCGCCTTCGTACCTTATCCATAGCCTGGTATAAGTTATACATCTCGGTAGTATCTTCAAACAGATTAATTTGCTGATTGCCGCCCACCAAGCCACTGAACTTCACTCCGATTAATCTTACCAACAATCTTTTTGCAAATAATTTATCAAAGATTTCTTTTGCTCTTGGAATCAGAATATGATCTGCGGAGGTATAAGGAATTTTCACTTGCTGAGTGCAGGTATTGAAGTCCGAGTAGCGTATTTTTATGGTCAGACAGGAAGTCAGCTTATTGGAACTCCGCAACTGGTAGGCAAGTTGCTCCACCATTTTAGCAATCACTCTATGGAGTTTGTCCGTGTCTATCGTGTCTTTATCAAACGTGTTTTCTTTGCTGATAGATTTTTGTTCGGAATATGGCTCTACAGGGTCGTTATCAATCCCATTAGCTTTTTTCCACATCGTAATTCCGTTTTCACCAAAGACTTTTTGCATTAGTTCTATTGGCATTTCTTGTAAAGTCTTAACCTTGTCTATACCCATATTTCGCAGGAGATGATAGGTCTTTTCGCCAATCATCGGTATCTTACGGATAGAAAGCGGTGCCAGAAAAAGTTTTTCCATTCCTGCTGGTACTTCCCTTTCCCCATGTGGTTTCGCTTCACCTGTGGCAACCTTTGAAACGGTCTTATTTACAGACAATCCAAAAGAAATAGGCAAGTGCGTTTCCTTCTCAATGGTTTGAATCAATTCGTGCGCCCATTTCATGCTTCCATAGTATTTATCCATTCCAGTGATATCAATATAATGCTCATCAATAGATGCCTTTTCAAAGGCAGGGGAATTAGCTGCAATAATTTCCGTAACATCATTGGAATATTTAGAATATGAATCCATATCTCCTTTCAAAAAAATAGCATCGGGGCAAAGGTACTTAGCCATCTTGGTAGGCATTGCCGAATGTACGCCAAATGCCCGTGTCTCATAGCTGCATGATGCCACGACACCTCTGTCGGATAGTCCTCCTATGATTAATGGTTTGCCATTAAAGGCAGAGTTCTTCAACCGCTCCACAGATACAAAAAAGGTATCCAGATCCAAATGTACAATAGTTCGGGTGCTCATAGTGATTACTTATTTGTCCTGATTCATAATGCTTAAATATACGTCATATATCATGCTTAATATTTCGGCAAAATTACGAATAGTTTTTGTAATGGCAAAACTTTATTCCGAGGATTAAAAAACCATTTTTGATACAAATTAGGATAAAGGCATTTCGAAATCTTCAATACCATTAACCAAAAAAGCAGCTTTTTATAGAAGTTTACTTAATAATAAGATGTTAAAATACAAAGTCCATTCTGAAACATTTTTTCAATAATAATTGTATAAAGCCTAAAAAAATTTTATAGTTTCAGAAATATTTCCTAATTTTGCATCCGAAATGAAAAAATACATATACCTAATTCAGACAATTTTCCTCCTAAGTTTTGTAAGTTATACAGCTTTTGGACAGGGATTAATTAACAATGGTGCTTACATTGTTTTAAGTTCAGGACCTTATATTGAAATTAATGGCAGCACCGGAAACTATCTTAATCAAGATGCTTCGGGACCAAGTTATGGACGAATTACTGTCAATACTTCCGGTACGATTGATGTCAATGGAAATTGGACCAATAACTCTGCCGATCCTACTGATAATGTTTTTACATCAAGTGTCGGAACGGTTGAATTAGTAGGCACTGCACAAGTTATTGGCGGAACCGCCTCTACCTATTTCAACAACTTAAATCTTCTTGGTTCTGGAACAAAAACGTTGAATGTAAATACCCTTGTAGGAGGTGGCTACTCATCCCCGACAGGTATTCTTGCTGTTGGTTCTGATGTAATGGATCTGAATCAGCATACCTTGACGATGAATAATCCGGCAACTGGCGGCATTACATATAGTTCGGGATATATTATCAGTGAAACAAATACTGCTGTGAATCCAAGTATTATCAAATGGAATATAGGTACCAGTACTGGCTCTTATGTTTATCCTTTTGGAGTTTCCGGTACCCAGATTCCTTTTACTTTTCAAAAAACAACTGCGGGTTCATCCAATGTTTCAGTTTCTACACGCGCAACAGCATCAAACGATAATACTCCTTATGCAGGCATAAGTGATAATGGCACTGTACCTGCGGTATCGAATATGTTAAGTGTTTGGGGAGGTTCGGCGGTAACTTCTGTTATTGACAGATGGTGGGATATTTATGCATCAGCAGCCACCACCGCAAATGTTACTTTTACCTATCGCGGCTCTGAAAATACAATGACTGTTAATCCAACAGGACCTATCAGGGCACAGCATTGGAATGGTACAGGTTGGGATTGGCCTTTGGGTGCCGGAACAGGCGTTATTGCTGGCACAGGAACAGCTACAGTTAATGGCGCAAGCACTTTTTCCCCATGGATTTTAGTTGCTTCTTCAGCACCGCTTCCCATTGAATTATATAGCTTCACATCAACCTGCCAAGGAAATAGCGTTTCATTAAACTGGATTACAGCATCTGAAACAAATAATTCTTATTTTACCGTTCAAAGAAGTGCCGATGGAAATAATTTCGAAGATGTAACCAATATTACCGGCAAAGGCAACAGTAATACAATGGTTAATTATTCATACATTGATACTCATCCATACAGCGGTCTGTCTTATTATCGTTTGAAACAAACAGATTTCAATAATGACTTTACTTATTCTCCAATAATTATTAGTGATTGCGGCATTAGCGGATTTGATATTGTTAACGTAATTCCTGATGAAAACAATCACATAACTACTTTTAATTATTCAGTAGAGGCTAACGGTTCCTATCACCTATCGGTCTATGACCTTTTGGGAAATTTAATAATCAATAACGATTTGCATCCTGAGGTTGGATTTAATAAAGTAGTACTCGATTTTTCTTCCTTTGCACATTCCATGTATCTGATAGTTCTGAGTAATAATACCAAATCTATTACTCGAAAATTCATCTATTAATTAACAAAAGAAATTAATATTTAAAAGGTTTATAAAATGTAAAGCCCTGACTCAATGTCGGGGCTTTTTATTTAATTAATCCCTATTTCCTATCTTTGCCGCCTAAAGAATATTAAATGAGTGCTAAAATAATTAATGTAGGAACGATAGCTTGTGGTAGCCCGCAGCTTTTCATCATCTCCGGTCCTTGCGTTATTGAAGAGGAATCCTTGATGATGCACACTGCCGAAGAGCTGATAAAGATTGCTGAAAGATTGAATGTGGGCTTGATATTTAAGTCCTCTTATCAGAAGGACAATCGCAGTTCCTTGAAGTTTTATAAAGGTCCCGGATTGCAAGAAGGTTTGAAGATGCTGGCGAAGATAAAAAAGGAATTCAATGTCCCGATTCTATCTGATGTTCATTACCCTGAACAGGTTGCTGCTGCTGCCGAAGTCCTTGATATCATTCAGATTCCTGCTTACCTTTGTATGCAAACAGATTTAGTTGTTGCGGCTGCAAAGACCGGTAAAATTATCAACCTTAAACATGGTCAATTCCTTGCTCCTGAAAACATGATTAAACCTTGTGAAAAGGTTGTTGAATCAGGCAATGACCAGATACTTCTTACCGAGCGTGGTTATACTTTTGGATACAATGATCTGGTGGTTGATCCTCGTAGTTTTTATCATCTTTCAAAGACAGGTTATCCTGTGATATTTGACATCACACATTCTATACGCAAGTATGGAATTCCAAGTGCCGATCCTAAAGGTGGTGCTCGTGAATTCCTTCCTGTTCTTGCACGTGCTGCCGTAGGTGCAGGGGTAGATGGCTTGTTCATAGAGGCTCATCCAGATCCTTCAAAAGCCTTGTGTGATGCAGCAAGTCAATATTATCTCAATCATCTTGAAGAGTTCTTAAAACCTTTAATAGAGATTCATGATCTCGTTAAATCCCAAGAAGCCCTTCCAATTAATCAATAACATATTACGTTTATTAACTCATAATTCATAACTAATAACTCAAAACTCAAAAAAAATGGAATTATACCTCGATTCAGTAGATTTTAAAGAAATAGAAGAAGCAATCAAACTTGGCGTTGTTTCTGGATTAACAACCACTCCGACCTTCATGCACCGGCATGGAATCACGGATATTGATGGAGCCATTGTAAGGCTTTCTAAGATGGTTCCGGTATTGCAAGTGGAGGCATTGGGAGATACCGCCGAAGATGTCTTAAAAGAAGCTCAACGTCTCCTTGCATTGGGTCTTGATAAGAACAAAACAGTTTTTAAAATACCTGTTTCCAATATCGGTATCCAATCCTGCAAACTCCTTCGTGACAAGGGTTTGATGGTCAATGTTCATTTGATTTATTCATTGAATCAAGCATACATGGCGATGCAAGCCGGAGCTAATTATGTATGTCCTTTGGTGGGTCGTTTGCAGGATCAGGGACATGATGCATTGCAATTAATTGGTGAATGTGTTGATGCCGTCGAACGTTATGGATACAATACCAAAATCATGTTTTCATCCGTGCGAAATGCCCAGCATGTGCGTGATGCAATCAACATCGGAGCGCACACAATCACTGTTCCCTGGAGCATCATGAAGAAGCTTACAGAAAACAACTTTACGACCCTTGGCACCGATCAATTCATCGAGCATACCAAGCTGATGACCGTCAAGGTAAAAGACATATTGAGCAATGCCAATCCTATCTGCAAGCCCTCTGATACCTTGCTTGATGCGTTAGTAAAAATGACTGATGCCAAGTTCGGGGCGGTATGTATTATGGATGATAAAAACAATCTGGTAGGTGTCTTTACTGATGGCGATGTTCGTCGTCATCTGAAAGAGAAAGGCAAAGGAATCATGGATAATAAAATGGGAGACTTCACTTACAAAGCTCCCGTAACAATCAACGCAGAAGCCTTGCTGGCAGACGCTGTTGATACCTTCAAGAAGAATAAAATAGATAACATTCTGGTCCTTGAAAACAATACTCCTGTTGGCTTTATTGACATTCAAGACCTTGTGAAGATGGGCTTGATAGGTTAATTATTTAAGGGAAAAACAATAATGAATAATGAACAAGGAATATTGAATACTCAAGGAAAAAGGTTCGTTTGTTTTATTTCATTATTCAATATTCCTTGTTCATTATTCAATATTCTTTCTTTATGTTTTCTCCCGAAGAAGTTCTAAAGATTCACAAAGATAATGGTGCAGAGATTCATGCGCCCATAAATATCTTCACTAATAATATCAAAATCGTCAAAGGCATTATCCTTGACTGGGATGGCGTATTCACCAATGGAATCAAGGGAGAGAACGATCACAGCGGTTTCTCGGAGATTGATGCCATGGGCTTGAATCTTCTTCGTTTTTCGTTATGGAATCGCGTCAAGATCATGCCTCAAATATTCATTGTTACAGGCATGCACAATCCCTCTGCCGTTGCCTTTGCGAGGCGCGAATCTCTTACCGCAGTTTATCAGGGTGTGAAGCAAAAAGACAAGGCAATTCAACACATCAAAGAGAACTTCAATACCGTCCCGAAAGAGTTGATTTGTGTCTTCGATGATGTGCTGGATATGGCTATGGCGAAGGATTGCGCACTACGATTTTTGGTCAACAGGAAATCCAATCCTTTGTTCATCAAATATGTCAAGAACAAGAAATGGTGCGATTATATTACCTCCTCCAATTCCGGCGAGAACCCTGTCCGTGAGATATGCGAATTCCTTATTGGCATTGGCGGCAACTACGAAAAGACCTTGGACGACAGGATTAATTTCGCTTCCAATTATACCCAATATTGGGAAGAAAGAAAAGCGATAATTCCGAATAATTATGAATTATAAATGCTGAATTATTAATTGAATGGCATTCCTAATTCCTAATTTTTAATTCCTAATTGGTTTCATCATCGTCTTGTTGTTGCGCCTGAAAAGTCGCAATCACAAGACGATGAAAGATATTTTATTAAACGAGAAATAGCATTCTGTAGTTATGGGGGTGTAGGACAAAATGCACTTTGAAGCAAATATTTTAATGTCGCTTGTCATTCCGACGAAGGAGGAATCCTATTCCATCAATAATAGGATTCCTCCTTCGTCGGAATGACAAGCGTGAATAGTACCTTATTCCAAATAAGTGCAATTTGTCGTACACCCAGTTATGGGCAGTTCTCTTTTACTAAATATATTATTAGTAATTTCGCGCCATTATACAATGATCAAGTTTTATAACATTAGTAATAGCGTGGTGGGTATGCAAAGCGACAATAGCATAATGCCTGATTCCAAGGTACATATTGGATTATTCAAGGTAAATATTGAATTATTAAAGAATAATGCTCTTCGTAATCTAATGTGTATTCAATTATCAGAAATGAATATTCTTTTCTCACTACCGAGTATTACTCCAGCCAAAGATTATATACTTTGCTGGCAAGTATGTATTCTTTTATCACTAAGGAATATACTTTCATGCCAGAGGCATACTCTTTCATTCCCAAAGTATATTACTTGCTGGCGAAGGAGTATTCGTTTCTCACAAATGAATATTCATTTCTCATTAATGAATACACTTTGCTCACGAATGAGTATTATTACTTCAGTGGATAGCATTCATCGGCTATTAACTAAGACTTATACAATTAATAGATAATAAAACAAAAAAAATGGCAGTAATTAAACAGGGAAAGGTAAAACGTAGTGGCTACAGGGAAGAAACAAATCATGGCAAAATAGTAGCATTAATTTCCAAATGCCTGGCTGCCGGAAGGGGTGCAGTATTATATAAGGACCCGAACATATCGGCACTATTTTATAGTGATGGTGATGATGCAAAAGAGGCTTTGGAAAAGGCTATGAGCGATTATAAAAACCGAACCAATGGTGGTAGCATCTTGAATATTGAAAATAAGATGGCATTGGTAGTTATCTGGGTGGATAGCTATGCAGACCAAGTGGAGGTGATTGCTAATGACCCTGCAAATCGCACTACCCAGCAGGAGGCTGTGGCGAATATCGGGCTGGCGGGATTGCCTGCCCAAAAAATGGGTAAGAATACCAAGGGCAAGCCTGCTAAACCTGTTCTTACCGGTGAATATTTCTCTGGCGGAATCCTTAAAATTAAATTAACCAATGGACGTGCCTATCAATTTACCTCCATAACTTATGTTGCCGTATCAATACCTCCTGCCTCCGACCCTGCTGTTGCGCCCGCAGTCGTAACCATAACGGGCGATCAGGTATCTGTAAAATGTGCAGCAGCAGTTCAAGTGATGTCGAAGACTATTAAAGGAAAATCAAGAACAGCAAAATTCGTCGGAGCCGATCCTTTATTAAGCTATAATATTTATGCCTTCACCCAGAATGGTAAGAAATTGGTAAGCGAAATATCTGCTGTGATTACGGTGAATGCATAAATAATTTAAGGTTTATTTTTTATGAATGTCCGTCTTGATACCTAACAAAGGAAATAATGAATATTGAACAAGGAATAATGAATAATGATTTGGAATTCTGACAAATACTGAATTCTCTAATTCATTCATTCTTATTTCAACCTTACTTCCTTCAACATTCATTATTCCTTGTTCAATATTCATTATTTTAACAAAATTAGGTATTAATACGGACAATCATATTATTTTTTATAGTTTAAGGTTGTATGCGAAACTTTATACCTCAAACTTATTTCCTCCTTTTATGATACCATTCCCCGCAAGGGGTGGTGCAATAAAAGGATGCTACTGATTATTAAGCACGAAAGGATTCGTATCTTTGCAGCCAAATTAAAAAATAATTTATGAATATAGAAGTAGAAAAATTGAAGTTAATAGAATGGTTGATTTCCCTTCGCGATGAAGCTACCATTGAGAAATTGAAATTCTTCCATGAACATAGTGTTGATGCTGCTGATTGGTGGGATACTATTTCCGAATCTGAAAGGGATTCCATCGAAAGAGGAATCATGGATGTCGAGAATGGCAAAACAATTCCTCATTCGGAAGTAAAAAAGAAATATGGAGAGTGGCTATAAAATTGGTTCTACTGGGAATTTTGTAAGAATTTTAGTTTACAAGAATTTAATTAGATAAAACTTAACCACAGACTTCACAGATTAACACAGATTTTGTTCGAACAGAATCTGTGTTAATCTGTGAAGTCTGTGGTTAAGTTTTATCGCTTTGAATCTTTGTTAATATCTCGTTATAACTATTTTCCCACAAAATTCCCAGTAGAACCATAAAATTGAATGGTCAGAGGAAGCCACAAAAAACCTTGACAGAATAATTGATTACCTGAAACGAGAATGGACAGATAAAGAAATAAGGAATTTTGTCAGCAAACTTGATAAAGCAATTAATCTGATTTCTACTAATCCGAATTTATTCAGACTTACCAATAAAAGGAAGAATATTCGCAGATGTGTATTAATGAAACAAGTGAGTATTTACTTTAGACATGCAGAGGAATCTGTTTATATTATTTCAATATTTGATACCAGGCAGAGTCCTGCAAAATTAAAAGATTAAACTCTTTTTCTATTCGCCTTTTATGCGACCATTCCGCCCTTGCGGTGGTGCAATAAAAGGATGCTGCTGATTATCAAGCCCGAAAGGATTCGTATCTTTGCAGCACATGAAGCAACCAAAATATCAGTTAAGAGCTGAAAAAGGATTAACAGTATTCGAGTTTGAAAGCGAAGGACCCAAAGGAACAATTCCTAAACTGATAGTATTCACGGAAACCAACTTGAATGGTTTTTATAACCTTGCATTTGGAGATAAAGATAAAAGAACCGGAAAGATTAATGATAAAATAATATCTAATAATAATGATGCTGATAAAGTATTTGCAACTGTTGTTTCTTCTATATATGCGTTCACCGATAAGTATCCGGAAGCCATGGTTTACGCCACTGGCAGCACACTCTCAAGAACTCGTTTATACAGAATGGGAATCACAAAATATTATGATGATGTAAAAAAGGATTTCCTTATTTATGGACAAAAGAAAGATGGTTGGGAAGCGTTTGAATTGAATGAAGAGTATGAAGGATTTGCTGTAATTAGAAAAAAATAGTAATTTTGCACCATGACAATAAAAGAATTGAACAAGCGAAAAACTCCAATAGTGATAATTGACAAATCATTGGAGAAGTACAAAGGAGAAGATTTATTTCCAGAAAAACTTGATAAAGCTAATGAGGTATTGAGGACAATCGGAATTCCGAAAGTCAATAATTCCAAGCACAAGAAGAAATAATTTTTCTTCCCTCCTTTTATGCTACCATTCCCCGCAGGGGTGGTGCAATAAAAGGATGATGAATCAATTGACAATTTACAATGGACAATTGACAATTAAAAGGCGACTCCTTCTGTCAATTATCAATTGTCAATTGTCTCAACTATTCTTAGCCTTCTGTTTGGCTTCGAATTCTTTGATCAAATCCTCATCGCTTTTGCCCATGTGATCTAAGGAAAATTTCACATCTTTTGCAAGTTCGTGATCAGGATATTTCTTCATGAATTCTTCGTAAAGTTTCTTTGCTTTCTCTGTGCCGTGAAGTTGGTTTTCATAAATAAATGCTTCCATAAAAAGACAGAAAGGAGCACGTTTGCTGGCAGGATAATTCTCATAAACTTTGTTGTAGCAATTCACTGCTTCCATGAGGTAAGTCAAGCCACTGGCAAGCCTTCCGGCTCTGAAAAGATATTCAGGAACACTGTCATTCTTCGGGAAACTGTCAGCAAAGTTTTTATAGGTGCAAAACAAATCATAAATCTTTTTCTTATCAGGCATTTTACTGGTATCCTTTGCAACAGTTTTCTCCATATTCATAAGGCGATCCTGGGCTTTCTTTTCAGGAGACTGGCAAGAAGCAATGATACTGATTAAGGCAATTGCAAGAGTTGTTTTAATAACGTTTTTCATCATACTATTTTATCTTTTATTCATGTATTTTAAAGGGAATTTCATTTTATAATCAACCTTCACATTGCCTTTTGAAACATCAAAAAGTTTATTCTTCAGCATTCGTTTTCTAATAAAAGAAATCCTGTCGGTGAATAACATTCCATCAATATGATCGTATTCATGCTGAATGATTCTTGCCTGCAATCCTTTGAATTCTTCCGTAAATTCATTGAAGTTTTCATCCAAATAATTCAAGGTAATAGAAGGCTGCCTGTAGATGTCTTCTCTGATAGTCGGAATGCTCAAACACCCTTCATTATAAGACCATTCCTCACCCACTTGATTCAACATTTTGGCATTGATAAATACCTTTCTGAAGTCTTTTAATTCCTCTGCCTTTCCATCTTTATATAAAGGTATTCCATCAACAATAAACAAACGAATGGAAAGTCCTATCTGTGGTGCTGCCAAGCCCAAGCCATTTGCTTCGTGCATGGTCTCAAACATGTTTTCTATAATCTCTTTTAAGTCTGGGTAATCTTTGGTAATCGGTTGTCCCATCTTCTTTAGAATAGGATCGCCATACGCTAATATCGGTAGTATCACTTGAGTATTAAGTATTATGAATTAAGTCCTAAGTTTAAGGTTTTATGTTCTAAGAAAGATTGCAAGAGAATCGTTGCGCTGATAGTATCCACAAGGCTTTTGTTTTGTCTTGCTTTCTTCTTTAATCCGGAATCTATCATGGATTGAAACGCCATCTTGGAAGTAAATCTTTCATCTAATCTTTCGACAGGAATTGTTGGGAATAATTTCTTCAATTGTTTCACGAATACATTCACCAATGCCGCGGATTCAGAGGGTTCATTCATCATTGTCTTTGGTTCGCCAACCACTATACATTCCACTTCTTCCTTCGCAAAATAATCTTTCAGGAATGTCATAATATCCTTTGAATGCACCGTCGTCAATCCATTTGCTATTAACTGCAACGGGTCGGTAACTGCTATCCCCACTCTTTTACTTCCGTAATCTATTGCCATGATTCTTGCCATCGGGCGCAAAGATACAATTCCCACTTAAATTAGGAATTAGTTTCATCATCGTTTTATTGCAGCTCCCAAGAGGTCGCTGTCTCAAAACGATAAAAGAATGAAACCGGACTGGTAGGCTTTAGCCTTCCTGTATGGTAGCAAGTTTTTTTAATGTTGTATTTAAGAAGGTATTATGATTAATAAACGGGCAACCATACAGGAAGGCTGAAAAAGCCTACCTGTCCGATTTCTATCGTCAAATTGTATCGTCAAATTATTTAAAAATCATTACACATAATAACTATATAATAGTTATCTGTTGATGGTGAAAGTTTGCGATATGAATTACCTTCTTCATTAATAACAATTACATTTATTAATGGAATATTACCGATAGATCCTTCTGTTGATGATAGATAAACACCATGATATAATGAATGAAGAAAAGGATTCGAAGGATAATGTTTAATAATAGATTCTAAGCCTTGAATAGAAGGTATATACCAACCATCAATTGCATAAGATAAAACATCAGAATTTTCATATTTTCTTTTTAGTAATTCAGTGTTTATTGCACCATTATATCTGGTAGAATATAGTGAATCACTCCGATCTAATTTTATTCCATTATATTTATTTATGCCCAAACTTTTCCCGCCTTCGAGATATTTAATAATAGTGCCATGTTTATTTGTACTATCAACATAAATTACAAATCCTCCTCCTAATTGATCACCTACTTTAAACGATTCACCATTAGTTTCTATATGTGGTTTAACAAAGGTTTTTGCGTTATTTTTTAAATTATTGTTCTCACTAGATTTATCTTTTATTGTCTGAACATTCTTGTCAATTAACGAATTTGATGATTGTTCTGTTTCCATACTACCAATGAAATTATTGCTTTCTATTACATAAGCATCACCAAACCTAGTGAATGAAATCATTATCGTTTTTGTAATTCCAAATACAACTTCTACCGAATAATCCATTCTCATATTTGTTCCATTTTCTTCATTAAAAAATCCTAAAACAGGAGAACCATCTTTATCAACTCTTCTGCTTATTCCATCAATTTTAAAGGATATTGTTCCACATTCAGGTGAGGATAAACTAAAATAATTATCAGTAAAACAAACAGCAATTGGCTTGTTAATAGTGATGTCTCCTTTCTCTGTTAAATGTATAAAAGATGTTGCGGCTATACATCTTAAATTTTGGCTTTTTGTTAATAGTACCAAAAATACAAATGAGATTAAAAGTATAGTTTTTTTCAAAATGGGTCACATGTTAAATTAAAAGAAATATCATTCAATTTTTTTACTTATTAATCAAATTAATACCTTTTATAGTAATTCTATAAGATTTTTGTTCACTTGGATTTCTACCCATTGTTTTTGATATCATATAACCATTCTCAACGAGTAAATTTATTAAATAATATAATTCTCCACTTTCACGGAATATTTTTAATTCCTCAATTGTTTTTAATTGGACTTGATAAATACCTAATGGATATGGAGGATCTTTTTCACACCAATTTTTAATCGCATTAAGTACAAGAATAAATTTTCCATCATTTTCCATTTTAATATATTATTAATGCCCGCAACCAAAATGGCGCAAGTCAGCGGCGCAAAATTACAAAACAAATCGTCATTCCAACATTTTATCTATCCCACAAGCTTCTTATTCACTTACTATTTTCCCCACCAAATCCTCAATCCCCTTTATCCACGCCACTTTCCACACTTCCACCAACCCTTGTTATTAAAGAAAAAAGCATCGCGGCTTTCGGTAATGACCTGCTTACTGTAGATAATTACTTACTTACCGTGGTAAATGTCTTCCTTGCCTTAGCAAATATGTTCCTTGCCTTAGCAAGTATACCTGCTTGCCTTAGCAAGTAACCCTACTTGCCTTAGCAAGTATACCTACTTACCTTAGCAAATGTCTTATTTGCCTTAGCAAATGTCTTACTTGCCTTAGCAAGTATACCTACTTGCCTTAGTAAGCAATACAATTACTTGAGTAAGCATATCATTATGCTCTGTACATGCCATATTTACTAAAGATGATGCCTTTTGATGCTAAGCTAATATCCTAAAAGCTTGAGCTATTAGGTTATTTTCTAAAGCTGAATAGTTAAGTTTCAGGAATAAGGGTATAGGGTATAAAGGTATAAAGGGAATTTTTATACCTAATATCCTTATACCTCTATACCCCTATACCTTATACCCTTAAATCAAATCAATGAATAAGGTCCGCAATACACCATTTGTTCCATTGTCATTGATACACTGATGTGACACCCAATACCTTCCTGGAGCAAGCCCGCTAAATTGTTTAAATGCATTTTGAGTGGCTCGCTGCATGACTAAGACTGTACCACTACTGCCCAAATCCATTCGTGGATGCAACCAACATTTAAAACATCACCGATACAGTGAAAACTTCCAGAAGTAGTATCCTGGAAAAGACCAAAGACATTCTTGGTTCTTCTCCAAAAGATGTGGTTAGAAATTTATAATAGAAAAGTTGATATAGATTCACAGATTTAAATGTAAAATAAGAAATTACACTAATCGGAATCAGTAAAACAAGACCTGTCATGCCGAAAAAGTACCCTACGGGATTTGCTTTTGGGATGGTTGAAAAAATTTTTTGGCGTGGGCAAGAATTGATGGTATGTGGGCAAGAATTGATGGAGGAGGCGTAAGAATTGATGGAGGAGGTGTGAGAATTCATCGAGGTAGCGTCAGAATTCATGGAGGTAGCGTGAGAATTCATGGAGGAGGCGTGAGAATTAACGGAGGTAGCGTGAGAATTCATGGAGGAGGCGTGAGAATTAACGGAGGAGGCGTGAAAATTCATGGAGGTAGCGTCAGAATTCATGGAGGAGGCGTGAGAATTAACGGAGGAGGCGTGAGAATTCATTTTTGCAGTATTAAATTTGATATTTTGGTTTTATTAATCCATTTATGACTGCGACCTTTTTGGGAAGCAACAAGACGATGATGTACTCAATTAAAATTTTGGTAGTAGGAATTAGCATGATTCTTTATTCCTTCCCTTTTAGTTATTTTGCGGCATATATTAATAGGAGCATGGTAGAAGAAATAATTAATCGTGCATGGGAGGATAAATCTTTGTTGAAGGATGAAACGACCGTGATGACAATAAGAAAAGTCATTGATAAATTAACCGATGGAACGCTGCGTGTGGCGGAGAATAAGGGCAATGGATGGGTCGTGAATGAATGGATCAAGAAGGCTGTCCTGCTTTATTTCCCTATCCAAAAGATAGAGGTTATTGATGCCTTTCCTTTTCAATATAATGACAAGATTCCTTTGCAGAAAGGCTTGGGCGAACGCGAGATTCGTGCTGTGCCCGGGGCTATTGCAAGGCATGGTGCATATATCGGGAGGAATGTTATCCTGATGCCTTCTTTTGTGAATATCGGTGCATACATTGATGATGGAACGATGGTTGATACATGGGTTACTGTGGGTTCCGGCGCGCAGATCGGCAAGCATGTTCACTTGAGTGGCGGCGTTGGCATTGGTGGTGTGCTGGAACCTGTTCAGGCGGCTCCTGTGATCATTGAAGATGGTTGTTTTATTGGTTCGAGATGTATTGTTGTGGAAGGGATTCGGGTGGAGAAGGAAGCTGTCCTTGGGGCTAATGTCGTGCTCACGATGTCCACCAAGATTATTGATGTTACCGGTGCCGAGCCTGTTGAATACAAGGGTTATGTTCCTTCGCGCTCTGTTGTTATTCCAGGTTCTTATACCAAGAAATTTGCTGCCGGAGAATACCATGTTCCATGTGCTTTAATTATCGGGAAGCGAAAGGAATCTACCGACAAGAAGACTTCCTTGAATGATGCTTTGAGGGAGTATAATGTGGCGGGGTAAGATCTGTTTTTAGAAACTTAAAAACATAAGATTTAACTTATGGAAAATACCTATAGATTTCCTTTCTATGAAGCAACCGAACAATCTCTATTTGATCATTAATAATATAAATTCCTAATCGGTAATCACCAACACGAATTCTATAATGATACTTGTATCCGATTAATTTCTTAAGGTTATGAATTTCGTTCAATGAATCAGCCTTTTCTATTGCTTCAATTGCTTCAACAATTTTCTTATTAAGATTTTTATCCTTAAGCTTAGCAATATCTTTATTAAAAGAATCGCTGAAAGTAATCTTCATCCTTAGGATTTCAGCTTCTTCATGATGGTTGCTCTTGAAACCTTTTTAGTTTTTCTTCCCTCATCAATTGCATTAGCAAGACCAATGTCTTCCTTCATTTCAGGAGTTAATTCAGTTCCTTTTATGTTCATACGGTGAGCAATCTCCAATAGGAGTTTTGCTTCCTTATCATTTTTCGCTTCAAGAATTATATGTGTCATATTTATAAATATTAGTTGCTGCAAAGATACGAAAACAATAGACAAAGGAATGTCATAAATGTGGATTTGTCGGAAGGGTTTTGAGATTTGAGGCTTTAATTAATCCTTACCGATGAATTAAAGTTGAGTCATTCATATTTGATTTAAGAGTTCTATTGAAGTAATATTGAACCCCTTCTAATTCACTTTGGTTTTGATAACTATTCTCAAATGGAAGACAAGATTTGCAATCAACTTTATAATATGAATATGAAGCATTCACCCCTGAAATAGTATCTATTACATTTGCCTTACGAATGACCACAAAGTAATTATAATTACTTAACCCAGAATAATTGGGAATATTTTTTGCATAAAATAAATCGTCATTAATTTCCAGAAGGATTGTCTTTCTACTTCCGAAACTTATAGTATCAAAGAATAAATAACATGAATCAATAGGATTATAATTGTTCTTATCGGTCAATATAATTTGCATATTATTTAGCTGTTCATCTGTAAAACCTGTTAACGAATCATTAGTTACATATAAATATATAAATGGTACTTGCGGGGGATAAATGCAGTCCTGATGTGGAGTGCAACAAGATGTCGCAAAAAGAATAAGACCAAAGAATACTATTTTTTTCATCCCCGCAAAAATACTAATCTTTCATTAACAAATTCCTGCTCTCCCAAACTTTTCTTTAATTAGCACCGATGAAATTATTAATTCAAATTCTAACAGCCATGCCTCCGAAGCCTTCATTACTCATCAGCAGAGTATCCGGTATTGTGACGACCACAGGTCTCGGAAGATGCAGAACGCTGTAATCATTAATTTACTTTTTCCTTCCAAAGGGATTGTGCAGGCTTCGACTTCAAGGTTCATAAAGTCAGGAGTTCAGATTAATTTCTATGGTATCAAACTTACTGAATTTAAAAGAAGAATTTCCTTTCCTATTATTCAAACATATCTTCCATTCAACAAAATCTTATTCCCAAAAATGGTTGTTAATCTCTGGGATATGAACCACATTGCCTGGAAGAATAATCTCCCTCTCTGTCGGATGGACCACATGTTCTGGAAAAATGTTCTCCCGCTCTGCCGGATGAACTACATGTTCTCGAAGAATGTTCTCCCGCTGTGCCGGATGGACTACATATTCTCGAAAAATGTTCTCCCGCTCTGCCGGAAGAACTACATATTCTCGAAAAATGTTCTTACGCTCTGTCAACAGAACTACATATTATGGAAATATGTAGTTACTATTCGAGGGATTATGGGGAATATTATGGGGAAGAATCATCGCAACAAGCTAAAAACTAACTTATCATATACAAAATGGCACGCTCACTGAAAAAACCTTGGTGGTCTCTTTTGATTCCAAAACAAATAACCTGGTGGAAAAATTATCCTAAAGCATTGGAGAAATACCAGGATGAACTGGAAGTAACTGATGATGAATTAAAACAAGCGCAGGATGATTCTGCAATGTTTTTATACTGCTATGCTCAAAATGCAAATACCATATCTTATAAGGAATCATTTATGGTTTATTTGAAAGATGTAATATATAGCAAGAAAAAAGGGGGAGAAGAAGCATCGCCAAATTTGACGGTATTGGCAAAACCAACGTTAGTAAAAAAAGGTATCATGCCCCGCACTTTTAAATATATTAAAATGTTGAGAACACGAAAAGGTTTTACATCAACCATAGCAGTTGCATTGAAAGTGGTTGGAGAGGATATAGCACCATTTAATGGTGATACTTTTGTTGCACAAGGAAAAGGTAAAACGACTCACGATGGAAATTTGATAGGGTATGTAATAGGTACTTATCTTGATGGAGCAGGAATTTTCAGACAGCGTGGAGATGATCCTGAATTTCATTTTATAAAAAGTATTTTCGGAGGCTTCTATTTGGATGATGAACCGAATTTGGAAGTGGGTCCCGAAACAAGACAATACCATGTAAGAGGCATTATCAATAATGAATATGTTGGCTTTCCAAGCAAGCCGTTTTCCTTGACCTGGACCAGCCCTCCACCGACGCTTGATGCAGGGGATGATAAAACTGAAATAAAAGCAGAAGAACCTAAAGCATAAGAACATTTTTAGAATTTTCATTAAGCAAGAAAAGCTCTCTTCGGAAACGAAGGGAGCTTTCTTTTTTTGGGGGGGAATAATTAGAATTCAGAAATTTTGATTAATCCTTCCAAAGCAATATTACATTAATAATAAATAATAAATAAAGTTTTGGATAATAATAAATCTTTTCCTAATATTGCAGCCTTAAAACAAATAATTAATGGGAACGCCGATGCCTGAACCAAGTAAGCGAAACAAATAAATAATAAATAAAATGAAAACTTTTAACAAAATTATCGTAATCGTGATGTGTGCTTTTGCACTTTCCACAACCCTCCATGCGCAAAATGTCGTAACGCTCCAGAGCGGCGGCAATGCGTACTTCTTCAACAATATTGATGATGCCGTTTCGGTGGCTAATCCTGGTGATTACATCTATGTCCCCGGTGGCGTGTGGGCTATCAACAACATTATTCATACTGGCGTGAATATTGTCGGTGTAGGATATAATCCAGATTCATGCGGTGCTACTGGAACTACCAAAATCACTGCCCCTGGTGCTTGCTATAACTTTATCATGATTAGTGGAGGAGCTGATAATGGTTCATTTACGGGAGTTCAGTTTTTAAATACTGTTAGCTTTGGCGGTGATTGTAATGTTGGAAATGAAGCGGTAAATAATTATTCCTTTTCAAGGTGTCGTTTTTCAGGGACTTATGGTAATATTTGCTTTTATGCAGGATGGAGTAATATTGCGCCAAGCACTAATTTGTTTCTGTCAGAAAATGTTTTCGATAATCAGGTTGAAGGATATTCAATATCAGGAGTTACAGCTACCAAGAATATTTTCACAAATTACATAGACCAAGTTGAAGCCAGCACTTTCAATAATAATATCTTTATGATTGCGGGTCAATGGAAATTCTTTAGTACCAATAATTGTTCTTTGAATAATAATATCGTAATAGATAATAATGGTGCTCCAAATTATCTATACTCCAACTGCAATGGAAATATCACCACCAATACTATCTACAATGAACCATACAATAACAATTATAACAACACAGAGATCGGTGGTATTTATAGCGCATCGCCTATCTTCGTAAATTTCACAGGCTTTACTTTTGATGTTCATGCTGACTATCATCTTGCAGGCGGCTCTCCTGGAATTGGTTATGGAAATGATGGCACCGATGTAGGGATATATGGAACAGCGGTGCCTTTCAAGGAAGGTGGCGTACCATTTAATCCACATATCCAATTGCAATCCATCGGCACCACGACGGATTCGCAAGGGCATCTTCCTATTCTTATCAACGTAGCTGCACAAGGTAATTAATCATTCATTAATCGCCACGAATTTCACGGATTAATTCGTGAAATCAATGGCTAAATAATTAATAAGATGAATAAGATAAAATTTCTTTTATTCGTGCTCTTCCTGTCTTTTAAGATAGGCAATGCACAGCAGCTCACGAGCTATGAATATTGGTTCGACAGCAATTATGGCGCAGTTGTTACTGTTCCTTTAATCAGCACTCCTGCCGAACTTTCACTGAATACTTCTATCAGCACTACTGGCTTGACTACCGGCTTCCATTTCGTTCATTTTCGATTCCAGGATATTAATGGAAAATACAGTTCCGTCCAGACCCAGATATTTGATAAGACTTCCCAGAACACCGGAACCAATTTTCTTATTGGTTATGAATATTGGTTTGACACCGCCTATTCAAACAAGACCAGCGTTCTGATTGCTGATTTGACTCAAGTTGATTTGAATACTATTCTTACCGCGGCGACTTTAACGAATGGTGTCCATGCCGTGCACATTCGTTTTCAGGATAATGGAGGAAACTGGAGCAGTGCCCTGTCTCAATCTTTCCTGAAGGCTGGCGGTTCTATTGTTTCCAATTCAATCATTGCATACAGATATTTTTTCAATAATAATTCTGTGAATATTGTTAATGTTACACTTCCAAGTCCGCAAAATCCTTATGATTTATTAAGCCAGATTGCTACAAGGAATTATACCCATCCCGGAATGAATACATTGAATATTCAATTTGAAGATACTACCGGATTCTGGAGTTCTATTCTTACGGATACTTTCTACAGAGATTCTATTCCTGTAGCAAACTTTACTTCAAATTCTCCGGTATGCCTCGGCAGTCCAACCAACTTTACTAATACTACAACAGAAGCAGACAGCTACCATTGGGACTTCGGCGATGGCAATAATGATACGAGCAATTCTCCAAGTCATACTTATGCAAATCCCGGAACATATACGGTTACTCTTTTTGCATATAGTTCTGTAAGTGGCTTGGATAGCAGCATTTCATACAATGTTGTTGTGAATGCTTTGCCCAGTCCTATTATTTCTGCAAGTTCCACTAATGCTACCTGCAACGGAGATTCAGTTAGTCTTGATGCGGGTGCCTGGGCTTCTTATCTTTGGACTAATGGTTCAACCGACGAAGTTATTTATGTAACATCAGGAGGAACATTTTATGTTACAGTTACAGATGCAAACGGATGTACAGGCATTGCAAATATGGCTATTACTGGTAGTTCATTGCCTACTCCTTCAATAAGTCCAAGTGGACCCACAACCTTCTGCGATGGAGGTTCAGTAACTCTATCTACTGGGAATTATACAACCTATAGCTGGAGTAATGGTGCAACCACACAATCAATTATTGCAACAGTAAGTGGAACATACAATGTAACAGTTACAGATGCGAATGGATGTTCAGCAACAGCTACTCAATCTGTTACTGTTAATCCTGTTCCAGTTCTGACAATAACTCCAAGCGGACCAACCAACTTCTGTACGGGCGGTTCTGTAACTCTTGATGCAGGTCTTCAAACATCTTACCTATGGAGTAATGGAGCTACCACCGAATCAATAGTTGTTACAGCCACAGGAAACTTTACTGTAGTTGTTTCGAATAGTTTCGGCTGTACAGCTTCTAATGGAGGGAATCAACCTTCTGGAGGAAATATTACTCAAGTCAATGGTAATCGAATCCATACTTTTACTTCAAGCGGAACCTTTATAATTCCTAATGGCTTCAATGCTAATGCAGAAGTGTTAGTTGTTGCCGGTGGTGGCGGTGGTTCTAAAGCAGGTGGTGGGGGTGCTGGTGGATTCATTGATACAACAATAAATCTTTCTTTTGGAAGTAATTTAGTTACTGTAGGAAATGGCGGAGCAGGTTCTGACGGAGATTCTCCAGGTAATGGTGAGAATTCAATATTCAGATCATTAATAGCCATAGGTGGTGGCGGTGGTGGTGGCTATAACGGTCAAGCTACAGCAGGACGAAATGGAGGATCAGGCGGTGGCGGTGGAATGAATCAAAGTTTATCTACTGAAAATGGATTTGGAGGTATTGGAACACCAGGGCAAGGCAATGATGGCGGTACTATTTCCGGTGAGAATTGCAGTCCTTGTGGTGGAGGCGGCGGTGCAGGAGGAGTTGGTGGCGCAGGAGTAAATGGAGGACAGTTTGGTGGTCCAGGTTTACCATCTTCTATTTCAGGTTCTACAGTTTATTATGCAGGTGGCGGTGGCGGTGGTTCTTATTGTGCTGGTGAAGGTGCAGGTGGTATTGGAGGTGGTGGAGCTGGTTACACAGGAAGTGGAACCGCAGGTACTCCAAACACTGGCGGTGGAGGCGGTGGAGGTGCAGGGGACTTAGGTGGTTCCGGTGCTGATGGTGGTTCTGGAATTGTCATTATTTCCTATCCTGTTAATAATAATACTGGATTGGCTGTAACTGTCAATGCAAACTTATCACCTATTATTACTGCAAGTGGAGCTACTACATTCTGCAATGGTGGTTCTGTAAATTTGGATGCAGAAGTTTATACAACTTATAATTGGAGTACCGGAGAAACTACAGAAACTATTACTGCTTCTGCAAGTGGAACTTATAGCGTTTCTGTTACTGATAACAATGGTTGTACAGGCAATGCATCTCAAGTGGTAACTGTAAACTCATTACCAACTCCATCCATAACTCCGAGTAGTTCTACAACGTTCTGTGATGGTAATTCCATTAATTTAGATGCAGGAGGTTATGCTTCTTTCTCTTGGAATAATGGAGCGACTGCTGAAGTTATAAATGTTTCAGCAAGTGGTTTGTATTCAGTAACAGTTACAGATGGAAATGGTTGTACTGGTATGGATTCTGTTAATGTTACTGTTAATCCATTACCCACTCCACCAACCATAACTCCAGATGGTCCAACAACATTCTGTAATGGAGGTTCTGTGAATTTAGATGCAGGATTGTATGCTGGTTATTCCTGGAATGTCGGTGGCAATACAGAAATCATAAATGCTACAACAAATGGAACTTATGAAGTCACCGTTAATGATAACAATGGATGTACTGCAACAGGTTCCATTGACATTACTGTAAATAGTGTATCTGCTGCAATCAATGCAAATGGTCCAACTTCCTTCTGTATTGGAGGGAATGTAACACTTAATGCCATGCCAGATTCAAATGCTTCCTATCTCTGGTCAACTGGTGAAACTACAGTTTCAATTACTGTCTCCAATACAAATAACTATACAGTAACTGTTACTGATTTGAATACAACTTGTACAGGTATAGCATCAATTGCCGTTACTTCATATCCATTCCCAACAGTTGTTGCAACTAATACAGGACCCTACTGCACAACAACAACTTTAGAGTTATCTGCAAATGGAACAAACATATTAAGCTACAATTGGAGCGGACCAAACGGTTTCACATCTACAAATCAAGATCCAACAATGGCTGATATGGAAGATATCAATATAGGAACTTATTATGTTACTGTTACTGGAAATGGCGGATGCACCGCTACTGGTTCTACGGATGTTTCTATTTCAGGTCACTCACCTTATTTCACCTTTGTTGGAATTACGGGATATACCAACTCTATTATTGATAGAGATACTGGTGGTCAATTTGACTATTATCATTTTAAGGTTATGTATTTTAGTCCTGATAATAATAAACCTGCAACAACGTTCCCACGTTTGATGATGGATTATGAAGGCAATGGTTCCTTTTTAGATCCTAATGATCGTTCTTATGTCATGCAAGAAGAAGATCCTACAGATACTAATACAGTAGATGGTAAGGTGTATTTCTTTAACGCACATATCTTGCCTACTGGCAACACATGGCAAACAAGTATTATTGCAAATGATAATTCACAATCGGCTTGTTCGGCAAGTTTCGGTCCGTTTGAAACACCAAAGGTTTTGGTTGCTCCAAACTTATACATATTTGCTAATGATATTACCTTTAGTAATCAAAATCCGGATCCATCTGCACCTTTAACAGTTTATGCAACCATTCACAATGAATCTGATTATCCGGCTTCCAACTTTGTAGTTCATCTTCACAACCAGTTTGATTCCTTAAATAATTATGGCGATATTACGGTTCCAAATATGTTCCCGCATTCAACCATAACCGTTAGTTGGAATATCACAACTCCATCTGTCCCTTCCTGGAATCCGATGCAGGTATTTGTTGATTATACCAATGTAATAGTTGAAACGAATGAATTGGATAATGTCGCAATTCGTCCATTTGTTTGTGGTGCATTCATCTTGCCTGGTGATATTCAAATTACCGCAGTTGCCAGCCCTTACTATTCTTGCAGTGGGACAACTGTTATCGGTGTTGCAGATTACCGTAATACCGCAGTTCCATTGGTAGATCCAAGTTGTGCCGGTGCTACTGTTACTATCTTTGTTCCTTCTACAGGTGCTACTTTCGTCGGATATACCGACAACTCCGGTCACTATGCTATTGGTATAAGTGGTCCTGCATCAACAGGCATTTTTCCATTTACTGTTTCCATCACTGATTATACCTTAAATGGTGATACTGCATCTACCTTTGGTGTAGTTCCATGTCCTGGTGGAGGTGGAGGTGGTGGAGGCGGTGGAGGCGGCGGTGGAGGTGGTGGCATCGGTGGAAGCATGTCCGGTTCTTCCTGTATTGCTGCAACTCAAACATACGCCGGAACATATACCATTGTAAATCCCACTTCTGATACTGTTCTAATCCCTACTTTAACAACATGGTCTGTAACACCAAGTAATGGAGTTTATCCATCTTCAGGTAGTTCATATACGACAGCTCCATTAAATCCTGGAGCGAGTCAAACATTTAATTTCCCATCGATTGTATTTACCTTACCTGGGACCTATAGTATTTGTGTTACCGGGAATTCAGATTTCAGCTTGTTGGAAAGTAACTATAGCGACAATACATTCTGTCAGAGTGTTACTGTTTGGGATGGTTGTGCTGACATTGTTCCAATTCCAAATTATTCGTTTAACTATTCCAGTTACTATCAATGTAATGAATCTAACATTCCATTCTGTCTGGAAAATATTGGAGGATTTGCTACGAACGACAGCTTCTGGGTTAGTCTTCATGTTATGCATGGAAATACAACAGAGGCAATCTATCAGCAGAAAGTTGGAAATATTCTTCCAAGATGCTTCAACAACTCTATATGTTTAAACTTCCCTCATAACTTTGCAGATAGTGGAAATTATACTTTCGTTGTTTATGCTGATACATCTAATGTTATTAATGAATGTGACGAGACCAATAATGTTATGACCATTGATGGATATGTGAACAGATGTCATCCAGATCTCTATGTTCAAGGGTGTGGGACATTTAATGTTACACCAATTGATCCATATAATTATGACAGCATAACAGTTTCTGCGGTTATTGGAAATCAGGGTGGATTTGATGCTACAGGACCTTTTGATGTTGAATTCGATGTGCCAAGCGTAGGCTCTTATTTTTATACTTATAACGGGAACCTGGCTTCTGGTGCAACAGCAACTATCAATCTAACAATACCGACACCTCCTTCTCCTGGGGCATATTTGACAGTTACCGCTGATCCTGCGAATGTTACCGACGATATATTGCAATATAATAACTCAAACTCTACTTTGTTAGGTTATGACTTTGCAATTGGACATAATTGTAATAATTATGATTGGTGGACTAATAACATTTTATGTAACCAACCAATAAATCTGTATGCGTATCTATACAGTTATGGTAATTACGTTGCTTCACATGTTAAAACAAGATTTGAGGTATCCGGTCCTGGACTTGCTCCCGGATGGAATGATTTAGGATTTGCTACAAATAATAATATCGGACTTACTTGTTCATGCCCGTATCTTGCGCAGTTACCAACTGTTTTTGCTCCTCCATTACCTGGGCAATACCAGTTAAGAATGACGGCAAACTATGATGGTTATTATCCTGAAACATCTTATGCAAATGACACGTTGGTCGTAACACTCAACAGTGTTTGTTTATCTGATTACAGGATATTATCACAGTACATAAATCCTTCTTTATTGAATCCTGCCCCTAATCAGCCAATTACTGTCGATATCACTTATGAGAACATTGGCACTTCCGATTTCAATGGTAACGATTCCGTTTACATTTCTCTTAAAGCAGATAATACTATGATTGATTCGGTTTACGACCGAGGTTATCTTGCACAAGGAGATCATAATACTATTCATATCCCAACATCATGGAGTTCTCCGATAGTTGGTATTCACGTCCTTCGTGCTGCTGTCAATAGTGATCATCATATTCAGGAAAGTAATTATGATAACAACGAAGCAACTCGTGCCGTCATAGTTGGTAATTCACCAAACTTATTCTTCACTCAATTGATGCCAAGTGACAGTACTCCTTCTTCGGGTCAAAACATTGCATTCAATGTAACTATTGGAAATAGTGGGGACTTGGATGCTGATGCTACTGTAAACTTCAGTTATGTAAATCAATCAGGGCAGCAAGTTCAATTCTATTCATACAATGGACATTTCCCAATGCATGACAGCGTGAGTTTCACCTTCCCTTGGAATGTTTTGAATGCTTCTACTTATGTTTATGGAAACATTGTGAACACTGTCCCTGGGGAGAATCGTTATGATGACAATCTTGATTCTACAAAACTTGGAGGTTTGAATATCAACTTCACCAGTTCACAGTCAACATGTCCGAATACTCAAGATGGTTCTCTTACTGTTCATGTTACCAGCGGAGTGCCTCCGTATATTTACAATTGGACTACTGGTTCGAATGATTCTACAATCACAAATCAGTCATCCGGTCAGTATTCCGTTACTATTTCAGATAATGTCGGAACTACAGGTGTTGCAACTGGTACAATTACTCCTGCTTCAAATCCGATTGGAGGAATCAGTCCTATTGGTGCAACAACATTCTGTCCTGGTGGTTCAGTATTGCTTATTTCAAATCCTTCTGATCAGTATTTATGGAGTACAGGTGAAACAACTCAAGCGATTACAGCATCTGCAACAGGAACTTATTCAGTAACGTCAACAAACAGTGCTGGATGTTCCGCAACTGCTTCTCAATTTGTATTGGTTCATGATTTACCAACTCCAACTATTACTGCAAATGGTCCAACAACGATCTGTCAGGGTGGTGGAGTAAATCTTGATGCAGGTGCTGGTTATTCATCATATAACTGGAATACCGGAAACAATACCGAAGTCATTACAGCTCACAATAACTTTACTTACATTGTGACGGTTGGTGATAATATAGGATGTACTGGAACCGGTTCTATTGATATAACAGTTAATCCAAATACTACCGCTACAATTACCCCTAATGGTCCAACGACATTTGCTCAAGGAGGAGATGTGATTCTTGATGCAGGAAGTCATACCGGGTATTCATGGAGCAATGGAAGCACAGATGAAACTATTGATGTTACAACAAGCGGTACTTACACCGTTACTGTTTCCAATCAATATGGTTGCACTGCAACTGCTTCTGTTGTTGTTACCGTTACAAATGTTGTTATCACTCCGACAATAACTCCAAGCGGACCAACAACCTTCTGTTCCGGAGGCTCTGTAAGTCTCGATGCGGGTTTATGGACTTCCTACTTATGGAGCACTGGTGAAACAACTGAATCAATCACTGTTACCACCAATGGCAACTACACAGTTACGGTTACTGATAGCAACAGCAACACAGGTTCAGCTTCTCAAAACGTTACTGTCTATACCAGCCCGAATCCTTCTATTACATTAAGCTCTCCACCTGTATTCTGTAATGGAGGCAATGTAACTTTGGATGCAGGCAATTGGACTTCATATCTATGGAGTGATGGCGAAACAATAGAAACAATTACGCTGACTACCGGTGGAAATTTCTGTGTTACTGTTTCCAATGGTAATGCTTGCACTGGAATTGTTTGTCAGAATGTTGTAGTTAATCCTGTTCCGACACCTTCCATAACTCCCAATGGTGCTACTTCCTTCTGTGCAGGTAGTTCTGTAACGTTGGATGCCGGTGCTTCCTATACTACTTATGCTTGGAGCAATGGTGCTACCACCGAAAACGTTTTAGCTACAACTAATGGAACTTATACGGTAACCGTTACTAATTCGGATGGTTGCGCTGGTTCAGCTTCTATTGGAATAACTGTTTATGCATTACCAACTCCAACCATTTCTCCAAGTGGTGCAACTACCTTCTGTCAAGGTGGTTCAGTTACTCTCGATGCGGGTTCATATACTTCATTCAGTTGGAGTAATGGCGCGACTACCGAGGCAACTTCTATATCAACAAGTGGAACCTATTCAGTAACCGTAATGAATGCAAATGGTTGTAATGGTTCAACTTCGATAGTAGTTACGGTTAATCCATTACCAAATCCATCCATTGCACCTGGTGGTCCAACGACCTTCTGCCAAGGTGGCTCGGTAACTTTGAACGCTGGTTTATTCGCTATTTACAATTGGTCTAATGGAGCTTCCACGCAAAGCATTAATGCCTCAACAAGTAGTAATTATATGGTTACCGTTACTGATGCAAATAGCTGTACAGGCATTGCATCCCAAATGGTTATTGTTAATCCATTACCGACACCTTCCATTACACCAAGTGGTGCTACGACATTCTGTCAAGGAGGTTCCATTATGTTGGATGCAGGTTTATTTGTTTCTTATTCATGGAATGGCGGTGCTACTACCGAAACTGTAAGTGCCTCAACTAGCGGGACTTATTCAGTAACGGTTCAAGA
>Ga0206965_10063_pt1 | contig 30431 bp, 20 predicted proteins | sample Alteio_BWOrgHeat_26_FD_152973 | JGI IMG/M metagenome (GOLD analysis project Ga0206965, IMG submission 152973) | Enriched cells from forest soil in Barre Woods Harvard Forest LTER site, Petersham, Massachusetts, United States -... | ecosystem: Environmental > Terrestrial > Soil > Temperate forest >...
TACGCCTTTTACGCCAATTATTTTTAAAACATTAGCCAGGACCCTGATGTCTTTTCTTCACCACAGGGCATCCAGGCCTATATGGCCCGGATTTACAGTGAACTCCCGATAGAAGATTTCAGGTACTCACCTGATATGGGCCTTAACTTTTTCTGGATCATTAAACCAACACCGGCAACAACCGGCGAAGCGCTTAGCCGCGACCAGACAAGTGCGTCGTCGGAGAATTTTGGCGACTGGCATTGGGATATTTGGGGCGGTTGCTATACAACCATCCGTGATTGTGACTATTTTATCCAGACACTGCCATCGTACGCGAAAAACTTTACTGCTGCACAGGTGAGCGCCTGGTAGGGCGAGGCATATTTTATAAGAGGTATGACCTATTTTGCACTGGTAAAACGCTTTGGCGGGGTGCCGATTGTTAATACGGTATTAAATTATACACCGGGAAGCAGTGCCAGCAACCTGGAGGTGCCCCGTTCTTCCGAAAAAGCAGTGTGGGACCAGGTGGCGAGCGATTTTGATTTCGCCGTTGCTAACTTACCCGCTGTAAATACAGATTATGCCGATGGAAGCAGGGCAAATAAATACGTGGCCGCCGCATTTGAATCGCGGGCGATGCTTTATGCCGGGTCGATAGCAAAATATAACACTGTCACCCTGTTTGATGGCAGCCATAACCAGCTTTGCGGCATTCCGTCAAGTGCTGCCGTTGGGTATTTTCAAAAAAGCTATGATGCTGCCAAAACGCTGGATGGAGTTTATAGCCTTTATTTGTCGGGTTGGTCGCCAACAGACAAAAATGCGCAATATCAAAACTTCGTAAACCTGTTTTCTGATCCTGCAAGTAAAGAAAATGTATTTGTACGCGAATACCAGTATCCCAATTCAGTACATGGTTATGATGCCTACAATGTTCCGCGGCAACTGATCGGGCCGAATGGTTATTCATCCGAGGTAAACCCTACGCTCAACTTTGTCGAGATGTTCGGCGGTCTCCCAAAAAATCCAAATGGTACGCTCCAAACGCTGGATGCAACCGGCCATTATATTTTGTACACCAACACGATGGATTTATTTGCCAATGTTGAACCAAGATTACGGGCAACCATTATTTTGCCGGGGGATGTATTTAAGGGCCAGAGTATTGACATCCGGCGCGGCATTTATACCGGCCCGGTTGCAGGCGGCATAAGCCCTTTGTTACCAGCTGGTTCACGGTCGCAATACCCAACTGCCAACCTGGTAACCTCATCTACATCAACCCAAACAGCCTACCAATTACCTGGCGGCGGGTTGATGAACCCTGCGGGCCTGAGCGGGATATTTACCGGCGACCAAACCTGCGCCATTTCGGGCTTCTCGGTACGGAAATGGCTTAACCCAAATTTGGCCACGTCACAAGTGCTTGAAAATAATGAAACACAAACATGGATTGAGATGCGCTATGCCGAGGTTTTGCTAAACCGTGCCGAAGCAGACCTTGAGCTGGCCAGTTTGGGGCAATCGGGTTCGTCCAATACCGCAGATGCTTTCACTATTATCAACGAGATCCGCTCAAGGGCCGGTGCTTCACCGCTTATGAGCGCCGGGTCGGCAACCATCGATACCATACGCATGGAAAGAAGAAAAGAACTGGCATTTGAAAACAAAACCTATTGGGATTTAAAAAGGTGGCGAATATTTGCGCAGGAGCAAAACGGTACTATTTACAGGATCCTGATGCCATTTTATGCGGCCCAGGCGGGCAAGTATTTCTTTGATGCCCGCACTGATGAACGAAACGATGTTTATACCTATGACCCAAGATGGTATTATGAACAGATACCGGGAGGAGCGATATCAAAAAGTCCAAATTTAATTCAAAACCCAGGCTATTAATTTATTAAAGATGAAAAAGCTATATATCGCATTGAGCCTGTTAATTGTTTCAGGCTATTCATGCACGAAGATCGATAATTATCCGGCGCCATCTGATACGATCACCGGCAGTACGGTTGACGAGGTGACCGGCAATACCGTGCAAACCGAAATCGGGGGCGGTGGTACCCGCGTTAAGCTGTTGGAAACAAGCTACAGCGCCAACCCTGTGCCTATTTATTTTCAATCAAGGCAGGATGGAACTTTCAATAATACCAAAGTATTTGCAGCAACCTATAAAGTTTCGGTGGAAGGGCCATTTGTGCCGATTGTGCAAACCGACAGTGTTGGTAATGTTGTGTCAGACTCGAGCCAAACCATTGTTTTAAAAGGCAGTGCAACGCTTACGTTTAAAGTACAGCCGTTTTTAAGGATTACCTGGGTGGGCAAGCCGGTGTTTAATGCCGATAGTACGGTAAGTGTGCAGGTGCAGCTCTCAAGGGGAACAAAAAACCCTAATTATCAGCAGCCGATAACAAATATCAATTTGTATGTAAGCAATACGTTGATTAACGATGGCAATAACAACTACGACCAGCGGTTTTCTACCTTTACGGCTATAAGCCAGGCTAAAAGTGATAGTATTTTAAACCTTCACCAAATAGTTACCCTTAAAACTACAGGCGGCGCATTGCCGCAACAGGATGTGTACTTTAGGGTAGGCGCCAGGATTAATGCGGGCCTTGATGAATATAACTACAATACCCCGGTATTGGTGCCTTATCCTTAATTTTATTGTTTAGGGGAGGGGATAACCCTCCCTTTTTTGACCTTACATCTACCTTAAAAATTTAACAAATTCGCTAAATGAGATTTTTAATTCCCCTATGTTTTACAATGGCCGTTTACTGTACGGCATTTGCTCAAAAGTATAACCCGGCAAATGAGCACCTGCGGCAGAAAACAGCATTTCAAACCAGCGTTCCCTGGATGCCTCAAATTGATGTACGCTCGGATGTAGCCATAGTTTATGGTGTTAATGATAATAACGGGATGAAATTTGAGCAGCGGGTACAATCGTGGCGAGATCGTGGCTATCAAACTGCTTTTATGACGGGCATAGCCTGGGGATCGTACTTTGATTATTTTTTGGGTAAATGGGACGGCCAGAACCATTTGGGCGTGGGCCAGGTAACCAAAAAAGGCGATACCATTTTTCATGGTAAAAATATGCCTTATGTGGTTCCGGTGCAATCGTTTATCGAATACATGAAAACGGCAATCGTAAAAAGAGTTATTGATGCCGGCATCACCACTATATTTTTAGAAGAGCCGGAGTTTTGGGCACGCGCAGGTTACAGCGCACCTTTTAAACAGGAATGGCAAAAGTATTATGGTTTCCCCTGGCGTCCGCAGGATGAATCGCCGGAGAATACTTACCTGTCGAGCAAATTAAAATATCACCTGTATTACGAAGCCATTAAGCAGGTTTCAAATTATGCCAAAGAATATGGCAAGACGAAGGGAGAAAATGTGAAGGTTTATATCGCCACACATTCGCTGGTAAATTATTCCTCGTGGCAAATTGTAAGCCCCGAAGCCAGCCTGGCTTCTTTACCCGGCATTGATGGTTACATAGCACAGGTTTGGACAGGCACCTCCCGCGAGCCTACTTATTTTGATGGCAACAAAAAGGAACGCGTTTTTGAGAATGCGTATTTGGAGTATGGGTCGATGTTGTCGATGACTGCACCTACAGGCAGAAAGCTATTCTTTTTGACCGACCCGATAGAAGACTGGCCGCGCAACTGGGCCGATTACAAAAAGAATTACCAGGCTACTTTTACAGCCGAACTATTATATCCAACCATCGATAATTACGAAGTAATGCCCTGGCCGGAGCGCATCTATACCCACCCATACAAAGTGGCCAACAGCGACTCGATGGTGCTGATCCCTAAATTCTATTCAACCCAGATGCAGGTAATGATCAATGTGCTGAACGATATGCCGGTGTCATCAAATCATGTTAACGGCGTAAATAGTATTGGTGTGCTGATGAGCAATTCGCTGATGTTTCAGCGTTTCCCAACGCATAATGGCTTTGAGGACCCGCAATTCTCCAATTTTTACGGGCAAACTCTACCCCTGGTGAAACGCGGCATCCCGGTGCAAACCGTGCACATGGAAAACCTGCAATACCCCAATACGCTGAGTAAAATTAAGGTGCTGGTGATGAGTTATTCCAACATGAAACCAACTTCGCCCGAAGTGCATAAATATATTGCTGATTGGGTTGAAAAAGGGGGCGTGCTGATTTATTGCGGCAGGGATGACGATCCGTACCAATCGGTAATGGAATGGTGGGATACCAAAGGGAATCATTATAAATCACCGTCTGAGCATTTGTTTAAGCTGCTGCATATCAACCCTGCCTCTGCTCAGCAAAAATTCAGGGCCGGTAAAGGCGCTGTATACATCATACGCAATAACCCTAAAGAATTTGTAATGCAATCCAATAACGATGCAGCCTACCTGGATATCGTGGAAAAAGCCTACGAAAGCGATGCAAAAGCAGGCAGGCTGATTTTAAAGAATAATTTTTATTTAGAGCGGGGGCCTTATGATATTGTTTCGGTGCTGGATGAAAATAATAACAGCAAACCTCTAATAGTAAAAGGGCCGGTTATTGATCTTTTTAACCCTGAATTACCTGTTCTTGCTGAAAAAAGGGTAGAACCCGGTGAGCAATCGCTGTTATATGACCTGAAGCGGGTAGCCGACAAAACGCACCCCAAAGTACTGGCATCTGCAGCGAGAATATATGAGGCAAAGGCAGGCATCCGCTCATTTTCTTTTATTGCCAAAAGCCCGGTTAATACTTTGAACAGCATGCGGGTTTTATTGCCTGCTAAGCCGGCTGAAGTGGTTGCTGCCGATAATAAAGGGCAACAGGTTACAGATGTTAAAACATCATGGGACAGCTCATCCGGCACACTATATTTAGGTTTTAACAACAGCCCTGATGGAATAAAAGTGACTTTAAAATGGTAGAAAAAACTTTTGAGAAAAGTTGGTTTGGGCCCGCCGCACGTGATATTGACGTGCGGGGGCTTTTTTGCACGTAACGATAGCAACATGCTTTGATTTTTTTTAAATAAAAATAGTATCCTTGTTCCAGCGCAGTAAATAATAATATATTCAAATAAAACCCCTGAGAAATTAATGAAAAAAATATGCCTTTTCGTTTTAACCTTTTTGCCGGCTGTGATTTTCGCGCAAAAAAACAACATTATGCCTGATCCGGTCGACCTGATCAACCCACTGATGGGTACCGATTCAAAACCCTCGCTGTCAAATGGCAATACTTATCCCGCCATCGCATTGCCCTGGGGTATGAATTTTTGGACCCCGCAAACCGGTAAAATGGGCAGCGGCTGGCAATATACCTATGAAGCCAATAAGATAGTGGGCTTTAAGCAAACTCACCAGCCGTCGCCGTGGATGAATGACTATGGAGAGTTCAGCATTATGCCGGCAACGGGCAGCCTGAAAATTGCCGAGGCAAAAAGAGCCAATTGGTTCTCGCATAAAGCCGAGATCGTAAAACCCTATTATTACAGCGTTTACCTGGCTGATGCCGATGTAACAACGGAGATTACGCCAACAGAGCGCAGCGCACAATTCAGGATAACTTTCCCGAAAAACGATAGTTCGTCCGTCGTAATTGATGCTTATGACAAAGGCTCGTATGTGAAGATCATCCCGGGAGAAAATAAGGTGATCGGTTATTCAACAAAAAACGCCAACGGTCCTCTTAAAAACTTTAAAAACTACTTTGTCATCTATTCGGATAAACCAATAACGCTGGCAAAAACTTACAGTGATACCACATTGCAGTCAGGGCTGGAGCTTTCGGCTGATCATGCGCTTGCAGTTATCGGCTTTAAAACAACACGCGGAGAAAAAGTGCATTTAAGAGTGGCATCTTCATTTATCAGCATGGAGCAAGCCGAACTTAATTTAAAACGTGAACAGGGGAATGACAGCTTTGATGTCACCAAACAAAAGGCAAGATCGATCTGGGTAAAAACATTGAACCATGTAGAGGTAGAGGGTGGCACTATCGACCAAAGCCGCACCTTTTATTCATGCCTGTACCGCATGTTGTTTTTCCCCAACAAACTGTACGAAATAAATGCAAAGGGCGAGATAGTACACTGGAGCCCGTACAACGGAAAAGTTTTGCCGGGTTATATGTTTGCCGGAACGGGTTTTTGGGATACGTTCCGTGCGTTATATCCTTTCCTGAACCTGGTATACCCATCTATAAATAAAGAGATGCAGGAAGGATTGATCAATGACTACAAAGAGGGCGGCTGGTTGCCCGAGTGGTCGAGCCCGGGTTATGCCGATGTGATGGTGGGCAATAATTCAGCTTCAGTTGCGGCAGAAGCCTATTTAAAGGGGCTTCGCGGCTATGATATTGAAACATTATACAAAGCGCTTGTTCATGACGCCAATGCAGAAGGCCCTAACGCTGCCGGACGGCGTGGGGTAGACTATTATAACAAGCTGGGCTATGTGCCTTATGATGTGAATATTAACGAAAATGCAGCTCGTACGCTGGAATATGCCTACGACGATTTTTCCATTTATCAATTGGGCAAGGCGCTGCATAAGCCGGAGAAGGAGATAGCTGTTTACAAACAACGGGCCATGAACTATAAAAACTTATTCGACCCTTCCATTGGTTTAATGCGCGGAAAGAACAAGGATGGCTCATTCGAAACGCCGTTCAACCCTTTTAAATGGGGCGATGCTTTTACAGAAGGGAACAGCTGGCATTATACCTGGGGCGTATTCCAGGACGTGCAGGGGCTGGTTAATTTAATGGGCGGTAAAAAACAATTTATCGCCAAATTGGATTCGGTGTTTATCCTCCCGCCGGTTTTTGACGACAGTTATTATCATACAGTTATCCACGAGATCAGGGAAATGCAGATTGCCGGCATGGGGCAGTATGCACATGGCAACCAGCCAATTCAGCACATGATCTATTTATATGATTACGCGGGCGCACCATGGAAAGCACAATACTGGGCGCGCGAAACCATGAACAAAATGTACAAGGCTACGCCCGATGGTTATTGCGGCGACGAAGATAACGGCCAAACTTCCGCCTGGTATGTATTTTCGGCATTAGGGTTTTATCCTGTCTGCCCTACCAGCGGCCAGTACGTAATAGGGGCTCCGCTCTTTAAAAAAGCTACCCTGAATCTTGAAAATGGCAAAAAAGTGGTGATTAATGCACCGGCAAACAGCCCGGCAAATAAGTTTGTTACAGGCGCCACCTATAACGGGAAACCATACACGCACAATTGGTTCAGCCACCTGGAACTAATGAACGGGGCGATAATAAACTTTGATATGTCTGCCGTCCCGAATAAACAAAAGGGAATTAACGATAGCGATTTTCCTTATTCATTATCAAATGAAAAGTAAAAGTTCTGGTTTAAGGCTGATTTGAAAAAAAAAATGCCGGAGATAATAAATATGAAAAAGTATTGCAAATAGCCTTTTCAGGCTATTTGCAATTTTGGCATCTTTAAGCAGAAGCCCCGGTCCGGGCCACTGCTATACTATATTGAATCGATCAGGCCCGGAATACTTACTTGCCAACCATTTGCTGCATACTTGCCGGATACCGGTCGCCTTCGATGTTGATCTGTGAAGCGGCGGTTTCAATTTCAGCGAGATCATCTGCAGTAAGTTCAACCGTGGCAGCGCCAAGGTTTTCCTCCAAACGGTGTAGCTTTGTTGTACCCGGAATCGGAACGATCCATGGTTTTTGAGCCAGCAGCCAGGCAAGCGCTAATTGTGCAGGAGTAGCCTGTTTTTCCTGCGCAATTTTTCCAAGCAGATCAACCAGGGCATGGTTGGCTTTCCGGGCTTCAGGCGTGAAGCGCGGCACGATACTTCGGAAATCTGTTTTATCAAAAGTGGTGTTTTCGTTGATGGCGCCGGTGAGGAAACCTTTACCGAGTGGGCTGAATGGCACAAAGCCAATGCCCAATTCTTCCAGTGTTGGTATAATTTCCTTTTCAGGCTCTCTCCACCACAGGGAATATTCACTTTGAAGTGCTGAAACAGGCTGTACGGCATGCGCTTTACGGATGGATTGTACGCCGGCTTCTGACATGCCAAAGTGTTTTACTTTGCCTTCGGCGATCAGGTCTTTTACCGTTCCGGCTACGTCTTCCATCGGGACATTTGTGTCTACCCTGTGCTGATAAAACAAGTCGATGCGGTCTGTCCTCAGTCGTTTTAACGATTCGTCGGCCACTACCCTGATCCGCGCAGGGCTGCTGTCGAGGCCAAGCTTCGAATCCCCATTCTTAAAGCCAAACTTGGTTGCAATCACCACCTCGTCGCGAAACGGTGTAAGTGCCTCGCCAAGCAGCTCTTCGTTGTCAAACGGGCCGTAAGCCTCTGCGCTGTCAAAAAAAGTGACGCCAAGTTCATATGCCCTGCGGATAAGTTTTATGGCATCTTGTTTATCAGTAGCCGGGCCGAAGCCGAAGCTTAATCCCATGCAGCCCAATCCAAGTGTTGATACTTCCAGGCCGTTGTTCCCTAATGCTCTTTTTTTCATAATACTATTTTTTATAGATGATTTATTTACACCACAAAATTGCGGCCTGTTTTTAACAGGATTGTTATACAGATTACGGTATTACCTACCAATATTACTTATTCACCTTTCAAGGTACTGAAAACGATAGATGATGCATTAACTTTGAATAAGTTAACAGGCGAAATGATGGATAACATAAATAAAATTGATACCGTTGGTCAGTTTAACGCATACAATAACAACGAGACCCTGCATCCGCTGGTGAGTGTGGTTGATCTTTCAAAATCTTACAAAAGGCTCAATACTCGGCAGAATATTGGACTTTATGTGGTGTTTTTAAAAGAAATTAAATGCGGCGACCTGAAATACGGCTGTAATTATTATGATTACGAAGAAGGTACCCTGATATTCGTTGGGCCGGGGCAGATTATTGGCGTAGAGAATAACGGTGAATATTATAAGCCGAAAGGTACCGCTTTGGTTTTTCATCCCGACCTGATCAAAGGCACTGCGCTTGGTCGCCACATTCACGATTACACTTTCTTTTCGTATGAAATACATGAGGCGCTTCACTTATCTGAAAGTGAAAGGAAGATCATTTTGGATTGTTTATCAAAAATCAGGTTCGAACTGGAACACGCTATCGATAAGCACAGCAAAACGCTGATCGTCACCAATATTGAATTGTTCCTTAACTATTGTGTGCGTTTTTACGACCGGCAGTTCATTACCCGTGAAGTTCCGCATAAGGGCATCTTACACCGCTTTGAAGACCTGCTAACCCAGTATTTTCAAACTGACAAACCTCAATCCCTGGGACTCCCATCTGTAACTTATTGTGCTGACCAGTTAAATCTTTCGGCCAATTACTTTGGCGACCTGATCAAAAAAGAGACCGGCAAATCGGCCCAGGAATACATCCAGTTAAAATTAATGGATGTTGCCAAGGAAAAAATATTTGATAAGAATAAATCAGTGAGCGAGATAGCTTACGAATTAGGATTCAAATATCCGCAGCATTTTACCCGTTTGTTTAAGCAACGGGTGGGTTATACACCTAATGAATACCGGATGCTGAATTGATTTCTTTGTCCCGGTAAAACGTCTGAATAATCCCGGTACACGTTTAGCTTCAATAGTAAATTTCTTATTGCAATCGATTGCAATTGTAAATCTTTTCCTGATATTTACCCGGAAAATTTACCGCTAACGCGTTGGTAAATTTTGATAAGATTTTAAATTTATCCTGATGGTTATCCGGCGCTGTATGAATATTAAACTTAAGTTTTTGATAATTGGCTTATCGCTCAGCAATTTGTTGTCTGTTCAAATAACAAAGGCACAGGTTCGGCTGCCGCAACTGATAAGTGATGGTATGGTGCTGCAAAGGGATACCAAACTAAAAATATGGGGTTGGGCTTCACCGGGCGAAAAGATTACGGTTAAGTTTAATCATCATACCTACAAAACAAATACAGCGGCGACTGGCCGCTGGTCGGTTTTGCTTCCGGCTATGAAGGCCGGCGGCCCTTATGATATGGTTATCTGCACCGGCAATCATATCACCATTCATGATATCTTAGTTGGCGATGTATGGTTTTGCTCGGGCCAGTCGAACATGGTGCTGCCAATGGAACGCGTTAAAGAAAAATATCCGGAAGAAATTGCCAAAGCCGATTTCCCGCAGATCCGTAACTTTTTTATCCCGACTGTTTCCGACGTAAGTAAAATACATGAAGATCTTCCCCCTGGTAAATGGAAGGCAGCGAACCCTCAAAACGTGCCTGGTTTTGGTGCCGCAACCTATTTTTTTGCGAAACAGTTGTATGCCAAATACCATGTGCCTATCGGTATTATCAACTCAAGCGTTGGCGGTACGCCCATACAGGCCTGGATAAGCGAGGATGGGATTAAACCCGTATCCCAATATGCTGACCGGCTGACCATGTTAAAAGACACCTCTTTTTTCAATAATATTTTGAGAAAAGATGCCGGAAGAAAACAACTGGATAACAAGCCCTCCAAATTAACTGACAAAGGCTTAACCGGGCCAAAAAAGTGGTTCGATACCGCGTATGTAGCTGAAGGCTGGCACAATTTCTGGCTGCCCGGCTATTGGGCCGATCAGGGCATTCGCGGTTTGAACGGCGTGGTATGGTTTCACAAAGAAATTAATGTACCGGCATCCATGACCGGCAAACCAGCCAAATTGTATATGGGCAGGATAGTGGATGCTGATGAGGCTTATGTTAACGGGGTGCTTGTCGGTAACATAACCTACCAGTACCCGCCAAGGCGGTATGACGTACCTACAGGCTTATTAAAACCCGGCAAAAACATTATCGTGATCAGGATAACCAATACCGCCGGGAAAGGCGGTTTTGTGCCGGATAAACATTATGTATTAACAACCGGGCTTGAAAATATCGACCTGCGCGGCGACTGGCAATATAAAGTGGGAGAAGTATTTCCACCCAAAACACGTGCAGATGACTACAGTTTCTTTTCAGCACAAAACGAGCCAACAGGTTTGTACAATACCATGGTTGCACCGGCTGTCAATTATGCAATTAAAGGGATCTTATGGTACCAGGGTGAGGCCAATACCGCTAAACCGGATGAGTATGAACAGCTCATGTCGGCCCTGATCAGGGATTGGCGCGATAAATGGCGCGAGGGCAATATTCCTTTTATTTATGCCCAGCTTCCCGGCTTTATGGAGGTAGATTACTCGCCGGAGGAAAGCAAATGGGCGCAGTTACGCGAAGCGCAATTGAAAACCCTCTCGGTGGCCAATACAGCTATGGCAGTAGCCATTGATGCCGGCGAGTGGAACGATATTCATCCTCTTGATAAAAAAGATGTTGGCGATAGGATGGCCCTGGCGGCAGAAAAAATTGCTTATGGCGATACTGCGCTTGTTTCATCGGGGCCCATTTACCAGGCAGCGAAAATTGAAGGCAATAAAATTGTGATTACATTTAGCAGTACAGGCAGCAGGCTTGTTGTAAAGGGCGGGGGAGAGCTGAACCAATTTGCTATCGCCGATGAAACGGGAAAATATGTTTGGGCTAATGCGATCATTAAAGACAATACGGTGATCGTTTGGAATGATGACGTTGCTCATCCCTTATATGTTAGATATGCATGGGCTGATAACCCTGAAGGGGCTAACCTTTACAATAAAGAGGGCTTGCCGGCTTCACCTTTTACAACAGATACCAGGTAATAAATCAAATAGGATGATGAAGATAAAAAGCTGTTTACTGATTATTCCTTTGTTATTATCGGGGACGAGTTTTAAGCCTCAAAACGCACAGGTATGGAACAACAAACAATGCGCAGTAGTACTAACCTATGATGACGCTATTGATGTCGACCTGGATAACGTAGTACCGGCCTTGGATTCAATGAAATTTAAAGGCACATTTTATATTATAGGTTCATCCCCGGTGGTAAACAAACGGATGAATGAATGGCGCCTGGCAGCCAAACACGGGCACGAATTGGGCAACCATTCCTTATTCCATCCATGCGATGGCGGCCTGCCCGGCCGCAGTTTTGTTGGCCCTGATAATGATCTGAGTAAATATTCTGTTGCGCGTACTGTAAACGAGATCAGGGCAACCAATACGTTACTTAAAGCCATTGATGGTAAAGATGTACGCACCTTTGCCTATCCATGCGGTGACCGTAAAATCGGCGATGTATTTTTTTATGACCAGCTCCGGAATGATTTTGAAGGTGCAAGGGGTGTGATGCCGGGACTTCAAACTATCGATAAAGTGGACCTGGATAATATTGATTGTTACGCCATCAACGGGCAGTCGGCCGAATATATGATTGACCTTGTGAAAAAGGCAATGGAAACCCATACGCTCCTGGTTTTTCTTTTTCACGGTGTTGGCGGCGGTCACAACCTCAACGTTGGCTTAAAAGAGCATAGCGAGCTTTTACATTTTATCAAACAGCATGAAAAAGATATTTGGGTGGCGCCGATGGTGGAGGTTGCGGAGCATATCAGGAAATATCAGATAGCGAAAGGGAGGTAATACTTGTTAACTTCATCCGTTCCTCTTTGTCGATGATCTCACAATCAGTTTTGGCTTTATGCTGATGATCTTGGGCACCACTTCTGTATCGTCCTTATTATCCATTTCCTGGAAATAAAGATTAGCCACTGTTTTGCCCATGTATACGCTAAACTGGTCGATGGTGGTAATGGATGGACTGGTTATTTCGGTAAAAGCCTCATTGGAATAACCGCAGATCCCCAGTTCCGAGGGCACTTTTATACCCATTGCAGTGGCCACTTCCAATACACCCAAGGCCGAAAAGTCGGATGTGGAGGCAAATATAGCGTCAGGGGGCTGTGCCAGGTCGAGTAATTTCCGGGTGCCTTTGGCGCCGAGTTCTTTGGTCCAGGCGTTTTCAACGATCAGTTCCTCAAGTACAGGTATCCCGTATTTTCTTAACGCATGTAAATAACCGGCTTTGCGCTGCCTGAAGATCTGCAGGTTCTGCGGGCCCTCCAATAAGGCAATTCGTTTATAACCCTGCTCTATCAGGTGCGATACGGCCTCCAGTGATGCCTGTTCATTATCGTTGATCACTTTTAAAGTCTCCAGTTCATCGGCCACACGGTCAAACTGGATCAGTTGGATGCCATTATCAAGTACATTTTGCAAATGCCTGTGATCCGAGCTATCTGCCGAAATGGAGATCACAATACAATCAACGTGCTGGTTGATGAGGGTATTTACACATTTAATCTCTTTGCTTTGTAATTCGTTCGACTGGCAGATGATAAGGTTATACCCTTTTTGGTATGATGCCTCTTCAATACCGGCAATTACGTTCGAGAAGAAGTTTTGATTGATAAAAGGGACTACTACCCCGATTGTTTTGGAATGGCCCTTGCGCAGATTGGAGGCAAGGGTGTTGCGTTTATAATTTAATTCGGCGGCAGTTTTTATGATTAATTTCTTGGTCGCTTCGTTTACGTGATTACTATTATTTAATGCTCTTGAGACGGAAGATGCGGCAATATTCAGCTTTTCGGCGATGTCATAAATAGTAGTTCGTTTTTTATTTTTCATATAATTTGTAAAAATAATAAAATAAATTCCGGCAATCGATTGCGGATTAAAAAAATAATTTAATTTCGCTGTTGAGAAAGAGTCAGGAACCAAGAGTCAAGAACCAGGAGCAAGGAAAGTATTTTGCATTTTGAGAGCGGTTAAACTGAAATACATAACCGCAGCAATTTTTGTCTTGATTCCTGGTTCTTTATTCTTGGCTCTTCCACGCATAAACCAATATACAAATGTTATTATTAGGGATCGATTTAGGAACTTCATCTATAAAAGCCTCGGTTGTTGATGCCGCTACGCAAAAGGTAGTCGCCTCGGCGCAATACCCGGATACCGAGTCGCCAATTACCGTACTTCATCCGGGCTGGGCAGAGCAATCTCCCGAAATGTGGTGGGAACATGTTCAAAAAGCCATTGAAATATGCAATAACAAAGGGCTTTACGACCCTCTTGACATCGCCGCCATAGGGATAGCCTACCAGATGCATGGTTTGGTTTTGGTTGATAAAAATCAGCAGGTGCTGCGCGATAGTATTATCTGGTGCGACAGCCGCGCCGTTGAAACAGGCAACAGGGCCTTTGAAGCCATCGGCGAGGAGCACTGCCTTTCGCACCTGCTCAATTCACCCGGCAACTTTACGGCATCAAAACTGGCCTGGGTAAAGAAAAATGAACCGGAAATTTATGACCGTATTGATAAATTTATGCTCCCCGGCGATTTTATTGCCATGCGGCTTACCGGCGAAATATCTACTTCTGTTTCTTCTTTATCTGAAGGTATTTTTTACGACTTTTCCGACAATCGATTGTCGAATGATATCATCGACTACTTTGGTTTTGATGAAGCATTGTTTCCGGCCATTCAGCCGGTATTTTCGGCACATGGCGGTCTGACTCCGTCGGTGGCCCAAAAACTTAAATTAAAATCGGGCATCCCGGTTACTTACAAAGCCGGCGACCAACCCAATAACGCGCTTTCGTTAAATGTACTTGACCCCGGCGAAGTTGCCGCAACAGCCGGTACCTCTGGTGTCATCTACGGGGTGAGCGACCAGCTGGCTTACGACCAGCAATCACGGGTAAATACCTTCGCCCATGTAAACTATGCCGAAACCCAAAAACGCCTGGGTGTGCTGCTTTGCATCAATGGGGTAGGGAGCATGTACCGCTGGCTGAAGAATATTTTGGGCGGATCAGAAAGTTATTTACAGATGAACAGCAAAGCAGCCGAAGCCCCCGCAGGCAGTGAAGGCCTGTTAGTGTTGCCATTTGGCAATGGCGCCGAGCGGATGCTCAATAATAAAATAGTAGGCGCCCAGTTCTGTAATATCGATTTAAACATTCATTCGCAGGCGCATCTGATAAGGGCGGTACAGGAAGGGATTGCATTTGCATTCCGCTATGGCCTGGATATTATGCGCGAAAATGGAATGAACCCGACAGTGATCAGGGCAGGGAAAAACAACTTGTTTTTAAGCGAACTCTTTACAGAAACATTTGTAAATATAACAGGTGTGCCGGTCGAGCTATATAAAAATGATGGCAGCGTTGGCGCGGCCCTTGGCGCGGGTATCGGGGCAAATATTTTTTCAACCCCTAAACAGGCCTTTGAACATATGCACCCGGTCGAACTGGTCGAACCGTCAACCAAACACCTGGAACCGGCCTATGCGGAATGGAAAACTTTGCTTGAAAAACAACTTTAAATAATCGGTGAAATCCCAACAAAATCGGTGAAATCATCAAAACAAATCAATAAATCACTAATTCAATAATTAATATGATACTTACAGGAGAAAAGGAATTTTTTAAAGGCATAGGCCAGGTAAAATTCGAAGGGGCACAATCAGATAACCCGCTAGCATTCCGCTGGTATGATGAAAATAAGGTGGTGGCCGGGAAGACCATGAAAGACCATTTGCGTTTTGCATGTGCTTACTGGCATTCTTTCTGCGGCTCTGGCGCAGATCCTTTCGGCGAGCCTACCCATTTGTTCCCATGGAACGAAAAAGCCGACGCGGTTGAACGTGCAAAGGATAAAATGGACGCTGCATTTGAGTTCATTACCAAAATGGGCATTCACTATTATTGTTTTCATGATGTGGACGTGGTGGATTATACCAATGATGTTAATGAAAATGACCGTCGCCTACAGGCTCTTGTTGAATATGCTAAACAAAAACAGGCCGCCAGCGGTGTGAAATTATTATGGGGAACAGCCAACCTGTTCAGCCACCGCAGGTATATGAACGGCGCGGCTACCAACCCTGATTTTCACGTATTGAGCCATGCGGCAGCGCAGGTAAAGGCCGCCCTGGACGCAACAATCGCACTTGGTGGCGAAAATTATGTATTCTGGGGTGGACGCGAAGGCTATATGAGTTTGTTGAACACCGATATGAAGCGTGAGCAGGAACACCTGGCCAAATTCCTTCATACCGCAAAAGATTATGCCCGTAAACAAGGTTTTAAAGGCACATTCTTTATCGAACCAAAACCTTGCGAGCCTACCAAGCACCAGTACGATTATGATGCAGCAACCGTTTTGGGCTTTTTACAGAAATACGACCTGATCAACGATTTTAAACTAAACCTTGAGGTTAACCATGCCACACTTGCCGGCCATACTTTTCAGCATGAATTGCAGGTGGCAGCAGGCGCCGGTTTATTAGGATCAATAGATGCCAACAGGGGCGACTCGCAAAATGGCTGGGATACCGACCAGTTCCCGAACGACATTAACGAAGTTACAGAGATTATGATGATTATCCTGGAAGCGGGTGGTTTTGCAGGTGGTGGTATTAATTTTGATGCCAAGATCCGCCGCAACTCAACCGATCCGGCTGACTTGTTTTATGCCCACGTTGGCGGTATGGATATTTTTGCCCGTGCGTTGATCACTGCCGATAATATCCTCCAAAAATCCGAGTACTTAAAGCTTCGTAAAGACAGGTATGCCTCGTTCGACACCGGTAAAGGGAAAGCATTTGAAGAAGGTAAACTAACGCTGGAAGACCTGCGCGCCTACGCCATCGAAAACGGCGAACCTGCAACCATTAGCGGCAAACAGGAGTATATTGAGAATTTAATCAACAGGTTTATTTAGTTGGATAGGTTGACCCGATAGCTATCGGGTGAGTTGATTAAGTGAGTAGTTGATCGGGTTGAAATGATCGAAACAAATCAAAATTTAATCAATCAATTCATCTTGATCAACTTTTAGAAAAAAATTAACTATAATTGTCAACCAAACATTTAAACTAATAAAAATTAAAATATGAGCTTGAAAACCCTTTCACCCGGCGACTGGTCGGTGTTCCTTGTCTATTTCGTGATTGTATCGCTTTACGGTTATTGGGTATACAAGCGAAAAAACAAAAGTGACGCAACTTCCAAAGGCTATTTTTTGGCCGAAGGTTCATTAACATGGTGGGCGATAGGCGCATCACTGATCGCTTCAAATATCTCCGCCGAGCAGATGGTGGGCATGAGCGGTTCGGGCTTTAAGATGGGGCTGGCCATAAGTACTTATGAGTGGATGGCAGCTGCCACACTGGTAATTGTAGCGGTATTTTTTATCCCCGTCTACCTGAAAAACAAAATAGCCACCATGCCGCAGTTCCTTCACCAGCGGTATAATGGTACGGTAGCTATGATTATGGCGATATTCTGGCTCATGCTTTATATCGTTGTAAACCTGATGTCGATACTTTACCTGGGCGGGGTGGCAATAGCCGGTATTTCGGGGTTAGATCTGAAACTGGTGATTGGTTTATTAGCTATTTTCGCGGTAATTATCACTTTGGGCGGTATGAAGGTAATCGGGTATACCGATGTTATACAGGTATTCTTCCTGATATTAGGCGGCCTTGCCGCATCTTATATCGCATTACATTTGATAAGCGAAAAATCTGGTACCACAGGCCTTTGGAACGGCTTTAAGTTATTACGCGCCGATGCCAGCGACCACTTCCAGATGATATTTAAGAAAAATAACCCCAACTACCTGGATTTGCCCGGCCTAACCGTACTAATCGGCGGTATGTGGATCACCAATTTAAATTATTGGGGATGTAACCAATATATCACCCAAAGAGCACTTGGCGCCGATCTTAAAACAGCCCGTTCCGGTATTCTTTTCGCGGCTTTTCTTAAATTATTGATGCCGGTGATTGTAGTACTGCCGGGTATAGCTGCTTATGTGCTTTACCAAAAAGGTATGTTTCACCAGGAAATGCTAAGTTCAAAGGGTGTTTTGGATGTTAATAAAGCCTATCCTTCGGTGCTCAATTTATTGCCGAGTTATCTTAAAGGGCTTTCGTTTGCTGCATTAACTGCAGCTATCGTGGCATCTTTAGCTGGTAAAGCCAATAGTATAGCTACTATCTTTACTTTGGATATCTACAAAAAGGCGATAAACAAAGAGGCAACGGAAAAGAACCTGGTAAATACCGGTAAAGTAGCGGTTATAGTTGCGATGGTATTGGGCGTAGGTTTATCCTTTGTTATTGGCGACATGTTGATGGGTGAAGGTAAACAAGGCTTCCAGTATATCCAGGAATACACAGGCTTTGTGTCGCCGGGTATATTCGCCATGTTCATCCTTGGTTTCTTCTGGAAAAAGGCTACTTCGAACGCTGCGTTATTCGCCACTATCGGTGGACTTGCATTCGCTATCGTATTCAAGTTTTTACCGTATTGGACTAACCTTTCCTTTTTAACACCTTTTGGCTTTTCAAAACTGAATGGTGACGGCGTATACGAAATTCCATTTTTAGACAGGATGGGCTTCGTTTTTGTGATCTGTATCGTGGGTATGTATGTAATATCGATGATTGAGAACGCCAAAGGCCTGCGCACAAATGGCTTGGAAGTAGACGTAAATATGTTTAAAACCAACAGGGGTTTTGCAATCGGCGCTATCATCATCGCTGTAATTCTTACTGCTTTGTATACCTTCTTCTGGTAACCACTATAGTCTTCGAAAAAAGCAGCGATGGGTATTGAACTCATCGCTGCTTTTTTTTGTATAGGGGCTGCGGTATTTCCGTGTTCATTCGCAAAAAGGCCAGTGTGGGAATGTCTTGTTAAAACGCTGCCCCTTGCTTATCGGCTGGTTTCTACTACTCCAGAGGTTTCCTTTTTGCCCACGCGCTTAACCTGGCCAGGAAAAGTCATATTCTTATTGTCATTCTATTCAAAAAACGCCGGATTTGCGTTATGATAAGAGTAAAAATCCCCTCAAATAATTGTCAAAATAACAATAATTCCGTGTTTTTCGACAGTGAAATATCGATTTTTTAAAAGTGCATTTTTTTGCAATTATTATTAACTGTTGGGAAACAAACGCTATTTTTTTTACGTTGAGAATTTGAGATTTAGGTGTTGTTGTTTAACCTGAAATTAGAGTTAAAGAGGTTCTATTATTCATTTTATAATTTGCCTTATGAAGTATAATACAACGGTAATTCAACGATATTTGGGGCGCATTAGCAAGATTAGTAAATTATTCCCGGGCATTAATTTTAAAAGAAAATCAGACACTTACTACTATATTAAAGGGGCCTATTATGAAAGTATCTTAAATCAATATAAAAATTATAACAATTATTTAGATCCTCATTTAAGCACCGTTGGTTTAAATACTATTCAAATTGAAACAGATATTCTGCCTGACTTTTTGGGTGTCAATGAAAAAGATATGATCCTGAAAATCGGAAAACCTAAGTATGTTTTTAATACAAAAAACATTGCTATTTTTATTTATAAATGGAGAATAAGTGGAATTAATATAAGATGCATCATTCATTTTTATAACGGTGTTGTATTTTTAGTAAATTATAATTACATGCCAACAAATGAAAATGACAAAAATTTTATAATGAAAATTTTTGCTGAAAAATATCTGAATGGAAATATTCCAGCCATAACCCCCTACAATTTAAAGATTGCCGATAAAAACAATAATATTATTCTGATAGATGATCATTTCGAGCTAAAATTCAACTACTTAAGCAGCAGGGATTTGGAATGGTATGCGGGTATATCAAAGGAGGTTAACGCTGAAAATGTGTTGAGAGATAGTCGAATCAAAATAAATGAAAAACGTTTATCCGCTATTATTTAATATATCTTACGCTGCCGCGGGTTTAGCGCAGCGTAACTCGTGGACCAGCATTGCCGAAGCTTTCAGCTTCGATAAAAACGTTAGCTCAAAACTTCTTTTTGTTAATCATTTCCATAAAGGCATCCCTGAATTTATCGCTAACGGGTATTTTTTTATCGGCGATATAAATATGATTGTCTTCAATTTTGCCGATCTGTTCATAATTGACGATATAGGAATTATGCACCCTGACAAACGGCGAATGAAGTTGCGCCTCAATATCTTTTAACCTGCGATAAATCAGCAATTGTTCCTGTGCAGTAATCAGCCTCACATAATCTTTTTCTCCCTCAAAATATTGGATCTCCCGGAGTATGATCTTCTTTAATGTCTTTCCCGATTTTATAAAAAAGAACTCCCGGGCCGGTTCAACATTTGGCAAATATTCCGGATGATGGTTTTCGAAATACTGTTCAATCTTTTGCACCGATGCCAAAAAACGTTTTAAAGTGATAGGTTTCAGCAGGTAGTCAATGGTTTGAAAAGTATAGCTTTCCATTGCATATTCGGAATAGGCCGTAGTGAAAACAATTTTGGTTTGCGATGGCAGTATGGCGGCTAATTCCATGCCGGTTAGCTGTGGCATGTTAATATCTAAAAAAATAAAGTCTACCTGGTTCTTTTTTAAAAACGCCAGCGCTTCCAGGGCGTCATAACATTTGGCTTTCAGTGTCCAGGTGGTGCACTGCTTCATCAGCAGTTCCAGCAGGTCTATGGCGTCCGGCTCATCATCAATAATTATGCAGCTTAAATTCATTTTACCGGTATTTTTAAAAATGCGGTGTACAAATCTCCTTCCTGGTCAATATTAAGCTCAAATTCCGGGCCGTATAACATGCTGAGCCTTTTTGTTAAATTGGCTATGCCAAAGCCGCCGGGCGAACCGGCATCTGCCGAAACAATTTTATGATTAATGGTTTTGAAAAACAGGTAACCATCTTTTTGAACCAGTGAAATAGTTACCAGGTTTTGCTTGCGCGATTTGTCGATTCCATGCTTAAAAATATTTTCTACAAAGGTCATCAACAACATGGGGGGAATGCGGAGATCCGGGTTATATGCTTTTTCAAAACTGATGGTTGCGCCATGCCTGATCCGGATTTTTTCGAGCGCCATATAATTCTCAATAAAGGCCACCTCGGTAGCAACAGGCACTTCGTCCTTCGGGCTTTCATCAACAAAATAACGCATAATGTCCGACAGGCGTTCTATCAAGCCAGCTGAAGATGGATCAACTTTATAAACCCTGTAATAAATGCTATTCAGCGCGTTAAAAAGAAAGTGCGGCTGCACCTGCGATTTAAGCAAATTAAGCTCCGCCTGGCTTTTTTGCAAAAGTATTTCTTCCGTTTGCTGCTTCAAAGTAAAGTACGCTATCGCGATCCGGAAAACAAGGCTGAGGATATAGATCAGGATCCCGCCCGGAACATAGCTAAGCAATATGAGTAAGCTTATGTGGCCCGTTTTTATCAATGAAAAATATTGGTAGAGCCTGATGGTTGCATAACCCCTTAAAATCCCGGTTGAAAGCAAAAAAAGAATTACCGTGATACCATACCAAACGAATCTTCTTTTTTGATAAAACAGCGGGTATAAAACCAGGATGTTTCCGTAAATAATGATGGCGTAGGATGTTGTATTAACTGCTGTATAAATTGCTGATTTCAGCAGGCCGTCCATCGGCAGCAGCGAAAAAAAGATCAATAACAGTACAGCCACCCAAATCAGCACCTGGAGCTCAATAATACCCGGTGTGTGCCTCCATATCTTCATGTTCAAAAATACCAACCTTTTATGTTTTCGTAGCCTGTTTTATACCGTTGGGCCACTAATCTCTGCAATTGCACTGATAATTAAGATAATTGGGTAAAAAACCGCCAAAAGCCCCCGCGTCGAATAAATGACTATTTCCGTTGGAAATAAAAGTAACAAGGTCGAAAAGATTATTGAGGCCGGTTTGTAAAAAGCACTTTTGATCATCAAAAGTTAAAACATCAAAATCAAATTATCTAACCACTTAATAAATAACACAATCATGAAAAAAGTAACCCTATTATTTACAGTCCTGGCGTTAATTTTTGTAAGCAGTTCAGTATACGCTCAATTTACGCAATCACAAATGGTAGCCGAATGGCAGCGGGCAAAAACCTACACCAAAGCCTACCTGGATGCTATGCCCGAAGATGGTTACAGTTTTAAAGCAACGCCGGAGATCCGCTCGTTTGCGCAGCAAATGCTTCATTTATCGGATGCCAATTATATTTTTGCTACTGTGGCAAGTGATAAACCAAACCCTATTGGTGATATACTTGCGTCTCATAATATTAATGAAAAAACAGTGCCGCCGACGAAGGAAGCTACCACAAAAGCGGTAATGGATAGCTACGATTGGGTAATAAGCACACTTCAAAATATGACGCCCGATCAAATGCAGGAAACCACAAAGTTTGGCAAGCATGACATTCCAAGAAGCGGACTGTTTGGTAAGGCATTTGAACATCAAACCCATCAAAGGGGCCAAACCACTATTTACCTGCGTTTAAAAGGCGTAACTCCGCCAGCGGAACAGCTGTTTTAGTTAAGACCGAATGTTTGCGCGCATCTGTTTTCAGCCGGATGCCCTGATTGGGTGAGGCATCATCGTTTTCAATTACGATAGGGAAATCGCATTTAAAACAGGGGGCTCTGGAGCCATTAAAAAATCGTACGTGCTATAAACAGGTAGTTCCGCTGGAACCATTGCTGCTTTCTGACTACAACTCCAAAGGAGTCACCTGTTTATAGCTTAAGTAAAGTAGCTAATGGCTCCGTAGGTGCCACCTGATAGCCATTAATTTTTAAAAGCGATTTCCCTGGCAATTACAAGGTTCCACCTTGCCGGGATACAATTTTGCCATCAAAAACCAGTTCATGAAATTACTTCAATTAAAAATAGCCGCAATCGGTTTAATAATGCTTATGGCTGTTAAAGGATATGGGCAACACAATACAAAGATCTTCGGAACGCTAACCGATTCGCTTGCTCATCAGCCTATTTCGTTTGCAACAGTAGCTTTAATAAATCAACAAACCAACGCTCCTGTTAAAGGAATCCAAACCGATACAAGTGGTAATTTCGTGCTTGAAAATGTGCCTGCCGGGACATTTACGGTGCGGATAAGCTTTGTTGGCTACAAGGATATCTTCAAAGAAAATATACTGATCAATGCCGCAACCGGCGATTTGAATTTGGGTACGCTGCCGATGACTGCATCAAAGAACAACTCGCTGAAAGAGGTCGTTATCACCGCAAAAAAGGAGGCATTACAAAATGTTGATGGCAAAAAGGTTTTTGCTGTGGATCAAAGCCTGGTGAGCAAAGGGGGTAACGCTGCGGACCTGCTGCAAAACATCCCCACCCTGCAAATAGACGGCAATGGCAATGTTAGTCTCAGAGGATCAACAGGCGTAAAAGTCCTGGTCGACGGCAAGCCCTCTGTTATTGCGAATGGCGATGTCACGCAGTTGCTTCAATCCATCCCGGCCAGCACCATTGAAAGTATCGAAGTAATTGCCAATCCTTCAGCTAAATATGATGCCGAAGGGGAGGGGTTAATCAATATCATCCTGAAAAAAAACAGCCGGCCCGGTTTTAACGGCCTGGTGAACCTTGGTGGCGGTACCCGCGATAACTATAACGGCAGCGCCAACCTGAGCTATCAAAGCGGCAGGGTAAACCTTTACGGAAATTATAACCTCAAGAACGGCAATACTTATAGCAACGGAATTCAAAACATTACCTTTTTAAACCCTGCCGATTCCCTTCATTATTCCAAAGAAACATTTCCATCGGTTACCCGCAATAAGATTCAGTTTTTAAAGGCCGGGGTTGAGTATTCTTTGACCCCGAAAAGTGTACTGGGTATTTCAGGCAGCGTGAATTTGCGCAATACGCACAGGAATGAGTTTTTAACAGTAGATAATTTTGCAGCGAACGATTATCCTTTACAGTTGAGCAACCGCGCCAATACCGTTAATAACAATGGAAAAACTTATGAGCTGGACATTGATTATACGCAGCACTTCAAAAAACCTAAGGAGGAACTAACCATTAACGCGTCTTATTCCCGCGGCAGCTTTCGGAATCTCCAGGAGTATCAAAGTACCGTGGATATTGTTAACGGGCACAATATTGCTTCCCTTGACACACCGTTGATAAGCGATATCCGGAATAATGCCACCAATTATAACATACAGGCAGATTACGTTTTGCCGCTGGGCAGTGCCGGCGAGTTCTCAGCCGGGTATCGCAGCCAGTTTACTATTGCTGATAATAATCAATTTGCGTATGACGTTACGGGCGCGGGTACATCCCCAATTTATGGTTTCACCAGTTTTTTTAGCAGCAACAACCAGGTACACGCCGTTTATTTGAATTATGAAGGCCAAGCCGGCAATTTTAGTTACCAGGCAGGATTACGGGCGGAGGACAGCCATTTAAATGCCACCTTCAATAGTTATGATACTAATAATTCGCTGTTTTCGGACCCTGTACGCGTACCGAATGAAGGTTTATACCCGGATATTTTGCTGACGGAAAAACTCGACGGTAATAGCAAATTGCAGTTTACATTTGCCAGCCGGGTCTCAAGGCCGACCGCGCGGGAATTAAATTCGGCTACCGACTTCTCCGACCCGGTAAATTATGAAAGGGGTAACCCGGGATTGACACCCGAAAAAATCAACGATCTTGAACTGGCCTACAACAAAACATGGACTAATGTATCTTTCTCATCCAGTATTTATTATAACCGGATCAGTAACGTAATTAAACACATACAGATCGACCTGGATGATGGCGTTGTTTTGACCACAGCGGAAAATTTAAAGCAATCGGCCACAGCTGGGCTTGAATTGATCGGTCATTTTGACCTGCTGAAAGGGTGGGACCTTACGGCCAATACCAATATTTTTGAGCGGGATAATGCTGCCGCCCCGCAATTTGGCATCGCCGCGAATAAAAGCCTTAGCTGGAACGCCAATGTGACCACTAACTTATCGATTGTGAAAAGACTATGGCTGCAATTCCATGCCGATTACCGTGCGCCCGAAATTATTATCCAGGACAGGAACCGGTCGACTTACGGCATGGATGCCGGCGCGAAATATGACCTGCCGGGAAACAGGGCCTCACTGAGCTTTAACGCCAATGATATTTTTAACACCCGGAAATGGGCCTTTTTACGGAGCAGTGATGACATTTTGCTCGATTTTGAACGGCGGACAATAAGCTCACGGGCCACCATCGCATTTAGTTATCGTTTTGGTAACAGCTCAGCTGCGCCAAAGCAATCCCGGAAAAATGAAGCAAAAGCCGACGGGCGGATTGATGATGGGTCGTGATGATTAACGGCGGTTGGCATCGGTAAATGAAATATTAAAGTTCTGTTTCCGGGCACATATTTGTGTGTCCTGGGTTAAGCTTAGGTGTTGCGTCATAACGTGTCAGCGGTGCGCGGGAAGCCAAAGGCAAGGCCTTTACGGAGATTCTTGCGAGGGGGGAGAAACGTTTGGCCGGGTTTGTGACGCATCGCTTAGCGGAAAGAAAATAATTTTCCAAAATATTTCAATTACGCAAATAGATTGCGCAGCAAGCCCCTTTCTTTGTGACCACAAATTAATATCTTTAACCATGACTGATAATTCAAGTATTTGGCCGCCACACGAGGTGTTTTACATCGAAAGCATGCTAACGATTACTAGGACAGCTGTTAGCAACCTTGCTCAGCTACAATTCTGTTTAGATGAACATTCTTCACACCGACCAGTCAATGATGACCAAATCCTTGATCTTGTTCAGAATCTAATCAGCAATGCGGGCGCTTTATCCAGGTATTTTTGGCCGTCTTCCAAGAAAACTATACATGTTGAAAGGGCAAATGCTTTGCAACTAACGTTTGGGATAAGTGACGATAATCCTTTAAAGGATCGTAAAATCAGAAATTTTATTGAGCATTTCGATGAAAACTTAGATAATTTCCTTGGCAAATTGATAGCTGGGACCATCATACCATCCTATGTGGGTTATCAGTCAGGAAGCGATGAACTTAAACCCAATTTCTTCCGGGCCTATTATTTGGACAAAGCTGTATTCTGTGTGCTAGACAACGAGTATTCAATAGTGCCGATTATCAAAGAGGTGACGGAATTACACCAGCAACTCCTAAAATTGCAAAATGAAGGTGGCCGCTTGCCCGATATTAATGATTAATTTATGATGGAGGCAAAAAAAATTGAATGGATACAGCCGCCATCGGTATTGGCAGATGGTTTACTGGCTTATGCTAAGGGTATTTATCAGGAAACCCAAGACAGAGGGCAGCTTTTTTCCGAAGATGAATTTGCGGAAAAATTAAGTGGCGATTTCTCAGGAAAGATCAGGTTCCATTTTTTATTATGGGTGGTTGACTTAAACAAAGTTATCGACGGCATCAATATAGTGCTGAGTGATATGAACGATATGATTGCAGACCGCAATTCCTTTAAAGGTAATCCGGTAATCAGAACCGAGTTTTTAATGATCGCTTTTTTTGGAGAATTCTTCAGATTACGTGAAATATCGAAGATATACCTGAAGAACTTTTTTAAAGCAGGTCTTTTAGTGGACCCTACTAAAAAGTTCTTGGTGGATTCTTACTACGAGATATTTAAGCAATTTTATGAAGTCCGCAACCAAATCGTCCATCAAGGGATTTGTTTTGCAGAAAACGATATAAACGTAGACTGGTCCATTTTTAAAGACCTGCCAGATGAAGTCAAAGAAAAATTCATTGCCCTTTTAAGGCAGGCCAATACTAAGGAAAACACAGTTGAGATTCAGTGTGCAATCTATATCAAAGTCATTAAAAATATCATGGACGTGTACGGAAAGTTTCAAGATAAGATTAATGAAGTGTTGGCGGATATGGTGATCGCTTATGAAGAACAGATCGTAAAGCCGTAACCGGGTATTTTTTTATTTTTGTAAAATGGCGTATGATTTTTCTACCCTCAATGATAAAGAGTTTGAAAAACTCTGCCGGGATATTTTAAATAGCAAATTCGGCCTGGACCTTCAGGATTTCAAAAGCGGCCAAGATCAAGGTGTTGATTTGCGGTTTTGTTCGGAAAGCAACCTAAACGCAATCGTTGTCCAGGTCAAGCATTATTTAAGATCCGGATACAAACAGTTGTTGTATGAATTGAAAAACACAGAAAGGGCGAATGTAACCGGCCTCAAACCAAATCGTTATATGATCGTTACCTCGGTGCCGCTGAGTAATAACTACAAAAATCAAATCTTTGCCCTTTTCCACCCTTTCATGCAGACGCCAAATGATATTTTTGGACAGGAGGACCTGAATAAATATCTGGAAGCGGATCCTGAACTGGAAAAAAAATGGTATAAATTATGGTTGTCCAGCACTAATGTATTACAGACAGTGTTGCATAATGCGGTTCTTGGCAGATCAGCGTTTGCCGAACAAAAAATTCGGAAGACTATTCGATTGTACAGTCACAGTCAGAGCTATGATGATGCCTTTGACATACTTTCAAAGCATAAGTATATTCTTATCACCGGACAGCCGGGTGTCGGAAAAACGACGTTGGCTAATTTCCTGACCTACCATTTATTATCAGAAGGTCACCAACTGATTTATATCGACTCTGATGTTAAGGATGCGGAAGAGCTGTTTGCAAATGATAACAAGGTTAAACAGGTCTTCTACTTTGATGATTTTTTGGGTGCGAATTATCTGGAAATGATTAACCCGCGGACATCAGAATCGGCATTTGTCAATTTTTTGGAGCGCATCAAAAGCATGGAGAACAAATACTTGATCCTGACCACTCGGACAACCATCTTCCGGACAGCATTGGAAAGATACGAGAAAATGAAAAGAATCAAGGTAGACATAGCGCGCAAAGAGATAGAGCTTGGCAAATACAGTGAATTGGACAAAGCGAAGATTCTTTATAATCACTTATATCATTCCGGCCTAAACCAGGGCCATAAAGATGAGATATTGGCAAAGAAACAGTACTGGAAGATTATTGCACACCAGAACTATAATCCGCGGCTGATCGAATTTATTACGGACCCTAACAATTCCTCGGACGTTCCTGACGGTAAGTTTATGGAATTCGTTTCGAATAACCTGGAATATCCGGAAGAAGTTTGGCGTCATGCGTATGAGCAACAGTTGACGGTCGAAGAAAAGATCCTTCTCCACATTGTATATACGCAGAAAGCCAATACCCAATTTGACGAGTCCAAATTGTTTTTTACCGATATGTTAAATTATGAGGTGAGAACTTATAACCATCAGCCGACTGCCAATCCTTTTCAAACTGCCTGTAAGAAACTACTGGATGGTATTTTAAAAAAGGAAGTCACGATCAGTAGTAAAACGGAGAATGTTAGTTTTATCAACCCATCGATCAATGATTTTCTTAATAACTATTTTCTTAACAACGATGAGGTCCGTTGGAAACTTATCAAAGGGACTACATATATTGAGCAATTTGAACAACTCAAACAGTATTTTTTTAATTACAACAGCAGTAAGCTGAAGTTTCTACAAGAGGAAAGCTCAAGATTTGCCGAGTTTATTCTGGATACTTTTGATGAGATCAAATCTTTACATTCCCCGACGGCCGACATCAGATTGAGGGCGTGTGATCTGTTGTGTGGTTTATTTAGCCTAAACGAAAGTTCAAGCGCAAGAACCGATAGCCGAATACTACAGGTGATGGCTGGTTACAAGATAGCGGATATGAATAACGCTACGCGAAAACATTACCTAAGCCTGATGATGTATGCTGTACCAAACGGGCCGTTAGAAAAACATGTAACGGACAATTGGGATGAGATCATTTTAAAGCTTATCGAAACGGCAGAAGATGAATCAGAATATGAGGAAGTATTGGGCGTTTTTGAGGAATATGGAACGAGTTTTGCAGATTTTGTTTGTAATGACTTGGTTTACAGTAAAGTAAAAACGTACCTCAAGGACTATATAGAATATCAAACCGAATCATGGGTAAGTGACGACAAAGAGAACGTGTTTTGCCTCGAAGATTGGGAGTCGTCAAAATATGATGTTAAAAGCAAGCGCACGGAGTTTTTGGACAAATTTTTCATCACCGATGATTTCTTCAAAGAAGAAGCATTTTATAAAGAAGAAAAACTGGGCGATATTATTGAACAGAACAATCAATATGCCGCTAGCGAGGCTGCAAATCAGAAGCTTGTCAATAAGCAGTTGAAAGATGATATAGCCACTGACTTTGAAAAAGAGATCGAAGAACTGTTTATGGGTATTTATAATCCAGAGGATCCTTACTTAATTTCTGCCCGTGGCCCTCAGTTTTGATTGTCCCCAATCCTCGCTGCCGCAGGCGTCCCGGGCTTGTGGCCCGCTGACAGGTCGCCTGCCGACAGTGGCCCGTATTCCGGTTGTTAAGCGTTTTGAATTAAAACAGAATTTTGGAGTTTTAATTTATAAGCCACAACTACAAATTTAATTATCGCGAAGGTTTAAATGCTACCGACCTGGCTCATCTGTAACGATGGGGAGGGAACTATATGCCGGCATTTATTGCTTTTGTTATTCTTCTCCCATCTTAACGCAAAAATATCTTCTCTGCCGCTAAACAGGGATTTATACAGATTTAAACGGTCATCTTTCATAACGGAAATCCGCGACTAATTTTGCTTCTTTTAATGCTTAAATAACAGCTAACATTAAAATGTAATAATTTTTAATGTTAATGGTATTAAATTACCGCGATAACGACAGGGTATTTGTAGTATAAAGCTGCGTGCTCCTTTAGACAAGTTGTGAGCTTTTATATTTTCATGCAAATTTAATATTTCATGTTAAATTTGCATAGCCGGGAGCATGAACTATAGAAAGATAACCCACGCTTTTTCTCACTTAGTGTAAACTCAAACCAGGATTAATCAGTAAAAAGTGTAAATTTTTTCAGGGCGTGACACACATTTGTCCTTCCTGAAATGTGGATATAATTGATAGTCAACTAATTGTGTGGATTGACAGAAAAGCATACTTTTGTAACCTTTGATTATCAGTCATTTAGCTAAATTTAAAGATTTGTAAAAATGTGAAACGTGCTGATAATGAGTGTGTTTCATAGCGTTCCGCATGTTCGCGTGAGTGAAAAAGTGGAACGCTTGTCTTTCAAGCGTGAGTCGGCCGTGCAGGCTAAAAGCGCAAAAGCGACCCGGGCCCCGCTGAAAGTTAGTCCCCCCAAAAATGTGTGAAAACTCTTTTTCCACCCCCGCAGGATCCCTCTATTCAAAAAAATCATCCAATCTTTATAGAAAAACCAAACCAAACAATATCACCATAAGAGCGATGACAAAAAACATGACAGATATTCCATAAAATGTAGTCCACCTCAGCCAGTTTACAAATTGCTTAAACATTTGCACTATAGGGTCGCCGGATTCATCTATAATCAGGTAACTGGTTTCCCTGTTCCTCGCTGCAATAATCTTTTTTTCTTCCGCATACTGAAGGCGCCCCGGGTCGAGGTGTGCATGGCAATCCGGGCATGTTTCATCTATTTTACTTGTCCATTTGCTCCACTTTCCGCAAACCGGACACTTTATTTCACTAACCTGACT
>Ga0206965_10068_pt1 | contig 30266 bp, 28 predicted proteins | sample Alteio_BWOrgHeat_26_FD_152973 | JGI IMG/M metagenome (GOLD analysis project Ga0206965, IMG submission 152973) | Enriched cells from forest soil in Barre Woods Harvard Forest LTER site, Petersham, Massachusetts, United States -... | ecosystem: Environmental > Terrestrial > Soil > Temperate forest >...
TTCAATATATACCGGGTATTAAATGAGTAAAACCTATTACCTAACTATTATTCTATTATTTTTATGCGGCAATTTGTTGCTGGCACAGGCCCCTGCATGGGGTGGCGCCGCCGATCAGAACGACTTTAGCCCCGGCTTTTCTTTTTCATATGTAAGCAATTATTATAAGATCGTTAAAAAACCCAACTGGCGCAATCCATATTTTGATCCAGGCGTCAACCGGTATATTACAGACTCGGCAAAAAGTATTGGGTCTAACCCGACGCCTGGTTTTGCTATCGGTTTGATGTTGCGCTACAGGTTAACTGATCATATAGAGGCCAGAATTGGAACTTCATTTATTTTTGCAGACCGCTCTTTATTTTACGCTTACGATACACCTTCCCAGGATGTAACCAAATCGGTACAAACAACTACAGAGGATTTTCCGCTGGAATTTAAATTGAAGTCGGACAGGATCCAGGATTTTAGGGGTTATTTATTGAGCGGTATAAAATATTCACAGGCTATTGGCAGAGGGCAGGATCAATCAACTATCGATCCGCTGGAAAGAAACGTTAAAAACGTAAGCGGTTTTGGCTCGTGGGAAGCAGGTATAGGCTGTGATATTTATTTTGAATTTTTTAAACTATCGCCCGAAATAAAAATATCCAATTCGTTTGGCAATGTGCTTTTGCCGGATGGAGAGCCATTTTCGGCCCCGATTAGTAAATTGTCGCTGCATACCATTATGTTTAGCTTGTATTTTGAGTAAACAGGTCATTAGGTCATTGAGTCATTAGGTCATTGGATTGAGGGATGAGAAAAACTCAAAGTTTGAAAGGCGGCATGAACTATGAACCGATAACTATGAACCGGCAATGACAAGTTATCTCGTTAAAAAAACATAATTTCGCTGCGTTAGTTAATCTTAAATATGACTAAAATTGCATTAATAACAGGGGCCACATCAGGAATAGGCGAAGCTTGTGCGCATTTATTTGCCCGCGAGCATTATAATTTAATATTAACCGGCAGGCGTAGCGACCGCCTTGAGACACTGGCTAAAAAATTAAATGCCAAATATAATACCGAAATTGCTGTATGTGCATTCGACGTGCGCGACCGTGAACAGGTGATCAGCAACCTGGAAGAGCTGCCGGCAAAGTGGAAAAAAGTAAACGTTTTAGTCAATAATGCAGGGCTGAGCCAGGGACTTGACCCAATTCAAAACGGAAGTTTTGATGATTGGGACACCATGATAGATACCAATATAAAAGGACTCCTTTACGTTAGTAAAGTGGTGTCCAACTGGATGATTGAACATAAAACGGGGCATATTGTAAACCTTGGATCTATTGCCGGGAAGGAAGTTTACCCCAACGGTAACGTATATTGTGCTACCAAAGCTGCTGTTGATGCTTTAAACCAGGCCATGCGGATAGATTTGGTAAGCCATTGTATAAAAGTTACAGGGATTCATCCCGGTGCGGTAGTGACCGAGTTTTCGGAAGTGCGCTTTAAAGGAGACAAAGAGCGGGCTAAAAAAGTTTATGATGGATTTGAACCATTGGTTGCCGACGACATTGCGGAAACTATTTGGTTTGCTGTATCGCGCCCGGCCCATGTAAATATTAACGAATTAACAGTAATGCCAACGGCCCAGGCTTCGGCGACGATTATTTCACGGAAATAAGTAGCACGTTTGTGTGTGGGACTAAATTTATTTTAAGCAAATCCGAAATCGAACATCCGACATCCGAAATAAATCAATAATTCACTAAATCAATAATTCAACCATTATAAACATGTCACTAATTAACCAGGTAGACCAGGATATAAAGCAAGCCATGCTGGCAAAACAGCCCGACCGTTTAAGAGGCTTGCGCGCAATAAAATCGGCTTTGCTTTTGGCAAGGACTGAAAAAGGCGCAGCTGAAGAACTTACCGAAGAGGCCGAAATAAAAGTATTGCAGAAGCTGATCAAGCAGCGTAAGGAGTCGGCAGATATTTATAAATCACAAAACCGGGAAGATCTTTACGATATTGAGATGCAGGAAATGCTGGTAATTGAGCCGTATCTGCCCAAGCAAATGGGCGCTGAAGAAATTGAGGCTTATTTGAAGGACCTGATCGGCAGGGTAGGAGCCACCTCGCAAAAAGATATGGGCAAAGTAATGGGTGCAGCCAACAAAGAGCTCGCCGGCAAAGCGGACGGACGGACAATATCAGAGGTGGTGAAGAAGCTTTTAGGCAGTTGATTGGGTTGACTAAGTTGATTAAGTTGAATAGTTGTTGACCTTTAAAAAGCTCAATCAATACAATCAACCAATCTAACTTAATCAACTATTACCAAAAATAATTGTTGTAACTCAAATGCAATAAGCTATTTTTATAGCGGGAAATGTTCAGGATGATACAATAAGCTGGAATTTACCGCAAACTAAGAAATTTAAACTTTACAAAGTTATATGGAGTTCGTGCTTAAAGAGGAAAACGGTTTTAGTTATATCGATGAGGGCGAAGGCGAAGTTTTACTACTATTACATGGCTTAATGGGTGCATTAAGCAACTGGGACAGAGTAATTGAAGAGTTCAGGTCGGAGTACAGGGTCATCATCCCGATATTACCGATCTATGATTTGCCATTGTTAACAACAGGTGTAAAAACCCTTGCAAAATTTGTTCATAAATTTGTTAAGTATAAAAAGTTAAAAGATGTTACGTTGCTGGGCAATTCATTGGGCGGCCATGTAGCATTAATATACGTACTGGCGCACCCCGAAGTAGTAAAATCAATGGTGCTGACGGGAAGTTCGGGTTTATATGAAAATGCATTTGGCGGGACGTTTCCGAGGCGCGGCAGTTATGATTTTGTGAAAGAGAAGGTGGAGTATACGTTTTATGATCCGGAAATTGCATCTAAAGAATTGGTGGATGATGTTTTCAGGATCATTAACGACAGGCATAGCGTCATCAGGATACTGGCGATGGCAAAATCGGCTATTCGTCATAATATGAAAGACGAATTGCATAAAATAACGATCCCGGTTTCGCTGATATGGGGAAAAAATGATAAAATTACGCCTCCGGAAGTAGCGGTTGAGTTTAGCGAGGAACTGCCGGATGCTGAGTTGCACTGGATCGATAAATGCGGCCATGCACCAATGATGGAACGGCCTGACGAGTTTAACGTATTGTTAAAAGGATTTTTAGAAAAAGTTAAAATAAGGGTATAAGATGACTGCAATTGAATTAGTTGCTGATGTGATTCCACCGGTTACTACTTCTGATACAATTCAGAAGGTGGTTGACCGGATGGCAGAATTTCGCATCAGGCACCTGCCAATTGTAAACGAAGACCAGTTTTTGGGCCTCATCTCCGAAGATGACCTGATAGAGGAAACAGACTACAATACCAACGTTGGCGCTTTGTCATTATCGCTGGTGAACCCCTATGTGCTGGAAGACCAGCATGTTTATGACGTGATCCGCACATTTTACGAGCAGCAGCTTACCGTGTTACCGGTACTGGATGCTAAAAAGAGTTATTTAGGCCTCATCTCCATTAACAGCCTTACTGAATATTTTGCACAGCTTACTTCTGTTGCGCAGCCGGGCGGTATAATTGTGCTGGAGATTGATAATAAAAATAATTCCCTGGCGCATATGGCCCAGATCGTGGAGTCGGACAACGCGCAGATCCTGAGCAGCTATGTTCGTACTTTTCCCGATTCAACCCGTATGGAAGTAACGCTAAAAGTAAATAAACAGGATATCTCGGCAATTTTGTCTACTTTTTTAAGATATGAATACGTTATAAAAGCCACTTTTAATAACAGTGGCGATAATAATAATTCAAAGGAAAGGTATGATTCGTTGATGAATTATCTTAATCTGTAGGTAGTTAATAGTCCATGGTCGATAGTCCATAGACCATAGTAAATTAGGACTGTTTACTTATATTGCTTAAACTATGGACCATGGTCCATGGTCTATGGACAAAATTACCATCAACTATGAACCATGAGAATCGCTATATACGGCAGGCCATTTAATGATGCGGTAGTACTTCCGTTCATTCAGCAGATATTTGATAACCTTAAGCTTCATGGTGTAGCTATCTACGTTCACCACCAGCTGCATAACTATTTAAAGGATAACCTGAATACCATCACCTATCATGTACTCGACCCGGCTGACACTATTAAAGGTTTTATCGATATTTTTTTAACCCTGGGCGGGGATGGCACTTTGCTGGATATGGTTACCCTTATCCGCGATTCGGGCATACCCGTTATCGGTATAAATTTTGGCCGCCTGGGCTTTTTGGCAAGCATCAATAAAAGTGATATTGAGAGCGCTATTCAGGCTGTTGTAAATAAACAATTTACTTTGGATAGCAGGGAGTTGCTTAGCATTAATTCTGATCCCGAGGTTTTTGGCGCCGATAATTTCGCGTTGAATGACATCACCATTCATAAGCGTGATGATTCGGCGATGATCACTACCCATGTTTTTTTGAATGGCGAGTTTTTAAATTCCTATTGGGGGGATGGCATCATTATTTCAACTGCTACCGGCTCAACAGCCTATTCATTAAGCTGTGGCGGACCGATCATCTACCCGGAGTCAAACAGCTTGGTGCTTACCCCCGTTGCTCCGCATAATTTAAATGTAAGGCCTATAGTTTTGCCAGATAGCTATACACTAACGTTTGACGTTGAGAGCCGCAGCTCCAATTATTTGGTTTCGTGCGATTCGCGTACAGCCACCATTGATAAAACCATCCGTTTCCAGGTAAAAAAGGCGGGATTCCAGTTAAATCTTATCCGTTTAAATAATGAAAGTTACTTATCTACGTTAAGAAACAAACTTTTATGGGGACTGGATGCCCGTAACTATTAAATTTGACGGATGCCGAAATTTATACTTTTTATCTTTTTGATTTTTATATCGTATGGCGTCAAGGGCCAGACCTGGGAAATTGGAGGCGGTATAGGTGGCTCCGGCTACATGGGCGACCTGAATACCAATAACCCGGTAAAAGTTAGCGGCATATCCATAAGCGGCTTTTTAAAACGCAACTTTGACGGCTATCTTTCAGCAAAATTAAACTACACTTATGGCGTTATCAGCGCCGCCGACAGTAATTCAAGCAATGCACAATTCAGACAGCGCAATTTAAGCTTCACTACTACTTTAAGCGAGATCAGCGTGATTGGGGAGTTCAACTTTATGGAATATATTCCGCAGGTAGGTAAAAACAGTTTTACGCCATATGTTTTCCTCGGCGTTGCCGCACTCAGTTTTTCGCCCAGCACGGTTTACCAGGGACAAAAATATGATTTAAGTGACATGGCCACCGAAGGCCAAAAAAAAGCCTACTCAACAACAGCTTTTTCGATCCCTTATGGGGCCGGGATCAAGTATAATTTTACCGGTAAATTTACCCTTGGCTTTGAGATTGGTTACCGCAACCCCAATACCGACTACCTGGATGATGTAAGCGGACAATACTATTACAGCGCTCATAACACCCTTTCAGAGAAATTGTCCGATCGCTCCGGCGAAAAAACAGGGGTTTATATAGGTTCTCCCGGCTCGCAGCGAGGAGACGGACAGCCCAGGGATACCTATTTTTTCACCCAGGTAACCATCGCCTATACCTTCCTCACCCAAAAGTGTTATTTCCATTAAATTTACTTTGATTTTTATTGCATCATTGTTGCAATAAAGCGTTTTGATAAACGTTTAAAGTTTAAACAGTTACCCTTGGGGTTGCTGGTAACCAATTTATTAACCTTAAACACTAAGATCATGGCTGAACTGAATTCATCTTCCGCAAGAGCGGGAGGCAGGCGCGGTGCCAAAAGAATGCCTTTGCGTGTTGACCTTACCGCAATGGTTGACCTGGCGTTTTTACTCATTACCTTTTTTATGCTGACAACGGTGCTTACAAAACCACAGGTTATGCCGGTGACAATGCCAGTACCCGGCCCTGCAGGCCCGGTCCCAGAAAGCGGAACGATGACGGTTTGCCTGGGCAAAAACAACCGGGCCGTTTGGTATATGGGCATGGCAAACAACCCGCTAACAGCACCCACACAAATAAACTACGGTAAACAGTTAAGCGCCACCATCGCCGGCAAAGTTGCTGAGGTATTTAAAAGGACAGGCAAGGGCTTATTTGTGATCATCAAACCATCCGATCATTCCATATACAATAACCTGGTTGAAACGATTGACGAATTGAATTCAGCAAATGTACCTTCTTATGCCATTGCGAAGATAGCGCCGCAGGATATTGGCTTTTTAAATAATAAGGGTTTGTATTGAGTCCGAAAGTCCGAAAGTCCGAAAAGTCGGGAAAGAAAAGAAGTGAGGTGCTGATGCGTGTTAACCTAACACACATAACAGCACCTAACAAGGCTAACACTACCTAACACTTTTTTTAATTTAATTGACTGATAATTAATAAAATAACCTTTTTTGGATATGCAAGCACCAGCGGTTTATTTATAAAAACCGCTGGTGTTATATTTATATTTTTATGGGTTTTTAAGGGAATTGCGCGGATGTAAGGGCATGATATCAAAACAGTTTTGCATGATTGCTTTTTGTTGATAAGTTGCAGGATTGCGATTTGTTTTTCTTGAAAGGAATTCTTATCATTGCAATAATTGACCGTTCTTACACAAAAAATAAAGTTTTCTAAATATTTTTTACCCTGCATCACTGACCGGAGAATTTTCTGGAAAAACTAATTTTTATTTTAATATTATTCATTACAATTCATCTGTTTTCGAAATGAATTGTATCTAAAACAGCCTTATCGCAAATGAAACTATCTTTAAGAGCCTTGTCGCTTTTTGTCCTTGTTATCTGTTTTTTCTCTGATGCTTTTGCACAAAGCTCAACGCAGGCACCGCTGTTCGCGCTGAGAACCGATCTGATACCACCCTCCCCCAATGCAGCAGCCCTTGGAAAATATGGAGTTGTGCCCGTTAGTTTACAAACCGGGATCCCAAACATCAGCATTCCTATAACAGAGGCAGTGGGGCAGCAGCTAAAAATACCGGTTACCCTCAACTATAATACCAGCGGTTTTAAGCCAACTGAAGAAGCAAGTTGGGTGGGTTTAGGCTGGTCGCTGGAAGCCGGCGGAGTAATTACCCGAATAGTTAAAGACAAAGTTGATGAATTTATGGCAGACGACGGTAAATATGCAAATGTTAACTGGCGCTTTACCACTCAGGATTCCATCACTAATTCGTTTTTGGATTCGGCCCTGTATTTTGCCAGTAAGGATACAGAGCCGGATATCTACGCTTTTAATTTTTCGGGCTATTCGGGCAAGTTTGTTATTTATAGAGGCAAGATTTTTCAATACCCCTACCAGCAATTAACCATCAGTGGCGATCCTTCCACTGGTTTTATCATCATAACGCCTGATGGGAATCAATATAATTTTCCGATTACTGAAACAACGTTGGCTTTAACCAATCACATTCATAATAATGATGACGTATATTATTATTTGCCTTCGCAATATCCCACCAGTTGGTATCTTCAAAGTATCGTCTCGCCGGATAATAAAGACAATATAACTTTCAGTTATTCAAGTGCCGATACCATTGTACAAAACGGACCGGGGACCCAGGACTTAAAAAAACTGATAACTACCGGGGTGCCCGTTTATAGTCCCAATCCTGTCTCTTTCCCTTTTCCCGTAAGAATTTATACGCCGAGGCTCACCAGGATCACTACCTCTAAAATGTATATCAACTTTAATTCCTCTACAACGGCCAGGCAGGATATCGCTACGTCTTATGCCTTAGCTAATATCGAGATATACAATTACCAGGGGCAATTATTAAACCGGTTCACGTTTGATACCGACTATTTTCCGGCAAGTTCCAGTAACACCACTGGCGACAAGTGGTTAAAATTAACGGGGCTTGATGAAGGGATAAGCGCTCAAAATATTAAAAAAACAAAATTCTTTTACAACGAATCCGGCAGTTACCCTTCAAAAACCCTTCCTTCTGTAGACGATTGGGGCTATTCAAACGGCGGAACCCTTTCAGAGGTGGGCAGTTTGATCCCAAAAACCTTATATCCGGTTTACGGAGTTGACAAAACCCCGAATTTTCCAAGTGCGCTTAATACTGTCATACGTCAAATAATATACCCTACCGGCGGATCAACATTGTTTACATACGAACCCAACTTAACAAACAATGGGCTTAATTATGTAACTACTGCCAAGACAGCGGAAGTGGATATGCTACGCCAGCCGGATACAACCACGACAAACAATTTAATTAATACAGGTAGTTTTGCTTTAAATGTTGCGCAAACTGTACACATTGTCACAATACGAAGGCCCAAAGACGGTGCTACAAGCGGCGCTACTAAAGATTTTACGCCTCAGCTGATTATTACATCAGGTACTCAAAGTTATTCTTATACGATTGCAGACAATGCATATAATAACGGCAAGGTTGACTCGCTGATGCTGCAACCCGGTACGTACAATATGGAAGTACAATGCGATTCCAAAGAAAACTATGCAGAGGCAATGGTAAACTATGTTTACCAGACAGACCATGTAATTGAAGGTGTGCCGGGGCCTGGAATCCGCATCAAACAAATTACTGATTATTTAGATCCGGAGGCTACCAAAGTAGCCTCGGTAAAGCAATACATTTATAAGGACAGCATCGGCGAATCGACCGGTCTTTTGCTTAACCACCCCAATTATGGTGGAAAAAATTATGTAGATACAGATTACAGCGTAGCCTATCAACCTCCCAAGATCTCAAATTACTTAAACTATACGGCAACCAATGGGAGTGGAATGATTGTATCACAGGATATGTATTATACAAAAGTTTATGAACGTGATGTAAGCCCGACAGATACCTTGTTGAGCATGAGCACATTTAACTTGTTTGATACTAATATCCAAAACGGAACAAACGTATTTTTAACCAGCCAAACAGATTACCGGCAATCCGGAAATAACTATATCAAAGTCAAAAAGCAGAATTATCATTATTCTATCATTACCGACAGCGCTTTTTTTGCGATCAGGCCTTATTTATCAGCTAAAAATATTCCGGGTGCAACGTTAGCAACGGGTGTGCCGACTAATAGGTTGAGGTTTTATGGTTATGATATTTATACTGTTGAGCCATCGTGGCTCTACCTGATTGGTTCTACAAACGTTAATTATTACAACGCCAGCGACTCAGTGGTCACCACTACCAGTTATTTATATGATGCCATCCCGCGCAATAAAATAATGGTTACCACTACCGACTCAAAGGGTCGCTCAACCGTGGAGAAATATAAATACCGCGAAAGCTATGTGACTAATGATTTTAGCCCCCTTGTTTTTACGCCTGGTGTGAATTCAGTCGTAGAAAAGCAGGAATGGCTAAAGCGGGGGCCAACGGATTCTGTCCTGATGAGCGGGATCATCACTCAGTACGATCCAACGTTTTATAAACCGAAAACGTTATATGGTTTTGAAAATGTAACGCAGGTAAGCAGCCTTAACCAGGAAACGGTGAACAGCGGCGGGCAATACACTGCGTTACTAAGCGATACCAGGTACAAGCCGCGCATAACCAACACCTTTGATGCTACTACAGGGAACTTAAACGCCCAGGACCATACCAATTTCAGCAGCGGCACCGTGCATGAAGTAGCTTACCTGTGGGGGTATCATAATAATTACCCCATTGCCCAGGTAAAAAACGCCAATCTGGCTGCCGTAGCGTATACCAGTTTTGAAGATGACGATAACAGCTGGACATATACTGCAACCAATGTAGTTACCACTGATGCCCGCACAGGCGTTAAATGTTATTCGGGTACGATCAGTAAATCAGCCTTGCCGACCGGCAACTATTCGGTAAGCCTTTGGGCCAAAGGCAGCGGAACCATTACCGTTGGCGGCGTAGCTAAAACCATTACCGCCAATTGGGCCTGGTACGAATGGCAACTAACCAATATAACCAGTGTAACCATCAACAGCAATGGCAACCTGGTTGATGAGGTTAGGCTGCTGCCAGCCAACGCCCTGATGACCACTTACACCTATTTACCGGGTGCCGGGGTAAGCAGCATTACCGATACCAAAGGGATAACCCAGTTTTACGATTATGATGAAATGGAGCGCCTGCTTGATATTAAGGATAAAGATGGCAACATCCTCAAAAAATTCGATTACAACTATGCCGTACAGGGACCGAACTGGACCGATACCGGCGTAACACAATGCGTGCAGAGCAATGGCGCAAATACTGGCGAACAACAGATGCAGCAAATCGATACCAACCCGCTGAGTGCCACCTATAACCAAAACCAATGGCGCAGCCTGGGCAATACCGGCAACTGCCCGGTTCCGGTGCCCACTTATATCGTGATGACGGTGGCAGGCGCTTCTACCGCCACGGTTAACGGCAATACGCATACGTTTAACACTTTTTCGTTTAAAGCATATGCCGATGCCAATAGCACCACGCTTTTAACCTTATCGGCGCCGCTTACCATAAATTACCTCATCACTTCGACGGAAACGTTTAACGACGGCTCGGCCAATTCGGTTAACACAACTACAGGTACTGTTACTATAGCAGCCGGGACTAACAATGTAACCAGCCCGTCGATTGATATATCGGGCTGTAACGGATCGGGCACCAAGGGCAACTGCGTAACGTCAACGGTAACCTTACAACCGGGCACCGGGTATATTGTATCGGGGCCGCAGGACTAAACATCTATAACGACTTTATCACAACGCAATGCATAAAAGAAAATATACCGGCCTGATTGTAGCACTAATACTGCTGTTTAGCAGCTTTCAAAGCTACGGGCAAACAGCGGCGCAAAACTATGTGCGCACACGGACGCCGCGTACAAAGATCAGCACATTTACCAAACTCGACCAGCTTACGACCACTAAAGATTCGGTAGAAACCCAGGTAGATTACGTTGACGGGCTGGGGCAGCCGCTGCAGAGCATCCAGCAGCAGGGATCGCCGACCGGAAAAGATATTATCCAGGCCCATGCCTATGATTCCCTGGGGCGCGAAGTGACCAAATACTTGCCCTATACCTATAGTTCGGCAACGCCGGGGGCCTACCAGGCCGCCGCACTGGCCGATAACAGCGGTAATTACCTCAACAGCCAGCAATATGTATTTTATAATACCAGCGGGCAGGGCTATGTAAATACGCCGAACCCTTATGCGGTAACGGCATTTGAACCGTCACCGTTAAACAGGCCGGTAGAGCAGGGCGCGCCCGGGGCTAACTGGCAGCTAAGCAACAGCGGCGTAAGCCAAAGCGGGCACACCATAAGAATAGCCTACACCTCCAACAACAGCATCGCCTGGGCAACCGATTCGGTAAACAGCAGGCAGGTATCGCTGTACAATGCCACCATTAATGCCGACCAGAGCCGTACCCTTACCGCAGCGGGTTTTTACAACGCCAACACGCTTGAGGTAACGGTAACGAAAGACGAGAACTGGGTAAGCGGCAGGGCCGGCACCACCGAGGAGTATAAAGACATGAATGGCCGTATGGTTTTAAAGCGGGTGTATAACTATACCAATGTGCTGCAGGTATTGTCGACCTATTATGTTTACGACGACAAGGGCCTGCTGGCCTTTGTGCTGCCGCCACCGGCATCGGCAGACAATGACGGGACAATCAGCCAAACCACGCTGAACAATTACTGTTACCAGTACCGTTATGACGAGCGGGACAGGATGAGCCAGAAGAAGATCCCCGGAAAGGGATGGAGCTTTGCGGTATACAACGTGCTTGACCAGCCGGTCGCCACCCAGGACAGCCTTCAGCGGGCCAGCAGTCAGTGGGTCGTGACTAAGTACGATGCACTGGATAGGCCAGTAATGAGCGGGATTTACAGCAACGGGGCCATTTTATACAGCTCATTACAAAACACCGTTACTGCCATTACCACTAACCTTTACGAAGCGCCCACAGGTACCGGCAACGGCTATACCAATGTGGCATGGCCAACCGCCAATATAACCGCCACGCTTGATTTGGACTATTACGACAGTTATGCGAATATACCCAACCTGCCATCGACTTATACCCTCACTTCAGGCGTAAGCACTATGGTAAAAGGTGCGCCGGTAGCCAAATTAACGGCTATACTGAATACCCCGGCAAACATGCTATGGGATGTAATGTATTACGACGACCTGGGCCGGAGTACCAAAAACTACGCACAGCATTACCTGGGCGGTATCTTAAATACCAATAACTACGACCTGATCAGTAGCACCTACAGTTTTAGTAACCAACCCACCACGGTAACCCGCAAACACTGGAACACTGCCAGCACGAGCAACGCGCTGGTGACGGTGATCAACACTTACCTGTACGACCATATGGGCAGGAAGCTGAAAACCTGGGAACAGATTAATAACGGGAGCAGCACCACCGGGAGTAAAATACTTATATCAAAAATTGATTATAACGAACTGGGTCAAAGCTTAACCAAACACCTGCACAGTACCGACAGCGTAACCTTTTTACAGAATATAGCTTATACGTATAACGAGCGCGGCTGGCTGCTTACGGGCATTGCCCCGCTATTTAGCCTGCAACTGCAGTACAATACCAGTACCGCCAATAAAGCCTATAACGGCAATATTATGTACCAGTACTGGGGCGCGGGCAATACGCTGAATAATCATTATACCTATACCTACGACAAACTAAACCGGCTGAGAGGCGGCGCCGCCAATACCGGGTATAACGAAACCGGGATCAGCTACGACCTGGTGGGTAATATTACAGCGCTGAATCGGTATCAGAACGGCGGCGCAATAATAGACCAGCTGACTTATACCTATAGCGGTACTAACCAATTGCAAAGCGTTGCCGATATAAGCGGCAATAATGCCGGCCTGCTGAACGGCACCACTACCTACACGTACGATGGCAACGGCAACCTGCTGATCGCTGCCAATGCAGCCAACTCACTGCAAAACAAAAGCTTTAGCTATAACCTGCAGAACCTGCCGCTGGTGGCCACCATGCCCAGTGGAACAGTAACATACACCTATGATGCCGCAGGGAACAAGCTGCGTAAAGTGAGCCTGTTAAACGGCGTCACCAATACAACCGATTATATCAGCGGGATTGAATACGATAACAGCACCACTGCGCTAAGTTTCATCCAAACGGAGGAAGGCAAAGCCGTGTTCATTACCGGAACGCAAAATTATGACTATACCTATTACCTTGGCGATAACCTGGGCAACACCCGCGTAACCTTTGACACGAAGAGCGGCGCCGCCGCGGCCGTACAAACGGACGATTACTACCCCTTTGGCCTGGAAATTAAGGGCACGATACCCTCTCCGAAAAATGAATATCTTTACAATAAAAAAGAGCTGCAGGAGGAGCTCGGAGAGTACGATTATGGCGCGCGGTTCTATGATCCGATGATCGCAAGGTGGACAACGATTGATCCGTTGACGGAGATAAGCAGGAGATGGTCGCCTTATAATTATGTGGAGAATAATCCGATAAGGTTTATTGACCCCGATGGGATGGATGTTGTTGATTTGGGAGAAGTTGGTGGAGGCAATATGCATTTAGAAGGCGAAGCTGCCCAAAATTACGTTCGACAATTATCCCACAAAGGAAATTCTGATGGCGGAAAGAAAGTTAAGTCTGAAGAAGGGGCATTCCCTATTAATAATAAAGCTGGAGTTGGAATCAAAAAGATAAACACCTTGTCAGGAGCTAAATACACGACCTACGAGACTCCAAATGCGCATGTCTGCGGGGGGTTTTGTAAGCTCGACCATAAAGGTGGCGAGGAATTTATAGACAGAGGTATGACTTTGGCTTATTTGTTCATCCCTCTAAGACTGCCGACTTTTCTCAAATTTGCTGAATTGGGCGAAGCTTTTGAAGCTCTTGGGGTGGCGGGTAAATTTGGCTTTGGCGAATATGGTGCTTTAACGAAGATAACAAAAGGAATGGGCTATGAAGTACATCACCTGATTGAACAACGTTTTGCAAAAATTTTGGGTGAAAATCCACGTGAAATGCTTTCAATCGTGCTGACTGAATCTGAGCATAGAGCTTTTACAAATGCCTGGAAAGAACAAATTGGTTACATTGGATCGAAAGCAGCGGTAAGGACAGACAATGTTACAAGAATACAAATAGAGAATGCAGCGAGGGTGGTTTATAAAAACTACCCTGAAATTTTATCTAAATTGGGATTATAAAATAATGAAAGTAATAAGAAGGATATTTGGCAATATTGATACGAGAGAAAAGAAAATTCTTATCGAAAATGCATTGAAAATCAGAATAGACGATGGATATTTTAATCACGACCTTGATGCTGATTCTACAGAGTATAAGAATATAAAAAAACTGGTTTGTTCTTTAAATCTTCAAGACGACATCATAGGAACGGAATTTACTGAACAAGAAACTGAAGAAGCTAAAATTTTGGTTTTCCGTGGCATATGGGCAACGGGGTACCCTCAACCTAAAGATACAATCAAATTCAGTAATAATACTTACGTAAATAGTTGTCCTAATTGCGGAATCCACGGGGAGCAAAAGGCGCCGTTTCAGATGGAAGAGCCTAAACTTGGGAAACATAAAATTATGCAATTGAATTGGATAAATGATGAGATTTTTGTCGAACGTGATTTATATGAAAAACTATTTAAAAATTTTGGCATAGAAATGCGAGAAGCATTGTTATATAAAAAAAACGTTCCAGTTAGAAGTGTGATACAATTGAATATTCCTAAGGCAAAATTTGAATTTAACATGAACGAAATAGAGTTCTCAATTTGCCCAATTTGTGCCCAGAAAAAATATTCGCCTGTGGTGAACGGTTTTTTTCCTACACCTATAGAATCAAATTTTCATATAATTAGAACAAGAGAATATTTTGGGAGTGGGCATTCTGCGTTTAACAAAATATTATTATCCCATGAATTAATGGATACGATGATAAAGGATAGACTAGCTAAGTATTATCATTTTGAACCTACAAAATAATAATTGTGGTGTATTAAAGCAGTTGCCCCCATTGGTAGTGTATCAAAGCAGGTGGGTAGTGTATCAAAAGGGTTGGTGAGAGCATAAATAGCTAATAATCAACTTTGATTTTTAAACGGCTAAGAAAAAAGTAAATAAGCGGATGGTATTACGGTGCCATTCGCTTATTTTTCGTTAGAATAATTTGTTTTTAAGTGGCAACGAAGCTATGATGAGCCGTTTATATGATTATTTAAAGGCAGCTCATCATGGTTTTGTAGTTTGGGCAATACCTAAATGTCTGAAACCTTATGCCGTGTATCAAAGAGGTTGGTAACATAAAATGCCAATATTGTCAAAGATTGTGGAGGCCCTTATTACCTTACCGGCGCTTCGCGTTAGCGGGTGCAACGGATACCGGCCAAGTCGGGGCCTCAGCGCAGGCCGCGCCTAATGCCTGTAGCCGTATGAGTGAAACACGCGGCCCCCTTTTTCTACCAAAAGGGGGAAACGCCCAAAAACTAACGACTTTATCACAACGCAATGCATAAAAGAAAATATACCGGCCTGATTGTAACACTAATGCTCCTGTGCAGCTGCTTTCAAAGCTACGGGCAAACAGCGGCGCAAAACTATGTGCGCACACGGACACCGCGCACAAAGATCAGCACATTTACCAAACTCGACCAGCTTACCCCCACCAAAGATTCGGTAGAAACCCAGGTAGATTACGTTGACGGGCTGGGACAGCCGCTGCAGAGCATCCAGCAGCAGGGATCGCCAACCGGCAGGGATATGGTACAGGCCCACGCCTATGATTCGCTGGGGCGCGAAGTGACCAAATATTTGCCATATACCTATAGTTCGGCAACGCCGGGGGCCTACCAGGCCGCTGCGCTGGCCGATAACAGCGGCAATTACCTCAACAGCCAGCAGTATGTATTTTATAATACCAGCGGGCAGGGCTATGTAAATACTCCGAACCCCTATGCGGCAACCGCATTTGAACCGTCACCGTTAAACAGGCCGGTAGAACAGGGAGCGCCCGGGGCCGACTGGCAGCTGAACAACACCGGGACCGGCCATACCGTCAAAATAGCGTACACCTCCAACAACAGCATCGCCTGGGCAACCGATTCGGTAAACAGCAGGCAGGTATCCCTGTATAACGCCACCATTAATGCCGACCAGAGCCGTACCCTTACCGCAGCGGGTTTTTACAACGCCAACACGCTTGAGGTAACGGTAACGAAAGACGAGAACTGGGTAAGCGGCAGGGCCGGCACCACCGAGGAGTATAAAGACATGGACGGCCGTATGGTTTTAAAGCGGGTGTATAACTATACCAATGTGCTGCAGGTACTGTCGACCTATTATGTGTACGACGATAAGGGCCTACTGGCCTTTGTGCTGCCGCCACCGGCCAATGCCGACAATGACGGAACGATAAGCACCACCACGCTGAACAATTACTGTTACCAGTACCGCTATGATGAGCGGGACCGGATGAGCCAGAAGAAGATCCCCGGCAAGGGATGGGAATACACGGTTTATAACGTGCTTGACCAGCCGGTAGCTACCCAGGATGCCAACCAGGCAGCCAACAACCAATGGATCTTCAGCAAATACGATGCATTGGGCAGGGCAGTAGTGAGCGGGATTTACAGTAACGGGGCCATTTTATACAGCTCATTACAAAGCACCGTTACCGGCATTACCACTAATCTTTATGAAACGCCCACAGGTACCGGCAACGGCTATACGAGTGTTGCATGGCCGACGGCCAATATAACCGCCACGCTTGATTTGGACTATTACGACAGTTATGCGAATATCCCGGGCCTGCCGTCCACCTACAATATAAGCTCAGGCGCAAGCGCCATGGTAAAAGGCGCGCCTGTCGCCAAATTAACGGCTGTACTGAATACCCCGGCAAACATGCTGTGGGATGTAATGTATTACGACGACCTGGGCCGGAGCACGAAAAACTACGCACAGCATTACCTGGGCGGTACCTTAAATACCAATAACTACGACCTGATCAGTACCACCTACAATTTCAATAACCAGCCGACTACCGTAACCCGCAAACACTGGAACACTGCCAGCACGAGCAACGCGCTGGTGACAGTGATCAACACCTACCTGTATGACCATATGGGCCGGAAGCTGAAAACCTGGGAGCAGATCAACAACGGCAGCAGCACCACCGGGAGTAAAATACTTATATCCAAAATTGATTACAACGAACTGGGGCAAAGCTTAACCAAGCACCTGCACAGCACCGACAGCGTAACCTTTTTACAGAATATAGCTTATACGTATAACGAGCGGGGCTGGCTGCTTACGGGCATTGCCCCACTGTTTAGCCTGCAGCTGCAGTACAATACCAGTACCGCCAATAAAGCCTATAACGGCAATATTATGTACCAGTACTGGGGCGCGGGCAATACGCTGAATAATCATTATACCTATACCTACGACAAACTAAACCGGCTGAGAGGCGGCGCCGCCAATACCGGGTATAACGAAACAGGCATCAGTTACGACCTGGTGGGTAATATAACCGCGCTGAACCGCTACCAGAACGGCGGCGCAATAATAGACCAGCTGACCTATACCTATAGCGGCACTAACCAATTGCAAAGCGTTGCCGATGCCAGCGGCAATAACGCCGGCCTGGTGAACGGCACTACTACCTACACGTACGATGGCAACGGCAACCTGCTGAGCGCTGCCAATGCGGCCAACCCGCTGCAAAACAAAAGTTTCACCTATAACCTGCTCAACCTGCCGCTGGTAGCCACCATCCCCAGCGGAACAATAACCTATACCTATGATGCTGCAGGGAACAAGCTGCGCAAAGTGAGCCTGTTAAACGGCGTAACCAATACCACCGATTACGTCAGCGGGATAGAATACGATAACAGCACCACCGCGCTAAGTTTTATCCAAACGGAGGAAGGCAAGGCTGTGGCCCTTACCGGAACGCAAAATTATAACTATACCTATTATTTAGGGGATAACCTGGGTAATACCCGGGTTACCTTTGAAACGAAGACGGGGGCAACCGTAACAACGCAAACAGACGATTATTACCCCTTTGGCCTGGAAATAAAAGGCAGCCAAATACCCAATCCAAAAAATGAATATCTTTACAATAAAAAAGAACTACAGGAGGAGCTTGGCGAATACGATTACGGCGCACGGTTCTATGATCCGGTGGTGGCAAGGTGGACGACCGTTGATCCACTGGCGGAGAAGTCAAGACGATGGTCGCCTTATAATTATGTGGAGAATAATCCTATAAGGAATATTGACCCTGATGGGATGGATGTTGTTGATTTGGGAGAAGTCGGAGGGGGCGACATTCATTTAGAAGGCGAAGCAGCTCAAAATTATGTTCGACAACTTCAGGGGGGTACACGACAAGCCGATAACAAAGACGCTGGCACACCATGTTGTGGAACCCCTACCGGTGTTATGCATAAAGATAACGTTGCAAGTGCTAGCAACGCTCAAGCATTGAAAAAAAGGAAGGCCAGTAACGCGAAACCAATATTAACTGCGGAGGCATTTTTCGCATATGTAAAAAAGGGGGGTGAGTTTTATAGTTTAGGGGGAGAGGCTGTTCCACATTCCACAATAGTCGAAATTTTAACAGCCACCACAGATATCATAACCCATGCAGGAGATAAAAAAGAAGCAATAGATAGGTTGCAAGAGTTGACCGCAAACTTGGCTTTGGACGGGGTTTTTTCCCTAACAAAGACGGAAAATCCAATTGGAATTGCGAGTATGTTTTACAATTACATGCACGGTACAGTTATAGGCAATTACCAAATGGGGCATGCTGCAGCGGATGATTATATTACTTTAGGCAAACGCTACCACATTTTGCAGAGCTCGACTGATACGAGGGATTCGGATGCAGCACAAAGTTTGTGGAAACGAATGAGCCAGGACGCAAAACAAATGCAAGAGGCTGCCGATGCTATAGAGGATTTGAAAGGAGGCGGAAATGAATAGATATTTAAAAATCTCTTTAATTTTGTTGCTTTTAGGATGTCATAAAAAAGAGAAACCTAATTCATTAGAAAACATTAGGTGGGGAAATCATTACGTTGCTGAAAAAGTAGTGAAAAAAGAGATCAGGCAACTGACTGATTCAAATAAGTATGATCAGGCGCATAAGTGGCTGGATACTTTGATAAGTTTAAATAAAGAAAAAGGATGGTTATATTTTGAAAGGGGTTTCGTAGAGATGCATGGTTTTCAAAATGAAGCAGCATTAAAAGATTTCAAAATAGCCGAAAGTCTGCACTACGACAAAATTGAATGTCAGCAAATGATATGGGTTAACCAAAAAGTAATAGATGGGAATAAATTAATAGATGAAGAAATTAAGTAGGTTAAAAAAAATTATTCTGTTTTTAAATGCATCCTCCTATCGTCTGGCATTACTAGGAGATTCTGCGACCGAGGATACCGCCTTCGAAAAACGTAAAGCTTTCGGAGTTCTTCTCAATTACTGCATGGAGTTTTTTTTGTTTAAATTATTATCGATCAATATGAACAATATATCTTCATTTTGCTTTACGATTTTACTAGTAACTCCATTGATTTTTCATTCTTGTATTTATCTTATATTTTCGAGTGACTTAGCTTTAGTTGCAAAAAATTATAATTATTACTATGGAAAGGCTTATTATATTGTATATAGTATTTTAGCTATATTAGGTGGATTTTATGCGGTATATTATTTATTCAACCAGTGAGGGTAGTGTATCAAAGCAGTTGGTATCCGCTTAACTAATTGAAAATCAAATACAATATTTAGTACAGAGCAAAAAAGCAAGTAAAACCGGGCGGTATATAAGTGCCATCCGGTTATTTTTTGTAGTTTAGAGGACACCTAACAGCCTGAACCTTTATGCCGTGTATCAAAGAAGTTGTTATTATAAAATACCAGCACTGCCATGGTGAAACCATTAAATACGGTAAAACCGGGATCAGGCAGCGTTACCGCTGCAAACAATGTAGAAAAATCCAGCTAACCGTCTATAAAAAACATGCCTATAAAGCTTCGGTGAATTCAGAAATCGCGTCTCACGTAAAAGAAGGCTGCGGCATCCGGAGCATAGCGCGGCTACTGCATATTGCTGCCGGTACGGTGCTTTACCGCATCCAAAAGATTGCGGGCAGCATTAAAAAGCCGACCATCATGATGGAAAGGACCTATGAAGTAGACGAATTGAAAACCTATATAAAAAACAAGACTAAAGAATGCTGGGTGATTTGCGCCCTGGATAAGCAAAACGGCCAGGTGGTGGACTTTAAAGTGGGTAAACGCACCAAAAAGAACCTGAAAAGAGTTACCGATACCCTGTTATTGGCAAACTGTAAACAAATATTTACCGACGGCCTGGAAATTTACAAGCACATAATACCCGCTGTATTGCATAAAGTAAAGCGTTATGGCACCAACCACATCGAACGTAAAAACCTAACTCTCCGTACACATCTCAAGCGATTAAATCGAAAAACGATAGCCTTTTCAAAAAGCCTGCTGATGCTGGAAGCTTGTTTGAAAATATATTTCTGGTACGACGCCCTGCCTACCGCAGGCAGGTTTTAAGTGGGCAGTTTGCAGTCAGAATGACACACTCGCTTCTACCGGCGGAGGAACGCCCTTATTCAGTTTGCAGTTAGGAGTGGGCAGTTTGCAGTCAGGATGATACATTCGCTTCTACCGGCGGGGGGAAGCCCTGAAAGCTACATAAGTTTAGTTTTTCCAAAACCCTTACCACAGTTTCACCGACCCCTGTTTTACGTTCTTCGCCTATTGTTTTCTTCAAACTTCCGCTATTCCATCTTCCGGACTTTGCCGACTTTTCTGACTTTCAACACTCCCCCAAAATACTTTTCCATCATCATACTAAAAAAAGAGCAATTAAGTTTTACCTTTGTCCCCTGAAAAATTTTGGCCGGTTTGCATAAAACCAGCCGAAATGGGGGTGCCGTAACTAATTTAACAGGTGAATGGGTACGGTTTACGGCACATTTTAATACGTTTTAGCCTTGGTTAGTTAATAAAAACTAATGAACCAATGAGCTGATGGACTAATGAACGTTAGTATAATGGGATATAAGGACCAGATAGACTTGTCGAAATTACCGCGTCACATTGCTATTATTATGGATGGCAACGGGCGCTGGGCTAAGGACAAGGGCAAATTAAGGATATTCGGCCATCATGGCGGTGTGGTTTCCGTACGCGATGTGGTGGAGGCCTCCGTTGAGCTCGGCATTGGATATCTTACCTTATACACCTTCTCTGCCGAGAACTGGAACCGCCCCAAACTGGAGGTAATGGCCATAATGGAACTGCTGGTAAGCACCATTGATAAAGAGATAAACACCTTTATGAAAAACAATGTGCGCCTGAATGCCATAGGCGACCTGGAAATGCTGCCCGAAAAGTGTTATGTGGAATTAACAAATGCCATTAAAAAAACATCTGCTAATACGGGCCTTGTACTTACACTTGCGTTAAGTTATAGCTCGCGCCGCGAGATTTTACGCGCCGTGAGGAGCATTGCCGACAAAGTAAAAGCCGGAGAATTGCGATCAGAAGACATTAATGAAGAAATATTTGAGAATAATTTATTTACAAAAGACATGCCCAATCCCGAATTACTGATCAGGACGAGCGGCGAATACCGCATAAGTAATTACCTGCTTTGGCAGATAGCTTATGCTGAATTGTACTTCACATCTAAATTATGGCCCGATTTCAGGAGGGAAGATTTGTTTGAAGCGATACTTGATTATCAGAAACGCGAACGCCGTTTTGGGATGACAAGTGAGCAGCTCAACTAAATTTTTCCTTTTAACACTTTTTAACAACTGTATAAATTATTTTTAGCCCACTAAAATATTCGAATGAATAAATTTCTTTTTGCTCTTATTTTCTCTATAATGAGTACCGCTGCATTGGCGCAGATTTCGAGCCAGCCGAGGTATTCGCTGTCAAAATCAAGTTTACCGGCTGATAGTTTAAGTTACCTTGAACCAAAAGATTATATTATTGGGGGGGTTACCATTTCGGGAACCAAAAACCTTGATAAGGACGTTTTGCTTACCATATCAAAGTTAAGTAAGGGCGATAAAATCAATCTGCCCGGCGAAGCGAACGCCAACGTGATCAAAAACCTGTACTCGCAGGGCTTGTTTGATGATGTACAATTAAATGTCACTAAAATAAACCTGGATACCATTTACCTTGAAATTGTGGTTGTGGAACGTCCGCGTTTATCGCGCATGCACCTTAGCGGTATCCGTAAAGGCGAAATTGAGGACGTGGATAAACTATTGTCAGACAAAACCGGGAAAATAGTAAATGAAAACCTGCTGAGCACCACCACCGCTATCATTAAAAAACACTTTAATGAAAAAGGTTTCCTTAATACTACGGTTACCATAAAACAAAGGAAAGATCCGGGCGACGCCAATAGCGTGATCCTGAATATCGCCATCGATAAAAAACAAAAGGTAATGATCACCGAAGTTTCCTTTGAAGGAAACAAAGCCTTTTCGCAAAGACAGCTTCGCAAGTATCTGAAAAAAACCCGCACCCGGAAGTTTTATAACGTTTTCGGCTCGCGCAAGTTCAAACAGGATAAATACGACGATGATAAGAAAAACCTGATCACAGAAATGCAGGATAAAGGTTACAGGGATGCTGAGCTGATAAGCGATACCGTGTTTAAAACCGGCGAAAATACAGTCGGTGTAAAAATCAAGTTGTTTGAGGGCCGTAAATATTACTTCGGGAATATCAAATGGTCGGGTAACGCAAAATATCCGTCAGACATATTGAACAGGATCTTCAAAATAAAAAAAGGCGATGTTTTTAGTGAAGATGAATTAAATAAAAGGTTAACAGGCCCAACCCCGAATGATGATGATGTTTCGTCGTTTTATTTGAACGATGGTTACCTTACTTACCAGGCGGACCCTGTTCAAACAAAAATATATAATGATACCGTCGACCTTGATATCAGGGTATATGAAGGCCCGCAGTACACCATTAACAGGGTGATGCTGAAAGGGAACGATGTAACCAACGATAAGGTGGTTATGCGTGAGATCAGGACCAAACCCGGTCAAAAATTCAACAAGGCATTATTGATCCGCAGTACGCGTGAGATTGGTCAGCTGGGCAATTTCGATGAGCAGAAAACGGAACCAAAGCCAACTAACATTAACCCGCAGGATGGTACAGTTGATATTGTATACAACGTAGTTGAAAAACCTTCGGACCAGATCGAGCTTTCGGGCGGTTTTGGCGGCGGGCAGCTGGTTGGAACGCTGGGTTTAACATTCAATAACTTCTCGTTAAGAAATATCTTCCATCTGAAAGACTATAAACCGCTGCCAAAAGGCGACGGGCAAAAATTAAGCCTCAGGGGTCAATCAAGCGGCAGAACCTACCAGAACTTCTCGTTTACCTTTACTGAACCATGGCTGGGCGGTAAAAAGCCTATTTATTTTGCTTTGTCGGCCTACACACAGTTAAGTTCAACGGGTCAGTACTATGCGCCAACCAATCCGCTTTACAATAAATTGAGGATAAACGGCGTGGGTGTTACCCTTGGTAAACGTTTAAACTGGCCCGATAACTATTTCCAGTTAAATTACTCGCTGAACTACGACCACTATAACCTGGATAACTATACCGGTTACCTGTTCTCAAACGGTACATCAAACAATATTAAATTAACCCAGGAATTGCAACGCAACTCGCTGGATGCGCCTATTTATCCAACCAGTGGTTCAAATATCAAATTAACCTTACAGGGCACCCCTCCGTATTCGTTGTTTAACAATATCGATTATAAAATAGCCACCCAGGAACAGATCTATCACTTTGTTGAGTATTACAAAGTTAAATACGATGCGCAATGGTTCCAGAAGATAGCCGGCAGCTTTGTTTTAATGTCGCAGGTTAGATTTGGATTTTTGGGCGAGTATAACTCAGAGGTACCTGCTTCTCCGTTCGAACGCTTTAAAGTGGGCGGCGACGGTATGGCGAGTTACCAGTTTTTGCAGGGTAGCGATATTATTGGCTTAAGGGGTTACCAGAATTTTACTATCATCCCCGTAGGTACAAACTATACAGCTGATACCAACCCGGGTAGTACAATTTATAACAAATATACTTTCGAGCTTCGTCACCCGGTAATACAAAGTCAGTCGGCAACTATTTTTGCTTTAGTTTTTGCAGAAGGCGGAAATGTTTGGAATACTTTTGATAAATTTGATCCGTTTAACGTAAGGCGCTCAGCAGGTGTGGGAGTTAGGGTATTTTTACCTATTTTTGGCTTGCTTGGTTTGGATTATGGCTATGGTTTTGATGCAATACCGGGAATACCGAGCGCAAACAAGGGTCAGTTTAGCTTTTCTATCAGCCAGAGCTTAAGCGGCGGGTTCCAATAATTGGCAAAATAATTGCAATGAAGAAAATACTCCTGGTGCTGGGTTTTACGTTAGTAGCTGTGACAACGGCTGTAGCCCAGCGTTTAGCTTATGTTGATTCGGACTACATTTTAAAGCAAATGCCCGAATACGCATCGGCTCAAAGGCAGCTTGAGGCCCTTTCGCAGCAATGGCAAAAGGAAGTTGACCAGCGCTACCAGGAAATAGACCGCCTTTACAAGGCCTATCAGGCAGATGAAGTATTGATGACTGCGGACATGAAAAAAAGGCGCCAGGCCGAAATTGACGATAAGGAAAAAAGTGCCAAGGAATTTCAGCGGCAAAAATTTGGACCTGATGGGGAATTAACGCAACGCAGCAACGCGGCCATTAAACCCATACAGGAAAAAATGACCAAAGCAATACAGGCTGTTGCCGAAGGTGATAACATTGACATGATATTTGACAAAAACAGTGAAATAATGATGTTGTATGCAAGCCCCAGGTATGATAAAAGTGATGATGTGATCAAAAAGCTGGGATTAAAGCCAGCCGCCGCCGCTACCACTCAGAAAAAAAATTAAAATTTTATTAGTAATTATAATCCCACTATTTTTAAACACAGAAAAAACAAAAAATGAAAAGAGTATTTAAAGTTGCTTTAGTTGCAGTATGCATGTTATTTGTAGGCAACTTTGCCAAAGCACAAACTAAAATCGGTTATATTAATTTCGGTGAGTTGGTTCGCGAAATGCCCGAATTCAAAACCGTTCAAACTTCGATTGAAAGCTATCAAAAAACATATATTGATCAGCTTACCTTAATGAACAATGAGTATCAGGCAAAAGGTAAAGAATATCAGGCCACCCAGGGTTCCATGACTGACGCTGTACGTTCTGTTAAACAAGCTGAACTGGCTGATCTTCAAAAACGGATGCAGGATGTGCAAACCGATGCGCAACAAAAAGTAGATGCAAAAAGCAATGAGCTGATCAAACCGATCACTGACAAAGCTAAAGCTGCTGTTACGCAAGTTGCAAAATCAAAAGGGTATACTTATGTTTTAGATTCATCACAAGGCTCACCAATATTGGTTTCTCCTGAGGGCGACGACCTGATGCCTGAGGTGAAAGCTGCTTTAGGTTTAAAATAAATTTAAATATTGCTAACCACATACAAAAGCGCCCCCAAATACGGGGCGCTTTTTTTATTTTTGTATTAATGTTTGATAATAAACCCATCGGGATCTTTGATTCGGGCTTTGGCGGGCTTACCGTATTCCGCTCAATACTCCGGCAACTGCCTGATCATGATTACATCTACCTTGGCGATACCGCCAGGGCCCCTTATGGCAACCGGTCGTTTCAAAATATCCACCAGTACACCTGGGAATGTGTGCAATGGCTTTTTAAACAAGGCTGCCCGCTGGTTATACTGGCCTGTAATACGGCTTCGGCAAAAGCACTGCGCACTATACAACAAAAGGACCTGCTGAATGAAGACCCTGCCAAACGGGTGCTCGGCGTAATAAGGCCAACAGCAGAGGTAATCGGCGATTATACAAAAACAAAAGAAATAGGGGTTTTGGGCACCAAAGGAACGGTTCAATCCGGTTCGTACCTTATTGAAATAGATCATTTTTTTCCGGATGTGAAAGTATACCAGCAAGCCTGCCCGCTTTGGGTGCCGCTGATTGAGAACGGCGAACACGATAAACCCGGCGCCGATTACTTTGTAAAAAAGTACCTCGACCAGGTTTTGGCCCAATCGCCCCATATTGATACCTTATTGCTGGCCTGCACCCATTACCCTTTGTTGCAGGAAAAGATTAAGGCATATTTGCCTGATAGCATACAGGCGATATCCCAGGGGGATATTGTAGCCCAAAGCCTGGTGGATTACCTGCAACGGCACCCGGAGATGGAAAATAGCTTGTCCAAAAACGGTACCCAGAAGTTTTTCACTACTACGGATGACACCGCTGACTTTGATCATTATGCGGAGATCTTTTTTGGAGCGCCGGTAAAATCGGCCTATGCGGAGGTGAAGTGTTAAGTTGGTTAACTAAGTTGATTAAGTGGGTGGTTGAATAAGTTTTTTATTTAGAACCAGAAATTCAATCAACCTAATTCAACTTAATTAAACTATTCCACCTAATCTAATTTAAGGGGGTAACTCTTATTTTGAGGTGCTATTATTGAAATTTATGTTCCGTAGGAACATTTGGTTGGTAGCATTAAATACGATTTTATTTTGCGTTCCGTAGGAACGCCTGGTGCTTTGCGCTATTCCAGCTCTTTAAAGATGTATTGCTCATCCCATTCGACTTCAAAGGCAGTTAAAATCTTTCGGTATTCATCCAAAAACGTTTCCTTTCGATGATGCATTTCCTGATTTTTAACATAGCGGACAACGGCAGGTACCTGGCTTTTTGAATAAGAAAATGCGCCGTATCCCTCCTGCCACGCAAATGGATGAGTACACAATTTTTGATCCTTGATCCATTTACTGCTTTCCGTTTTTACATTTTGTATTAGTGACGATATGGATTGATGCGGCCTCATTCCGATAAAAATATGAATATGATCGGGCATGCTGTTAATTTGAAGCATTTTATGTTTATTTTGCTGAAAAATGCCTGTTATATATTGATGCAACCTTTCTTTCCAATCGTTGTCAATAAGTGCAGCTCTGTATTTTACTGCAAATACAAACTGAATATGAATTTGGGTGAAACTATTAGCCAAGGGTCATGAAATTAATTATCTGCAATATAGTCAAAACACCAATCGTTCCTATGGAACGAAAAAAATGAGAAACCTTTTTTTCTACCAACCAAATGTTCCTATGGAACAAAACCAATAATTGGCAGTAACAGGATAATAGCACCTCAAAATAAGAATTAGCTATCCCAATCAAATTAAAAACACTGCTACTCCTACCAACTTAATCAACTATTCAACTCAATCCAACCCAATCAACTCAAAATTTATTAAGTTTGCACCAAAGCAAAAGGGTTGAACTTTTATCTCACATATTTCATCATCGCGATAGGTTTATTTGGTTTCTCGGCCTTATTTGCCCTCTTTGGTGTTTATGCCGAGCGTAAAGTATCCGCTTTTATACAGGACAGGCTGGGCCCTACAGAAACAGGCAAGTTCGGCAGTTTGCAAACCATCGCGGACATATTAAAAATGCTGCAAAAGGAGCTTATCACACCCGCTGCTGCGGATAAGCTATTGTTTATGATGGCCCCGGGGATCATCTTTATAGCAGTTTACCTGGGCTTTGCCGTATTACCATGGGGGCCGGGATTGGCGCCATCTAACCTGAATTTAGGCTTGTATTATATTTTCGCTGTATTATCTATCGAAACCCTTGGCATTTTAATGGCAGGCTGGGGCTCTAACAATAAGTTTTCTATTTTGGGAGCGATGCGCTCCGCCGCGCAGATCATTTCGTATGAGATACCCGCTGGTTTTGCCATCATTTCAGTGGTTATGATAGCGCAAAGCCTCAACCTGCAGGTGATCTCGGCGCAGCAGGGTATCATGGCTAATGAAAAAATTACTTTCGCAGGTTTTTGGGATGTATCTCATATCGGCGGATTTTTTGCCTGGAATGTTTTCAGGGCGCCGCATTTGCTCATCGCTTTTGTGATCTATTTTATCGCATCGCTGGCCGAAAGTAACCGTGCGCCATTTGATATACCCGAGGCGGAATCGGAGTTGGTAGCTGGGTTTCATACCGAATACACCGGGTTGCGGTTCGCGTTTGTATTTTTGGCAGAATATTCCATGATGTTTTTGGTATCGATGATTGCCGTGGTGCTGTTTTTAGGTGCATGGAACACCCCTTTACCGAATATAGGCTCCATACAACTGGCAAACTGGACAACCGGCGCAGCATGGGGTATTTTATGGATAGCGATAAAAACGCTGACACTGGTAGGCATCCAGATGTGGATCAGGTGGACCCTGCCGCGTTTCAGGGTTGATCAGCTAATGAATTTTTGCTGGAAGGTATTAACCCCCACGGCATTTGTTTGCATGCTGATCTCGGGGCTGTGGAGGATATTTTTAATGTAATTTCGGATTTCGGATGTTCGATTTTTCACTGTTGTTTTTTTCAATGGTGTTCAAGAGGGCTACGCCGTTTCGGATTTAATTTTTGATTTTCAATTTTTAAGTCTCCCCTACCGGGGGAGATTTAGAGGGGGCTGATAAATGGCAAACAATATAATAAAAGGTTTTACAACGGCATTTAAGGGATTAAGCATCACCTTCAGGCACCTTTTTGCCTCGCATAAAAAGCGGGAAATATTGCCGGCAAGCGATAATAATTATTTTAAAAACCTTGAAGGTACCAATACTATCCAATACCCACATCAAAAGCTGCCCATCCCCGAAGTGGGGCGTTACCAGCTGGATGTGGAGATGGACGATTGCATTGTTTGCGACCTTTGCGCTAAAATTTGCCCGGTAAGCTGTATCGACATAGAATCTATTAAAGCGACCGAAGCCATCGGACAAACCTCCGACGGTACCACCAAAAGACTGTACGCAGCCAAATTTGATATTGATATGGCCAAATGCATGTACTGCGGTCTGTGTACCATAGTTTGCCCTACTGAGTGCATTGTGATGACCAACCAGTATGACCGCAGCGTAGTGGAGCTAAAGGACCTTACCTATCAATTCTCGGATATGACACCCGAAATGGCAGCAGAAAAGCGCCGGGAGTTTGAGCAGCAGCAAGCTGAACGGGCCGCAGCCAAACTGGCGGCCATGCAGAAAAAGGAGGGCGGCGAATGACCATGGTACAATTCCTTTTTTATGTAATGAGTTTTATGGCGCTGGCATCGGCGCTATTTGTAGCCGCGACGAAGAATTTGGTCCGCTCCATTTTTATGTTTTTTATTACCCTGCTGGTACTGGCCGGGCTGTATGTTTTGGCTATGGCCGATTTTGTGGCGATAACGCAGGTAGTGATCTACGTCGGGGGGATCCTGGTGTTGATCCTGTTTGCATTCATGCTTTCGGGAAAAGAAAATTTGAATTACATCGCCACGCAGCAAAATAAGTTTATCAGTATTGGCAAACTGCCGGCGTTGTTACTGGCAGGCTTGTTTTTGGTTGTATTGATAAATGTCGCCATCAATATGCATGCTGATAGCCTGCCATGGATAAAAAAGTCGGTTGAATATAAAAGCTATATTCAGCCGGATGCCGCCATGACGGAGAATATCGGCGTAAACCTGATGACCCGGTATTTGCTGCCCTTTGAGGCGATATCAATTTTATTAATGATCGCGCTGGTTGGTGCTGCGCATTTATCGCGAAAGGAGGATAAGCAATGATCAGTTTAACCGATTTTATGGTAGTGAGTGCGGTATTGTTTTGCATTGGTTTGTATATGATCGTCTCCAAACACAATGCTATCCAAATCCTCATCGGTATTGAGTTGATGCTGAACGCCGCCATATTAAACCTGGTAGCCTTTGGCCGCTATGACCGCTTGGCCAACGGTGGGCAAATGTTCGCCCTGTTCGCCATTGTACTGGCAGCGGCAACAACGGCCGTGGCTTTGGCAATTATACTAAACGTGTGCAAGCGGTACAAAACAATTGACCCGGGGAAAATTGATAATTTGAAGGATTGAAGAGATGAGGAATGTATCAGCGTTTGTTTTTTGTTTTTTTATCTCGGCAACTGTTTGGGCACAAGATAAATCTG